>Ga0164242_10001327_pt1 | contig 29236 bp, 37 predicted proteins | sample OricomgcompostMG_FD_108783 | JGI IMG/M metagenome (GOLD analysis project Ga0164242, IMG submission 108783) | Miracle-Growth compost microbial communities from Emeryville, California, USA - Original compost - Miracle growth compost (MG) ...
ATTCAAATGCGCATTCAGATTGCCTTTGAAAGGAAGCGTCGTTCCGGTATCAAAAGACAAAAAGCCGCCGTTGAGCGAGACGTTTGCCGCTCCTTCAATATCAAACGGGTAGACAGACGATGAACCGACAGATTGTCCTACAAAACAAGCGGCACAGGAGAACTGTGTTTGATACCCTGTCACAGAACTCGGCACATAGACAAATGGCTGGGCACTGTTTTCAAAATGGACGCTGGAACCATTAAACTGACCATACACAAGCTTAAGATTGGTCGTTACCGGATAATCCATGGAGATTTCGGAGGCATAAATCAGCGCTCCGACATTCTCCAGGTCCATGTTGGTCACATTGCCAAAGATGGCGAGAGAATTGAACGAAATATTCTCCCCGCTGTTCGAAGCACTATCAACGAGAACACCAGTTCCGTTCCCATAAATATCGAAATGAAGAAAGTGAACAAGATAACTGTTCATGCTATTTTCAAATCCAACCTGGAAATGGTTCACATATCCATTTGAGATAGAATAATGTGCCGTGTCAAAAGCGCCACTGCTATATATTCCTACAACTCCGTTGGAAGCGCCGCTGCCCTGGAACGAGCATCCATCAATGCCCATTTTAGCATTGACGTAGGTATCCAAGGGGCCTCCGGTATTGTGTGCAATTGTAAGCGCAGTTCCTGAGGACAACGATGCAAAATCCAGCAGGGTCCCATTGCACTTGAATCCAACTTCAGTCGGATCAATCGTGAGTCCAGAACCGACTTTCATTGTTCCAGGACCAAAGCTTACATTTCCGAATTTTCCTGTGCCCTTGACATAATCAATTGCATCCACAATTGCCGTCGCATCATCATGAGTGTCGTCATAATACGCGCCCCAAAATGCCGGATCGACATACCCAGAATTTAACTGCCTGATTAAGCATCCTGCACTACAGTCCCCAGAATGATCGCTCGGAGCAATCACCACACCCCCGTCGGGTGTTAGACCGCTCGCCTGTGCAGCGGTAAGCCATGTGAATGTGCCGCCGCCGAGAGTGCTGCCGGCGTAGTAGCCTTGGAGACTGAAATTTCCATACTGCTGCATGACGATGGCGGGATAGGAGGACAGAACCGCCATTGACGGGACAGTCGTAATCGCAGCAGGTCCGGGCGCGGCTATAGAAGCCGGCGAGACAAGCGATATAACAACAGTAAGAAGCCATTTACGCATGGTAACCTCGGTTGTGCGGTTTGATAAAAGGACCGCACCGTTTCCGATGCGGCCAAGTCTCGCGCCGATCCGCTTGAGGGGATAAAGCGGGCGCGGAACTAAAAGGTATTCGGATCGAAGCCATGTATCCGGCATATAGAGAGAGCTGCCCGCTTGAATCGCGGTCCGTGGTATTCCTTATCGCCACGGAGATGTTGGCGCAGATGAAGCATCTCGTGCGCTAGAGTTGCTAAAAGCGTATTCGTATGACCGATTCCAGTCTGGCTTACGCGAATGGTCGGAATGTCGCCATCCAAGTAAAAATCGCCGAACATCGTTGCATCAGAGACGACATGAAATCCGATATCGTCAGATTCAGGTAACTTCCATCCACGGAATGGCTGCGTTGTTCTGAGAAAATCATAAGCAGATGCGAGCATGTCGGGGTGGAGCTTGAGCATCGCTAGACGCTTTTAAGACGAGGATCATTCCGAATAAGGCGAAGATTAACCTCATTGGAACATTCGGCGCCAAGACGCGATGCCTGTAGTGTCGTAAGCGGAAAGCGATGAAACGCCCCTTTTTCATCATCAATTACGCAAAGATATAGCTGATCATCTTCCTCAATAACGAAGCATACCGTTCCACGTTGTTCGCTCATGGCTTTTTCTGCATCACGCGAGAGATTGCGGTACTGAGATCGTAGAGGTAGTTATCCAAATCCGTGCCGGAACGCCCTCCCCGAGACATCAGAAAGACAGCGTGCGGATTGCCTGTATTCGGGTCGAAATCAACTTTGGCAATAAACGGCCCGACCTCAACGTTTTCGCCAGGAAAGCGCGTGGTCATGCGACTTTCTTCCTGCGCTTCCATTTGAGGAACTCCGCGCCTTCATGAACGTCCGCAACGACTGTAATCAGTCTTGGATCATCATCGGCATATTGTGGATCAATGATCGTCACACAGGCCGCAAAAGCGTTCTGGTCTGGCAGCCCCTTCTCGTCGGCATAGCGGTCGTAGGTCTTATAGCCGGCACAGCGAATGGCCCAAGACAGAAGCCCAGTTGCAGGGTCCTTGAGCGGGCCACCAACAAAAGACACATGTTTGTGACCGCATGTAAGGATATGGTCTCTCCATCCGCCCTGGACCGCTTTCATTGGCCCGTGCGCCGGATTCCACATGGAATGACCCGCAAAGTCATGACGGGCGTTTACGCGAACCTCTTTGCCGTTTGGAAATTGTAGGCCAAGGCGCGCGCCGTGATATTCCAGGACATTGCTGGATTGCTTAGCGATCCACTTCAAGGGATCGCCTGGGCCAGAAAAACAATCATGGTTGCCGCCAACGAGATAAAGCCATTGAACGGATTTGATAAGCCATTCAGTCAGGACCCACGCCTCGGATGCCGATGTTCCCTGTTCAGCGTAGAGACGCGCAAGGCGACCGACCCAGTTATTGGATATGTCGCCGAGATTGGCACCAAACAGCCCTTCCGTCTTATTGACAATGCGAACGTGATCTTCAATGAGACCTATATCAGTCCCATCGTCATCTACGTGCGGGTCTCCGAAATGCACGATGCCGATAGGACCGCCTATTCTGATGGGGATATTGATGAGCTTGCGCGCTTCTTTTGCGGCTTTGACACGCTGAAAGTTCTTTTTCCGGCGCTCCAGAAGTGTTTCAGCATCTTCCGTAACATCCGGAAGTTCTGGAACAATAAATGGCTTTTCGGCTCTCAACCGTCCTTCTGCCATTCTTAGATTGGCTGTATGAATGCGGTTTCTATATGTTCCCTCGCTCAGTCCAAGGGAATGCGCTGCCTGAATTTTATTGCCGCCGTTGTTCTTGAGTGCTTCGAGAGCCTGTAAGCAAAGTTCATCAGAAAGCGGAGGTGTCGGCATCAGCGCCCCGTTATCCATTTGGCGATAGATGACTGGCTGAAAGGATTGCCAGTCACCATCTCGTACATACGCATCACGGTCCAAAGCAGGGTTGCCAAAGCAGCGGCAGGAGGAAGCCATTGAGCGAGAGACCCAAGGACAACAGCGATAGATACCGCATCCCCTATATGCTTAACTGTGTCCCAGATGGGATGCGAGTTATTCATATCTATATTTCCTCAGCCCTGCGCCGCCTTAACAAAGGCGATGAGCCCCTGGATAAGCTGGCTGCCAGCGGCTTCCAGAATTGCCAGTTCTTCCGCAGTAGCGGCCTGAAGCACATCGGTCTCGATCTGCTCAATGCTCTTGCCGGCGGCGGCATCAGTTTGAACACGAGCTAGAACATCAAGCACAACTTTCGCCTGAGACGAAAAGATGAACTCGACGGCTAGTTTGCTGACCGTCAGCAATTCTTCACCAATAGTCTCGGCTTCGGTTTGGACCCACATAATGGCGTCGGAAAGGTCCTGCTTGACGATGTCGAGAAGGCTCATGTTCAACTCCTATTTGGCTGCTGCGAGGGGCGCGGTTTCAACAGGCTGCACAGTGACCTTTGCGCCGGTCGTGTCAGTGGCAGTAGGGGAAACGGGAAGATAGGCGAGTGCCTTGGTCGCCAACTGCTCGGGATTGAGGCCAAAGCGGTTGACGGCATCCGGCGCATGGTCAATGGCGAACTGGGCTGCGAAGGCCGTAATTGCGCCTTTGACCTGCACATTGGAATGTGCCTGTTCAGCGCCTTCGATCTTCTGCATGGCGATCCACACGCCATTCTGAAGCGCCCGGTTGAGATCGGCAGATGCCTTGGCTTCCAACTGCGCGCCGACATAGGGCGCGGCATATTTGTGGAAAACCCACATGACCCAGCCGGCAACAAAGATCACAAGACCCTGCAACAGGTCCTGCAAGACCGGATTGAGCATTTGATAGATCGGGTTCAGGCTTACATCGTGCATGGGTTTCTCCTATCGGCCTATCAGTCGCTTGATGAGCGAGCCGAGGCTGAGAATGTGGAATGTGATGCGGTTGCCGAGAAACATCATCTCAACCATTCCTTATGAGTGCTTGGATGCGTTTTGCACGGTCGCCAGATTGCTTGAACCAGAGTGTGGTTTCCAGATCGGCCGCGGCATCGTTAAACTTCCCGCTCTCAAGTAGAGAGAGGAAGTTCGTGAATTTCAGCAGCCCAGCTGCGCCTATCTGGTAAGCCATATTGGCTAGCGCGCGTTGGCGAGCTTCCGAAAGGCTAGAAGCCCACGGCGCGCCAGCAAGAAAGTAATTCCATGCCGCTTCTGCGCGTCTGCTGAGGATCGGTTCTGCTTCCGACATCGTGAGCGGCGAGACGTCAAGAGCGAACCCCCATCCAGCGGTAGGGTGGCCTTTCACGACGCTTCCAGGAACAATCCTCAGCCCTGTCGCATCGTCGTAGAGATAGCCCGACCATCCTTCATCCCGCTGAAGGTCAGAAACCAGAGCGTCAAGGTTCATACAATCCTCAGCGCAGATTGGTTGCTATAGACATCACATGCCTGACATTGCGCACCATTTGCAGGATTGGTCAGGACGTACACGGTATTGGTGCCGTCCGAGATATTGACGAAATTGTCTGAAGTGTCCGTCTTTACGACTTTGACGATTTTCGCTTTCCCAGATGCGACAAGACCCAATGGATAGGTCACCGTTACAGCGCCCGATGTTGCATCGACCTCAAGTACTTGGTCGCTGGCGGTGACAGTCGTATTTGCTGTTACGGCTCGCAGTCCGAGGCCATTGAGCGCCGTGATATTGGTATTGATGCCGGATGTTGCGAAGCCGGATGTTGCGCCGCCATCGCCAACAGTGCCAACACTATCCGTGAAGATTGCGAGGTGGCCAACGGTCGGGGTGCCGCTGACACTAGCGACGGTACCGCTTGCATTGTTGCTGGCCGCCTTGGCAGCAGCAGTTCCTAGAACGCCGCCATCAGTGATCGAACCGCCTGTATCGGCAAAGACGGCGACATGGCCGCTGATGAATGTGCCAGTGACGCTGGCGACAGCAGCATAACTGTTATTGGTGACTGCTTTGAAAGCGGCTGTGCCGAGGCCAGTAATGGTACTGGCCGCTACAAAGCCCCATGTCCCATCTGCCCGGAGAACACGGCCAGCGGCTCCATATCCGGCTGCTGGGGCCGGGACTAATCCCTTGGTCCCTCCGGTCGAGGTGTCGCCAATGAACGGATTGAGGATGGCTGTAGCAGGACTAGGATCAAGGGTGAGATTACCCGATCCATCGTCTATGACTGGGCCTCCAAGGTTTTCGACCGCCGCCGCACCCAAGCCGAGATTGGTGCGGGCTCCCGCTGCTGTCGTAGCACCCGTACCGCCCTGTGAGATAGGGACGGGGCTTGGGAGGCTGGTTGCTGGCGTGAAATTGATCGCCGTCGAGGACAGCGGATCAATGCGGATTTGGAGCTTTTCCCCCGATGAAATCTGGATGCCCGTCCCCAGATAGGGAAGCAGGGTGACCATGAAGCCATTGGAGGCTATATCGCACCAGACCCAATACTGGCGCCCCCTGTTCGGGACGATGACGCTGATATTAGAGGTGAGCGTTCCGGTGAAACGGAGGCCCGAATAAGCCGCCTGGTCATCGGTCAGGACAATATCTGTCCCACCGCTGATATTGAGCGTCAGGAAGCCGCCTAATTGGCTGTCGGCCAGTATCCAATTAGGATCAGTGACCCCAACTCCCCACGCGCCGATATTGCTGCCGTAGGCTTGGGTACCGAAGCCAATGTTCGGAGTCGGCGTGATAACTGGGTTCAGCATCGCAGATCGGCAAAGCCCGTGTAAGGCTCTCCCGATCCCGTGCAGCGCGCTCAGGACGGAGGCGAAGTTGGCCGGACCCAGCGCGGGACCGAACTACACAGATTTCTATGTCAAAATTGGCTGGAAATCAAGACCTAAGCGGGATATGCTGCATCATGAAAGATGCTTATCTCGTGCCCTTGGCTTGGGGCTGCATTCTCGGTGCCTGGAAGCAGATTAAACCTTGGTGGTTACGGCGGTGGCCGGAGGCTAGGAGGCGCTTGACCTCCAAAAACATCGCCCATAGGCACTAAATCGGCAAGACTCGATGCTCCCAGTGTTGCAGGCGCTCTGCCTGCCAAAACCAGATCACCGATAGACTGTAGGGATGCAGGACGCTGACTTGTCAACGCTGACGTAAGTGCTCTCTGTACAGGACGGCTGTAGGCAAGTCGCGTCGGAATAGAGGCTGCCAAGCCAGAAACTGCACTCACTGGATCGGTCAGCAAAAGGCGAGTAGCCGTCCCACTGTCATTGATTGTGGATGGCAAAACTGCCTTTCCCGCCTCTGACAGGTCCTGCATCATAGCCTGCCCGCGGGCGTATGCTCCCTTGCCCGCGGATCGGTCTGATGCTTGTACGGCACGCGCTAGTTGAGGAGCTGTAAATGTTCCTTCATTCGCACCAACGTAAGATGCTGCCTTGCGCAATCTAGCATATTGAGCGTAGGCGTTGTTTGCCGCCTTCAATTCTTTCCCATAGTTCGGGTTGTTTCGTTCCAGCATATCATTGAATGCCTGCTGCGCGTCCATGACCATGCTGCCAAGTTGTCTATCATCGGAATCCTGACTGGATGACAGTCGGCGCCCTATATTTCCCAGATTGGATTGAGCATCTTTCAACGCCTGTCCCGTCATTTGCCCATTTTGGAATCTCGAACCTATTTGAGCCTGCATGACATTATTGAAGCGGTCCAATACGTCCTGTTTGGAGCCTTGTCCGATAGCATTCTGGCCAATAGCACTAATGTCCTGCGTCAACTGCGGATCTGCGGTACCCGTCATATTGGGAAGCAGACTATCATATTTATCGCCTATAGCCTTATAGACGTGATCAATCGCGTCCCTTCCCGACACTCCCTGTGGTAGCGACTGTCCAATCGGTTTGAGCGCTCGATTGAGCGCGGCACGATTAAATGTCTGTGTGGCCCTATTTTGAGCAGACTTGATGGCATCCCCTACGAACGGAAGAGATGTCGCAGCATCCTCAAACCTCTTGGCAATACCGCCAGCAATCTGTCCCGGTGTAAGTTCTACGCCTTCGTTCAATAGTTTCTGCACGAAGGGAGAAGTCTGAAGCGGTTTCTTAAGGGCATTACCCGCTGCGCCGAGTACTACATCACCAATTTTACCAAGCCCAGCGCCTATCGCCATATCTGCGGCAACACCCTGAGGCGTCTTTTCGTCTGACAGCAATCCCGCACTTAAGGCTCCTGCCCCGAATGGATTGGTAGTGAGGGCAAGAACGGGAGCGGTTCCTACCATTTCTCCCGCAAACTTACCTAAAGAACCGGGCTTATATGGCTGCTGTTGAGCCCAGTCGCTGCTTTCTTTCATAAGATCAGAAGCTGTGGGAACGCGCGGAAGTCCCAACATTCCAGCAACACTATTCACATCAACGCCCAAATGCTGCGAGATAGTGTCCATGGCTGATGCGAGATTGCTGATTGGCTTGGAAACGCCCTCATAAAAGCCGAGCGCCTGACTTACGGGTTTATCAGGCGTAGATGGAGCGGCAGAACCAGTATTAGAGACTGGTACGCCACCAAACTCATCCGTTGGGCCGCTATCGACAGGAATTCCACCAAATTCATCTGGCATCACGGCTTCCTATATAATTTACCGTCTTTTCCGGTGTATATTGTCCCGGATGGGAGGGCATCGTACTGGGCTTTCGTGGTTACGGTCTGATGCGCACTAGATGATGTGCTATTGCTGTGCACGACGGCGCGCGCCTCTGGCGTCAAACGCTGATCGAAGTCGTTTAGGCCAGTGGTGTCATGATACTGCTGACGCAGACCGCCCAACTGGCCGCCCATAAGCGACTTGTAGGTATTCACTGCACCAGCCAATTGGTCCCAAGAACTTGCACGATTAAGAGCATCGCGGAGTTCCTCGCGATCTGTCAGGGCCCCCCCGCTGCCTACGATAGCTTTGGCGATCTCGGCACCAACGATGCTCTTGGCCGCTTCAAAATTTGTCGGCGCCGCTTCGCCAAACTGGCTCTCAAAGGCGTTTTTCGCCTTATTGATGGCTTGCACATTGCCGTTGTCCAAAGCCTGTGCCAATCCTTCCAATGTATTGAGATGCGATATACCGACATTGAAAGACCGGATTGCGTTGCCCTGCTGGCCAGTAGCAAATGCCTTTGCGGCGGTCGAAAAGGACGCTTGTCGCTCCGCAATTTGAGAAGGTGAATATCCTTCTGCTGTCATTTCCTCAGTGATCGCGTGTTGTACTTGGGCGCGATTCTGGGCACCAACATTCCCATACCCGAGGCCGGCAAGTACCGTATGGTCACCAGCCACATATTGCTGCGCGATACGCTTGGCATCATCAGGGCTAAGAGATGCAGCCCCCGTTCCAAGCGGTTTGGCGGCAATGGGAGTTTGTCCCATCATTTGTTGCCCGGTCCGGCTATTAATCAGAATTGGCCTCTGGGAAGAAGGGTCAACACCAGCATATTGCCAACTCCCAGCATTTTGTAGGGCGAGTTCGCCCTGCTGATATTTTGCAGTCTGAGTAAGTTGCTGCTGGCGCAATTCCTGATCCGCGACTTCTTTCGCCTGGTCAAAGGAAAGCTGCTTACCGAACTGCTCTGCCTGCTGCTGAAGCCTTTGTGCCTCCAATTCGACATCTTCCTTCTTGATGCCGAGGTCTTCGTCCGAAACATTTTCTGTGTGCTGTTCCTTGGCAAGCCCGATTTCATCCTGACGCTGGCGCTCTATGGACGCCAAGGCCGCAAGACCACCCGCACCAATCGCAGAAGCGTTCGGATCGTTGGATTTGGCAAGGGTGGCGAGTCCGAAATTCAGAAGTGGGTTATTAAGTGCCTTCGTTCCCCAACTCTGGTCATTGGCAATATCGGCCAAAGACCGAACCTGAGGCTGTGGCGAACCCGACGCAGCCGCCGTCTGTGATTGGGAATTGTCATTGCTGGGAGCGATTCCTGTAGCAGCCGCATTTGTCTGCGGTTGCGTTGATAGCGGCACAATTGGAACGACGTTCGGAGGTACGAACGATCCGAGATCGGCAAGAGATGCGTCTGAATACGGCATCCCGCCATCAGCATAACCATGAACTAGGCCGCCTTTGGCAAGACCGAGATATGCCAATCCTTCATTGGCAAGCGAACCAAGAGCCTTTCCGACCGTATTCTGCCCAGTCCCTAGCACGCCACCAGAGCCACCAGTATCCGTCATCTGGTTCGGCGTTACCGCGACAGTACCAAGGGGATCGGAATTTGTCTGAGGCGTCCGAAGCATATTCACAAATGACGATAGATTGGAAAGATAGCTATCCGGCATATAGCCAGACGAAATCTGGCCGCCATTAGCACGCCGAACGACAGCGCCGCCCCTATTCAAAAGCAAGCTACCAAGAACGCCGCCAGTCCCAAGAAGATCACTCAGAAGATTTCCGCTCGTGCTGCTCGTTGTAGTGCCGCCCGCTTGTCCAGCCACCTGTCCAAGGATGTTCGATAGATATTGCGTTGTCTGGAACGGGTACTGCTGCTGGTTCAAATACTGCTGATAGTTGGCAGTATCGGCATTCTGTGCCGTCTGCTGGCCGGTCGTTCCCATATTGAACAGTGAATTTGCTGTATTTATTCCGAGGCTGCCGGTGAGGGAGCCCAGATTGGCGAGGCCGGATGCGCCCTGTAACGCAGTATAAGCGTTTCCGAGCCCCTGCTGGAGCTGGAGGTTCTGCTGGTTCTGTGCCGTCTGGAGGGCCTGCGTGTAGTTCTGGTTGTTGAGATTTGCGAGCGTCGAGTTATTGGCGAGTGCCTGCTGCCCAGCAAGCTGTGCCTGCGCTACACCAGCGCGATCCCCTCCCCATGCTCCCGACGCAATAGCATTGCCCTGAAGCGCGGTCTGTTGTTGCGCATCCTGGTTCTGAAGCTGCGCCATCGTGGAATTGATGACATCCTGCTGGTACGGAGATTCATACTGGCTGATGCTGCTCGATGTTAGCGGATTGACGCTGATGGGCTGTGACGCAGAGGTATACATGCTTTGAGCCTGATTGAGATACGGGCTCACAGCATTCTGCAAATTCGCCAAAGATGATGTAGCGCCAGTCTGCGTCGAATTGAGCGGCGCAACAAGTTGTCCAGTATATGGTTGGTATGGAGTAGACGCGACCTGCTGTGCCTGTCCTACAAGCTGCTGCTGCGCATTCTGCACATACTGCGGCTTGGACTGCGTCGATGTCTGAGTGGTACCTTTCCCGCACATGGTCAGTGCCTCATCGCAACAGATTCCGCGCCCTGATCGCCACGGAACAGATAGAACTCACCAGCCTTGGGAAGTTCACGATTATACAGACGGCACTTCGCCTCTGTACGAACATTCGATACGATGCCGATTAGAAGCGGCACGTGCATTTTGAGAGAGCAGGATTTGGCAAACTTCAACATACGCTTGGCGCGTTCGGACTTCCGGTAATCTGGATGGACAAAATTCCAGAATTCTTCCAGTACCGGCTCGCGCGAGTACCACATATTTGACAGCCGAAGAAGAATAGAGCCTTCTAGCTTGTCACTTGGGCCAATGACGCCGATAAATCCTTGCTTGTTGAGCAACACATCTCGCACAAGTGATAGAACTAAGTCCTCATCCAGAGGAAATAGGCCGTTTTCTGCATGAAGCATCCGGCACAAATCCATAATTCCAGGCTCATCATCAGGGGTGGCCATACGGACACGATAAATAGACTGCACCGTTCCCATTAGTGTTTTTCCTTTGAACCAGCCGGTCCTGGCAGTTTCTTCATGGTCTTGATGGTCTTTTGCCGGGAATGCTTGACCCAGGCATCCAGCACTTTATGACCGCGCTCAAGGCTTCCGTATTTCTTGATGATGGCTTCCGGCAGGATCACATACTCGCCCCCAGCCGCCATGATCGGCACAGCGCCGCCTGTCTTGTACGGCATTGCCGCGGGCTTCCCGGTCGGGACGATACCGCTACTCCCAAGCGGAAACATATGATCCAGAACTTTGCCGCCGTGAAGCGTATTGCCTTCTCCGAGCCCAGAAACGACATCGGCCGGCACAACATACGATCCGGCCTTGACCTTGAGCGGCAGATGATCGGTACGGCCGGCCACATGAGATGTCAGCAGGCCACCAGGATGCACAGCCTGATTTATGTCATGCCGAAGTGTTTTGAACGCTGATGGAGTTTGGCCGCCATTAGCACGCTTCTGTGCTTCATCGGCTGTCCTCAGTGCGGCGGCGACAGCCTGCTTGTGCGGGTGGCCGGCTACTTCCATTTCGCGGATATTCTCGGAAATAGCCTTCCGGCTTGCGCTCTTAACAAGTGGCATATCAGCTATCCGCCAGAAGTTGGATTTTGTAGGTTGTGCCGTTGATGGTCACAGGGAGATATAAGCCGCTTGCTGCACCTGCCGTTGATGCGGTGCCATTCGCCTGCGGAAATACGGCCTTCAACGTCTGATTCAGATTGTTGATAGCCTGAACGAGATTCAGCCCAATAGCATTAGCAGTATTGGAGTTGTTCTCAGGCGAAGTGATGTTCGGCGCTGTCATCAGCCCCATTTCCCATCTTGTGAATAACGGACACGCAGCGTGTTGAACCGCCAGAATGATCCGAGATCGGACGAACCAATACGCGCTGCTAAAAAGCGACCTCTCATCCTTGTCGTGAGATATTGCGTCGTATTCGTGATGTCATATGGCCCGCGCTGGACAACTGGGCTTCCTTGGTTTTTCTGAGAGAATAGGATCAGGTTTATCGTGCTATCGGACGTTGTATCATTAAAGGTCGGCTCAACGAGGTCTGCAAACCAGAAATCAGAACCATTGCTGACGTCTGTATAAGACGTGAGGGCATAAGCAACGAGTGGCGCGCCATCGGCATCATTACTCGTTTCGTGCTGCTGTATCAGGCCATTTCCATCGACGCCAATCGGAGGTCCAAATACAGATTCATCGGTCCAGCATGTCCGGACCATCATGCCATAATCCCATAGATTTTCTGCGACGTTGAACTTTACATATGAGTCTACTTCGCCATTGCCCGTTTTTGATGGGAAAAAGAATGCAACTTCATTAAAGAGACTGTTGGACGCTGCAAATACCTTGTCGCTGCGCGTGTAGTCCAGATTGTTGAAGATGAAATCGAACACCGTGCATGGAAGCGCCTGAACGCCACCGCCCGCATAGTAATAGAATTGCTTATAACCAAGCCAGTACACGACGCTGCCAAGGATCGTCGCAGCCCTAGCCGCAAGAAGTCCACACGACTGACCGATGCGTGTGAAGCCGAACACATACGGCAACTGGATGTACTGCATCGACCAGACATCGAGATCGGTCCATATCAGAGCTTGCAGAGGCCCCTGAATGCCCCCTACGATGTGTGAGCCAGTAGGGATGCGATAACTGCCAGCTTGGTTGGTTACGGTAGCCGTCCAGTCCGTATAATCGTCCACGTCAGACCAGCGGATCAGATTTGGATCTTGCGTTCCACCAGTCTCGGCGCCCAGCGCCACCATGATCTGCTGCGGCATCGCCACGAATGAGGCCGTCATGGCTTGGGGTGCCTCGCTGATCTGCGTCATGCGAGGATTGGTCACATAGGGCGGAATCCAGATATACAGGCCCCCATTAGTGTAGTTCCCAATTCCATCTTCGCCCCAATTGTCGAAGAACCATTGGCGCACTGGTGTAATCGCTACATTGGAACCGTCATCTTCACCCCAGCTACCACCACCCCAATCACCACCACCCCAGCCGGATTCCGTTATCGGATCGGCCGCACCAGTTGGTAAAAGATATTGGAACTGAACGTCGCCACCATTCTCCGATGCGGTATCATCGGATGTAGCATTCCCGTCAGCCGTTATGGAGAAATTGTCTGCATCAATCGGCGTTGGAATATACGCACCGGAAATCGTCAAACCGCCAACAGAAGTAGAGACATTTGCGTAAAAGAACGCTCCATCGGGAAAACTATAATTATCGAGTTTCACATTGACGGTAGGGCTACCATTCACAGTCGTGAATACTGGTACTGCACCGCTGTTCGATACTGTCGCAGTAGCTGGCGTACCAGCATCAACGGTATAACTATCCGTATCCAGACTTGTGACTACCTGGTAATAGCCATAGAGAACGACGCCACCAATCGAGACATAGACGGGCAGATAGATCCAATCACCGGCCTCTGTATTGCTTCCCGTGTCGTTGATCGTAACAATCTGGCTATCTTCTGTGGTCGAGAGATCAGGCGAGACATTTACGGGGTCTTTTTTGAGCGGTGTAATATCTTCAATCTGACCACCGTCAAATAGTTGAACGCGCTCATTCGTGCCAATGATGAGTTCGGGATTGTTGGCTAGCGTTTCCCACGCATGGATGCCTCGTGCTACGCCAATAACGGCCTGCGATGTCATCCTCATCCAGCCGCCGAGCTTTTGAAGCATTCCCTGAAGCCAGCGTATCTTGTCCGACTCACGCCAAGTCATCTCGCTTGCGTACCGCGATACCTGGGTGTTGATTCCTGGCTTCAGTTCGAGTTTGGCGAATGGCATCAGGACCAAGCCAATCTGACTAGGCCATCGCCGCCATTACCGGCTCGCGTCCCAGCTCCGAATCCAGCGCCAGTTGCCAATACGCCGCCGCCGCCGCTACCTGTACTACCATTGCCACCTATGACCGGTGCCGATGTCCCAGATACATTTGCACCGCCATTTGCCCAAACACTGTCACCCCCTCTGATATTCTCATTGGCAGAACCGGAACCGCCCGTTGTATTTGTTGTGCCGCCTGTTGCAGTTCCGCCAGAGGATGTGCCCGCGCCACCTGTCATGGAAATTGATCCGGCAGACAAACTGGCAGAGAGACTGCTGTTGCTGCCATAATTTCCGCTGCCGCCACCCGCAGATGGATATGCAGTACCGGGCCCTCCGGAACCGACTGTGAAGGAAATGGTTTTTCCCCAATCCGAACTCGAAAGCGTTACAGTCCTTTGTGCGGTGCCCGCAGCATTTCCACCCAGAGATATTGTTCCGCCAGTATTCAAAACGCCGCCGCCACCGCCTCCAGTGACATAGATGGTGACTGAAGATGCTCCGAATGGAACAGCCGGGGTGTAACTTCCGGGAGCCGTGTAATCATCGGTATGCGGCGTGAATGATACGAACGTTAATTCCCAGACGCCGGATATGCGCGTATATGCCTGCTGTACCTGCTTCCATACCCCAGCGACGTTGATCCATATCTGGCTTACTTGGTGCCAGATGCCGCCATCTTTCACGAATGTCTGTGGGCCTGCCATAATCAGTAGATGAAAAATACGTCGCCGTCATTGCCGCCAGATGGGCCACCCCCATTCTGGATGGTCAGAGCACGAGGACCACTGACACTATATGCCATCGTTCCGACGCCGAGATTTGTGAGGGCACCAGAAGCAGTAATTGATCCAGTGCCACCGGACGATATTGGCAACGGAATCGGGATTGAAGCGCCGCCGCGGGCAAAGACGTTGGTGCCATCGCTACGATAGGTCTGTGTCGTGCCATCCTGCGGGACGTTCACAGTCGTTCCTGCTGGTGCGCCACTACCATTGTTCGCACCGATTGAGACTAGGAAGGAACCTGTCGTATTGTTCTGTGCCGAGAAATTAAATGCGGCCGTTTCCGGGTACAGAATTGTGGCGTTAGCGGCCAATGATCCGGTCAGGACCAGACTGGAATTTACTGCTTCATCCTGTGTGAGAATGATCGTGCCGCCAGCGGATACGTCCTTCGAAAGACCGCCAGAAATCGCTGTATCAATGGTGACCATATTGGGATTCACCACGGCAGCGGCCCAGTTGTTGCGCACGCTCGGATCACCCTGAGCGGGTGTAATCAATGCAAGATTATCTGTGGCCATCTTATATCACCGTATCGTCTGGACTTGCGGCGCAGGCGGATACGCCGTCGCACCAGCACCAAGGAAGCGTTGGCGAGCAGATTGGAATGCTGCGCCCTTCTTGAGGTCGTTGTAGTGGCTTTCCCAACTGATCGCCTGCGGAGGGTTATCAGCGCCAGCGGACGAAAAGTTCTTCATGTAGCCGCTTGCGATAATCATGCTCGCCGCCAGGAATACGTCAGGGAAATAGGTTGTAAGCATCGTGTCTGTGTTCGTTGCGGACAACGGCGTCTGCGTCACCACGCCATAGTATTCGATGTTGTAGATTCCATCCGGCGAAGGTCCGATGATGATTTGCGATGAGTTGAACATCGCGTATTTCGTCAGTCCGTATTCAGGTGTCGCCGTGTAGGATTCGTTGGGATAGACGGCATTGATATATTCCGGTGTCACGCGGCTCATATTCACGCGCGTTCCAGAAGATGGTGACGTACTGGGTGGGGTGACCAAGCAAGCCTGTTCAATCGTCAGGAACTTGGACGGAATGGAAAATGATCGACTACCCGCGACAGTAGAAACGCTGGCATCCGTCGCTCTCAGCGCCAGAAAGTCCAGATCAGGATCGCGGTACATCATCCCTTCTGCGTCGGATATGAAGGAAGGATAAATCGCGTTGAAGTCAGGATCGTCAGTAGGTGTGCTAGAAGTGGCGTCTATCAGATTATAGCCACCCATTAGCTCGACAATCGCTGTTATCCAGTTGCTATAGCCGCTCATTCAATCATCATCTATCGTGAGGTTTGTAACGGGAGGCGCCGGATCAATAACGGGGGCTGGATTGATCGGAGACTGACCGACTGACCAGCCGCCAGTGCTCCAACCGCCCATGCTCCACCCTACTTCGCCTGTATCAGTTTGCTGAGGTCGTGGATTGAATACCGGCACAGGATCAGGAGGAACGACGATAGGACGGTTAAAGTTGAATGGCTTGTCCTGGCAGGGCGGACAAATCCTCAGTTTGAGATTCATCAGCCGATTACCGCGCCAATCGAACTGCCACGGCAACTCCTGTAGATTCCATGTCTGACCGCACCGATCACAGACGCCGAATGCACTCGGATTATCAGGATTTGTAGTGGCGTGCCCGGCTTTACTTGCGTAAACCATTGATACCTCAGCGATAATATCCAGAAATGCCCGGTGTCAGATATAGTGGCACGTTCGTCTCCACGTCTTGCTGTGCCGCTTTTTGCCAAGCTTTCTCAGCCTGTGCGGTACGCAGAACTTCCAAGTCAGGCGCGTAGATCATTGCCAGTTTTGCCGCCAAGCCAGATGCGTATGCCTCGAGGAATCGGTACGGAATGTCCGCCTGCTGCCCATTGACGAAATTCGCATCCTGAATCTGGACAGCACGGTAGAACTTCAGTGTGTAGTTCTGGCTTGGATCGGGAACGTTCCAGAGCGTGATCGTCGGGCTCAGAAGACGGTCGAACCAAAAGACAGTCGGCCGCCCCTGCTGGCTCTTGTCTGGGAAGCTCGCATATTCCGTGCGAGAGATCGGATAGATGATGATGTCTGTCGTGGTGCCGTCGCCGTTATCCGTGCTGATATAGGCATCGAGGATGGCAACCGTGGATGGGTCAACATCGTAAGTAGCTTGCCCCGTCACCAGCGGTATAGAAACAAGGTCGATAGTCCAGAGATTCGGAATATCGACAGACCAATCAACAAACAGCAGATTGGTCATCATCCTCGCATTCTGCATATGCTCTTCGGTGATTTCCGCACGCTTGATACGGATACGAGCATAAGAATTGAGGACAACCTCACCGATGGATGGTAAGAAGTTGTATGTGCCACTGGATGCAGGAATGGCCATGGAGACGGCCCTCCTTACGGACCAGCGATACCCGCCTGCAAGCCTGTCGCAGCAACAGACCCATCACCGGAATTAACTGTCACACGCCAGCAAATGACCGGATCATTCATGAATGCCACCTCGTTATCGGTCTTTGCGGCAACGATGGCATCTGGAAATGCTGTCACAGCTACGGCCGCGACCGGAACCTGAGACGGATTGCCCGAAGGATCCTCATAAGCATACTCGACGGTATAATTCACAGTCCCGCTCACAACACATGCAATTGACAGGTTTGTTGGCGTCATATGCGGAGAAACATAAACCCACCGCGATGAGCCCTCTCCTGTCTGCGTTACTGTGATAGGCAGCATTCCGCCAAATCCTCAGTGGAGGGATTTCAACGTCTTGGCGAGGGCCGCTCTACGACGCAAAGTCGGGTTGTCGGAGTGGGCAGCCTTCTCCAACTTCTTGGCGGGGATTTTCTCCCCTTCTGGCACATGAAGCGCTTTATGAAGAGCGCCAGGGTGTTTTATGGCCCCCTGAATCCATTTGTGCGTAGCGCCGCCGCGAGAATATCCGTAGCCGTCAGGCTAGTCTTCCTCATCGTCTTCGGTCTTGTGCCCCATAGCCTGCTTCTCGCGATTGGCCGTGGAAAGGGGCTTCAGATCGGCGCCAACAGCTCCGCCGCGCTTGCGGCCTGGGCGGTCCAGACGATGCTTCGGATGCTTGCCTTCGACCTCGCCGCCGTGTTTCTTCTTCTTGACGCGGCCGCCGTGCTTGCGCTCCTCGGCTTCCTTCTCGACATTGGAGCCAGCGCCCTCATAGGTGACTTCACCACCCTTGGCCCGGCGCTTCACATGACCGCCGTGCTTGCGGTGTTCCTTGTGTTCCTCATGGACTTCATGACGATGACGCATTTCAGTAGCCTCCTTTGGGCTTAACCAGCGTATTGCGTGACTCCGGTAAGCCCGGTAGCCGATCCGACATTTGCGACAGAGGGAGTGATGAAAATCTGCAACCGCTTTGTCCCATCGGATGCAGACTGGACGGCGTAAGTGCCTCTCACGTCGCCGCTAGTGGCCGTGGCAGGAGATGTGGTGTCCGCCGCCGTAAAGCCAGTGGTTGAAGTAATCAGGGCGTTGTTCCAGTAGATTTCCACATACCCCCAGGTATCGACCCGAAGCGGAAACCCGTAGACATCGCCCGTCCCAACAGTCACGGCATCGCCAGCAAGCGTGCCAGCGGGCGTGATGGAAGCGATATACTTGAACGCCTTCTTACCGGAAGCCGCCGCCGCATCTGCCCCCGTGATCGTCTCTGTCATTGGGTAGAAATATTCATCATACCCACGGACAGTGAACGTCGCGCCGCTATCATCGCCAGCAGAAGTGATGCGAACATTACGGGCAACGCCAGTGGCAGGATTCCAAGCCGCGACCTCGGGCAGCGTAGCGCCGAAAGTGGCTGGGACCATCGGGCCATCAATCGCCAGGAGGCCAGTAACGGTTTGACCCGTAGCTGAATTGACGATGGAAGCACCCGCCGTGATGCCCGCACCAGTCGTAGATACGAGCGTCAGGGGGGTTCCGGCAGTAGGCGTCTGCGATGCAGCGATGTTATTCGCTTCAATCGTAGACGGCACTTCATCCACAACCGGGATGCGCGTGGTGCCATACCAACCGCGCTTTAACTGCGCAGCGTCCGGGTTTACGGCAAATCGTGAATCCATCAGCATCACGCCGTCAATGAACACACTTGGCGCAATTGACGGATTGGAATCCGCCGAACTAGCCTGACCAAATACGACCAGAGGGCCGGTGAAGTCCGAGGTGGGCATTATGCCGCCTTTCCTTTAGCGCAAATTGTAGAATTGGCCTTTTCCAGATAATCAGCGGCGCGGCGCAGAATGTCTGGATTATCGCGGCCATGTCCCAGCATGTGATTGCAGGAAGCGCATAGAAGTCCACGAACGGCCTTACTATCGTGGCAATGATCGACGCTTAGCCACTTTTTTTCACCCCACGGTGAATTCGCCGTTTCTGGCTGTTCGCAGATAGCGCATACACCACGCTGCTCCAAAAACATGCGCTGATAGTCTTCGGTCGAAATTCCGTAGTAACGCTTGAATCCATAGCCACGATAGATTTCTGGATTCGCTAATCGCTGGGCCTTCCGATACGCAGAGCGACCATCCTTGGTGCTGAGATCATGGTCGCCAACTACGGTCTTGAACTCGTAGAGATTATCAATGCGAAGATTAGCTGGATTGCCATCCTTCACGCCGACTTCTCCCTTGGCCCAAGTGCCATAATGGTAAAGCCACGCGAGCTGGCTTCCGAGATATTGGCGACTATCAATACCAATATACAGGTAGCCCTTTCCTTTGCGGCCACCAGCTTGATCGCCTGGATGCTTCCGGCTGTTACGAACAGGCCGAACTTTCCAAGTAAAAATGCCGGTTTCGGGATCGTAGTGGAGGACCTCTTTGAGGCGCTCAAGTGTGAGTGAATCGTATTTCATGGCGGCTTCCGGTTTGGATGCCGTCTCAAGATACACGATGTTATCTGTCACTGAAAGCACTTCGTATCTTCCACTAAGTATCTGTTACGATGTAGGAAAGCTGCCATATATGGCACGCCAGTCATAGTAACCGAAACTATATCTTTCATATCCCTTGACAAGAAGATTGTCCGTAATGAAGTCCACCTGCATGTCAACTTCGAACGGCTTGCGGACTAGATGGATCAGACCTTCGTTCTGGGTCAGCAGGAACCACGAATACAGCGAGGTCAGATAGTCGTTGACCATGTATCCTTCAGGCAGTCCGCCAGCCGTCATCAGGATCGCGTTGACATCGTTGTTCGACGTGCCGGGACGCAGTTCCGATTTGGTCAGCCGGATCGCAATCGGCTCCAGCGCAGGAGGAACGACCAGCTTGCGAGCGCGGCCCAAAATCTTGAGCCCGCGGTTGTCGCGCCAGTTCTGACGGACCGAAATCATGGCATTGAGCAAGGAACCCTCGCCCAAGTCCTGATCCACCGCAGGCCGATTGGCGATGGTGATGCCGTTGCCAGGCATGACCGGATGCGCCGTCGAGCAAAGCGCCTGACCGTCGCCGCCAGTGATCGAAGCACCTACCACTGTAGCGTTATTCAGCACTGAAGCGGCGTTGATCTCCTTGAACTGGTTGAACGAGAACGCCAGACCAAGGTTCGACGGCTGGAACTGGGTCTTGTACAGGTTATCGTCAATCGCCTTGCGGGTGATCGCGTAACCAAGACCCACTTCAATATGCGTCATATTGGTGGCGTAGAACTCACCGGCGTTGTTATCGAACGCCGTAGGACCACCTTCGGTCTTCAACTGCGCCAGAGGCAGATAGGCCATCGAAGACCAGCGCTCCTGCGCCATGTTCGAGTCGGCCTTTTTGAAGATCTTGTCGTATTCCTTCTCGATCTCATCGTACTTGCCGGGCAGACCAGCAAGGCCGGGGAGCAGAAGGTCGCGGATTGAACCAAGTGCGATAGCCATCTGTTATCTCCCTTAGATGCCGGTCAGAGTTTTGAGGGCCTGGCTATTGAAGGTCACGAGCACCTGGTTGTAGGCGGTCGTGTCATCAATGCCGTTGATTGCCCCGACATCCGATGCCGGATACTGACTGGAGGTGAGATTCCAGACGCGGAACGGAAGGGTTGCGGTCGTAGCGGACGTGGACGTGTCCAGCGTCATGCCACTGGTCTGCGTCAGCGTATTACCTGCTGTCGCCGCAGACAGATCGCAATTGGAGCCGATCATTGCGGGAGTAGCCGGTCCCAACGTGGCCTGCACGTTGAACAGCGCATAAGGATCGGTGATGATCCAGGCCGACACATCGCCAGCAGCATCAGCGCCGGGATAGTAATTCGACCACACAACGCGTTGGAGAGAGACAGAAACGTATTCGAACTGATCGAACACGCCGAGAATCTGCGTCAGGCCAGCAGCGGCAACGTCCACATAGCCAGTACCAAGGTCCTTGGCTACGTCACCCTTGAAAATCTGGTGCGTATTGCTGTTGCTGATAAGCCGCTTGGTTCTGGCGAAATCGGCGGCAGGCGCACCTGGCACGCGTCCGATGACCGAGAAACCAAACGGCGAATTGTTATTCGCCATTTTGGGCTCCGTTTGGTCATTCGCAGACAGCGTGCCTGTGAATTATCCTGATTTGGAACCGGGCGACGCAGCGCGCTCGCCCCTGATTTGAACCCCACCATAAGGGGTGTTGTTTGTGCCGTCAAGTGTCGTCAGCACAAATTATTGGGCCCGTCAACCATCAATCGTCATTGGCCCCTTGGAGACGTTCACATTGAGGACACGGCGATCCATCTGGCCGCTAGGTGTCTCCCCGACCTTCTGGACATTCATCCGCATGGCTTCGGAGGCCGCCACGCGATCCTCTGCCCGCGCTTCCTGGGTCAGATGCTTGGGACGCTCCATCAGGATCATGCCTTCATGGATGATGCAGTCACCCACCTTGGGAAGTGCCGGATGACGGTCAGCCGGAACAGGCGTCCAACCATTTTCCTGATAAATAACAAGGCTTTGCGTTTCTTCCTTGCCCCAGAGCGAGTAGCGTTTCCATTCGTAGGACGCATCTGGTGGCACTTCATGCTTGACCATATCGAAGTAATCGACATGACCCTTGATATTGCGGGAGCGGTTGGCCCAATCGGCATCACGCTGAACGCCGCGGCTACGGGGCGCAACGCTAGGCTGGGGCGCGCTCACTGAGGCAACACCCTCCTGCTCGGTCACAGGGGCGGCACGGCGCGCAGCGGCGGCGGCTCGGTCATAAACACCACGAGGCATCGGAATCTCCTTAGTTCACGTAATTGACGTTGGTGGGGTCGAGGCGCCCTTCCTCGACCAGCTTGACAAGCTGGCGGGCGTAATCGGCATCGGACATGCCGTTGTCCTTGGCGGCCTCCCGCTGGGCAGGTGTCAGGCGGATTTTACTGGTCTTGCGCTGGCCGTTCGCCGGCATGGCTGATCCTTCGCGGGAGGGTGGGGCTGCATAGGTGGGCGCTCGGCGCTGCTGCTGCGCAGGCTGAGACGGCTGGCGCGCAGGCGGCTGATGATCGACCTCAACATCGCCATTCGGAGCAGCTTTCTGGGAATAGCCCAATTCCTGCTCAATGAAGGTGTAAAATTCGTCCGTCTGGGCCGGAATATCCTCGGCATTGGCGCGGAGGACGGCCGCCTGAAGGAGCTTGTACTTCTTGGGATCGGTCACGGCTTCACGATGCGAGCGCAGCCATGCCTCATCCTTGGGTGGAAAACGATTCTGGGATAGGAAGTTCTCGAACGGATCAGCGTTCTGAATCTGTGGCGCCGCTTCGTCCTTCGGATCAATCTTCGCAGCCTCAAGAGCGTTCTTTCCGGCTTCCAACTGTCGCTTGTCTGCCGCCAGTTCGGAAATCCGTACCTGAATCTCGGCAACCTTATTGAAGTCCTGCTCAGAATAGGCCGCAGCAAGATCGCGCTGGGCCTGCGAAATCTGAGTGACTGTCGAATCCAGGGCATTTGATACAGATGCAAACTCGGCTTCATGTGCCTTGGAGCGGAATTGTTTGGCCTCATGACGGGCCCTTTCAGCATCGGCATTGGCAGTCGAAGCCGCGCGTTCTGCCGCTTCACGCCGCGTCTTTTCTGCTTCAAGTTGGCCCTTGAGTTCGGCTACGGCTGCATCAACGTCATCGTCACCATCCGCTGGCGGGGTAGCTGCTGCTGCAACATCAGATGGCGCATCTGGCGCGTCATCCGTTACAACCTCAATATCCGGCAGATCGTCCGGCTTGGGACTGTCCTTAATGAGATCATCGTCGGGCTGCTTTGCAGCCGCAGCGGCTTTAGGCATATAGGCTCCTACTGGTTGAGAGCGCGGCGCAGAAAGTCCGCATTGGTCTTGGAGATAAAGCAGCGGCCAGGATCGACGGCAGACAGTTTCGTCAATTCCGCCTGAGCCAGCGGTTTGAATGTCGGATCAGCGGCGACAGCATTGGTGAATGATTTGAGAACGTCATCCACACTCCCCTTCCCCATCGCCGTTGCCTGATAGGCAAGCCGCAAGAGGCTATTGAGCGTATCCTGCGCAGCCATCAGAACGCCGCATCCGGTCCAGGCACCGTGATCTGCACATGCCGATCTTCCACGATCCGGCAAAGCTGGTTGCCGATCTTGATGCTCCAACCATCATTGGGACGAATGGCAACCCAATCGCCTTCCTTCACGTCATCGCCATGAAAGACATTCACAGCGTCATCCACAAAGGCGGATGGTCCTTTCTTGAGGACGAGGCAGACCTTGCCCTGAAACTGATCTTCGGAGCGCGAGCCAATGTCTGGCAGATAGAAGTCCTGGCCGCCCAATTTCATCTTCTCGGGCCGCTCATAGACGGCTAGGAGCAAACGCGGGCCGTGCAAATCATAGCCTGAAAGGTCGCCTGCGCTGTCCCGCAAAACCTGCGCAGCGTCCTTTTCATGCACAACCTTGAAAACGGCGTTACCAGTCACGATTCTGCGATCTCCTGTTTGACTTCATCCATCCAGCGTTCAACGTCGAATAGCGCGATATTCCGCGCCACTGCGGCGTAGTAGAACGGCAGATCGGCATACTGACCTGTCATGGTCTGTATGTTCTGCTGCCGCGCTTCAGCCAGCTTCTGCGCCAGCCGATTGTATAGGCGGCTTTCGTAGCCGTTCATGATTTCTTTCGACCCTTGGCTTCCTTGGCGAACTTGTTGCCATATGCCTTGATCTTCTCCTCTCGCCCTTCACCACTGCCAGCGCCAGCCTCGTATTCTTTTCCAACGACACCGCCGCGCTTGCGCATCATCGGCATAGGCGCACCAGCAGCGGCGCCAGGCGGGATAGCGCCACCAGGAACAGGTGCACCACCCATCGGCGGACGCTGCGGCACAGGAACAGGCATCGGTGCAGGCGCGGGCGCGGGGCCATGACCGCCAGCCACAACCACGTTCACCGTGGTCTTGGCATGGCCCTTTCCCTTATGGCTGCGGGAAGGCTTGTCGAGACGCCCACCAGCGGCAAATCCGGGAACAGCGCCACCAGACTTGAACTTCAGCTTGGTCTTGGCACCCCCATGAAGCTGCTTGTCGTGCTCTGTGAAAGCCTTTTTTATCTTACCTTCGACTTCGCCAAGTGTGACGCCTTTGCCGCCAATGCGGTGCAAGCGGGATTCTTTGTTGGCTTCGTGATCCTTCTTATGCGGGTGCATATTTACTCCTTGTCTGGACGAAATCCGATTGGATCGCGCCGCCTGTAAAGTGGGTTGCCATTGATGTCTAAAAGGCCAGTCGGTCTTTCTTCACCTTCGTAAACGGTGATTTGCTGCGGGACTGGATCAGGATGCCAGTCATCGCCAATCCACAAGGCACGCGGGCGAGAGACATATTCCGCCATGCTCACTCCTGCGGAGGGTTGTTCATGTTGTTGGTCTGGGCAATCTGGTCGAGTGCGCTTTGCTGCGCATCCTGCACACGGTCAGCGTGGGAGTTGGCAAGGTCAGCCAGCGCCTTGAGACGTTCCGTTTCCGCCTTGATCTGCGCCTCTTGAAGATGCGCCTGACGGTCTGCGGCACGGTCCTGCGATTCCAGCGCGACTTCATGCGCCTGCAATTCGCTCTGCTGTGCCTTTTGGGCTGCGCTCAACTGCGCCGCCTGCTGCTTGGCCTGTATTGTAGCCTGTGCAGCTTGTGCCTTGGGATCAGGCGGTGGCGGCTGGTTCGGATCAGGTGGCGGCTGAAGCGGCAGCCCGATTTTCACCATATTCAGCGCATAGGAGACAGCATCGCGCTTGGAAATCACGTCTGGATATGCTCCCTGCATCTGCAATGCCGCTTGTGCTTTCATAATGCGGTGCATATGGGTTGAGGCATTCGGATCAGCAACCGGAACAAGGTCATAATCGTCCAAAGCCTGGAGAAATTCCTCGCGCTGCCACGGGCGCGCTGGCTGCCGGTTGGAACGCCAAAAAGCCTCCGGGTCTTCACGGAAGCGTTCTTTCAGCATCCCAAATTCTTCGGTCTGAGCCTGGTGCAGACGCTTATGGACCGCATCCAGAACTTTGGTCGCCTGCTCGATCAGGGCAATCGTGGTACCGACAGGCGCATCTTGCCTGCCCTCGCCTACCTGAATCTCAGCCGTAGAGCCTAGACGCTGACCGCTCTGCTCGATCTGCTGCATGATGGATAGCATGCCAGCGGTCACGTCCTTATACGGCAGCGGCATCACGGATTGCTGTAGCGGCAAGCCTCCGGTCTGTAGCGGCATTCCACCACCAGGCGGGATACGGAACTCATTGGTGACTTGGCGTCCGGCCGCTTGGGCGTAAATGAACCCAGGAAAATTAGCGAACATGCCGCTGTCGAGAGCAATACGCCATGCAGCCGTCAATGCCTGCGTTGTGTTACCCAGAATGTTCACAAGGCCGATGTCCCAGAACCCCATATGCGTTGGGACAAACGGGTATTTCACGAACCACTGGATAGCGCCGAAATCCTCATCGTCCTCGCGCCAGTTGCGGCGGATTTCGAGGATGGTCCGGTCATCTTTGTTGAGCGTGACCTTGTAGGGCAGCGGCAAGCCTTCCGGTGCCTCAGATTCGTCTATGCCGAGGTCAGAAGGATCAATCTCCGTGTAGGTTTCATAGACCGTATAACGGTTATCCTCTGGTCGCTGCGTGAGCGTGTTCTGGCCTACTGTTTCCGCCTTCTTGCGGTCTAACTGGTTCAAATCCTCGACAGGATCAGTGGCAAGCGGCACATCGCGGTAAGCGCCGACGATCTGCATGCGCTTGAGCGTGGACCGACGCATCATGATCTGGTGCGTGAAACGCGCTGCGTTCTTGATGTCTGTGGCCGATGCAGAAACAATGATGTCCGAACCGTCTACCGATTCACTGACTGGCCTGCGCCGCAGAGGGCAATTGTACACCTTTTTGAATGCACAACCGGCAAATCCGACATTGAAGAACGCGCGATCCGTATCCGGGTAGTATTCCGTCGCCGTCGTGGTCAGATAGTGATTGAAGTCCTTTTCCAGCGCCTCAGCCAGATCATCGCTGTCCGGCGTTTCCTTGGCATCGACGCGGACTTTGACCGGGCCATCCGATGGCAGCAATTCGCCGCGCGCATTGGCCTGGAAGCGGATTACGGCCTCAAGCAACAGGGGATGCCTGACCGTGGACATGCCTTCCATTGGCGAGGACGAAGCGCCGACATCGCCGCGGGCATTCTCGATGTCCAGACCCAACAATTCCAAGCCGCGCTTTCGGGTGTTCACCCACTTGATGCGGGATTCATCATCCGCCTCAATGGCCTCCAACAACCGCTCGCCAAGCGACTTAAGCGTGCCTTCGTCTATGTATTCGGCAAGATTGGCGTCATGCTGGCGAACGCCGGTCTTGTCGCGCTTGGTATTGGGCGAGAAGTCAACGACCGCTGAACCGTCATCATCAATCTGAGTGACCGCACCAGTATCGGGATCAACGAGGATAGTCGTCTCATCATCCGGCATATCCACATTGGCAGCATCGGGCAGCGGAAGGCTATCCGGCTCTGGCTGCCGCAATGCGCCGAGGTCTTGGAGGGCGGCCATCAAATCTGCCTATGCTTGTACTTGGAACGGATATGGTGCGCGAAGTGCTTGCCGACCGAATCCGCATTGCGGAGCGCGTCAAAGGCTGATCGTGGAACATCGGCATAGTGATATATCCGACCTTCGGCCGAACCCGACTGCGCGCCACAGAACTGCACAGCCAACGTGCCGCTGTTCTCGTCGTAGCCGACAGCGGCGATGTTTGAGCTTTTGACAGGGATAAGGCGAATGTCTGTCATGTCAAACCGGATAAAGTTTCTTCGGCGTCGGTCGGTACTGGCGAGCCATATTGTCCTCATAGACCTGTTCTTCACGGCGCACGGCCATGCCTGAATTGCGGAAGAACACAAGCGCACCAGTCACGGTATCAACCACGTCATCATGCGCGCCCTTGGGAAAACGCTCGCACTCGCTCATGACCATTTCAGCCCAGTCACGATCAGGTGCGTAAATCATCCGGTCCGCGAACATGGGAACGACAGCATGGGCACGTGCTACCTTGTCCTTGCGTCCCGGATCGTTCAATTGGACCGAGAACTGAGCATTGCGGTAAAGGCGCCGGAACTCATTGGCGACGTCAATACCATTAGCCTTGTTCTCGATCAGCAGCGTATCGACCTTGAACCGTTCGCAGGTGTGGTTTGCCCATTCACAGACGCCCCAATGACGGCGCAGGATCGTATCACGCTCTGCCTTGGTCATCTGGAACCAGCCGGGATGGTCGGCTTCATCGAACGGCGGACCGTGAAGCGTCAGATGCTTCTTCCAGCCATGCAGGATAATCAGCTTTGGAACGTTGTCTTTCTGCCACAAACCCCAAACGGTCAACGCGCAGTAGTCGTTTTCTTCCTTCTGTGTGAAGGCCGTATCCAGATAGGCCGCTACATACTCAAGCTGGGGGAACTGTTCCTTTCCAGCAGCGTCAAGCGGGCCTTCCCACACCTGCCAGTATTCACGCTTGAGAATGCCGCCGCCTGCCGGTGTCGGTGATTGCTGAAGGCGCCCAGACGCCATGTACGGCCCAAGGTCGATCTCCATGTCGGAGACTTCCTTGTCACCAAAGCGTTCCGGCCACATGAGTTCGCCGTCTTCTTCGCGGGGATCTTCCCAGAACGGTTCGTCATCGCCTGGAATGTACGTCACGCAATGACGGTTGATGTCGTGGCGCATGGGAATCATCAGATGCACCCATTCGCGCCGTGTCTTGCCGCCTATGATCTCGCCAGAGACGTCCGCTTCATTGAGCCGCTGCATGATGACTACGATGGCGCTATGCTTCGGGTCATTCAGTCGCGTGGCTGATATTTCCCGCCAGCCGCGCAAGACGGCATCTCGCTCGGCTTCCGATTCAACATCCTCAGTATTGTGGGGATCATCGACAATGATGACGCTGCCACCATAACCGAGCAATCGGCCAGTGATCGACGTGGCTTGACGATAACCGCCCTTGGTATTGGCGAAGTCCGACTTGGTATCGGAGCCTGCCTTGATCTTGATAGTGTCGCCCCAATGCTCTTGAAACCAAGGCGAACTAATGAGGTCGCGCATCTTATCGCTGCTCTTGAGCGATAGGTCTTGGCCGTAGGAAGCACCCAGAATGCCAACCTGTGGGCCGCTGGTGTGACTGATCTCCTTCTGTATCCAAGTCCAGACAGGCCAGAATACCGCTGTCACCAAGGTCTTGGCGCACCGAGGCGGGAAATTGACCAGCAAAAACCTGATCTCGCCGCGCGTCACTGCTTCCAGATGCACGCATAACGCTTCAACAGCCCAGCTATCGACAAACGGCGCCGTCTCGATAGAACTCCATGCCTGGCGAACGAACTGGTACAACGACCGTTCGGCCAGATGCTTGTCTATGGCCTTTTTCGTCGCTGCGAGCTGGTCAGGATGGATTGAGCGGAGAAAGTCGGCTGGCGACTTCTGCTTTGTCATGCGATTGTGTGTGGCCGTAAATTACGCCTGTCGCGGACCCGAAACGTGTAAGAAGTCCCACAGGCTGACGGGGTTGTTCTATGCACGGCACTCACCGTCTTGCCGTGTCGCGTCCCCGGCATTAGCCGCCCACGCCCTGGGTTGTTCAATGGTCGGAATGGCAGGATTCGAACCTGCGATCCCTTGCTCCCAAAGCAAGTGCGATACCAGGCTTCGCTACATTCCGAGGATTAAGCGATGCGGGTGCAGTTAGAACCGCGCCAAGCCAGTCAGGCTTTGTCCTTCTGCCGTTGGCGGTATGCGCGGACACGCAACCTAGTCTGTTCTCGTGCAACAGATTTCCGGCGTTCCATTTCAGCGACTTTGGCTCGCAACTCTAAAAGCTCTTGCGAGGCCGAAGGCTTTACTTCCTCCGATGTGCCAGCCAGAGCAGAACTGGCACTTATAGGGCTTTCCGTGCTTGGTGCGTCCGGCGTGCGCCCACGCTCCTTCTTGGGTCGCGTGGCGGACCTTACCGGAACACGCGTTTCTGCGGAGGCGGCGCTTGCTGGACGTGATACCCTCAACAGGTCTGCTGGCCGACAAGCTATGTGGCCCGGATGATCGACATGGCAAGCGAGGCAAAGCATGCCGCAATGTAACGGTTACAGTAACGCGTTACAACTCAATTCACGCTCTTAGGCTTCTCGCCCTTGGAAACCAG
>Ga0164242_10001328_pt1 | contig 29224 bp, 28 predicted proteins | sample OricomgcompostMG_FD_108783 | JGI IMG/M metagenome (GOLD analysis project Ga0164242, IMG submission 108783) | Miracle-Growth compost microbial communities from Emeryville, California, USA - Original compost - Miracle growth compost (MG) ...
GCCTGCGAGCCGGTCCCCGAGATCGCGCCGATCGCGGTGAAGGCCGCGTCCACGCCGGCGACCGTGAGCCTGCTCTGCTCAGCGGCAGGTGGCAGCGAGCGCAGCGCCGCCCAGCCCACGCCGATCTGCCGCTGCGGCAGCTCGCCGGACAGCCAGGACACCACGGTCGCGACGTCCTCGGGTCGTGCCCGGCGCAACAGCTCGGCGATGCGTGCCGCCTTCGCCAGCCGCGAGGACGTGGCACCGACGTCGGCGGACGCGGCCGCGACGTCGGCCAGCGCCGTCCCGTGATCTTGATGCCCCGGTGCGGTCATAGCTGCATCCGACCATCAAGATCCGACTGCGTCAGCAGTTGGACAGCAGCCGGTCCAGCACGCGGACACCGAACTTGAGCCCGTCCACCGGAACGCGCTCGTCGATGCCGTGGAACAGCGAGGTGAAGTCCAGGTCGGCGGGCAGCAGCAGCGGCGAGAAGCCGAAGCAGCGCATGCCCAGGGTGGAGAACGACTTCGCGTCCGTACCGCCGCTCATCATGTACGGCAACGGATGCGCGCCCGGGTCCTCGGCCCGCAGCGCGGCGGACATCGCGTCCACCAGCGCGCCGTCGAAGCCGGTCTCGACAGCGATGTCCTGCACGATCGTCTCGCGCACCACGCCCTCGCCGGCGAGCTCGTCGATCGTCTCCAGCAGCGCCTGCTCCTGGCCGGGCAGGAACCGGCAGTCGATCGTCGCCTCGGCCGAGGACGGGATCACGTTGGATTTGTAGCCGGCGTGCAGCATCGTCGGGTTGGCGGTGTTGCGGATCGTCGCGCCGATCATCCGCGCCGCGGGCCCGAGCTTGGGCAGCCAGGTCTGCACGTCGTCGGGGTCCAGGTCCATGCCGGTCAGCTCGGCCAACGCCTCGATCGTGGAGCGAACGGTGTCGGTGATGACGACAGGGAACTCGTGCGCGCCGATGCGTGACACGGCCGCGGCGAGCCGCGTCACCGCGTTGTCGTCGTGCACCATCGAGCCGTGGCCGGGACGGCCGGACGCGCGCAGGCGCAGCCAGTTGATGCCCTTCTCGGCGGTCTGGATGAGGTAGGCGCGGGCGCTGTCGCCGAGCGAGACCGAGAACCCGCCCACCTCGCTGATCGCCTCGGTGCAGTCGGCGAACAGGTCGGCGTGGGAATCGACCAGATAGTGCGCGCCCTCGCGCCCGCCGGCCTCCTCGTCCGAGACGAACGCGAGAACGATGTCGCGCGGGGGCTTGCGGCCGGTGCGCGCCCAGTCGCGCACGAGCGCGAGCACCATCGCGTCCATGTCCTTCATGTCCACCGTGCCGCGTCCCCAGACGTAGCCGTCGCGGACCTCGCCGGCGAACGGGTCCACGGACCACTCGCTGGCCTCGGCCGGGACGACGTCCAGGTGGCCGTGGATCAGCAGCGGCGGCCGGCGCGGGTCGCTGCCCTGGATCCGCGCGACCGTGGATGCCCGGCCAGGCGCGGCCTCGAGGATCTGCGACGCGATACCGACCTCGTCCAGCTTCGCGGCCACCCACTCGGCGGCGGGCCGCTCCGGGTGGGTGGGGTTGGACGTGTTGATGCGGACGAGATCACTCAGCAGGGAGACGGCCTCGTCCTGGGCAGCGGTGCTCGCGATGGGGGGTTGGGTCATGTGTCGTTCCTACACCAGCCGCCGGGCGCGCCCCGGTCAGCGGGCGCGGCGGCCGCGGTATCCCGCGCCGAGAACCATGAAGACCACGGCGATCGTGAACAGTCCCACCGCGGCGAACAGCACCCAGCCGCTCGGCGCGCTGGTCAGCGACACCGGCACCACGCGCCCGGCGATCGGGGTCGAGGCCGGCGTCGGCTGCGGCCGGGTGGTCGGCACGACGGTGCGGGACGGGGTGGAGATCAGCGACGGGACGTCCGCGGGCGCCGGCAGGGCGCGTCCGAGCGTGCGGTGCGGGTTCGTGGCCGGCGTGCTCCCGGCCGGGGTGCCCCCAGCGGTCGCCGGCGGTTGGTGGGGTGCCGACGGCGGGGTCGACGATCCCGGCGCGGACGGCGTGCTCGATCCGCCGCCCGGTGCCGTCGGCGGTGGCGAGTGCGGCGGCGGCGCGGACGAGGACTGTCCCCCGCCGAGTAGCTGCCCGAGACCGTGCGTCGTGTCGCCGACCAGGCCGGTCACGCCGGAGATCGTCCCGTTGACGAGCGACGTCAGCCCGCCCAGCAAGCCGCCGAGCAGCCCCTGGTTCTGCGGCGTGGGCGTCGACTGGAACGCGGTCAGCTTCGCGTGCCCGTGAGCTGCCCCTCGCACGTCCGCCGGCCGGGCGTTGTGCCGCTGCGCGGGAGCCAGGAGGCCGTGCCGCGCACCCGCCGAGTGGTGCTGCGTCGCCCGGTGGGCCTGGCCGTGGCCCGTCCAGGCGTGGCCGGACCGGCCGCGGTGCGCCGGGCCGGTGGAGCGAGCCGGGTGGTGCGCCGCCCGGTGGGCGCGATGGGTCGCGTGCTTGACGTGGTGGCTGCTGGACGCGGCCGCCACGTGCGCGGCTCCGCGATCGGCCGGCGGGGCCAGCGACCCAGTGAGCCCGTTGAGCGTGGAGCTAACGACGCCGAGCGTGCTGCCGACAGTAGTGCCGAGTAGGCCCAGCGGGGCGGGCGAGGATCCGGTATCGGCAGAGGCCGCCGGAGCGAACCCGAACATGGCGCTCAGTGCCAGGCCGGCGATCCCGGCCAGCACCGTGCCACGCACGCGGGCGCTGGGCATGCTCTCCACCTCTGTTCGGGGACGGGCAAAAGGACGTCCGGCGGCCAGCAGCACGCCACTCCCCGCCGTGACCAGCACATGTTAGCTCTACGTGAGCTATCCCGATAGTTGAAGCGCGGGCCTCGGCGTGTCGGGAGGTGCGGGCCGCCACGGCCGGCGTCCGGAGGCCGTCCGGAGCAGCGGTGGCGATGGGCTAAACTCGCCCGTGCACTCGTCCGGGTGGCGGAATGGCAGACGCGCTAGCTTGAGGTGCTAGTGCCCGTAAAGGGCGTGGGGGTTCAAGTCCCCCCTCGGACACTCTTGATCGTCGCTGATTCCCGGATTCGCCGGGCTGGAGCGCGGTGAATCCAGGAATCAGCGGGCTGGAGCGCCTGCTTTGACAGGGCGACCTGCGTAGTCACTAAGGTCGAAGGCAAGGGTGCCGCGTAGCCACGCCGCCGGGCATCCGCCGCGAGAGGAACTCGCGTCGCTTCGCCGGTCGGAGCCGCATGCGTACCCTGTTCGTCCACCCCAGCGCCCTGCTGTATTCAGAGATCTTCCTGCGCCTCGAACCCCTCGGTGTCGAGCGCGTGGCAGCCGCCGCCCGCGCGGCCGGCCACGAGGTCCGCCTCATCGACCTGCAGGTGTTCCGGCATCAGGACCTCTACCGCGAGCTGGCCGAGTTCGAGCCCGAGGCGGTCGGCTTCGGGCTCAACTATCTGGCCAACGTCCCCGAGGTGATCGATCTCGCGCGCGAGATCAAGCGGCGGCACCCGTCGTGCTACGTGTTCGTCGGCGGCCACTCGGTCTCGTTCATCGGCAGGCACGTGCTGGAGCAGGCCGACGGCGCGATCGACGCGGTGGTGCGCGGCGAGGGCGAGGTCGGCGTTCCCGCGATGCTCGACGCGATCAAGGACGGCGGCGCCCACGAGGTGCCCGGCCTGGTGACCCTGGACGGCGACGGCGCGCCGCCGAAGCTGACGGACAGCATCGACGAACCACGCCCGGCACGCGATCTCGCCCGGCGGCGCAACAAGTACTTCATCGGCGTGCTGGACCCGGCCGCGTCCATCGAGTTCACCCGCGGCTGCCCCTGGGACTGCTCGTTCTGCTCGGCCTGGACGTTCTACGGACGCAACTACCGCCGCGCCACCCCCGAGGCGGCCGCCGAGGAGATCGCGTCCATCGACGAGCACGGCATCTTCATCGTGGACGACGTCGCGTTCATCAAGCCAGAGCACGGCGACGCGATCGCGTCCGAACTCGAGAAGCGCAGGATCTCCAAGGAGTACTACCTGGAGACGCGCGCGGACGTGCTGCTGCGCAACACCGAGGTCTTCCAGCGCTGGCGCCGGCTCGGCCTCAACTACATGTTCCTCGGCATGGAGGCGCTGGACGAGGAGGGGCTGGACCTGTTCCGCAAGCGGGTCAGCCCGGACGAGAACATGAAGGCGCTCGAGGTCGCGCGCAAGATCGGGCTCACCGTCGCGATCAACCTCATCGTCGACCCGCAGTGGGACGTGCGCCAGTTCGAACTTGTCCGCGAGTGGGCGCTGTCGGTGCCCGAGATCGTCCACCTCACCGTGATGACGCCCTACCCGGGCACCGAGATCTGGCACACCGAGTCGCGCAAGCTGACCACGCGCGACTACCGGCTGTTCGACATCCAGCACGCCGTGCTGCCGACGAAGCTGCCCTTGGACGAGTTCTACCGCGAGCTGGTCAAGACCCAGGCGGTGATCGCCCGCAAGCACCTCGGCGTCGCCGCGGTCGCGCAGACGTTCGGCATCATGGCCCGGCAACTGCTGCGCGGACAGACGAACTTCAGCAAGATGATCTGGAAGTTCAACAGTGTCTACAACGCCGATCGCCAGCTGCACGACCACGCCGAACCCGTGCAGTACGAACTGCCGGTGCCGGAGCATCACGACGTCGCGCCGCGCGATCGCCGCGCACTGTACGTCCATACCAAGCAACCGGCACACCACGGATAACCCGCCCGCTAGCTAGGGTGATCCGGTGCCGACCGTGACCGTCCTGGACGACTACCAGCACGTCGCGCTGAGCAGCGCCGACTGGACGGCCGTCGCCGCCACGCACGAGATCGACGTGATCGCCGAGCACATCGCCGACCCGGACGAACTGGCGCGGCGGCTCGCGCACAGCGAGGTCGTCGTGGCGATGCGAGAGCGCACGGCGTTCCCCGCCGACGTCCTGGTCCGGCTGCCCGAGCTGCGGCTGCTGGTCACCACCGGCATGCGCAACGCCGCGATCGACCTTGAGGCCGCGCGTGACCGTGGCATCACGGTGTGCGGCACGAGCGGCTCGACCAACGCGGTGCCCGAGCTGACGATCGGCATGATCATCGCGCTCACCCGCAACTTCGTTGCCGAGGACGCGGCCGTGCGCGCCGGCGGCTGGCAGCACACCATCGGGCCGGGGCTGGCCGGGACGACGCTCGGCGTGATCGGTCTGGGCCGCCTGGGAATCCCGGTGGCGCGGCTGGCCCAGGCGTTCGGCATGACGGTGATCGCTTGGTCGCCCAACCTGACGCCGGAACGCGCCGAGCCGCACGGTGCCCGAGCAGTGACCAAGCAGCAGCTGTTCGCCGAGGCCGACGTGATCACCATCCACATGCCGCTGTCCGAACGCAGCCGCGGCCTCGTCGGACGGGCCGAACTGGCCGCGATGAAGCCGACGGCGTACCTGATCAATACCTCGCGCGGGCCGATCGTGGACGAGGCGGCGCTGATCGACGCGGTGCGCGAGCGTCGCATCGCCGGAGCGGGCCTGGACGTGTATGACACTGAGCCGCTGCCGGTCGACCACCCGCTGCGGACGCTGCCGAACACGTTGCTGCTGCCACATCTCGGCTACGTCACCACCGACGGCTACCGCGGCTGGTTCGCCCAGGTCGTCGATGACATCGTGGCCTGGACGAAGGGCGAACCGGTCCGCGTCCTGTAACGCGCGCGGGATCCGTCAGAGGCGGTGGGTCTCCAACTGGTAGATCTGCACGCGATGGCTGCCCGTCCGGTGCGGGTACGCCGTGACGAGCCGCGAGAAGCGCAGCTGCGTGCCCACCCGTACCGGATGGTCGAGCCGGAACACCATCCGCACGTGACCCCACTGACCGCGTGCGCAGTCGGGCTCGCACCTGTTGAACCAGAGCGTCGCGGTGCCGGTCGCGCGGTCCCTGGTCCAGCTGCGGTAGTTGAAGTCCTTGACCACTGTGTTGCCGTCCCCGCACGCCACGACGATCGTCTTCGGCTTGTACCGCGCGTGCACGCAGTCGGCGAGCACGCGGGTGGCGTGCGGGTGGGAAGCGGTCGCGGTGACGGCGTTCGCGGCGGGCGACACCTCGAACGCGATCAGCAGCAGGAACACGGCCACGAACAGGCGCTTGAACACGTTCGGTCCCCCAGTGGGTGTCGAGTCGTCACGGAGCATCTCACCATCAGACGCGAACCGCGGCGCGAAGGTTGCGCGCTACATCGTCACGCTGTTGGACGAGGACGCCGTCACCTTGCCGTTCACCGGTCCGGTCGTGAACACGTACTGGCCGTGCTCGACCTGCAGCGGCCCGGAGCCGTCCACGTCGCCAGGCACGACACCGAGCCGGCTGCGCGGAACCCGCACGGTGACCGTCTTGGACGCGCCGGCGTCCAGGTCGACGCGGGTGAACCCGGCCAGCCGCTTGGCCGGCACCAGCACCCGGCTGACCGGCTGGGACACGTACACCGGAACCACCACGGCACCGGACCGGTCGCCGGTGTTCTGCACCGACACGTGCACGGTCAGGCCGGAGTGCCCGGAGTCGACGCCGCTCACCTGCGAGCTGAACGTGGTGTACGACAGGCCGAAGCCGAACGGGTACGCCGGGTCGTACACCGGACCGTTGCCGTTGTACGTCGTCGGCAGCGTCTGGTCGCGGTAGTCGTTCGGCTGGTCCGTCGCGCGCTTCGGCCAGGTCACCGGCAGCACGGCGGACGGATCCGTCCTGCCGTACAGGACGTCGGCAACGCCGTCGCCGCCCTCGGTGCCGGGCCGCCACGCCATCAGCAGGCCGTCAGCGGTACCGGCGGTGCCGAGCACGTCCGGCCGGTCGTCGATCAGCACGACCACCACCGGCTTGCCGGTCGCCTGCAGCGCGCTCACGAGCGCCTGCTGGTCGGCAGGCAGTGTCGGGTCGCGCTGGTCGTTCGGGCCCTCCGCGCCCGGCCCGCGTCCCAGCACCACCACGGCCGCGTCCGCCGAGCCGAGCGCCGCGACCGCGCCGGACTGGCTGGCCGCGTAGGTCACGTTGTTCCCGCCGGCGTTCTGCAGTCCCTTCAGCACGGTGACGGCCTGCTCGGCGCTGCCGTTCGGCACGCCCTGCCAGCCGACGCTCCAGCCGCCGAGCGTGTCGGCCACCGAGTCCGCGGCCGGACCGGTCACGACGAGCTTCTCGGACGACGTGAACGGCAGCACCCCGTTCTCGTTGCGCAGCAGCACGCTGGACTCCGCGGCCGCGCGACGCGCCAGGTCGGTGTCCGCACCCAGGATCTGGTTCGCCTTGGACGCGTCCACGTACGGGTGGTCGAACAGGCCGAGCCGCAGCTTCATCAGCAGCACCCGCTCGGCCGCCTGGGCGATCCGCTGCCGGCTGACCAGGTGATCGTTCACCGCGGCGGTCAGGTTCTGCACGAACGAGTCGGCGTTGTACGGCTCCATGACCTCGTCCACGCCGGCGTTCACCGCCATCGCGATCGCGTGCTCGTAGTCCGGCGCGACGTGATAGCTGGACGCGAGCGCGGCGACGTCCGCCCAGTCGCTGATCACGACGCCGGTGAACCCCAGCTGGTGGCGCAACACGTCCGTCAGCAGGTAGTGCGAGGCGTGTACGGGGATGCCGTTGACCGAGCCGGAGTCGACCATCACCGACAGCGCGCCCGCGTGCACCGCGGCGGCGTACGACGGCAGCTGATTCTCCTGGAACGAGCGCAGCGACATGTCGGTGGGCATGCGGTCCAGCCCGCTGTCGGACGCGCCGTAGCCGGCGAAGTGCTTCACCGTGGCCGCCACCTCGCCGTTGGCCTGCAGCCCGTCAACGGCGGACGCGGCCAGCGTCCCGCTGAGCACCGGGTCCTCGCCGAACGACTCGTAGTAGCGGCCCCAGCGCGTGTTGGTGGCGACGTCGGCGACCGGTGCGAACGCCCACCGCACGTTGGTCGCGGCAGCGGCCTTGCCGGCCGACGTCTGCACCTGCTGCACCAGCGCCGGGTCGAACGTGGCGCCCAGCCCGATCTGCTGCGGGAACAGCGTGGTGCCGACGACGTCGTTGTGGCCGTGCACGACGTCGGCGCCGTAGATGATCGGGATGTGCAGCCGGCTGTGCTCGATCGCGTACTTTTGCAGCGCGTTGATCTGCTCGGCCCAGGTCTGCGGCGTGTTCGGCAGCGCGCCCTCGCCGGGCACGTCGCCGCCGCCGGACAGGATCGATCCGGCCGCGTCGGTGACCAGCTCCTGGTGCTCGCAGCCGGTGTTGATCGGCCCGGGTGTGTACCCGCCGCAGTCGCCGTAGAGCTTGCCGACCTGGATCTGCAGCATCTGCCCGATCTGCTCGCCGAGCGTCATCCGGTGCACGAGGTCCGCCGCGCGGGCCTGCGGCGCGGCGTGCGCGTCGCGGTAGAGCGGGCCGGCCGCATTCGCGCTCGTCGCGGTGACCGCGGTCGCCGTGCCGGCCACGACGAGCGCGGCGACGCCGGCGAGGATGCTCCGGCGGCGGACGGACGTGGGAACGCGCATGGGGACCTCCGAAGCTACGCCCGGCATAGTCGCTATGTCGGAAATCGACGATTAGCTCCGTAAGGTGCTCTCCTCGCATTTGTTTGTCAACCGACCAAATGTGGCCGGATGGGTCGCGGACCGGCGCCGCGCTCCCCTGGCTTAGGGTCGCCAGGCACGCAGCAAACGAAGGAGCAGCGCATGCAACTGTCGGCGGAGACGTCGTGGCTCGGCGGGTTCGCCGAGGCGGTCGGGTTCACGATGCCCGAGGCATCCGGTGACCGGGTCGTCGTGCAGTGGGACGTCACCGAGGCGCATCACCAGCCGTACGGGATCGTGCACGGCGGGGTCTACTGCGCCGCGGTCGAGGCGGCCGCGAGCATCGCCGGCGCGCTGTGGTTCGGCGATCGCGGCAAGGTGGTCGGCGTCAACAACAACACCGACTTCCTGCGCGCGGTGAACTCCGGGCGGCTGACCGCGACGGCCACCCCCATCCACCGCGGCCGCAGCCAGCAGCTGTGGCAGGTGGCGATCACCGACGAGCAGGACCGGCTCGTCGCGCGCGGTCAGGTGCGGCTGCAGAACCTGGCGTCCTGACCGCGGCCGTCAGGACAGCTCGGCGGCGCTGATCGGCGCGCGGCCCGGTGGCTGCCGCGGCCGCTCGGTCAGCGGCTCGATCGGTTGCAGCGGACGGTGCTCGGTCGAACCCGGGCTGAGCCGGACCGGCTCGCCGCAGTGCAGGATGTCCACGCCGTCGTCGGCCTCGCGGTCGAGCGCGTAAAGGACGCCGTCCGGCTCGATCGTCACCGTGATCGGAGCCAGCCGCCAGCGCAGGGCGAAGCGCAGCCGACGCCAGCCCGGCGGTAGCTGCGGGTGGAACGAGAGCCGGCCGCCGTGGTCGCGCATCCCGCCGAAGCCGGCCACCAGCGCCAGCCACGTCCCGGCAAGCGAGGCGATGTGCAGGCCGTTGCGAGTGTTGTGCTGCAGGTCGTGCAGGTCCATCAGGGCCGCCTCGGCCAGGTAGTCGGCGGCGAGTTCGCCCTGCCCCACCTCCGCGGCGATGATCGCCTGCGTGCACGCGGACAGTGACGAGTCGCGGACGGTCAGCGGCTCGTAGTACGCGAACGCGCGGGCCTTCTGCTCGGCCGTGAACGCGTCGCCGCACCAGTGCAGCGCGAGCATCAGGTCGGCTTGCTTGACGACCTGCCGGCGGTACAGGTCGAAGTACGGCGCGTGCAGCAGCAGCGGGTACTCGCCCTCGCGGTCGCTGCGCTCGAAGTCCCACAGCTCGTGGTCGGTGAACCCGCGGTCCTGCTGGTGGACTCCGCGCCGCTCGTCGTACGGGACGGCGACGGCGCCGGCGGCCGCGCGCCACGCGGCGATCTCACCGGCGTCGACGTTCAGCTCGCGCGCCTCGTCCGGCCACCGCTCGGCGGCGTCCGCCGCGCCCGAGAGGTTCCGCGCCGCCATCAGGTTCGTGTACACGTTGTCGTCGACGACCGCGCTGTACTCGTCCGGGCCGGTGATGCCGTCGATGTGGAACCGCCCGTCCGCGCCGAGGTATCCGAGCGAGCGCCACAGCCGTGCGGTCTCGACCAGGATCGGGAGCGCGTGCTGACGCTCGAAGTCCGAGTCCCCCGTCCACGTCACGTGACGCATCGCGGCCACCGCGATGTCGGCGTTGATGTGCATCGCCGCCGCGCCCGCCGGCCAGTAGCCCGAGCACTCCTGGCCGCGGATCGTGCGCCACGGGAAGGCCGCCCCGTTCAGGTGCAGCGTCGTCGCGCGTTCGCGGGCGAGGTCGAGCGTGGACTCGCGCCAGCGCAGTGCGTCTGCAGCGGCGTGCGGCGCGGTCGCCGTCAGCACCGGCAGGACGAACGCCTCGGTGTCCCAGAACGCGTGGCCGTCGTAGCCCGGACCGGTGAGCCCCTTGGCGGGAATCGCGCGCCGCTCGGCCCGGGCGCCGGCCTGGAACGTGTGGAACAGCGCGAACCGCACGGCCTGTTGGACGGCCGGCGCGCCGTCGATCTCCACGTCCGCGCCCGTCCAGAACACCTCCATCGCGGAGCGCTGGTCCTGCAGCAGGGTGTCCCAGCCGGCGTGCTTGGCCGCGATGAGCGCCGCCTCGACCTGGTCGCGCAGCGCGGGGACGGACCGCTGTCCCGACCAGCCGTACGCGACGAACTTGGTCAGCGCGAGAGTTTCGCCCGGTTGCAAAAGGTGATTCACGCTCAGCCGGGCCCAGTCCCCGTGCACCGCGAGCTCGCTGCCGTAGCCGTGTTCGGCCTCGACGACGTGATCCATCCCGGCGGCCACCTGCAGCTTGCTGGACGCCGTCCGGTGCAGCAGCAGGGCGCGGGTGCCCGTCCCGCCGTGCTCCACCGCGTGCAGCGGGTTGTCCAGCATCGCAGCCACGCGCGGGTCGCCGGACTGCGCGGGCAGCTGCTCGTTCGCGACCAGCTCGGATTGCACGACGACCCGCGCCTCGTCGTCGAGCGCCTCCACCTCGTAGTGGATGCCGAGGATCGAGCGCTGCGTCAGGGACACCAGCCGGGTGGTGCGCAGCCGGATCCGCTGGCCGGACGGTGACACCCACTCGACGGTGCGGTGCAGCACGCCGGAGCGCAGGTCGAGCACCCGCTCGTGATGGCAGATCTCGCCGTAGCGCAGGTCGAACGGCTCGTCGTCCACGAGCAGCCGGATCAGCTTGCCGTTGGTGACGTTCAGGACGGTCTGGCCGGTCTCGGGGAAGCCGTACCCGGCCTCCGCGTACGGCAGCGGGCGCACCTCGTAGAACGAGTTCAGGTAGGTGCCCGGCAACCCGTTCGGGTCGCCCTCGTCGAGGTTGCCGCGGACGCCGATGTGCCCGTTGGACAAGGCGAAAAGCGATTCGGACTGGGCAAGGACGGTCGTATCCAGGCCGACTTCGCGGATCTGCCACGGATCGACCGGGAAGTGCGGATGGGAGATCACAGCAGGTCCCCGAGGTCGGTGACGACGACGTCCGCACCGTGCTCGCTCAATGCCCGGCCGTGCGCGTCGTCGATCCGGTTCACGCCGACGACGAAGCCGAACCCGCCGTCGCGGCCGGCCTGGACGCCGGCGAGCGCGTCCTCGAACACGACCGCCGCGTCCGGTGACACCCCGAACAGTCCGGCGCCGGCGAGGAACGAGTCCGGGGCCGGCTTGCCGTGCAGGCCCTGCTCGCGGATGGTCACGCCGTCGACGCGTCCCTCGACGAGGTCCTCGAGCCCGGTCACGTGCAGGACGTCCGCCGTGTTCGCGCTGGAGGACACGACCGCGCGCCGCAGCCCCGCGTCCCGCGCCGCCTCGAGGTACCGCCGTGAGCCCTCGTACACCGTCACGCCGTCGCGGTGGATGCGCGCCAGCAGCAGCTCGTTCTTGCGGTTCCCTACGCCGTTCACCGTGTCGGCGTCCGTGGGGTCGTCCGGCTCGCCCTCCGGCAGGGTGATGCCGCGGGAGGCCAGGAAGTCGCGGACCCCGTCGGCGCGCGGTTTGCCGTCCACGTAGTCGTCGTAGTCGTCCTCGGTGAACTCCGGCAGGCCGCGTGCGGACAGGAGCGGGTCGAACGTCTCATTCCACGCCGCGCGGTGTACGGAGGCGGTGTCGGTGAGCACGCCGTCGAGGTCGAACAGGCAGGTGGTGATCTTTTCCGGTAGGCCGAGCATGCGGTGACCCTTCCCGCTGGGTTGCGCTGCCGAACGTATCGAGCACCGCCGGACGGCGCCACAGCTTCGGGAAGTAGGGTCGAGAGCGAAGCCGAAAGAGGGGAAGCGCCCGCGATGACCGATGCTGCTGTATTCACCCCGCCGGAGGGCACACCACTTGACCTTCCGGTGCGGGAGGCGACCGAGGGATCCTCGGGCGCGAACATCAGCAAGCTGCTCTCGAACACCGGACTGGTCACCTACGACCCCGGGTTCGCCAACACCGCGTCCTGCACGTCCGCGATCACCTACATCGACGGTGACGCCGGCATCCTGCGGTACCGCGGGTATCCGATCGACGAGCTGGCCACCGGCTCGACGTTTCTGGAGACGAGCTACCTGCTGATCTACGGCGAGCTGCCCACGCAGGCCCAGCTCGACGAGTTCGAGGGCAAGATCCGCCGCCACACGCTGTTGCACGAGGACCTGAAGCGGTTCTTCGACGGCTTCCCGCGCGACGCGCACCCGATGCCGGTGCTGTCCTCGGCGGTGTCGGCGCTGTCGACGTTCTACCAGGATTCGCACAACCCGTTCGACGCCGAGCAGGTCGAGCTGTCGACGGTCCGGCTGCTGGCGAAGCTGCCGACCATCGCCGCGTACGCGTACAAGAAGTCCGTGGGCCAGCCGTTCCTCTACCCGGACAACTCGCTGAGTCTGGTCGAGAACTTCCTGCGCATGACGTTCGGCCTGCCCGCCGAACCGTACGAGCCCGACCCGGTGATCGTGCGCGCGCTCGACATGCTGTTCATCCTGCATGCGGACCACGAGCAGAACTGCTCGACGTCCACCGTGCGGCTCGTCGGTTCGTCGCAGGCGAACCTGTTCGCGTCCGTCTCGGCGGGCATCAACGCGCTGTTCGGTCCGCTGCACGGCGGCGCGAACCAGTCGGTGCTGGAGATGCTCGAATCGATCCGGGACAGCGGCGGCGACGTGAACGCCTTTGTGCAGAAGGTGAAGAACCGCGAGGCCGGCGTCAAGCTGATGGGCTTCGGGCACCGGGTCTACAAGAACTACGACCCGCGCGCGGCGATCGTGAAGAAGACCGCGGACGAGATCCTGACCGGGCTCGGCAAGCGCGACGACCTGCTCGACATCGCGATGGAGCTCGAGGGTGTCGCCCTGTCGGACGACTACTTCGTCGAGCGCAAGCTGTACCCGAATGTGGACTTCTACACCGGGCTGCTGTACCGCGCGATGGGCTTCCCGACCAAGATGTTCACCGTGCTGTTCGCCATCGGCCGGCTGCCCGGCTGGATCGCCCAGTGGCACGAGATGATCAACGACGAGGAGACCCGCATCGGCCGGCCGCGCCAGCTGTACACAGGCGCCCCGCAGCGGTCGTTCGTCCCCGTCGAGAAGCGGTAGCGGCGATAGCCTGAGCCGCATGGCGTACTACCAGTCGCACGGTTCCGTCCCTCCGAAGCGGCACACCCAGCTGCGCGGACCCGACGGCAACCTGTACTTCGAGGAGCTGATGGGCGAGGAGGGCTTCTCGGCCGACTCCTCGCTGCTCTACCACCGGCAGATCCCGTCCGCGATCGTCGACGCGCGGCCGTGGGAGCTGCCGGACCAGGCGACGGTGCCGAACGAGCCGCTGCTCCCCCGGCATCTGAAGCTGCACGACCTGTTCGCGTCCGAGGCGTCCGCGGCGGCCGGCGTGGACGCGGTGACCGGGCGCCGGCTGGTGCTCGGCAACGACGACGTGCGCATCCACTACGTCGTCGCGACCGAGCCGTCCCCGCTGTACCGCAACGCGATCGGCGACGAGTGCGTGTACGTGGAGTCCGGGTCGGCCGCGGTCGAGACGGTGTTCGGGCCGCTCGCGGCGAACGAAGGCGACTACGTCCTGCTGCCGCGCGCGACCACGCACCGCTGGGTACCCACCGGGCCGCAGCCGCTGCGCGCGTACTGCATCGAGGCGAACTCGCACATCACCCCGGCGCGGCGCTACCTGTCGCGGTTCGGGCAGCTGCTCGAGCACGCGCCGTACTGCGAGCGCGACCTGCACGGCCCGGGCGATCCGGTCGTCGTGGACGAGTCCGACGTCGAGGTGTACATCAAGCACCGCGGCTCCGGGCCGTCCGGGATCGCCGGCACGATCCACACCGTCCCGCACCACCCGTTCGACGTGGTCGGCTGGGACGGCTGCCTGTATCCGTACACGTTCAACGTCGCGGACTTCATGCCGATCACCGGCAAGGTGCACCAGCCGCCGCCCGCGCACCAGGTGTTCGAGGGCAACAACTTCGTCATCTGCAACTTCGTGCCGCGCAAGGTCGACTACCACGAGCTGTCGATCCCGGTGCCGTACTACCACTCGAACGTGGACTCGGACGAGGTCATGTTCTACTGCGGCGGCGACTACGAGGCGCGCAAGGGATCCGGCATCGGCCAGGGTTCGATCAGCCTGCACCCCGGCGGCCACTCGCACGGGCCGCAGCCGGGCGCGTACGAGCGCTCGATCGGCGTCGAGTTCTTCGACGAGCTGGCCGTCATGGTCGACACGTTCCGCCCGCTGCGGCTGGGCGAGGGCGGCCGCGCCTGCGACGACGGCCGCTACGCCTGGACGTGGTCCGGGCGCGGCCCCGGGGCCTGAACCGGTGACCGTGCTCTCGCCCCTGTTCACCGCGCTGTTCGACGACGCGGCGATGTTCCCGCCCGCAGACCTGCCGCTGGAGCTGGCGATCCGCGGCCACGCCCGCCATCGGTTGTCCTGGTACGCCGACATGGTCGGGCCGTTCGTGTGCAACGGGCGCCGGCTGCCCGAGCTGGCCGCGACGGCGGGCGAGCTGCGCCTGTCGAGCGACGCGCCGGTGTCCGTCGCTGCGGTGGTCCCCGAGGGCGTCGAGCACGTCGCGGACCTGCTGAGCGCCGCGGCGCCGCATCCGCAGCTGACCGTCGCCGCGGTCGAGGTGCCGCTGCGGAACACCTCGCTGGACGACGCGCTGCGCGTGCTGGAGCCGCTGCGGGCCGACGGGATCGCCTGCTACTTGGAGCTGCCGGTGACCGGTGTCGACGACCGGAAGGTGCACCGGCTCGGCGACCACGGGCTGCGCCTCAAGCTGCGCACCGGCGGCATGACCATCGACGCCTTCCACACCGAACTGGAGCTCGCCGCGCCGCTGGTGATGTGCGCCGCCGAGCGGCTGCCGTTCAAGTGCACCGCCGGCCTGCACAGCGCGGTCCGGCACCGCGACCAGCAGAGCCGCTTCGAGCACCACGGCTTCCTGAACGTCGTGCTGGCCGCGCGGATCGCGGCGGCGACGGGAAGTGTCGACGCGACCGCTTCCGCGCTGGCGCAGCGGGACGCGGTCGAGGTCGCCGCGCAGGTTCGTGCGCTGTCCGACGGCGACATCGCGGCCGTCCGCGCGATGTTCCGCTCGTTCGGCACGTGCAGCATCGCCGAGCCGGTGGCCGACCTCGTCGCGATGGGCCTGGTGGCCGCGCCGTGACGACCTGGCTGGACGTGCCCGCCGACGACCCGTACGGCCTAGACAACCTGCCCTACGGCTCGGACGGCGAGCGCGTGCTCGTCCGCATCGGCGGCCGGCAACTGGACCTCACCGCGGCGACGCGCGAGACCCCGTACGCGGGACTGTTCGCCGGCGGCCTGCTGGACGCGTTCCTCGCCGCCGGCCGGCCGGTGTGGACCCAGGTGCGCGCGCTCGTGACCGACTGGCTCACCGACGAGTCGCACCGCGCCCGCATCGAACCGCTGCTGTCGCCGCTGGAGGAGTCCCGGCTGCGGCTGCCGTTCACCGTCGCGGACTACGTGGACTTCTACGCTTCCGAGCACCACGCGTCGAACGTCGGCCGGATCTTCCGCCCGGACGGCGAGCCGCTGACCCCGAACTGGAAGCACCTGCCGATCGGGTACCACGGCCGGGCCGGCACGGTCGTCGTGTCCGGCACCGATGTGCTGCGCCCGTCCGGCCAGGCGCGCGGCGCGGACGGGACGATCGGGTTTGGGCCGAGCCGCAAGCTGGACATCGAGGCCGAGGTCGGCTTCGTCGTCGGTGCGCCGTCCGAGCCCGGACGCCCCGTCGCGGTCGGGGATTTCGCCGATCACGTCTTCGGGGTCTGCCTGCTCAACGACTGGTCGGCACGCGACATCCAGGCGTGGGAGTACGTCCCGCTCGGCCCGTTCCTGGGCAAGTCGTTCGCGACCTCGGTCTCCGCGTGGATAACGCCGCTGGACGCGCTCGCCGCCGCCTGGACGCAACCGCCGGCGCGTGACCCGCGGCCGCTGCCGTACCTGGACGACTCGGCCACGCCGTCCGGGCTGGACCTGCAGCTGGAGGTGCGGCTCAACGGCAGCCTGATCTCGCGGCCGCCGTTCTCGGCCATGTACTGGACACCGGCGCAGATGCTCGCGCACGTGACGGTCAACGGGGCGCATGCGCGGACGGGCGACCTGTTCGCGTCCGGGACGGTCAGCGGACCATCGCCCGAGCAGCGCGGCTGCCTGCTGGAACTCACCTGGAACGGCGCCGAACCGCTCGCCCTGGACGACGACAGCACACGCGCGTTCCTGCAGGACGGCGACGACGTTGTGATCACCGCGACCGCGCCGGGACCGCACGGGCGCATCGCGCTCGGCGAGGTGCGCGGCCGGATCGCGCCCGCGCCGCGCTAGCCGGTCCGCTCGGCGCGGTCGTCAGTACCGGGCGGGTCGACCGGCTCGAACAGCTCCAGCACCGGCCGCTTCGCGGTGATGGCGTCGCCGCTGGAGCGGCCGCGCAGGTGCCGCCCGATCCACGGCAGGAAGTGGGTCCGTGCCCACAGCAGGTCGTCGCGTCGGCTGGCCTCCGCCGACACGATCTCCGGCCACGGCGCGAACGGATCGGGCGCCGGAATGCCGAGCGTGCGCGCGACGAGGCGGGACACCCGTTCGTGGCCCGCCGCGGACAGGTGCAACCGGTCGTCGCTGAACGCGATGCGCCGGTCGTGCAACGGGGTCAGCGTCCACAGGTCCACCAGGTCGCAGCCGTGCCGCTGCGCGATGCCCCGAAGCAGCTCGTTGTAGATCGCGATCCGGCCGCGCGCCAGGCGCAGCACCGGCGTGGTGCCGACGTCGAAGCCGGTGAACACGAGCACGCGTGCGCCCGTGGCGCGCATCCGGACGACGGCCTGCTCGTAGCGGGCCGCGGTGGCGTCGACGTCGAAGCCGGTGCGCAGCACGTCGTTGCCGCCCGCGGAGAACGAGATCAGGTCCGGCTTCGCCGCGATGGCGGTGGGCAGCTGCTCGGCGACGATGCGGTCCAGCAGCCGTCCGCGGACGGCCAGGTTCGCGTACCTCACGCCGCCCGGTTGTCGCGCGAGCATCGCCGCGAACCGATCGGCCCAGCCGGCCATCGTGTTGTCCGGAAGCACGTCGTTGAGGCCCTCGGTGAAGCTGTCGCCGATCGCCACGAAGGACCGGATGAGTGGTTCGTTCGTCACGCTAACAATCTTGCTCCGGGCCGCTACGCGTTTCCAGGGCGGAGCCGTCAGGGCAGGTTGTTCATGATGCCGTTGGCGGCCTCCAGCGCCGCGCCGCCCTTGTTGATCTGCGTCGCCGTCGTCGGGTAGTCGCCCTGCAGGCAGCTCTGCGCGGCGGACGCGTACGCGCGCATGGCCGTCGCGACCGCTGCCGCGATCCGCTTGTCCGGAGCGGCCGGCGCGCCCTGGACGTTCGCCGCGTCGGTGCGCAGGTTCGCGCAGTGCGCTTGCAGGCTCTGCACGTCCTGCTTGGTGGCGTCCGTCTTGATGTGCTCGGTGTCCACCTGGATCGCGGCGAACAGCCCGGCGACCCCGGCGTACCACTGCGCGACCCGGCCGGACGCGTCCGTCGGCTGGCCGCCGACTGCGGAGGGGGCGGTGGGGGCGGTGGTCGCCGGCGCGGTGCTGACCACCGCGGGCGGCGGCGTGGACGCCGGGCTCGAACCGCCGCTGGAGCTGCATCCGGTGACGAGCACGGACACCGCGGCGATCGGGGCGAACAGGCGCAGAACGGAGGTCACTCGCACTCGCAGAAGGCTACCTAGGTGCACGAAGGGGCGGCGGCACGGGAGGGATGTGCCGCTGCCCCTTCTGCGCGCGAGTTTATGCCACGGTTCCTGTGCAGCGGTCAAGTACGTTGCATTCTCGTGGCAGATGCTTACTTCCGAATCCTGGACGAATCCGCAGACAGCGCGCGATTTTCTGCAGCTTCCGATACCGGCGGCCCGTGGGACGTGAACCTGCAGCACGGCGGGCCGCCGAACGCGCTCGCGGTGCGCGAGGCGGAGCGGCTCGCGCGGGGTGTGAACGCGAACCTGGTCGCCAGCCGGATCGCCGCCGACTTCGTCGGCCCGGTTCCCGTCGGCGAGGTCACCGCGACCGCGCGGCTGGTGCGGGCGGCACGCAGTGCCAGCCTCGTCGAGGTGGCGCTGAGCGCCGGCGGGCGCGACTGCCTGCACGCGCGGGTATGGCTGGTCGCCGCGCGGGACACGTCCGACCTCGCGCCGGCGAAGGCAGGCCTGACGCCGCCGGCGACCGAGCCCCCGGCGTTCGGCCTGTCCTTCCCGTACGCCGACAGCATCGAATGGCACGAGGTCTCCGGCTCGGCCGCGACGCCGGGACCGGCCGCCGTCTGGGCCCGTGCGCGGCTGCCGCTGATCGCTGGCGAGGAGCCCAGCGGGTTGCAGCGCGTCGCCCTCGTCGGGGACTCCGCGAGCGGCGTGTCCGCCGAACTCGACTGGGCGCAATGGTCGTTCCTGAACGTCGACCTGGACATCCACCTGGCGCGCCCGTTCGAGGGCGAGTGGGTACACCTGGACGCGGCCACCCAGCTCGGTGATCGCGGCGTCGGCCTGGCCCGGTCCACCGTCTCGGACGTGCGCGGCCCGGTCGGCTGCACCGCGCAGACCTTGATCGTCGCGCCCCGCGTGCGCTGAGCACGTACGCTGGGATGTCGTGAGCTCGATCTTCGGATTCCCCAATCCCGTCAACGAGGTTGCGGCGCGCGTCGTCGCCGGCTGCGTGGTCGTGCTCTGTGCCGTGACGCTGGCGCTCACGCTCGGCCTCGGCAGCAGCTGGCTGTGGCTCACCGTCCCGCTCGCGTACGGCTTCCTCGCGCGCGTCGCCACCGGGCCGACGCTGAGCGTGTTCGGGCAGTTCGCGACGCGGTTCGCGGCACCGCGCATCGGCCAGGCCAAGCTGGTGCCCGGCCCGCCGAAGCGGTTCGCGCAGGCCATGGGCGCGACCATGTCGGTCGCGGCGCTCGTCCTGCATGCGGCCGGGTTCGACACCGCCGCGCTGGTCTTCGTCGCGATGATCCTCCTCGCGGCGACGCTGGAATCGGTCTTCGCGCTGTGCCTCGGCTGCCGGGCGTTCGCGCTGCTGATGCGCGCGGGCGTCATCCCCGAGGACGTCTGCGCGGAGTGCAACGACATCTCGCTGCGGCTGCGCCAGCCCGCCTGAGGACGGCTCCCCGGCGGGCCACAGTTTCGTCCGGCAGACTGGCGGGATGATCGCCCCCGAGCCGGTGTCCGCGGACGCGACCGCGGCGCAGCGCACCGGCTCGCCCGGGACGGACGCACCGGGCGAGCCGCGCTCGCGGCTGGGGCTCGAGCTGCTCGCGGTGCTCGGGGTGTCGTACGCGATGTCCGGCATCTACGCGCTGCTGAGCTTCGTCCGCAGCCAGGTCACGATCAACCACGGCGCCGGTTTCACACACGTTGCGACCGGGCCGATCAACTCCGGCACCAAGACCGCGTACCAGTGGCTGGACATCCTGGACCAGCTCGCGGACGTGCTGCACGGCGTGCTGCCCGCGTTCCTCGCCGTGGTGCTGCTCATGCGCTCCCCCGCCGGGCGCGGCTTCGGCATCGGGCTCGACCGGATCCGCCCCCGCGAGATCCTGACCGGCCTCGGTTTCGCCGCGCTGATCGGGGTGCCTGGCCTCGGGCTGGTGTACGGGGCGCGCAAGCTCGGACTGAACGCGCAGATCGTCGTCACCGACTTCCCGGACGTCTGGTACCGCATCCCGGTGCTGATCCTGGACGCGTTCCAGGACGGCATCGGCGAGGAGGTCGTCGTCTGCGCGTTCGTGCTCACCCGGCTGCGCCAGCTCGGCTGGTCGAACCAGCGCGCGCTCGTGGCCGAGTCGGCACTGCGCGGCAGCTACCACCTGTACCAGGGCTACGGCGGGTTCTTCGGCAACTTCGTGATGGGCCTGATCTTCGGCTGGTGGTTCCAACGCACCCGCCGCGTCGTCCCGCTGGTCATCGCTCACTCGGTGATCGACGCGGTCAGCTTCATCGGGTACATCTACCTGCACAACCGCTATCCGTGGATCTGACGGCGATGCGCATCGTCGCGCTGACAGGGGCGGGAATCTCAACCGCGTCGGGCATCCCCGACTACCGCGGCCCACAGGGGCTGTGGCGGCAGGACCCGGAGCACGAGAAGCTCGTCACCTTCGACTACTACGTCGCCGACCCGGACATCCGCAGGCGGTCGTGGCTGTACCGCCGCGACAGCCCGGCGTGGACCGCGTCGCCGAACGCGGCGCACCGCGCGCTCGCCGAGCGCGCCGACGCCTTGGTGATCACGCAGAACGTGGACGGGCTGCATCAGCGGGCCGGGCTGCCGGACGACCGCGTGCTCGAGCTGCACGGGAACATGTTCCGCGCGGTGTGCCTGAGCTGCGGCGCCCCGTCCACGACCCGCGAGGCCATCGACCGCGTGCTGGCCGGCGAGGACGATCCGCGCTGCGTGCTGTGCGGCGGCGTGCTCAAAACCGGCACGGTCATGTTCGGCGAGGCGCTGGACGCGGCCGTGCTCAACCGCGCGGTGAGCGCGGCGCAGCAGGCCGAGGTGTTCCTGGCGATCGGCACGTCCCTGCGCGTGCACCCGGCGGCGTCCCTGGTCGATCTGGCCGCGCAATCGGGAGCGCGCGTGATCATCGTCAACGCCGAGCCAACGCCGTACGACCAGCTGGCCGAGCGCGTCGTCCGCGAACCGATCGACACCGCCGTCCCGCTACTGCTCGCCGAACTCGATCAAATCGCCTGACACATCGCGCCCCGGCCTGGCATCGTTCCAACGTGTGAGCGAACTCGAGATCGTCAACCCGATATCCGCGGACGAAGCGGCCGGCTGGCTGGCCACCATGGTCACCACGTTCTTCGGCGACGTGCACGAGGACGGATTCGCGCGCCGGGTCGAACACCGCCGCGAGCAGTGGCTGCCGGAACGCACCTGGGGCGCGCGCGACGGCGGCCGCTGGGTGGCCACACTCAACACCCAGCCGCGCACGCTGACGGTGCCCGGGCCGGACGGCGGCACGCGGGTGCTGCCCGCGGACGCGCTCACCGGCGTGACCGTGGCCGCCACCCACCGCCGCCGCGGCGTGCTGACCAGCATGCTCACCGGATCGCTGACCGCAGCGAAGGAACGCGGCGACGTACTGAGCATGTTGGTTGCCGCCGAGTGGCCGATCTACGGCCGGTTCGGCTACGCGCCCGCGACCCGGTACGCGGACTACCGCTACTTCCCGCGCGCCGCCACCGCGAAGGTGACCGCGTCCGGCCGCGGCATGGTCCGGCAGGTCGAGCCCGCCGAGGCCGGCCGCCTCGGCCCGGCGATCTTCGAGGCCGCGAGCCGGCGCCGGGTCGGCCAGGTCGACCGTCCGCCGGCGTGGTGGCACGCGCGGTTCGGGGACAACGGGCTCCCGCTGGTGCGCGGCGAGAAGATCCCGACCTACGTGCTGCACGAGGGACCCGGCGGCCCGGACGGGTTGCTGGCGTGGCGCCCGGAACGCGACTTCGACCTGACCGGCAACCTGGCCGCGATCGAGGTCAGCGACCTGATCACCGCCACGGACGACGCGTACCGCGACCTGTGGGCCTATGTGTCGGGCATCGACGCCGTGAGTGAGGTGTCGGTGCCGGGGCGCGGCGTGGACGAGCAGGTGCGCTGGCTGCTGGCGGACGGGCGCGCGCTGCGCAAGACGTACGACGGCGACCACACCTGGCTGCGGCTGCTGGACGTTCCCGCCGCGCTCGGGGCACGGCACTACGCCCTGCCCGGCCGGCTGGTGATCGAGGTGGTCGGCGACCCGTTCGGCTTCGCGAACGGCCGGTTCGCGCTGGACGCGGACGGCACCGGCAGCGCGTGCGCGCCGACGTCCGAGCCGGCCGAGCTGCGGCTGTCGCACACCGCGCTCGCCTCGATCTACCTGGGCGGTTACCGGCTGCGCGAGCTGGCGATCGGCGGCGGGATCGAGGAACTGCGGCCGGGCACGATCGCGCGCGCCGACCTGATGTTCACCGCGCCGCAGGAGCCCTGGAACGCGACCGGCTTCTGACGCCGGTCAGGATTCCGGCGGCTCCGCGTCCGGCGCGGCCTCGGAGCCGGCGGGCGTCGCGCCGTTCACCGCCGGTACTTCCTCGGGCGGTACTTCCTCGGGCAGGCCCGCGTGCGCGGCGAGCGTCTCCGGGTCGGCGTCCGAGGCGCGCAGGTTCGCCGCCTCCGGCTGCTCGCGGGCCGGCGGCAGGTTCGAGTCGAACCAGCCGGACGTGTCCAGCCCGGCGTCGGTCGCCGCCTGCACCAGGCTCTGCGCGTTCAGCCAGCTGGGCGTGTCCTTGCCCTCGCCGCCGCCCCCGAGCCCGGCCAGACCCTCGAGCGCCTTGCTGAACTCGCTCGGCACGATCCACATCTTGTTCGCGTCGCCTTGCGCGATCTGCGGCAGCGTCTGCAGGTACTGGTACGCCAGCAGCGCCGGGTCCGGCTTGGCCGCGTGGATCGCGTTGAACGTCGTCTCGATCGCCTTCGCCTGGCCCTGCGCCTGCAGGTAGCGGGCCGCCCGCTCGCCCTCGGCGCGCAGGATGCGGGACTGTCGGTCCGCCTCGGCCGACAGGATCGCCGCCGTCTTCTGGCCCTCCGCCGCGAGGATCTGCGCGGCCTTCTGGCCCTCGGCGGTCTTGATCGCGGCCTCACGCTGGCCCTCCGCGGACAGGATCATCGCGCGCTTGTCGCGGTCCGCGCGCATCTGCTTCTCCATCGCGTCCTGGATGGACGGCGGCGGGTCGATCGCCTTGATCTCCACGCGCGCCACGCGAATACCCCACGGCCCGGTCGCCTCGTCGAGGGCCCCGCGCAGCTTGGTGTTGATCGAGTCGCGGCTGGTGAGCGTCCCCTCGAGATCCATCGAGCCGACCACGTTGCGCAGCGTGGTGATCGTCAGTTGCTCGACGGCCTGGATGTAGTTCTGGATCTCGTAGCTCGCCGCCCGCGCATCGGTGACCTGGAAGTAGATCACCGTGTCGATCGCGACGGTCAGGTTGTCGGACGTGATCACCGGCTGCGGCGGGAAGCTCACCACCTGCTCGCGCAGATCGATCAGCGGCCGCATCCGGTCCACGAACGGCACCAGCATGGTCAGGCCCGGTGTCGCGGTGCGCGTGTAGCGGCCGAGACGCTCGATCACGGCTGCCCGGGCCTGCGGCACGATCCGAACCGACCGGGCCAGCATCACGAGCAGCACGGCCACGATCACAATCGCGGCGATGATTCCGGCGTCCATGACGCCTCCTTCAGTCCGACGGGTCTGCCAAAACTAGTGCCGTAGCACCGGAAATCTCCACAACTCGCACCACCGAACCTGCCGCCAGCCGGGTTTGCGGGTCGTAGCTGCGCGCGGACCACTCCGCGCCGTTGAGCCGTACGCGCCCGCCGTCGCGGCCGACCTCGCTCAGCACGACGGCCTGCATACCGATGAGCGCGTCGCTGCCGGTGCGTGCCGGACCGGACGGCATCAGGTGCCGCTGTGCGGTCGGACGGACCACGCCCAGCAGCGCCACGGTCGCGACGACGGCGACGACCACCTGGGCGAGCACGGGCCCGCCCGCGGCCGCGGTGATCGCTCCGGCCGCAGCTCCCCCGGCCACCATGAGCAGCACCAGCGTGAGCGTCGAGATCTCCGCGACCGCGAGCACGCCGGCCGCGATCAACCAGAGCAGCCAGTCGGGCATGCCGCCATAGTGGCACGCCGTGCTGGGTTCACGCCGTCACGAAGTCGATCAGTTCCTCGACGGCGCGCAGCAACGGGACCTCGACGTCCGCGAACGAGTTCACGCTGGCGAGCACGCGCCGCCACATCTCGCGCGGGTCGCCGACGTTCAGCGCGGCACAGACGCCGGTCTTCCAGTCGGTGCCGCGCGGTACGTCCGGCCAGGCGGCGATGCCGAGCGCGGTGGGCTTGACCGCCTGCCAGACGTCGACGTACGGGTGCCCGGTGACGAGGACGTGCTGGGCGAACCCGGCGCAGCGCAGGCCGTCCACGATGCGCGTCTCCTTGCTGCCCGCGACGAGATGGTCGACGAGCACGCCGACGCGCCGCTGCGGCCCGGGCTCGAACGCGCGGACGTGCTCCAGCAGGTGGTCGATGCCGTCCAGCGGCTCGACCACCACGCCCTCGACGCGCAGGTCGTCGCCCCAGATCCGCTCCAGCAGCGCCGCGTCGTGCACGCCTTCGACCCAGATGCGGCTGGCGCGCGCAACGCGGGCGGGAGCGTCGGGCACGGCGTACGAGCCGGACGCGGTCTTCCGGCGCGCGGCCTTCGCGGGCGCCGCCGGTGCGGGGCGCACCAGCGTGACCGGCTTGCCGTCCAGCAGGAACGCGGCCGGCAGCATCGGGAAGACCCGGCGCTTGCCGTGGCGGTCCTCGAGGGTGACGGCGTCCCGCTTCTCCCCGCCGTCCACGGCTCGTCCGATCGCGACCACTGCCCCGCAGAACGCGCCGTCGGCGGTCTCCACGACCAGGTCGGGCTCGGCCGCGACCTGCGGCACCTGCCGCCGCGGCCGGACCGGCTGGGCCAGGACGTCCTCTGAATAGCGCACGGGTTCTGAATCTAGGTGCCGGGACGCGGCGGGCCGGGTTGCCGCGCCGCGCCGATCGTTGGACACCTAGACTACCTATGTGTAGGATTCCTAGGTATGGCGACGGTTCACGTGAAGGGCAGCCTCGACCTGCTGCTCATGGGCGTGCTGCGGCGCGGCCCGGCGCACGGCTACGCGATCATCACCGAGCTGCGGCAGCGCAGCGGCGGTGAGTTCGACCTGGCCGAGGGGACGATCTATCCCGCCCTGCACCGGCTCGAGCGAGCGGGCCTGATCGGCAGTTCGATCGAGGTCGCGCAGGGCAGGCGGCGCCGCATCTACGCGCTGACTGCGCGGGGACGCAAGGAGTTCGCAACCCAGCGACGCGAGTGGGAAGGTTTTGTGGCGAATATGAAGGCGGTGCTGGCATGACGACGAACGAGACCCCGATCGAGGACTTCCTCGACGACCTGATGCGGCGCTCGCACGCCGACCCGCGCGCCACTCGCCGGCTGCTGGACGAGGCGGGCGATCACCTCTTCGCGGCCGCCGCCGAATTCGAGCAGCGCGGCATGGACCGGGTGGCCGCCGAACGCGAGGCCGTGCAGCGCTTCGGCATGCCGGGCGAGGTGCTCGCCGGCGCGTCCCGGCACGCGTTCGTCGCGATGGCCCTCGAGGTCGCGCGGGCGGCGGTGCTGCTCGGTGGCGTCGGGCTGGTCGCGGTCGGCCTCAGCGGAGGCCTGGTCGCGATCATGAACGCCGCGTTCGGCATGCAGTTCGTCGGCGGGGCCTCCGTCGCGGGGACCGGTGGTCACAGCATCACCGAGACCGCGCAGGACGCCGTCTCGCTGCGCGTCCTGGCCGGCGTCGCGGGACTCGTCCTGGTCGCCGGCTACTTCGTGCTCCGCCGGTGGACGCGTCCGGAGCCCGTGCTCCCCGCGGGTTTGATCGACGCGCTGGGCGCCGCGGCCTTCGCGGCTGCGACGGTCGTGCTCGTCGGCGCGTCCATCGACCAGGGCGTGACCGGCACCGGTGGACACGGCGTCGGGTTCTTCCTGTCCGGCGCGCTCATCGCCGTCGTCGGGACCGTGGTGTTCTGTAGCCGCGCCACCCGAGCCCTGCTCACCAGCCACCGGCGCCTGGCCGTCGGCTAACGGAATAGCCGGGCGCGTCTGCGGCCCGGGCACGGCTAGGGTGCGGCCATGATCGTCCGCGCTGCCGTGCCCGCCGACGCCGCCGCCATCGCGGCCGCGCACGTGCGCAGCTGGCAGGCGGCGTACCGCGGAATCCTGTCCGACGCGTTTCTCGACGGGCTGTCGATCCCGCGGCGCACCGAACAGTGGCAGCGCATCCTCGCGGACGGTCCCGAGCAGGCGCGCCGTACGAACGTCGCCGACGCCGACGGCGAGGTGGTCGGTTTCGTGACCACCGGGCCGTCGCGCGACGACGATGCGGACGCGGCCACGACCGGTGAGCTGATCGCGATCTACGTGCGTCCGGACGTCTTCGGAACCGGTGCGGCGCGCGCCCTGATGGCCGGCGCGCTCGACGACTTCGCGGCGGCCGGCTACGCGCAGGCCACGCTGTGGGTACTCGCCGGCAACGCCCGCGCGATCCGGTTTTACGAACGCGCGGGCTGGTCCCCGGACGGCGCGCGCAAGCAGGACACGATCGGCGACGACGCCGTGACCGAGCTGCGCTACCGGTTTCGCCTGACCGGCTGAGCCACAATTCTGCCGGCTTTTCCGGCACGGTGCCCGGTTGCGACGACCGATCCGGGCATGGCGTCGGAAAAGGCGGCCGAATCGGACGTAGGCGCGGAGCTAACTAGGCTGGGCCGCGTGAGCAAGCTGCGGTCGGGGCCCCTTGCCGCCTGGACGTCCGCCTGGCTGGCCGGCACCACCAGCATCGACCAGGTGATCGACGCCGCCAGCGGCGACGACGCGCCGCACCAGGTCGGCGGGCTCGCCGAGTTCGACGCCGAGCTCGTCCCGCTGCGCGACGCGCTGGTGGCCTGGCGGCGATCCGGCCAACCGGTCCGCCTCGTGCTCCCGGTCGCCGGCGACGTGCGCGGCCTGCCCGGTCCGGCCGACTTCCGCAGCACGGCGCTGGAGGCCGGCGAGGCGGTCAGCGGCGGGACGCTCGGGCTGGTGCCGCAGGTGATCGACTACGCGCCGAGCAGCGCCCCGTCCACCGTGCTGTGGCAGGCGTTCCGTACCGAGCCGCCGCCGGACGACTACCAGTCCGTCGGCGACGCGCAGTACGAGCTCACCCAGGTCATCCGCGACTCCGCGTCGATGCTCAGCGCCGCCGACGTCGCGGGCTGGATCGACGACATCGCCGATGAGCTGCACGACGCGCGGCGCGCGGGTGAGCACCTGAACCTGCCGCCGCGCTTCCCGTCCCGAGCGGTGGCCCTGGTCGCGCAGGCCGAGCGGCTGCAGGCCGTGCTCGACCTGGCCTTCCGCGACCCGACCGGTGGCGCGATCGACCGCACCGGCATCGCCGCGCGCGCGGAGGGTCTGCGCCCGCTGGCCGCGGCCGTGCGCCGGGCCCGCCTCGCCGGCTACAACGCGCTGACGTACTGACCGTGTGAGGCCGCGATTCAGGCGGTGGCCGTGTAGCCGATGCGGAAGCCGCCCCAGTGCCGCCCGTTGACCCAGATCGGCGCGGACGTGTCCTTCATCATCACGAACGTCCCACCGCCCATGTCGCGCCGGTAGGTCTGCACGATGAACGGCTCGGTGTTGCGTCCGCAGGTCAACCCGGTGCGGTCGCCGAAGATGCGCCGGTTGCGGCAGTGCGCGGCGTTCCAGACCGGGTCGGCGCCCTGCGGCTGGGACACCCGGTTCATGTGCGTCGGGACGTAGCCGTTGCGGTCGGTGCAGATCGCGAACGCCACGCGCGGGTCGACGCGGAGCAGCGGCTCTTGGATCTCGGGAAGCACGCGGTCGCAGAACTCGGTGAATCGCGTGAGGTGCTGCTGCGGGTCGCTGCCCTCGATCGGCTGGTACCGCTCGTCGAACAGGTCCGCCATGCTGATCTCGCCGCGCTGGACAGCGGCCGTGAACAGCGCCGAGACGCGCGCCGCGGTGTCCAGCGCGGCTTCGATCAGTGGCGTGTCGGCGGTGCGGACGCCGGTGCGCGCGCTCGTCGCGACCAGCTTCTCGCTGAGCTGCAGCATGTTCGCCGCCCGCTCGCGGGCCGCGTTGAGCTCGTGGCTGGAGTGTTCGAGCCCGGTCGCGAGCGGTGACAGCGAAGTCAGGAAGCCGTCGACGTCCGAACGGATCGCCGCGGCGGCGTCCTTGATCTCGGCCACCTGCTCGTCCGCGGTGCCGAGCGCGCCGGTGACCGTCTCGATCATGGCCGACATCGAGTGCGTGCTCTCGCGCACGGCCTCGGCCTGGGTCCGCGCCTGATCGCCCTGCTGGGTGAGGTCGCCGATCCGGCGGGCCAGCGGGCCGATCGTCGCGTCGATGTCCTTGGCGGCGCGGATGGTCTCGTCCGCGAGCTCGCGGATCGAATCGGCAATCACCTGGAACCCCTGCCCGGCCGATCCGGACCGCGCGGCCTCGATGCGCGCGTTCAGGGCCAGGATGTGGGTCTGCTGCGCGATCTTGTCGATCTGGGACGCGGCCTGCGTGATGCCGACCAGGGCGCGGGCGACCTCGGCCAGCTGGGCACCGGTCTGGCCGACCCAGTCGACGAACTCGGTCAGCTGCGACAGCGACGCGCTCACCGTCCCGCGCGCGTTGGTCGCCTCCTCGCTGGCCAGCGTCGTGGCGGTGTACGCCTGCGTGACGGCAGCCTCGACCTGGTGGTTCGCGGCGGCGATCTCCTCCGCGGTGGCGTTCAGCCGGACGGACAGCTGGGCCTGCTCGGTGACGGCTCCGGACAGCGCGTCGATGTTGCCGGAGATGTCAGCGACCTCGATGCCAAGCTGGCCGGACAGGCCGGCGAACTCGGTGAGCGCTTCGTCCAGTGCGCCGTTCGGGCGACGGGCCTCGCGCCCGCGAACCTGGTGGCGGCCGAACAGGGCCGGGCGGGTCGGCGCGGGCTGCGTGGACATGGATCCTCCAACGATTACGGAACCAGGACACACGGCTCCACCGGCACTTTCGGCGCACAGGGCGCGAAGCTGAGCAGCTGCCGCCGGACGC
>Ga0164242_10001329_pt1 | contig 29219 bp, 31 predicted proteins | sample OricomgcompostMG_FD_108783 | JGI IMG/M metagenome (GOLD analysis project Ga0164242, IMG submission 108783) | Miracle-Growth compost microbial communities from Emeryville, California, USA - Original compost - Miracle growth compost (MG) ...
CAGATGCTTCATTGTCGACGCTCTCCCTGACAATTGCGCGCGTCCCGAGCGCGACCGTTCTCTGCGAGATCGTCGCCATGTTCAATTCCATGGTCAATAACGGAAAGGAGGTGGTCGGATGTCTCTGATCCGGCCGCGTTCGGCGGACAACGCGAAGGCTGTCCCGATGCGGGCAGCCTATCGCTTATGCCTGCCGACCTTTTCATGATGCCGGTCGGCCCGCCAAGAGCGGTGGCCAAATCAAGGCGATGTTCTGGCGCACCCGACAGGATTCGAACCTGTGGCCTCTGCCTTCGGAGCTAGAACTACAACGCTACGCCAGGCTTTACAATCCAACGCTAGAGAACGCTAAGTCACTGTTTATGCAGTGATTTATTGACAATGAAGGTAATCCAGACTACGCAAAAGCATCCCACAGTTTTCGATCTGCTGGTGAGTTTTTGGTGAGTTTCTGGACCCGCTCTAGCGAGGTGCATAATGCCGAAGCTGACGAAAACCGTCGTCGACAAAGCCGAGCCGCGTGATCGGCAATATACCGTCTGGTGCAGCGAGTTGAAGGGCCTCGGGGCGTTCGTGCTGCCTTCGGGCACGCGCACCTACTTCGTCGACTACCGCAACGCCAACAACGTGCGCCGGCGCATGAAGCTGGGTCGCCACGGTGCCATTACCGCCGAGCAGGCGCGGACGCTGGCGATCCAGGCGCTGGCTGAAGTTGCCAAGGGCAATGATCCGCTCGAAGATCGAAATAGCGCCCGGAAGGCGATCTCGGTGAAGGAGCTTTGCGAGCTATACATCGCTGAGCTGGAAGCTGGCCGGATTCTCGGCAAGGGCGGACGGCCGAAGAAGGCCAGCACGAAGATCACCGATCTCGGCCGGATCACCCGCCACATCATTCCGCTCCTCGGCTCGAAGTGCGTAACTCACGTCACCAAGGCAGATGTGACGGCGATGATGAAGGCCGTCATGGCCGGCAAGACGCGCGCTACCGAGAAGACGAAAAAGCTGCGCGGCAAGTCGATCGTCCGGGGCGGCCTCGGCGCTGCAAGTCGTACCGTCGGTCTGCTGGGAGGCATTTTCTCCTATGCGCGGGACGAACTCGGCATCATTGAGGCCAATCCCGCTCACGGCGTCCGCAAGCCGAAAGATGCCGTGCGGAAGCGTCGGCTGAACGAGGAGGAATATCGCACCCTCGGCCGGATTCTTGCTAAAGCTGCCGGTGACGAACGCTATGCGCGCACGGTCGATATAATTCGGTTGATCGCTATGTCCGGTTGCCGTCGCGGGGAGATCATCGAGGCGAAGAAATCGGAGATCGACACGTCGGGGAGCGCCTTCCGGTTCGAGGATACGAAGGAAGGCCAATCCGTTCGCCCGATGGGCTTGCCCATCGTCGAGTATTTCGACGATCGGGATATGGATGCGGACAGCCCCTATGTGTTTCCGGGCGAGCGGAATCACGACGGGCCGTTCGGCAGCTTCCCCCGGCATTGGGAAAAGATCTTCGCTGGAACCGAGCTGGCTGACCTCACCGCCCATGTCTTGCGCCACAGCTTCGCCAGCATGGCGAACGATCTCGGGTTCACCGAAATAACCATTGCCGCGTTGCTCGGTCATGCCTCGGGGTCGATCACAAGCCGCTATGTGCATACGCTCGACGCGGCGCTTGTCATGGCCGCCGACACGGTATCCGGCTACATTCAGGCGCTTCTCGACGGAGCGGTGCTTTCCCACACGCATTACGCGCTCGACCGCACCTCGCGAAAGGCCGCGCTGGCGAGGTTCCTTACCCCTCAGTCGGAGATGCCTGGAACACAAGATGAGGTGCGTTTGGCGGCGTGATCCAGAAACGATCGCGCCTGGCCCTCACCGGGCGGTAGGCGCGATCGCTTCGCTATCTGGTTCGGATTTTCGTCCTCGCTAGCGCTTCAACATCTCGGCAATCGAACGAAGCGCGGCGTCCAGATTGCGCAGGCTGACGTTCGCCAGCCCGATCCGAACGGCATTCGGCGCGTGGGCGTCGGCGACCGCAAAGGCCGATGCGGGTGCTATCGCGATGCCCTTGGCTGCGACCTCTTCCACCAGCGTCGCAGCGCGGATTCGATCGGGCAGGTCGAGAAGCAGGAAATAGGAATTGGGGTGTGCCCGGATCGACAGACCAGGAAGGGCCAAGCGCGCTATGGCCTGTCGCTGGGCAGCATCGTGTCGTTTCTTGTCGGTGAGCGCAGCGACGGTTCCGTCCGCCAGCCATCGCGCCGCAACCTCCAATGCGAAACCGCCTGCTCCCCAGGCACCGGCCACGATCGAGGCGGACAGGCGCTCCACATAATCGGCGGGTGCGGAAATGATCCCTAGGGTGAGCCCCGGACCCACACGCTTCGAAAGGCTGTCGAGCAGGATCGCATGGTGGGGCGCAAATGCGATCAACGGCGGCGGGGCCGCATCATCGGCGAACGCATAGATCATATCTTCGATCAGCACCGGCCCTTCCAGCCGTTCAACGAGCGCGGCCAGCTTGATCCGACGGGATTCCGGCATGGTGAAGCCAAGGGGATTGTGAACGGTCGTCTGCACATAGATGGCGCGGAGCGGCCCCGAGCGATGGGCCTTCTCGATCGCATCTGGCCGCATTCCTTGATCGTCCATCGCCAACGGCACCGCGATCAGCCCGAATTTCGCAGCGATCGCCTTCGCCACCGGATAGGTCATCGCGTCGAAACCGACCCGCTCGCCGTTTGCAGCGAGGGCCGAGAAGGTCGCCGCGATCGCCTGTCGTCCGTTGCCGGCAAACAGGAGCGAACTGGCGGCAGGCTCCCATTGGTCGCCGGACAAGCTGCGCGCGATGCTGTCACGCACCGCGACTGTTCCCCGGATCGGCATTTCTCGCAGGCATCTGTGCATCGCCTCGGGACTGCCGGCGACCTGCTTCAGCACGGCAGAGAGCAGCGCCTGCTGGTCGTCCAGCACAGGATAGGTCGTTTCCAGATTGATCTTGGCTGCGGGGGGCTCGGCCAGCGTCGGATTGATCGTTGGCGGCGCATGGCGAACGAAAGTGCCGCGCCCCGTTTCGCCTGCGACGAGACCGCGCCGGACCAGTTCCTTGTAAACTCTGCTCGCGGTGGAGGGTGCTATTCCGCGATTGTAGGCGAAGGCGCGCTGCGGCGGGAGCCGATCGCCCGGCTGGAGCCGACCGAACGCTATGTCCTCGGCGACCTCTTGGGCGATGGATCGAAAATCCTCCATCAAATTGCTCCGAGAACAATGTAATAATTGCACCGATGTGATCCTCTATGCGAGTTCGTCCGCGCAATCAATGCGATGGGGGCCAGGCAATCCGCCTCCGTCGAACAGCGAGGGATCATGGAACGAAGCACGGCGGGTTGGGGCAGCGGCCTCTTGGGAGTCATCATTTTCAGCGGCTCGCTGCCGGCGACGCGCGCAGGCGTGGCTGGCTTCACGCCGTTGTTCCTGACGTCAGCTCGCGCTGTGATCGCGGCGCTGCTCGGTGCAATCTTTCTTCTGGCGTATCGGCAGGCGAAACCTGTGAAGTCCGATCTCGTGTCGCTGGTCATCGTCGCGATCGGCGCCGTTATCGGCTTCCCGCTCCTGACGGGACTGGCGCTCAAGCACATCACCGCCGCGCACTCAGTGGTGTTCATTGGCCTGCTGCCGCTGTCGACCGCCATATTCGCGGTGCTGCGCGGAGGAGAGCGTCCCCAACTGCCTTTCTGGATTTTCTCTGCGATCGGCGCGACCGCCGTTGCCGGGTTCGCGCTGGTGCAGGGCGGAGAAGGCTCCGCGATCGGCGATCTCCTGATGCTGGTTGCTATCGCCCTATGCGGTCTCGGCTACGCCGAGGGGGCCACCTTGTCGCGGAGGCTCGGCGGCTGGCAGGTCATCAGTTGGGCGCTCCTCCTTTCGCTCCCGATCATGTTGGCGATCGCTGTAGTAGCGCTGCCTTCCGACTGGCATGGCATTGGCACGCAGAGCTGGATCGGCCTCGCCTATGTCGCGGCGTTCTCGCAGCTCATCGGGTTCGTGTTCTGGTATCGGGGTCTGGCGCTGGGCGGCATCGCCGGAGTCGGCCAGCTACAGCTCCTCCAGCCGTTTCTCGGTCTGCTGATCTCCGCCGCGTTGCTGGGTGAGCCGGTCGCTTGGACGATGATCGCGTCGACCGTTGTCGTTGTCCTTTGCGTTGCCGGCGCGAAGCGGTTCGCGTGAACCATTCGTATCCTGCAAATGTGAAACCGATGTCCGGCTTCCTCGCTCATTGCGGGGGAGCCGGCGATTTCAATCCATAGCGATGATCGAGTTTCGGCAGCTCCGCTATCTGATCGCTGCGGCCGAGGCGGGCAGCTTCAGTCGGGCGGCGCGGCGACTCAATATCAAACAATCGACGCTGAGCCGTCATATCCTTGAGGCGGAAAAACGGCTGGGACTGACGCTTTTCGATCGGAAGACGCGCGGGGCCAGTCTCGCGCCGGACGGTCAGACCTACCTGCGCAAAGCGCGCCATATCGTAAAAGAGCTGGACGAACTGGACGCATGGGTCCGATCGACCCGTGCGGGCGAGACCGGCCGCCTGTCGGTCGGATTCTACACGTCGTTTTCGGCTGGCAATCTGCGGGCTTCGCTGGGCGAATTTACGAGGCAACATCCCGACGTGCGGATGCGCGGGTTCGAGCGCGACCGCGATCAGTTGCTGGCCGGCATAGAGAGCCAGTTCCTCGACATAGCGATCATCGGTGGCGAGACCGTCTATCCTGGGCTCGCGACCCGGCCGTTTTGGAGCGAGCGGATTCTGGTAGCGATGCCCGACGATCATAACCTCTTGGAGCGCGAGCGCATCTATTGGCCGGACCTCGCCGGCGAGCGGTTCCTTCTCACCGAGCGAGACCCCGGTCCCGAAACGCGCAGCTTGATCCTGAGCAAACTCGGGATGCCGGGCTTCTCACCGCAGATCGACATGGACGACATCACGCGCGAGACGTCGCTGAGCGCCATCGCGCTCGGCGGGCGTATTTCGATCATCGCCGAGACGGCGCGCGGCATCCAGATTCCCGGCGTGGTCTTTCGGGAAGTGTTCGAGACTAACGGCCATACGCGGATCGGCTATTCGGGATACTGGCGCGAAGACAACGATAATCCGGTCCTGCGGCGGTTCCTCGATTTCGTGGTCAGTCGATATTCGCTGCCGCCCATTCACCATCTGCCGGCTGAAGCGCACCACCGAGAAGAGGAGATGCTGCCATGATGCAGTCCAGGAATATTGTCGTCGTGGGGATCGCGCTGGTCGTCGGGTTCGGAGCGGGGTTCGTAACGCGGTCGATTATCGCGCCCGCAGACCAGGTGGCTGCGGTTTCGACCTCCCGCCTTTCGATGCCGTCAGATGCTCCGCGCGCCGTTCAGTATTTCGCAGCGCATCTCGATGATGCCCAAAGGATTGTAGCGGAATGCCAGTCAGGCTCCGTTCGGGGCAACGAGTGCAGCAACGCGAGCCAAGCTGTTACCGAGGCCGCAGGCAAAGAGCGGTTTAGGAAGTTCGTAGGCAACTGACATCAAGCTTAGCTCTCATTCCTGTTTGCGCGCCGATGCCGCGCAAAAGCTCGATCGGCCGCCATGAATCGCCCAAGCATCGGCGCGATCAGTTTTTCGGGCCGCATGGGTTGCTGCCCTGCCTCAGTCGCCAACGCTGCCGCATAAGCGACGAGATCGCGATGGATCGCGGCGGGCAGCTCCACGGTGAGCTTGACCGGCTTGTCGTCGATGATCGGCCCGAGCCTGAGCTTCGCCGTCATTGGTTCGCTCCCGCCGGCGCCAGCACCAGGTCGCGCGTCACGATGACGCGAACCGGAAAGCCCGGTCGGATCGTGAGCGTCGGCTGGATATTCAGCTCGCGCTCGACGATCTGCTGGCCGGCCTGGCTGAAGCCGTTGGCGGCGCCGGCGCGGAGTGCCTGCGCCAGATTGTTCTCGCTCTGGCTGGTGCCGGCCTCGCTGCCGACGCTGAGCATGGTGGAGAGGAGCGCGGCCTTGAACAGCTTGCCCCAATGGTTGTTCACGCCGTCCTCCAGCCCGGCATAGCCGGCTGCATCGGCTCCCGGCTGGCGCTCGAGCGCGATCCCGCGCCCGTCCGGCAGGATCAGCCGGGTCCATGCGAGCAGCACGCGGCTCTGTCCGAACGACACCGAGGAATCATAGACGCCGATCAGCTTCGACCCTTGCGGAATGAGCAGGGTCCGGCCGGTCGGACTGTCATAGACGTTCTGCGTCACTTGAGCGGTGATCTGGCCCGGAAGATCGGAGCGAATGCCGGTGACGAGCGCGGCAGCAATCACGCTGCCGGCCTGCACCACATAGGGCGACGCTGGTGCCGACAACCGCTCGGCGCTGTCAGTGCGGCGATCGCCGTCATCCTTCAGGAAGGCGCGCTTGTCGGACTGACCGTTGGAACTGGCGTTCTCGGCCGATGCAGTTGCGGCGGCGGCCGGCACCGTCGCGGCCGGCTGGTCCGCGACGGCGAGCGTGGGAGCCGCGCCCGGTGCGGCCTCGCCGCCGAGGAACAGTTTGCTCGTCCGAGCGGCATCGCGTTCCTGAACGACGCGCTGATGCGCCTCGGCAGCGGCGTTGGCTTGCGCGCCCTGACCGGCGGGCGCTGTGCCCGATGGGTCCAGCGCCGCTCCGCGACGCTGTTCGGCCGACAGGATCGGAGGACCGAGATCGCCGGGGAGCGGTGGACCGAGCTTCGGGACATGGCCGTAATCCTTCGGCGCCCCGGTGATGACATCGGCGGTCGGGCGGTTCTCGGTGCTGTAGAGTTCCTTCGCCTGGTGCTGACCGGCCGGGCGCAGCGCGTAGATCAGCGAGCCGCCGATGCCGAGGCCGGCAACGACGCCGACCGCAGCTAGTGCCTTGCGCGACAGCCGCATGACGCGGGGCGGACTGCCTCGCAGGCGGAAGGCATCGGACGATGCGGGGGCAGCGGGCGCCGAAATCGTCGATGGCTCGGTCGTTTCCTGCTCGGCCCCGCTCATGACCGGCCCCGGCGCGTACCATCGGTGCGCGTGATCCGCACCTTCTGCTGAGACTTCCTGTCGCCCATGCGCAGTTCGGCGGCGGCGAACAGGCGGTCCACCACCATGTAGCGGCCCTGGACGCGGTAGTTGACCAGTTCGCTGCCACCGGCCGGGCCAACGACGAACAGCGGCGGCATTTCGCCCTGCGCGATCCCGGCCGGAAACTCGACGAATACCTGCCGCCCGTCGTCGAAGGCGCGCAGCGGCTTCCACGCCGCATCGTCGCCGTCGATCGCGTAGCGGAAATTGAGCGCGGTGATGTCCACCCCGGAGGCGACCGGCGCGGCACTCGCGGCCGTCGCATTGTTCCGCCGGAGCGCGATCAGCCTGTCTTGCGGATAGGTCCACGAGACCGACGCCATATAGGTCGCGGGCGTGGCGCGGAGTTCGAGATGATAGGTGCGCCGATCGGTGTTGATGACGAGGTTGGTGGTGAGGTCAGGCCGCGTCGGCTTCACGAGAATATGGACGCGCTTCGTCGCGCCCGATCCGCTCTCGGTATCGCCAATGATCCAGCGAACCGTATCGCCAGCCGCGACCGGACCGGAGCCGGCGAGTTCCTCGCCTTCCTCCAGCGCGATGTCCGTCACTTCGCCGGGCGCAGCATAGACTTGATAGAGCGCGCCGTCCGCATAGGGATATTGCTGGATGGCGTTGAGGAAGCCGTCCTTGATCGGCTGCACGCGCGCAGCGGCATTGGCCAGCCCCACGCGATCCCTGGGATCGGCCGGCTCGACCATGCGAGGCGCGGCCGTCACCGGCTTCAACTGGCCCGGCAACGGCAGCGGCTGCGGGATCGCGATCACCTCGACCGGCTTCGCCGGCTCGGGCGCAGGCACGGCCTGAACCGCCGGTGGGGCATCGTCATAGGCGATGACGGGCGGTTTCGCGCCGGCGGTGGCGCAGCCGGCGAGCGCGGATGCGGAGAGCAGCAGAACCGGCCATGCGGCGCGGCGTGCGTCAGGATGCGTCATCGGACAGCTCCTTCGACCAGTTGATGGCGTTGACGTAGATCCCGAGCGGGTTCTTGCGGAGCGCGTCGGGGGTGGCGGGTGTCTGGATCACGATCGTCAGGATCGCCGACCAGCGTGTGGTGGAAGCGAGGCTTCCGTCTTGGTAGCGCCGCTCGGTCCACGCGACGCGGAAGCTATCGGGCGACGCCCGGATCACGCTGGAAATGTCCACCGCGACCTGCACCTTGCCGATATTCGCGAACGGGTCGTTCGCGCGGGCATAGTCGTTGAGCGCGACCGCGCCCTTGTCGGTGGTGAAGTCGTAGGCGCGGAGCCAGTTCTGGCGGACGACGATGCCGTCGGCAGCGATCCCGCGCACCTCCTCGACGAAACGCGCGAGATGGAAGGCGATTTCGGGATCGGTCGGACGATAGCCGTAATCGGCGGGCGCGACCGCCTGCGCTTGGCCGAGCCGATCGACCTGAACGACCCACGGCACGATCGAGCCGCGCGCGGATTCCCAGACGAGGCCGGCGGCGAGCCCGCCCGACAGCGCCAGCGAACCGAGGCAGGCAAGCCGCCAGTTCTTCGCCTGCACGCGCGCGGAGCCGATCCGGTCGTCCCAGACCTGCGCCGCGCGCTGATAGGGCGTCTCGGGCTCGGGCGTCTGCCCGTAGCGGATGGAAGGGCGTCGGAACATGAAATGGCTAGTCCTTCTCGCTGGTGTCGACCGAGGCGCCGCCGCCGTGGCTGTCGCCGCCGCGCAGCGTGTGGGTGGCGACGCTCGCGCCGTGGCTGATCGTCTGGCGATGCTTCATCGACCTCGCCCATGCCGGCGGGCCGGATGCGGCGGATGCGTCCGGGGCGTCGGCCGTGCCGGCAGCTACCGAGGTCGCGGTGCGACCGGATTGGTAGCTCTGCTTCATCGAAGCGGCGGCACGGCGCAGCGGCGACATAGCGGCGTTTCCCGCCGCCTTGCCGACGCCGCCAAGCCCGCCGGCAACCGAAGCCACACCCGATTTGCCGGCCGATCCCGCCGCATAGGCGCCTGACGCGGCACCTGCGGCGCGCGCGCCGCCCGTCGCCATGCCGCCGATCGCACCGGCGGCGGCACCGGCCGCAAGCCGCGCGCCAGCGACGCCGCCCATGATCGCGCCGCCGGCCGCAAGCGCCGTGCCGGCTGCAGCGCCTGCGCCGAGCTGGGGGCCGCCAGCAACGATGCCGTTGGCGATGCCGGGGCCGAAGATGGAGAGGCCGAGCAGCGCCAGCGCGGCGAGCGCGATCGCCATCACCTGTTCGGCGGTCGGCGCCGTTCCGAGGTTGGCGCTCGTAAATTGGCTGAACAGCGTCGTGCCGATGCCGGTGATGACGGCCAGCACCAGCACCTTGATGCCGGTCGAAACGATATGGCCCAGCACCTTTTCGGCCATGAAGGCGGTGCGATGCCAGAAGGCGAAGGGCAACAACACGAAGCCGGCGAGCGTCACCAGCTTGAACTCGATGATGGTGATGAAGACCTGCACCGCGATCACGAAGAAGGCGAGGACGACGATCACCCAGGCGAGCAGCAGCACCACGATCAGCGCGGCGTTGGAGAAGAAGGCCCATAGGCTGCTATATTGGGCAGCGGCTTCGAGCAGCGGCTTGGCTGCGGTGAGGCCGGTAGCGGCGATGTTGCCCGGTCGCATGAAATCGCCGATCGCCAGTGTGCCGCCCGATGCCTTCAGGCCCAGCCCTGCGAAGCTCTGGAACAGGATGCCGGCGAAATTCGAGAAATTGCCGATGATGAAGGCGAAGGTGCCGATGTAGAGCGTCTTCTTGACGAGGCGCTGCAATACGTCCTCGTCCGCGCCCCATGCCCAGAACAGGCCGGCGATCGTCACGTCGATGACGATCAGCGTCGAGGACAGGAACCCGACTTCGCCGCCGAGTAGCCCGAATCCGCTGTCGATATAGGTCGAGAAGGTGTTGAGGAAGGTGTCGATGACGCCGGTGTCGTTCATGGCCGGGCACCTTCCTCATCGAAGAAACGACGGCGGTTGGCCGCCCAAGCCGCCTCGCATCCAGAATCGGGCATGGTGAGGGTGGCGCAGCGGTCCAGCTCGCGGGTCAGCGCCGCATCGGTGATCGCTGCCGGCGCGACGAATGTCGCCGCCGGAGCTGGCTTTTCCCGCGTCACGGCGCCCGCCACCACGACCGCCGCCATCATACCGGCGAGCGCGGCCACACCGGCGATCTTCGCTGTCCGCGACATGACCGGGCTCAGTTGCCTATGAAGCGGCGGAACCGCTCCTGTGCGTCGGCTTCGATCTGCGTCTGCCGCGCCATGTCCAGCGCCTGCGCGCGCGACTGCGCCGCGACGAGCGCGGTCAGGTCGGCGATCTGCTGCGACTGGAGCGCGAGAAGCTGGTTGCCGGCCTGCGCCGCCTGTAACGCGCCGCTCGCCGACTGGCTCGACGACACCAGCCCGTTGATGCTCGTGCGCGCGCCGTCGATGTTGCCGACGACGCCGGCCTGAACCCGGAGCGTGTCCTGAAACGCCGCGACGCTGGTTTTCCAGCTCTCCTGCGCGTTCGCCACCATCTGCGCGTTCGAGGTCGAAGCGGTCGCCCCGTTGTAGCGGGTGGTGAACGCCTGGTCGATCGAGCGGACATCGTAGGCGATCCGCTGCGCCTGGCCGATGAGCTGCTGGGTGCGCTGGATTTGCGCCTGCAAGCTCGCGAGCGTGCTGAACGGCAGCGAGGCGAGGTTCTTCGCCTGATTGATGAGCGAAGTCGCCTGGTTCTGGAGCGACTGAATCTGGTTGTTGATCTGCTGGAGCGAGCGCGCGGCGGTAAGGACGTTCTGCGCATAGTTGCTCGGATCGAACACGACACCGCCGAATTGCGCCTGCGCGGGCACGCTCGCGCTAAATACTGCGATGGCGGCAGCGCCAGCGAATACGCCGCGCCGCAGGGTGGACATGCTCATGGGATGACCTCCTCGTCGGTCAGGGGAAGTTCGGTCTGGCGCGGCCCCGTCTCGTCGGGATCGTCGGGCGCGAAGGCTGGCAGCAGGTCCACCGCCCAGGCGACACCGCGCTCGCGCAGCCACGCGGCGGAGAAGCCGTCGCGGCCGTGACGCTCGATCAGCTCGGCGATGCGGCGCTGGTCGGTTTTCGAGGATGCGGCGGTGAAGGCCAGCGCGACCTCGCCCAGCCCCAGCTCGAACAGCCGGTTGCCCCGCGCCGACTGGCAGTAATAATCGCGCTTAGGCGTCGCGCACGCGACGATCTCGATCTGGCGATCGTTGAGCCCGAAGCGGCGATAGATGGCGGTGATCTGCGGCTCGGCGGCCCGCTCGTTAGGCAGGAAGATGCGCGTCGGGCAGCTCTCGATAATCGCCGGCGCGATCGCCGAGGTTTCGATGTCGGCGAAACTCTGCGTGGCGAAGATGACGCTGGCATTCTTCTTTCGCAGCGTCTTCAGCCATTCGCGGAGCTGTGCGGCAAACTCCGGGCTGTCGAGGACCAGCCAGCCTTCGTCGATGATGATGAGCGTCGGTGGGCCGTCCAGCCGGCCTTCGATGCGGTGAAACAGATAACCGAGCACGGCTGCGGCCGAGCCGGCGCCGACCAGGCCCTCGGTCTCGAACGCCTGAACCCTAGCCTCGCCGAGCCGCTCGGCTTCGCCATCGAGCAGCCGGCCCCACGGTCCGCCCACGCAATAGGGCGCCAGCGCCTGCTTGAGATGCTGGTTCTGCAACAGGACCGCGAGCCCGGTCATAGTGCGCTCGGGCACCGGCGCGCTGGCGAGCGAACCGAGCGCCGACCAGATATGCTCCTTGGCCTGTGGGTCGATGTTGACGCCTTCCCGGGCAAGGATCGCCGCCAGCCATTCGGCCGCCCAGGCGCGCTCGGCGGGATCGTCGATGCGGGCGAGCGGCTGAAGCTGAACCCCGGTCTCGCTGTCGTCGGACAGGCTTCCGCCGAGATCCTGCCAGTCGCCGCCCATCGCCAGCGCGGCGGCGCGGATAGAGCCGCCGAAGTCGAAGGCGAAGATTTGCGCCTGCTGGTAGCGGCGGAACTGCATCGACATCAGCGCGAGCAGCACGGATTTGCCTGCGCCGGTCGGACCGACGATCAGGGTGTGGCCGACGTCGCCGACATGAAGGGAAAACCGGAACGGGGTCGAGCCTTCGGTCTTGCCATAGAGCAAGGGGGGCGCACCGAAATGCTCGTCCCGTTCCGGCCCCGCCCACACCGCTGACAGGGGGATCAGGTGGGCGAGATTGAGCGTGGAGACCGGCGGTTGCCGGACATTGGCATAGACGTGACCGGGCAGGCTCCCCAGCCACGCCTCGATCGCATTCATCCCCTCGGGGATGACAGTGAAATCGCGGCCCTGGATGACCTTCTCGACGAGACGCAGCTTCTCAGCGGCGACGGCAGGATCGCGATCCCACACAGTGACGCTGGCGGTGACGAGCGCCAGGCCGGCATAGTCGGCGCCCAGTTCCTGCAGGGCGATGTCGGCGTCGGCGGCCTTGTTCGAGGCATCGCTGTCCACGAGGACCGATGTCTCGTTGGTCATCACTTCCTTCAGGATCGCGGCGACCGACTTGCGCTTGGCGAACCATTGCCGCCGTATCTTGGTGAGCAGCTTCGTCGCGTCGGTCTTGTCGAGCATGATCGCCCGCGTCGCCCAGCGATACTCGAAGGCAAGCCGGTTCAGCTCGTCGAGCAGGCCGGGAAAGGTCACGCTCGGGAAGCCGATCACGGTGAGCGTGCGCAGGTGACGATCGCCCAGCTTCGGCTCCAAGCCGCCGGTCAGCGGCTCGTCGGCGAGCAGCGCGTCGAGGTGCATCGGCGTTTCTGGCACGCGGACGTGCTGGCGCCGTGTCGAAACGGTGCTGTGCAGGTAGGTCAGCGTGTCGGCATCATCGAGCCAGCGGACCTCGGGCACGAAGCCTTCGACGAGATGGAGAACGCGGTCGCTGCGATCGACGAAACCCTTGAGCAGCTCCCAGGGATCGACGCCGTTGCCGGAGCGGCCCTCGTAGAGCCACCCTTCGGCGCGCGCGGTATCCTCGGTCGGCGGCATCCAGGCGAGCGTCAGATAGTAGCGGCTCTCGAAATGCGCGCTCTCCTCGCGGAACTGTTCGCGCCGCTCCATGTCCACCAGCGCCGAGGCGGGATCGGGGAACTTCGATTCCGGGTAGGCGAGCGCGGGCGCGCGCTGCGCCTCGACGAAGATCGCCCAGCCTGAGCCGAGACGGCGCAGTGCATTGTTGAGCCGCGCGGTCGTGGCGACCAGCTCGGCCGGCGTCGCGCTGTCGAGGTCCGGTCCACGGAATTGCGCAGTGCGCTGGAACGAGCCGTCCTTGTTCAGCACGGCACCATCGCCGACGAGCGCCGCCCAGGGCAAGAAGTCGGCAAGGCGGGCGGCGCCGCTGCGATATTCGCGCAAGCTCATCATCGCGCCGCCCTCACACCCGGAGCCAGGTCGGGTAGCGGAGGTGCCGGCGTGCCACGTCCACGAACTGCGGATCGCGCCGCGCCGCCCACACGCCGACCGCATGGCCGACCGCCCACAGGATGAGACCGGCGACCCAGAGACGCAGGCCGAGGCCGAGCGCGCCGGCCAACGTGCCGTTGAGGATCGCGAGGCTGCGCGGCGCGCCGCCGAGCAGGATCGGCTCGGTCAGCGCGCGATGGACGGGCGCATGGAAGCCCAGAGCCGGCGAACCAATGTCGGGCGGCATGTCCATCAGACCAGCGCCCCGCCCGAGAAGCTGAAGAAGCTCAGGAAGAAGGAGCTGGCCGCGAACGCGATCGACAGGCCGAACACGATCTGGATCAGCCGGCGGAACCCGCCGCTCGTGTCGCCGAAAGCGAGGCTGAGGCCCGTGACGATAATGATGATGACCGCCACGATCTTCGCGACCGGCCCCTCGATGCTTTCCAGAATGGAGTTGAGCGGCGTTTCCCACGGCATCGACGATCCCGAGGCACGGGCCGGGCTCGCCATCATCGCGGCGGTGGCGAGCGCCAGTGCGCCGCCGGTCCTGATCCTGGCATGGCCGAGGCGGTCGAGCATGGTGCCGGCGAGCAGCCGGGCTTTCAGTCCTTTCATGATGCGTCTCCGGTTGGGGGGAACGGGGTAAGGCGGTAGTCGCCGGTGGCGGGGTCGAGCCCCTCGACGCGGGCCAGCTCGGCGAGCCGGCGGCCGTTGCCGTCGCGGACCAGCACCGCGATCAGGTCGATGGTCTCGGCGAGCAGCGCGCGCGGGACCGCGACCACGGCCTCCTGAATGAGTTGTTCCATGCGGCGCAGCGCGCCGAGCGCGGTGCCGGCGTGGATGGTGCCGATGCCGCCGGGATGGCCGGTGCCCCACGCTTTGAGGAGATCGAGCGCTTCGGCGCCGCGCACCTCGCCGATCGGGATGCGGTCGGGACGCAGCCGGAGCGAGGATCGCACCAGCTCGGAGAGCGAAATTACGCCGTCCTTGGTCCGCATGGCGACGAGATTGGGCGCCGCGCATTGCAGTTCGCGCGTGTCTTCGATCAGCACGATCCGGTCGCCGGTGCGAGCGACCTCGGCGAGCAGCGCATTGACCAGCGTGGTCTTGCCGCTGCCGGTGCCGCCGGCGACGAGGATGTTGGCGCGGGCTGCCACGCCCTCGCGCAGCGCTTCGGCCTGGGCGACGGACATGATCCCGCCGGCCGCATAGTTGTCGAGCGTGAACACGGCGACGGCGGGCTTGCGGATCGCGAAGGCTGGCGCCGCGACGACGGGCGGCAACAGTCCTTCGAACCGTTCGCCGCCCTCGGGCAGCTCGGCTGAGACGCGCGGATTCCATGCATGGACCTCCGCGCCGACATGATGGGCAACCAAGCGGACGATCCGCTCGCCATCGGTGGCGGCCAGCGTCATGCCGGTGTCGCTGATGCCTTCGCCGAGCCGATCGACCCACAGCCGACCATCCGGGTTCAGCATTACCTCGATGACGGCGGAGTCTTCGAGCCAAGCCGCGATCGCCGGCCCGAGCGCGGTGCGCAGCATCCGCGCGCCGCGTGACTTCGCATCGGAAGCGATCGGACGGTTTGACAAGAGAAGGCCCCTGATATGAGCCGGGCGAACCGCCGCCCGGCCTCGGGGCACATCAAGAGAGACAGAAAAGGCCGCGATTCAACAAGTAAATGTCGCCGTCGTAGGCTGGCGAAGAAATACAGGGAGCAGCGTAGGCGAGCTGCTTTATGAAGATTAGATCCGGTTTAAGAAAACCACAGGTGCCATACGCTGATTGGCCCAGGCGCCGCCGTTGAGGTCTTTGGCCCCAAATAGCTGAAGGTGCGTCCATGTCGTGAGCAAGCCATGTCGGCAGGACCAGAGCCGATGCTTGCGGGAAGCGTCTCGACCAAATAGCCTGGAGGAGTCTGCGCTATGGATTTGGATAGAAACGGCGTCAATTTGGCGCTGATCGATGACCCGTCCCGTACATAGGCTACCATGAAGGCTTCGCGATTGCCCCAGGCATACTCGCCTTCGACGAACCGGCGAATGCCATTCTCACAATAGAGTGCCTCGGTTTTGGAGGTCGATATATCGATGATCTTGGCTTCCGTTACGAGCGGGAATCCGCGGTGCCGGTTCGAAAGATAGATCGAAAGATCGGGGCGCTTTTCCAGGTGCGATCCATCAAAACTGAGGCTCTCTTTCCCTCTGGCGACACATAAGACAAGCTGTGCCCAGAGCGGATCATCTTCGATCATCCGGTTCAGCCGCGCTTCTAGGAGCGCTGTGACCTCAGCTTCGCTTCCCGTGTTCACGGTCACGGGCGCTTCAGCGCGAATATCGCTGAACGCTTTGAGAAGGCCTTCGGCAATGATTTCGAGATGGAGCGCCGAAACCTCCGGCAACGGCAATTCGATGCCGCGCGTCAATTCGGCAACCTGATCTGCGCGAGGTCGGATCGCGGCCACTCTCACGCGTCCGCTTGCCCCTTGAGAAGGTCCACATGCGCCCAAGCGATGCGTTGCGCGAGCAGGCGTGCTTGCGTTTCACTCCAATAGCGGCGTTGCGCCAGGCGACCGATCAGCAAGGCCTCGTCGCCGTCACGCAGGATGATTTCAGAGGCCGCGGCATCATCGGCAGCGCGCAATAGCCCGTTCCAGTGGTCTTGGCTTACCGCCGATCCATCGCCCTGTCGCGGCGTGCGCACTTCAATCCCGTACCAAGGCGAAAGGGCTGGTTGATAGAGGCGGCGAACCACAAGTTCGGTTCCGAACCGTTTGGACCAGACGCCAAGCTCCGCACTCAGCGCTTCACAGAAACGCTCCTGCTCCTGATCCGACGGTGTGGTTTGAGCGTCCCGTTTGTTATGCGCGTAGGGAAGATTGAACTTCAGCGTATCGGAGATAACTTGCAGGTCACGCGACCCGAGGCCGTAGAGTTCGGCGACCCATCGATCGACTTCGCTCCATGAAGCCTCATCGGCTCGCAACCCCTCGAACAGGGCGACCGCTTCGGTTTTCTGAGTGGACGACAGCGTTCGGAAGTCGGGGACCGGCATTCGATCCAATGTTGCCTTTTCGATCGCCTCCCGTTCGACGCCGAAACGCCCGCTCGTCACCAATGTGAGCCAGGTGGCGAGTTCGCTCCCGAGGATGAGCGCGAGGTATCGCACCAGCGTGGTCGCCTCTGGAAAATCATGAGGACTGTAACCGTAGAAGCTCTGATTGAAGACCACATCCTGGTCTGACACCGAAACCCCGATCCGGCCGGTCAGGACGGGCGGGGCTTCATGGACGACCACAAGAGGGCCGACAAACAGTTCGGGCGATCGCCGGTCATGAATGCGCTGCTGCGCGAATGGCGCCAGGGTACGCGGGTCGGTGTAGATGCGGGTAAACGTCGAGGCGGTAATCTCGCCACGCCCGTGCAGATAGCGCGCATCGACACCGGGGGCGCCGTCGCCGTTCTTGCGGATGCGGCTGCTATCGCGCAGTTTCTGGTAGCCATTCCCGCTACCGCGCATTTGCGCCCGTTCACCAAGGCCGATCGCATCCTTCCAGAAGTCCTCAAGGGTCGGAAAGCCCCGCGTGCGAATACGCTCAACCAGTCCGAGATCGGCCTTCGTCCCACGAAACAGGATTTTCAGGATGTCCGGTATCTCAGCCAACTGACTCGAAGGGATGACCTCAGCGTTCAATGTGTCGATCCGCATACTACCGGCATCATTCAGCGTTTCTTCGACCCGAGGGCTGATGAGACGGAAGCCAGCGCTGATGCCCGGTGTCCGATTGGACGCCAACAGGAGACAGAATGGCGCCGTAATCTCGGGCCAGACCTTGGTCTGCCGCAGTTCGACGCCATTGATGACGGATGTGACGTCGAGCGCTTCGAATAGGGCTTGGCGGGCTTCCGCCATGCCGTCCCCCTGCTGGAACAACAGTCTGGCGTGCAGAGCGAAGGCGATCTGTCCGCCCGGCTTCGCCCACTCCATCGCGCGCCAAACGAAGGGCAAGTCCAGCCCTTCGTTCGGGAGTGGGGGCGATGATATGGAGATTTGGCGATCGGCGGCAATCTGGCGGACCTTTCCGCGCACCAGATGCCAGTCGGGCAAACCCGTGCCGCTCGCCCACGGCGGGTTTCCGACAACCAGATCATATTGGCCGAGATGCTGGTCGCCAACCAGCGGCCCCAGACTTCCAAGTCTTGCGCCTTCTTCGGCCTCGTCGCTGCAAATCCGGTGCAACACTGTCCCGCGCAAATCCTTGAATCGCAGCTTATCGACAGGCCGTGGGTTTGGATCGAGTTCAATAGACGACAGATACAAGCCCAGAGCCGCAAATCGTAGTGCAGCCTCATTGATGTCGAACCCGACGACCTGCGTATAAAGGATCGATCGAAGCGTATTGGTGTCTGGGCGTTGTCTCTCTACGCGCCAATGTTCCGCGACCAGTTCGCGAAACGCAGTCAGTAGGAAGACGCCTGCGCCTGCGGCTGGGTCAAGCACTTTGGCTTTATGGCTAATATCCTGTCGTTGCAGCGCCCGGAACGACGCGCGCACCATTAGGTCAGCTATGGGCCGGGGCGTATAGTAGCCGCCCTCCCGACGCTGGCGCACAGGAGCGTGGCTGCGGAGATAAAGTTCATACGCTTGACTGAGGACCCCGACCGGGATGTGCGCGAAGTCCAGGTGATCCCATTTTTCCTCCCAGCCAAGAAACAGTTGGCTATCCGGTGCGCGCCGAAGGATATCGCCCAAAATGCCGAAGGCGTGATCGGGCAATAGCGCGAAAATGCCATCGGAAAGTGGTAGGAGGTCGCCATTGAACGTCACATCCAGCCACGCTGACGTTTTCTGTGCCACGTCACGCGTATCGAAGAGGCTAGCCCCGTCATCGGCCCCCGACAGTCTCGCCGGCAACAAACCGCGATCGGCTAGGAAGCGCGTAAACAGAGCACGGCCGACGAGAGAGATCGCGTCTTCGTCGGTGATCCCCTCAATGGCGATCAGCCTGCTGATCGATCCAGTAAGGAGGTTGAGAACGACATTTGAAATCCAGTTTCTCTGGCTGATGACAGCGTGCGGCCGCACATTGCCCAAGCGCGCGAAGGCCGTGCCTCGGCTCGCTTCATCGCCCCAGTCTACCCGCGCCTGACGGGGAGACTTGCTGTCGAGCGCGATCCGGTAAACATCGAGCCTGCCCGGCCCGATGACCCCCAGATAGGGCGCATCTCCCCGCATCGCGAGCAGACGCCTGATCTTATGGAGATGGTCGTCACCTTCCAGTGCCTCGATTTCCATCAAGAAGATCAGGGGCGCACCTTGCCACTCATAGACCGCTCCGACACCGCGTAGCGCAGCATCAGCATTTCGTCGCGCCGCGAGAAGCGTCGCATATGGAAGGAGATCGGGGCCGTCGGCGTCAAATAGCCGAAGATCGGCCGGATCGCCGCCATAGTCCGCAAGTAGGGAAGCTAAATCACCCACGGCCGCGCCTCTGGGCAGGAGCGGCCGCGACGCCCGCTGTCTCAGGCCTGGTCGTCATATGTCCAAATCCAGGTTCGTCTGCTTGTCGCCACCGAAATGGCCGCGACGGGCACCGCCGCGCGGCTTCTTTGGTGAAAGCATGACCTTGGACATCGCGGCCCGATAGTCGCCGCCACGCTCGTTGATCTCCGCCATCAGGACAGCGATGAACGCCAAGTGCGTGGGCAGTTCCCCGGTACGGGCATAGTTCGAGATGGAGTTAGGGTTCATTCCGATGAGTTCCGCGAATGCCCTGACGCTCAATCCGGCTTTCCCAAGCTCCTCCAAAAACTCCGCATAGAGCATTCCAAGCGTGCCGCTACATAATTTAATGTAGCATATCACATACTTTTATGTGGGTAAACTGGTAGGCGACGGGCGCAGCGTCTGGGTCATTCCAAATTAGCGGCTGCCTCCACGTCGTCCCCGATCTCCTGTCGCACCTTCGGACCATTGGCGAGTCTCCGGCCGAGCGCTTCGATGAAGGCGTCGTAGCGATCGTTTCCCAGGCGGCGCATCGCGGCCCTCTCGACCTCGGGTGGCGGCGGAGTGTTGGACAGCCAGAAGCGGACGAACAGCGCGATCATCTCAACGCCGATGCCGACATCGCGTTCGAGGCGGGTCGTCCGCCGATCGAGTCGGTCGAGCCGCTTGGCGATCGCCGCCTCCCGCTGATCGTCGGCATCAGGCGACAGGAAGGAAGCGATGGCGGCCTCGGCCACCAGCGAGCGCGATTTTCCGCGCCGGTCGGCATAGGCGGCGAGTGCGTGCATGATGTCGGGTTCGAGATAGACCGACAGTGGGGTCTTGGTGGTCACAGCTCGATCCCGTCACCGGGGTCGAGCGACGCCTGCCGCGCCGTCCCCTGCATCTGCCGGCTCGTCGCGATCTGGCGGGCCGCGTCGGCATCCGACTTCGGCTCGTCTAGGTCGAACTCGTTGGCGGGTGCTGACAAGGGCGGCGGCGCGATGTCGATATGCCGCTCCATGTCTGGTTCGCGCCGCAGGTCGGTGCTGTCTGCGTTCTCCTCGGCAGCCTCCTGCGCGTCCGGTGCCTTCCTGGCCCCAGGCTCCGTCGTGGACGGTTCAGTCTGCGGCGCGATCGGCGGTAGCGCGCTCCAATCGTCTGGGCGCTGCGATCCGGCTGCGGCATGGATGTCGGGCGGTGAACCCACGCGCTCGGTGAAGCGCCAATCCTTGTAATAGCGAACCTTGCTGGCGCGGATCGGTGGCACGCCGGCCACCATCACGATCTCGTCCTCGGGCGGGAGCTGCATGATTTCGCCGGGCGTGAGGAGCTGGCGCGCGGTCTCCGAGCGCGACACCATCAAATGCCCCAGCCACGGCGACAGCCGGTGGCCGGCATAGTTCTTCATCGCCCGCATTTCGGTAGCGGTGCCGAGCGCGTCCGATATGCGCTTGGCCGTCCGCTCGTCATTGGTCGCGAAGCTAACCCGGACATGGCAGTTGTCGAGGATGGCGTTGTTGGGGCCGTAAGCCTTCTCGATCTGATTGAGGCTCTGCGCGATCAGGAAGCTTTGGATGCCGTAGCCCGCCATGAACGCCAGCGCGGACTCGAAGAAATCGAGCCGGCCGAGCGCGGGAAACTCGTCCAGCATCAACAGCAGCCGATGGCGCGATTGCCGTGCCTGCAAATCCTCGGTGAGCCGGCGGCCGATCTGGTTGAGGATCAGGCGGATCAGAGGCTTTGTCCGCGAGATGTCGGACGGCGGCACGACGAGGTAGAGCGTCACCGGCCGATCGCCTTCGACGAGATCGGAAATGCGCCATTGGCAGGTCCGCGTGACCTGCGCGACGACGGGATCGCGATAGAGGCCGAGAAACGACATGGCGGTGGACAGCACGCCCGATCGTTCGTTGTCCGATTTGTTGAGCAGCTCGCGCGCGGCGCTGGCAACGACTGGATGAACGCCGGCCTCGCCCAGATGCGGCGTCGTCATCATCGCGCGGAGCGCGGATTCGATCGGTCGTGCGGGGTCGGACAGGAAAGCCGCCACACCCGCCAGCGTCTTGTCTTCCCCGGCATAGAGGACATGGAGGATCGCCCCCACCAGCAATGCGTGGGAGGTTTTCTCCCAATGGTTGCGCTTCTCCAGCGATCCTTCCGGGTCCACCAACACGTCGGCGACGTTCTGCACGTCGCGCACCTCCCAGGCGCCCTTGCGGATTTCGAGCAGCGGATTGTAAGCGGCCGACGCCGGGTTGGTCGGGTCGAACAGCAGCACGCGGGTATGGCGGGCGCGGAATCCGGCGGTGAGCTGCCAGTTCTCGCCCTTGATGTCATGGACGATCGCCGATGCCGGCCAGGTCAGCAGCGTCGGAATGACCAAGCCGACGCCCTTGCCGCTGCGGGTCGGTGCGAAGCACAGCACATGCTCCGGGCCGTCGTGGCGCAGATAATCGTTCCCGAGCCGCCCCAGCATAACGCCGTTGTCGCCGAGCAGGCCGGCGGTCTCGACATCGCGGCGTGCCGCCCAATGCGCGGAACCATAGGTTTCGGCGTTCTTCAGTTCCCGTGCCCGATGGACCGACATGGCGACGGCGACGAAGAACCCCGCGATGCCGCCGGAGGCCGCGATGAACGCGCCCGTGATGAATATCTTCGGCGCGTAGGCGTCGAAGACGAACCACCAGACGAAGAAGGCATAAGGTCGATAGACCGGCCAGCCGGCAACCACGAACCAAGGCGTGCCCAGCTCCGGCTGATAGCCGAGCGACGCGGCGGTCCACTGGGTCGCGCCCCAAGTCGCGGCGAGGACGATCGAGGAGACGGCGGCAAGCTGGCCCCATTGTATCTTGGTGGCGGACATGGATATCCTTTTGGGGTTAGATGCCGAGACCCCGGCCGCGCCCGAACGACCAGTCCACACCGCCGTCGCCGCGCATGACGCCGGAGATGTGCTTGCCGATCTGGCTGTCGAGCGACGGGGACCAGGGCACGAGCTGGAAGCCGAGGCCGCTGTCGACCATCGCGAAGCGGCCCGAGGCGAGAGTCAGTCGCTGCCGAACGGTGCCAGCGACATATTCGCCGGGCTTGGATGGCATGTGCGGCAGGCCGGATTCAGCCGACAATTCGCCGGCCGCCATATCCAATTCGCGTCGCCTCAGCGTATCGAGCAGGTTGCGGGCGAAGATGATGCGCTGGCCCTGACGCCGCGCCAACCCCTCGTCGGCGAGATGCTCGGCCCGCGCCTCCATCGCGGCGCGCACCTCAATTCCGAAGCCGCCGCCCAGGTCGCGATCGTCGCCCGACAGGTTGCGGCGGTCGAGCCAGGTGGAGCCCGGCGCGCGGACCTGTGCGTCGATGTCCATGTCCGAACGCACGGCGAGCGCCACGCGATCGCGACCCTTGCGATCGGTGAAATGACGCAGCTCCACTATGGCGCCGGCACGGCAATCGCCGGTCGCCTCGATGTCGGGAAGCTGGACGTGGTGCGTGCGCCCGTCGATCCCGTCCACGATCGCATAAGCACTGCCGGTCAGTTCGTCGTGAAGGCCACGATCGACCAGCCTGCCGACGATGGGCTGCGTGGGATCGGGGGCGAGGACATAGCTGGCGGCGCCGCGGTCGATGCCGCGCTCGGTCATCGCCCTGTGCATCCGCTTGATGATGTCGCCGCGCTCGCCCAGCTCGCGGAGTGCCGCCTGCGCGTCGCCGGCCAGCGTCCATTGGCCAGGCGCGATTTCGTTGGCGAAGCCGAGCCGTTCCAGTTTGCGCAGTCGTCCCATCCTGAGCGTGTGGTCGGCATCGGGATGGCTGTTCGCTTCGGGCGCCATGTCGATCACGCCGTCGCGCTGCAGGGTTCGCGAGAGGTCGCGGTCGATTTCGGTCCAGCGCTCGGCCTCGACCTGCCGTTCCAGCGATTGGCGAACATCGAGGTCGGAGCGCAGCCCCAATTCGCGGGTCACGATGTCGCGTGCCTGTGCGCGAATCCCCTCGCGGATATAGTCGCGGGAGATGACGAGGTTCTGCCCGTCCTCGGCGACGCCGCGCACGAGGATATGGACGTGAGGATTGTCGGTATTCCAATGCTCGACACCGCGCCATTCGAGACGGGTGCCGAGATCCGTTTCCATGCGGCTCATCAGCTCGCGGGCGAAGCCCTTGAGGTCGCCCATCTCCGCCGCATCGTCGGGCGAGACGATGAAGCGGAAGTGGTGGCGATCGTCCTTGCAGAGCGACGCGAACGCGTTGCGATCGAGGCTGTCGGCCTCGGCACCGAACAGCACGCCCCGTTCGCCGTCGCGGGTCACGCCGTCGCGTTGCAGATAGTTGAGGTGGGCGGCGAGCGAGGCGCGGCCATTATGCCGGACCACCCGCGCCTTGACGATCACCTGCCGCGAGCGCTGGCCGAGCCGGTGAAGAGCGCGGACGCTGGCGCTGCGGCCCCGCCCGAAGGTCGAGCGGCCCGGAGCGACTATCCGGCCCCGGCGCGAGATATGGCCGCCGGCCCGCTGCGCCGCCGCCAGCGCCTGGGTGATCGCGGGCAGCGCGCGCTGGCCTCCGCGCGAACGGACACGGCCAGGTCGGATGCGAAAATTCTCCTCTCCCGTCATGGCCGGAGCCGCCGCAATGTGCGGCAATCCTTGGCGGCAACGGGCTTCGAGCCCGCGCCGCACATTGCGCGCGCGCCGCGCACAGTGCGCAGCAAGACCCAAAAGCCTTGGGAAACAAGGCTCCGACCGAGGCGCTGGGGCTCCGCACATTGCCGCCCTTTATCTTGCCCTCCGCCTTTCCCTCTCAGACCCTCGACCCTCGTCCTATTCGGCGGGGCGAAAGAGCGTGCGGAATGTCGCCGAAAGAAGCTGCCGCCGATCATTGCGACGAGCGGACGGAAAGAGAAACGAAGAGGCTTGGCGATGTTGGCGTTGCGACCACCGTCGTGACGCCTGAACGATCCTCCGATGTGCCTTCCGATTGCACTTGATCTGCCAGTGGTGTGGTGGCGGATGAGCGTTCCGCAGGCATCGCCCCGCGCGCCGCAAACAGGGCCGAACGTGTCCAGGCCAGCGGGTCCGGGACGATAGCGGAACGCGCTGGCGAAGCTGTAGCGGCACCGATGACGGGTGCGAGCCGTGCAACATAGGCGCGCGTTTCGGCGGGGAGCGCACGGCCGCGAAGATAGTCGTCATAGCGGCCCGGCCCCGCATTGTAGGCGGCGAGCATGGCGACCGGATCGCCGTAGCGGTCGAGCATCGCGCGCAGACAGGCCGCACCCGCCATGATGTTCGCGCGCACATCATAGGGGTCGGAACCGAGGGCATAGCGAACCCGAAAGGCGGCCCAGGTCGCGGGCATGATCTGCATCAGGCCCATCGCGCCTTTGACTGATACCGCACGCGGATCGCCCGCGCTCTCGACGCCCATGACCGCGCGTATCCATGCCTCGGGAATGGCGAAGCGCTGCGAGGCATCCGCAACGGCGCGAGCAAGCGTGTCGGTCTCCGAGGGCGATGTAGCTTGCGCCTTGGCTGGCGTCGGCAGCAATGCGGTCGGTGCGGCGGTAAAGCAGGCGATCAGCATGGCCGCAACGGTTCGGCTGCACGAGAATGAGTATCGTAGCGACATCCGTTCAGGCCCGATCATCGTGTGAACGAGGGTGCAGGCCGCGCCAGCGGAGCGACGTGCCGGGCGCATCACGGGTGAGCAGCGGGATCGCGCGGCCGAGCAGGCCGGATGCGGGCAGCGGACCGAGGTATCGTCCGTCCATGCTGTCGCGGACGGACGTGTTGAGCAGCAGCAGCTCACCAGCCTCGACCGTTCGGCATCCGCGCCAGACCGGCAGCGGTCGGCCGCGACTGTCGCGCCGAAGCGCGACCGCGAGCGGCCGAGCATCGACGCTGACCACGTTCCCGACACGGCAAATCCGCTGCCCCGGCGTCGCGGCGACATGCTTCAGCAGCGGCACGCCCTCGGCCAGATAGCCGCGCGTGCCAAGCCAATGTGCGACCGGAGCCGGCGGCATTACGGCGACCAGCGCATCGACATGCGGATGAGCGTCCCGTTCGAGCCGGTAGAGCCCGATCGGCGCGCTCGCGCTGGCGTTCCAGATCAAGCGTGGACGTGGTTGCACGATCGCGACGGTGATGAACAGCACTGCAAACAGCTCGGCCGCGGCGAGTGTCACAAGACCATAGCCGAGGCGCGTCATCCCTCGATCTCCCGGCGCTTGAGCCAGGCGTGGTGACGCTCCAGGGTGTAGGGGCGCGGCTGATGGCCGGCGACGATGCGGTTGTGGACATGCCGCCAATGATCGGGCGCGGCCTCGCAGGGGTCGACGCCCTCAGCTTCCACCGCGTCGATCGCGGCGAGCACCTCGGCAACCTTGGGCCAGCTCTCGATCTTGAGCAGAATGTCGCCACCCGGCCGCACGAACGGCAGCGTCGTATAGGGTTCGCGCGGTGCGACCGCTTGCACCACATCTATGCGAGAGACGATCGTGCCGAAGTCGTTCGACGCCCAGCGCACGAACGCGAACACCGCGCCCGGTCGGAAGCTGACGACGCGGGTCCGGCGGGTCACGATACGGTCGTGAGCGATGCGGCCGAAGCGTATCCAATGCTCCAGTTTCTTCTCGATCCATGTCAGCTCGACATGTGTGAGACCGTCGCCGGTAAGCACGCTGAGGCTGCGGCCGCCGTGCGCGCCGGTCGGCATATTGTCGTTCATGGGAATTGCTCCGGGCTGGGAGGCTGAAAGAATGGCGGCGGTCGCCGGTCGAACAGTCGATCGGCCCGGCGGCGGGCGGCACGCAGCCCGGCTGTCCACAGCCGCGCGGGGCGTTAGCAAGAATCCGAAGGATTCTTCTCTATTAGCATCGTTAGAGGGGTGCCGATTTCGCGCAGACTTCTGCGGGTTTTCGGGCCATTCGGGTTCCTGATGGCACGAGTCTGCGGTTCCCGATGGCACGACTCTGCCGGTTCCCGATAGCACGAGCGCCATCACCGTTTATCCACAAGCGGAAGGCCGGCGCGGCGCATGGCTATGTCGAACGGATCGGGCGCGACGGCGACGAAGTTGAGCCGCTCGCGCCCGAGCGCATATTCGATGGTCAGGACATATCCGGGCAGCGGCTGGCGACGCACGATCGCGCGCAGCTCGAACGCGAACCGCTTGAACGGCGAGAGCGCGCCCGACTTGCGATAGAGGTGGCTGAGATCGAAGCTCCAGCCGCCGCTCTGCCGCCCGCCATGCTTGCGCACGATGCGGTAGAGCCAGCGTTCGAGCCCGCCAGTCAGGTCGAAATAAGCGCGGTCGATCGTCAGCACGAGCGCGCGATCGAGCACACCGGCATAGAACCAGTCGGGTAGGATTAGCTCCAGCCCGAGCGGGCGGCCCGCGCCGTCGAGCCGCTCCTTCCATTCATTTATCCACGAGAAGCGATGGCGCCGGCGTTGCAGCGGCTGGCGGATCGAGGTCGCGACGGTGGTGGATTGCAATCGGTCGAGCGCAGCTTTGAGCCGGTCGTAATCGCGGACCGAGGTGCCGCGACCGATGAAGGTCAGTATCTCGTGCGGCGTCGTCGCCATCAGGCGCGAGGTCGGGCGGCCAGCATCGCGTGCTTCGACGATCTGGCTCGCCGCCCAGATCAGCACGTCGGCGTCCCAGATGGTCGCCATGCCGTGTTCGGGCGTCGCCTCGACCACAATCCAGGTCTCGCCCATACGGAAGTCGATCGGTGCAACCCGCCTCGTCTTGGCGAGGCTGAAAAACGGCCAGCTCATCAGACCCTGCGCGTCGCGGGGGGCAAGGTCGCCGGGGATCGAACAGAACAGGTCGAGCTGCGCGCGTTCGGCGCTGACGGCGCCGCTATGAGGTCGTCGGGCCGACATCGGTGGATCAGCCGCGCGCGCCGTTGGCCGGCAGGCGCTTGGCGGGATGGACGGTGCCGTTGCCCGGATCGGAGGTCGAGCGGCGGGTGCCGAGCGCGGCCCAGGCTTCCAGATCGTCGATCGCATAGACGATCCGGCCGCCGAGACGGCGATAGACCGGCCCCGTGCCGTAGCAGCGATGCTTTTCGAGGGTGCGCGGAGACAGGCCGAGATGGATCGCCGCGTCGGGTGTCCTCAGATAGCGAGGTGTGGTGACGGCTACGGCATGGTCCATGATGGTCCTCCTGACGATGGCCGGACCCAGGAAACGGGGCCGGCGGACAGGAGGGCATGGTGGCGAACCGGCCCCTATGCGGAGAAGGGACAGCGCCCGAGGGGGCGCACTATGTCCCCTGTCGCTCGCCGTGCAGCAGGCGGACGTAGCCGCCCTGAACCAGCTCGTCGGCCTCGGCGCACCAGCGCCGGATGCGCTTGCGCTGCCGGGACTCGGACCATTCGGCCGCGCCATAGTCGCGGACGGCCGCGTCGATCAGGACGGCGGCCAGCTCGCGCTGGCTGGCCCCGGCCCGCCGGCCGTCGAGCAGGCGTAACAGCATTAGCAGATGGATGCGCCGCGACGGACCAGGCCGGAGCGCCGGCGGTCCCGCCGCGATGCCGCGCAGACGACGGCGCAGGCGCTCCGCCGCCGCCATATGGGTATGCTGGCCGGGGCCGTATGGCACCATCAGCGACAGCGGCTCGTCGATCGGACCCGCGATCCAGAGATGTTCGTCGCCTTCTGGGTCGGCCAGGATGAAGTGAACGAAGCCGCCGAACGCGATGCGAATCCTGATCGGGCCGAGCGCCGGCACATCGAGGGGGCGAGCAGAGCGAAAGCCGGGCAGCGCCGGCGCAAGCACGATGCTCGACGGCGACAGCTCCGGGCGCACGACGACGAGCCTGGGATCAAAGGCGGATGCCGGCGCCGCGTGGAAGCTCAGACCCCAGCGGCGAACCAGAGTGCCGGTCGCTTCGTCCGCGCTGATCGCGCCGCGCTTCACGCGCCCCAGCGCGCGACGATAATCGGCCTGGTAGCGCGGATTGCGGCTCAGATAGCCGATCGCGATATCGGAATATTGAAGCGCATCGTTTCCGGCATCCTCTGCCGGGGTGCGCCAGTTGGTGTCTGACGGCATCCGGGGCCTCCCAAATGCCGCTCTCTCGGGAGCGGATCAGGGAGTGTCCGGCGGGCGTGGCGCGGCGAGAAGGCCCGCCATCAGGCTGACAACATAGCTGATTCCAGTCAGCGGCGGCATCGCCAGGGTCGCAATGTGGGACGGTCTGGCGAGCGCCGGGCTATTCCTTCGGAGGCGTCAGATAGTGCCGGTAGCCCGTATCCGACATCCAGCGGGCGCGGGCGAGATGCGTATCGTAGATGGTCCGGGCGCGATCGGGCTCGGCGGCGGCGTCGATCCCGAAGATCACCTGCACCACCTCGGGCCAGTCGGCGTTCTCGGCCGCCGCGTCGAGCAAGCGCCAATAGGTGCGATGATGGCGCTCGTCGTAGGCCGTGACATGATCGGCGTCGGGCGCGCGATCTTCGAACGGGGGCATGGCCATCGCTTCGCTCCGTCCCGAACCACCTCGCACGCGCGTTCCGCTGCAAAGGCTATACACCATATTGGAGCGGAGTAATCGCACCGGCGTTGCTATGGCTGCGGTATCGAATAGGGATAACCGGACACGCGCATTCGACGATTATTTGCGCGACGCCCCTTGAGAACTGGCGGCGAGCAGCACGCCGTGACGGCGATCCGAATCGATGAACTCGATACCCGCCGCCTCAAGCGCCTTGACCACCTGATGCCGGGTATCGTCGCGCACGGGCATGTCGTTCTCGGATTCCAGACGCTTCAAGGCCGTCAGAGCGACGAGGGCCTTGTCTGCAAGCATCTCCTGTGTCCAACCGAGAAGCGCACGAGCGGCCCGCACCTGGCGGGAAGTGATCATGCGCGATCACCTCCACAACCGGCCCGCTATCCGCTATTGAAACGACTATTATAGTCGTTTTGGTCTAACCGGAACGGATCGCGAGCCGGGCGCAGCCCGGCGAGCGTGATACCACTTGCGGTCGCGCGGACCTCGGGACGCGCGACCGTCGCCGATCCGGGGGATCGGCGAACCGCGCAACGTCCGGGGAAAACGAGATGGTAGAGCCGGGTGAGATCGGCGGTGAGAAAGTCGGCCACGGAGGCGGCGGGATAGTCCGTCCGCGGGCGGCGTAAAAGTCGTCCACCTATTTCCCTTCTGCACAGAGCGCAGGAGGGTTCGGGGATCTACACCG
>Ga0164242_10001330_pt1 | contig 29214 bp, 36 predicted proteins | sample OricomgcompostMG_FD_108783 | JGI IMG/M metagenome (GOLD analysis project Ga0164242, IMG submission 108783) | Miracle-Growth compost microbial communities from Emeryville, California, USA - Original compost - Miracle growth compost (MG) ...
CAGGACCAATTCCAGACGTTCGATACCTTTGCACAGTTCGGCCAGCACCAGGGTTTCCCCGACCCCCCAACGCCTCCAAACCAGCATCCCGGCCGACATGGCCAACCACAGCTCTCTCAGGGCATGAACGGCGTCACCGACGGCCTTTCGCTCCCCAAGACCGAGACTCTCGAAGACCTGGCCCAGAGCCGCAGGCAAGGCTCCAACTCGGACGATGAAGACCTTACTCCTGCTCAATCGAGGCGGAAAGCCCAGAACCGCGCTGCGTATGTTCCTACTCACCTCCTTGTATATCTCTGTCGTCACTAGCAAACTGTTGTGATATCCCCTCTCTGCCAATCGTTGCCTGTCTCGCCGTCTCATCCACTCCTGTCGCTGCAAGTCTCCGAACCCTGTTAGTAACTAACCCTAAACCTTAGTCAACGTGCTTTCCGCGAACGAAAAGAACGCCATGTCAAGGATCTGGAGGCCAAGCTCGCGTCGATCGAGGCCGCACAACACGAGACATCCACCGAGAACGAGCAGTTGAAGCGAGATCTCCAGAAGATCAGCACCGAGAACGAGATCCTACGGGCGACATCATCCATCCAAGGAACCGCTTCTCCTGGATCCAACGGCACCGCCCCCATCACGACCGGCCCAATGTCGTACAATCCCACCAACTTCTACTCCAATGTCCTGCAAAACCACGACAACAAGACCCCGAGCCACCGCGTCGTCACGAGCGACAGTGGCGAGAGGCTTCTTGCCGCGGGCGCTACCTGGGACATGATCGTGGGCCATGACCTGTTCAAGCGCGGCTTGGTCGACGTCAGCGAGGTCAGCGAGCGCCTGAAGCACCAGGCGAAGTGCGATGGCCAGGGCCCTGTCTTTGAGGAGCGCGCTATCCTCGAGGCGATTGAGCAAAGTGCTGCTGGCGGGAGCGACGAATTATTATAAAAAAAGCCGCAAAGGGGAGGAGATGACGGAAGGAGGAAAAGGGGTTGATCACGTCGGTCATACCACGTTCGAAATGTTCTGTAGGACACGCCAACTGGAAACAAGGCAGACCCAACGACTCTCGTTTCTTCTTGACGGCAAACAACTGATGGGATTCTTCTCTTGTTGGGCATTCCCGAAACAATCCCTTCCCTTGGATGCCCGCCCGGGTTCACCACAAGGTTACTGGGAGAGATGATCTATCGGGAGTGGCTGTTTATGAACTAATGATACCGCCGGATACTTGGAGAGGTGTACGGATGCATTCCCTTTTTGTTTTTGTATTTTTTGGCTCAACCTGGTGTAGGGACGACGGGGGCTCGGGGTTTTTGGGTTAGGTAGGGAGAGGAGGCGTGCCGTGAGAGTGCCCAACTTTTTATTTATTTTATATTTTAGATAAAACTCTACCGGGAGACAAAAGACCTGCCTCCCAATTGCCAACATCTTTCCTACCAGGGAAGAATGGAGTTGGGGGGGGAGGGTGGCGGCAACGAGAGAGGGAGTTCGCCTAGGTAAGTCTTGAGGATATGGCAACGGGCAATGGCAATGGGGCAACGGCAGGTAGCCTGTCAGGCTGCATAGGGGGAATGGTGTTGAACAGAGCGATTTGGATTATTGGATTGGTTTTCTCTCGCTCTCTCACTCTCTCTCTCCACTTGGGATGGGCCGGGATACGGGGTTTCAAGGTTGTGTCTACCTGGGTCAGAGGTTTTGTACTCATCATGCTCCAGAGCGCTTCTTTTCAAACCACATGAGCAGCGTGCTCCTTAGGATTAGCTGAGTTTGTATTATTGCCATTTCACGCTCGTTATATCAATATCCTTGAAGATAAAGATTCTCAGTCAGATCCAGCGGCCCTTTGAGGCTGCAGTGCCTTCCCTGATGACTATGCCAACTTTGACGCACCCTCGACCCTCCCTTCCCGCCCATTACCCGGTCTGCATAAGTGGTATCTCCCTGTAATAACAATGCCGGTACCTGGTTGACCCTGATAAGCCGGCAGCCTGTCTCGTTTTCGAGACCATTACGCCAAAACCCCCACCGATGCTATAATTAAGTTGATATGCTAGCCTCTTCCTTTAGTCTCACGCATCATGCAAACTAAATCATTTCGACTTCTTCTCCTGTGCGGCGGGGGCGCTTGCTTCCTTGCCTTCCACCCAAGGGTGCTTGATGGTAAGACACCAGATGTCGAGGTAATCACAGATAGTGACGATGACGTCGACAACGAAGCTACCGTAAACACCGACCGCGAGCCCAAGCATGCAGAACATGTAGGCGACCTGGTAGACACCGTCGCCGAGGGCGCTGGGCCACCCGAGCCAGGCGTGGCTGGTCTCGTACTGGAGCCAGGGCCCGAGCGAGTCGACCACGCCGTAGATGAGCGGCAGGGCCATCACGTTGGTGTAAGGGAAGTCGAGCTGGACGAGATGGGCCGTGATGATCTGGCCGACTGAGTAGGCGTTGACGAGACCGGCGAAGAGCGCGAACGGAACGAGATGGCAATGCAGGATGTTGGGCTGCAGCGCCAGGTACAGCACCGTGAGTGTCCAGGTCCCGAAGAAGGGTAAGAGCCCGACCAGGGCGTGCCGGCTGCGGTTGCCACAGGCGTGGCGCGAGCGGATCACGTTACGCGCCGACTCGACGGTGTTGTAGACCAGCACCACGGCGCCCGTGACCATGTACCACTGCGTGAAGTTGAGCGCGTAAACGGCCTGCGGGAGGAACGCCGGCCGGGGGATGCCGATGGTCGAGAGCATCCCCTGCTGCCAGAAGTGGGCGCCGCCCATGTAGCCCGTGAGGGCGTACACGGCGACCAGCAGGAGGATGCCCTCGACGGGACCGTTGATGATGCCTAGCGTGAGGGTCTTGGTATGGTACTCGTCCCAGGTCTGGACGTAGAAGGTCATGAGCGAGGAGAAGAGCGTCGCGACTGTCATCCACCCCTGGCCCATGTTCTGGGAGCCGGCGAAGAGGAGGACCTCGAGCGAGGTATTGAGCGCATCGACGCCGTGGTCGAAGAGCTCGCCGAGTGGTCCGGATTGGTGGGTCCTGCGACTGCGAGGGGTTAGATCAAAGCCGGCTACTTGTAACTTCTTGAAGACCTTGGAGATTGCGCACAGGAGGAGACGGGAAGAGGTGTTACTTACGCTTGGGCTCCGTCGACGGCGTCAAAGGTCTGGTACAGGAACAAGCCGGCGGCCCAGCTGTAGTAGACCCAGGAGGGGCAGTCCTGATCTAGAGTCGGGTTGTACCAGAGCAGGGTCAGGAAGTTGATGACCACGAACATGAAGCCCGTGAGGGTGATGGCGTTCGGCGCCATCGACATGGGGAAGCATTTGATGACGACATTTGTGTAGAACGGCTTGAGCACGTATTTCGAGAGTAGCGAGTGGTCGACGCCCGAATACTTGTACTTCCGGAGCCCGGGTAGCTTCTCCTGGCGGACGTACATGGCGGCGCCTTTTTTCCTTTGGTGTTCTTTTTTTATCGTTCGCTGTTATCTCGGAGCCCATGTATGACGGCGTTTACCGAAACAGATGGATAGGGTTTTCGAGATGCCCACGGAATCCGAGATGGAAATTCGAGAATGGGCAAACGTGGCCTCCGGGAGGTCTTCGTACCGTAGGTGGGAGAAATACCAACAAGGTTGGGAGTAGAAGCAGGTTGGAGACGGCAAAGGAAGTTGACAATTAAAAAGTATTTGAACCCTGTTCGTCGCGTCTGCGAACCCGGCTTCTTTTTCCCTTTGGGGCACGCGCCAAGTCCTGACGACATTATCAACCCCTGTCGGATGTTCCGCATGTGAGGTACCTTGGTACTTCCAGAACTACCTACGTAATGGTACTCCGTCCCGATCCTAATCTTGGAGGCCCCTTTTTTAAGTCGTTGAGGCCAACAAAAAATTCCGCGAATGACCACTGAAACAGAATCCAGTACATGCATGCATCACAGGATCGCTTCCTCGGCTACCTATTCGTTGGGGTCTCCTCCCAACAGCAACCAATAGTGCATCATGAGTTACTTGATTGTATTGATAAGTTTTACGCAAACCAGCCCCAAAGGCATGCAACCTAATGCCGGGTCTGGGATGATCGTCTTTTAAACCTTTCCGTACCAGTGTCCGCCTTTGATCTGTCTATAGGAGGCTCAACGAAGGTCCCGCCAATTCTGTCAGGTCTTGCCTCGTGTCAGGTTTGGAGAAGGAAAAAGGGTAAACGCCATGAATCCAACCGCCATTAAGCCACCGCTCCGATAACTAGTGCAGCCACGCCTTCCTCCTCACTTCGGACGGTGATCTTGGTTGTCACTCCCGACTTGGACGAATAGGCCATCCGGACATTAGCAATGACTCTACCGCCACTGACCGTCTTACCCAGGAGCTTCAGCGTGTGTGTTGTCTGGCTAACCGGGACATCTGTGCCTTCCAGGGGTTGTAATGAAAGAGCCTTGGCCAACTGCTCTGTTGCTTCTGTTTGTAGTTGTTAGCCGCTGGCCAGATATATTCAAGATCTGGCTGACACGTACCTGCTATGCTCTTCATCCCACTCAACTGCAACGTCTCCTCCGCTTCCTCGCCTGCCGCGCCCACTTGCTCCCAGATGTGAGCGAAGTTACTGGCGAAGACTGGCACAACATAATCGCTACCAGCCAGGTCGAACTCGGCAACTTCGTACTCGTCGTCGTAGCCGCTCTCCTCGGGCTCATTTGTTGTGGGGTCAATCTCCTTAGAGGTGAACTTGAGAATGTTCGTAAACGTCGAGGCGGGCATTGATCCCTCGCCGTTGGCCTTCTTGAAGGCAACATACACCTTGCCCTCTACATCGGTCTCAAGCTTCTCAGCCTGGATGATGAACACCTCTTCGAGCTCCTCCTCATCCGAGGGTGTGGCAACGACGGAAACATTCTCCAGTACTGTTGCCGGCAATGTATTCTTGACTTCGTATTGGAGCACAATGTGCTCCTTGAAGATGTGCTTGACCACGGAGACGACGTACTCGGTCTCGGCTTCTGTGAGCTCCACGGAGGGCGACGACTTTAGGACTGCACCGAACTCCTTCATCTCCGGGACCTGCAGCAATTCCTCGGCGTACTTCTGTGCCGCAGCCGAGGCCGAAGCAGCAGCCTCTGCGCCAGTAGCAGCGGCCTTGGTAGGGCCAACCTTTGGTGGTTTGAGAGACGGGGTTGTCGCTGTGAGTTTCTTCGTCCTGTCCTCAGCATCCGCTTCTTCCCGCGTCACAACCGGGATCTGCGCGATGTCGAACGGCGAGGCGAAAGTTGACTTGTCATCGGAGGTGACATACATGACGAGCTGGTGCTCGAAGTATGGGAGGGCAAACATGGTATCTAACAGCTAGCGATTAGCGAGGGGTTCATTGTGACGTCGGGGCACCGCCAAAACATACCGTTCTTGATGAACTTCGTTGCCATGTCGTCCTCTTCAGCCATTAGTCGAAGGTTAAGAGCTGCTCGATCTCGGACCTCGTCATCGACATCATCTAAGCAGCGGGTGAGCAGAACTTGCACACTGCGCTTGACTTCGGGATCCTTCTGGCCAACACCGAACTTGGCTAGTGCCGTCACGGCCGCGGCCCGGACAAGTGCGTTCTCCAGGACCACCCGATTGTAGATATATCGGATGTACTTGGTGGGTTGGGAGGTCTTGGGTCCCTCCAGACCCAGGAGGTGCAGGACTCTGACGGCTAACTTCGTAAATTCGCAGTCCTCGATGAACTCGCAGAGGTGGGCGAGGGCATCTTCCTTCGAATCTGGCACGAACTTGATCAAGTCGAACATGCTCTCCACAACAGCCCGCTTGAATTCGTACCCACCCTCGTCGCGTAGAACCCCGCTGAGGAACTGAAGCATACCGGCCTGCTTGCTAGGGAACTTGAGGCAGAGTGTCCGGATCGCCTCGACGATGGTAATCTTGAACTCATCTGTGATCTCGGACATGAAGCCCGAGATCTGCTTCATCAAACGATCGACGCTAGCCTCGTTGCCCGTCTTGAGCAGGGTGGTGATGGCGAAAGTCGCAATCGAGCGGTTGCTATTCGAAATCAGGAGTTCGATATCGGGGTTGCAGACATTTACGGCCTGTGGCTTGAAGGAGGCAAAGTTGTGGAGGATGCGGAGGGCGGCGAATTTCGTTACGGCTCTGGGGGAGGTGAGGAAGAGCTGTAGGACATGGACCGCCTGAGAAACTTCAGCATCCGTGACGTCCCTTATGTCACAGATGGCCTTTGCAGCCTCGAAGTTGACCATCTCGCTCTTGTGCCGGAGCCAGTTGTCCAGCAGCTGCATCATCGGCTTTCTGAGGTGCGGATCCTCCTCAGCTAGTTGGGCGGCTAGGCGGACGAGTAGAACGATGGCAGCGGGGTTCTTAACTGCGCCCGCAGTGCCAAACTGCTGCACCATCTTGACCAACGCCATCCTGTCGTGCATCCGCATCTGGTATAGCAGGCCGATCGCATGGTACTGTGTCATGGTGGAGTTGTTCACCGGAAGATTCCCAGTCGAAGAGGAGAACCCGAGAGAGAACCCGCCAGACGACTTGGTGCTGGCGGCAGCCTCCTGGGTTTCGCTCTGCCACCGCCGGACGACATCCCGTGCAACGGGGAGGAGGTGGTAGGAGGAAACGAGTGCAGCCGATGACACCGAGGGATTCTTGTCGACAATTGCTGTCTTCATCACACGCTCGATCGATTGGACGGTCGTGGCCTAGGAACAGTTAGGACTCAAGCAAGGGGTGTCCGAAGGGGGTGATGGTGATCGTACGTCGATAATGCGGCATAGCGCCCGGATAGCGTTTGGCCTGTATATGCTATCTGTGCTACCTCCAGTGTCCTTCATAATAGTACTAGTCACCATAATTATGTCCTCGGCGGAGCTGGCCAGCTCCTTGATGACCAGGTGGACCATCTGCCGCAAGCTGGCATCTTTGTTCTGGAAGAGTCTCGAGATACCGAAGAACAGGGTGGTCGCCTCGTTGGTGGGGAACTTGTCACCTGTATAGAGGAGGAGGGCAATCTTTGTGAGGAGGATACGGCATCTTCGAGGCTGGATCGGGGAGCTGTTGAACAGTCGTGCTGGTTGTTGCTATTTAGTTTCCCACGGTGATGTTAGGCTGGATTTTGTGTGCGGGCTCACCTTCTTGGAAGACCTGGGTCCGGTCAACCTTCACGAGGCCGGTATCGGCATCTTCGTCCTTCTTGCCGTAGTTCATGATGGGCAATGTGACGGTTTCATGCGCTGGGAAAGGTGAAGGCGGCCGCTCGAGTCTAACATGTGGGAAATTCGGCTTGGTGAAGTCGGCGACGTTTCCAATTAGATGAGCACAGACCACCATGGTCGAGGCGGTGGGGGTAGGAAATAGCTAACCATAGACAAACCACATGACCAAGCACGTGCAAATGAGGTATCAATGGGAAGTCAAGGGTACCACCTTATTTGAGGCTTGGACCATTAAAAAAGATATACGAGAATGATGCTATGAGCAACCGTGGGCAGAATCCCGGTTCTGAGATGGGTGCCTCTTCTCGAACCATGAGCTATCGTCAAACTGTCTCGTCATCCATCCGTTACCATACCTACATTTACATAGCCGATACACAATACGCCGTAAAAAGACGCCTCTATCTGAGGCCTAACCCTGATAAACAGTGTTGTTCGGCATGTTGTTCTCGTCCAGGTCTGCCTCTTGCCGGTCGGGATTCCTCCCGCACAGAATAACGGCATTCTTCTCCTTCTTGCCAAGAACGACAAGGTCGAAGCCTGGCGGGAGCACACCGTCCGCCCTAACAAGTTTAGTTTGTCAGCATGCGTGTTCGGTATTCGAAGTCCCGGGCTCAGTTGGAATACTCACTTCAGGAAGTCTTGTTTCAACAGCCGGGCTTTATCCCGCAGCGCCTGCTGGTCCCGTGGATGGTCAAATGGGATGATGCCACTCTGGATCTCCTTCTCGATCGTGCTCCACCTGCATTTGTACGTGTCAACTGCTCTTATAAGCAGCTTGCAGTCCTCGCGCGACCAGGGTACCCGCGCCTGGGGCTCTCTAGGTTTCCGGGACGCTAGTGACACCTCCCTCGATTTCTGGGACAAGGCAGCGAGATCGGGGTCCATATATGAGGACGGCGGGTTGATACTCAGTCGATCTTCTTCGGGAGCTTGGGACCCAGCGGTACTAGGGGGTATGTGCGCTGCCATATCCTGGGCTGCGCTCGATGGCGGACCACTAAAACGAGTGCGCTTTGCCGTCGGTTTACCGGCGACTCTTCGCTCGTTGTCTGGAACCCGGGAATCGGTCTCGAATTCGTCCTCATCATCTATACCTCGAGATCGCTTCGCGCCGGAAAGGCCAGCAGCAGATTCGGCATACATGCTGCCGGTACCCTGAACGAGGTTCTCGAGTATTGAGCCGGCATACACCGAATTATCATTCTGAGGAGCACTAGCTTGCGAATAGGCAACGTTGCCCTGGGACGGCGAGTAGTTGCTAGACTGGATTTCATGCCTCCGGCGCAGCACGTCGTCGTCGGTAATGGCATCGTCTTCTTGCGCAGATGGAGGGCTGCCAGCGAGCTGGTGCTCCATTTGCTTCAGTAGTTGGATTTGAGATAGCCCTGCCGCAGTCCTGGATTAAATAAAGTTAGTTTAAAATTACACCAAACCTCAGCAATCTGAAGGGTAAACCATACGTGGCTGAACCCGGAGGTGCTCGAATGATCGGCTGGGACATGGCGTCTGAAGTAAACTGAGACTCTCGTCTTGAAGGCGCCTCGGGTGTTGCAAACATTGCCGAGGGTTGCATGGGTGACATGGCATCTTTGATTTCTTCAAAGGAGTTATGCGCCCAGAGTCTGAGTTGATCAACAAAGTCGTTGAATGGGTAGTTCTCCTTCAGTTGTTCCACATTCGGCATGCCCTGATCCCCCGAGGGACCGAAGCACAACCTCTGGAGCTGAGATTTATAGGGTTGTAGTAGCCAGTCTGGAGCTTGGCCGTTGAAACCAGCCAAGCTCTTAATACCAACGGACCCATCTTCTCCGGTAAGGTATCTTCGCACATCGTCTGCACTAGTCCCACCCTTGAAGAATATGTTGCCAACCAGAGTTAATGGATCGAACTCCGGCCCGTCGAACTTGCGGAGGGTGGCAATCAGCAGCTGAGTACGAATCTCCAACGCGAACCCAACGGTACCGGTGTTTGACATCCAATCCGCTCGGTCCGGTTCCTTAATGGGAACAAAAAATTGCGGGAAAATCTGATCCCAGCGTTGTAGGCAGTGTAGGGTATTGTCTGTTTCCGGGTCGATATCCGCCAAGTCAAGAAGGAAAGAGGTAAGATTGGCAGCTGATATCACTTTGGACGCAGTGAACCACGCATGGGAACCCTCCGGGGCACCAAGCTTAGACAATACGTAGGCTGGGTCGATGAAGTTATCTGACTCGGTATAGTTTCCCAGATAAGTACTAAAGGCCTGCTCGTAGGACTCGAGCTCGACTTGCCAGGTTTCGTCATCCCTATCATCGCCGACGGGGATGAGATGATTCCGAAGGTCTTCCGAAGCGGTGAAGAGGCGCTGAAGAAGCGTCTTCATCAGCCTCGAGCGAGCTTGCTTCTTTGCGGGAGAATCGGTGTCCTCAGACTGCGCGATGGAACTCGGCGGATGAGAGCCAACACCAAACGAGACCTGGGAAGAACCTGCTCTGTCCTCAACAACAGTTGAAAGGTCTGCGGGTCGGCCATAAGCTTCGTCCACGGGCAACATATACACGAGGGAGGGGTTTGGCTATTCGGCTTACCATGAGGCTCGACAAAGTCCATGTAGGATTCGGTGCCGGTGGCTTTGGTAAAATTGCTGCTTACACTCCCAATGCTCCGTTCGCGAGCATTGCGACGAGTTCCGCGCCGAGCAATCTCCCCCTGGGGCTCCGGTTCCTTACTCTGGCTACGGAGGGTCCTTCCGACGCGTGTCGGCGGCGGAGGCATCGAGCTTGCCGGCACGAGTTGCGGGTCTATCTCGACATCCCGACGCGCCGAACGCCGGGCTGGTGGTGATGCCGGCGTTTGCGACTGACGAGAACCAGTGCGATCCCTCCGGACGCGTCCAGACATTTTTTTTCTGTGCTTGGTTCCTACCCGTAGACAATATCGATGGCTTAGAGCGCGTACCCTGATGGGGTCGTGATGCTGGGGTTAGGGATAGGGTTCGCGATGGTCGCTCTTTTTTTGCGGTTTGCCCTTTTCGTTGGAGGGTGGTGCAGCAGTCACGTGGTATCGCAACCCTGGCGCCTCACCAAACTGCCACCCAATAGGAGCATTCGCCATTTCACGACAATGAACTTGCTACCAACTACTTTCACCACCTACTAGCAAGAGCTACGTGCTCCAGTATCTCCTTAACCTAGGAATTGCTGATTTTGGACAAGCAATACGGACCAATAGACGGGGATGTGGGCCTATTCTCTTTTGGAGGCGTGGATATTCTTCAAGTGACTGATGCTAGTCCTGTACTGTCCCTATCCCAGGAGGTTTCCTAACCCTGAGTCCATGGGGGTGGCCGCTACCAGCCAGCTTCCTGTTCATCGCTGCCGGCTCAGTCATATACAAACTTGCGGGCCGTCTTCCAGATCCATGACCGCGCGCTATGGGAGTTCCTTAACACGCACCTCGGGTCCAACGGCGAGGTGCTTCGTCACCGCTCGACTCAGCCAGTCGGTCCGGCTCCACGGCATCGTCATACCCCAACGATACCACCATGGCGGGACTAAATTCTAACCAATAACTGCCCGTACTGCCGCCTTATGCATCCTCCAGCCCATGGATTGAATACTTCAACGGCAAGGACGGCAAACATTGTCTCGGAGTAAAGACCTGCTGAGGCAAGGGGTTCAGCCCGGATCCCAGGATACACGCCTCAAAAGTCCATTGCAGTTGCTTACTTACCCTTTAGTCGCCACCGCTCGAGCCAGGTCCTCATTCACGCATCGCCTGGATGATTTGGCGAGCGACCTCGCGATCGGCGGGGTCCCCCAGCCTCAGGCCGTGGCAAGCCATGAAATTATCCAAGGTGCCCCAGGCGTCCCTTATGAAATTGTAGGCCGGGGCTCTTGGTTGGTAACCACTGTAGATGGAGCTGGGACGGGTGCTGGAGCTAAAGCTAGGACGGGTGCTGTAGCTGGAGCTGGAGCGTGACTCAGAGTCCCAGTAGAAGCTGGATTGGTTGGTGGGTGATGCGTTGTATCCGTTGCCAGACATGGCTGAAGTGCAAAGGTTTGAATGCGAGCGAGATGAATGCCTGGGATCCGCGGCGTTGCTCTGCTGACGGCGTTCAGTTCTTGTAGGGTTAAGGTCGGTATGGTATTGAGCGTTGCTCAGTTTGGTCACGGGCTTGGAGGGTTTAACTCGAGAAGCTCGTAAGTCTGTGATACGGTATTAAGTATCTATCGTCATCGTTGACCCTTACATCTGCAACGTGTGCATGTGAGAGACTCCGTATGCCCAGTCCGATACTTCCCTGTCAAAACCTGTTGACAAGAAAAACATGTGTTCGCCCGCCCAAAAGTCCAAAAGTGAATAATACAGTACAGAGTCCAAATTTCCAGCGACCGACAGGCACCGCTGCCTGATCATCCTTGTAGAGCGCCTTGATTTGAGTGGTACATCCTAACCGTTCCTGCCTTGCCATCCCATGTAACTCCGGATAAACGCTTTCGAATGAATGAATAAAAGTGGGTGAGGTGGTGAGGTAAATGATAATCCACGTCGGCCCTTTACAGAAGGTCAAAAGATTCCTCTTCTCCGGCTAGTGAAAAACTCGAAGTGAAGACAACGCCTCGCCGTTTCCAGTCGCCTCTCCTCATAAAATCGTCTGCGTTGCACCGGCCAGCCGGACGCGGCCGTCGTGTTACCGCCTCGCCCCGCTCGGTTGGCCCCGTCTCGGTTCCGGTCGATGAGAGATCCGATTCTCGACGGTCAGTTAAGACACCATCTGTCTCTCTCCTATGTCTTGCTGGCATAGGCGCCAAGCCGTTGGGGAACTCGAAGTCGAAGCCACCGTAGATATCAGTTGTCGATCCGGACGAACTGATCGATAACGGAGGCTCAAGCTCGCTACGGTCATAGTGATGGAACGATTCCTCGTCGAAACCATCCTTCTCCGAAACCCGTGTAAGGTAGACGGAGGGCGACCGGGCTCTATCCATGGGTGGATGTGACCTCAGAGGATCCCAATCTGTGGATTTCTCTGTCGGACATGCTGAGGGACGTCGTGACTCAGTCGACGAGTATGAAGCAGTGCTTGCCTCGCTTGGCTTCCTCTCACGGATACGGAAGGCATGCTCGCGCTGCTCATCGCCCTTTGTGCCCTTGTGGCTCCGGAAACTCCGGAATAGACTGTGGCCGTGCATACAGAATGCGGGCATAGGTACAGGAAAATTTGGCGCCGTGGTAGGTGATGGAGGTGGTTATATGGTAAGTGATAGGGTGACGGCCTAGATTATGGTAGGCTACGTCGAATACTCCTAGGACTCAATCCTGGAACAATGTGGTTATGTAGAATCAGTTATGTAGAATCGAAATATAAAGTGCCAGGATGTAAGCGGAGATCAGCACATTTTAAGACATTTTAAGCTGGTTCCTGTAGATGGTGCCTTGCAGGCTTGCATCAGAATTAAGGAACGAGGGGCACAGGGGGGTCGAGGCGCGCCGTTGACCTTTTATGGATGACATGTTGTGCAGGTGAGGAGGTGTGCCTGACCTAGGAGAGCATGGTTCGACTCAAGACTAGGGGCGAGACCCGGCTAGAGAATGTTGTACAGTCTGCGCGGAGAAGTGCGAAGATAGAGACTCGAAGGGTGAGTGGAAATCTTGGTCGCATCCGTCATCAGACCGGTCCTCCTAGGGTCGATCACCCCAAACCATCCAAGCCACGGTTGGGGACGTGGGGCGATGAGAGAGCCCTAGACCAGGTGCTAGAGATCTGCCCATCGCCCCTATCTCGAGAGCAGAATGTGTACGTCATGTCTGAGGGGGTCGTTTCGGTGTACCCCGGGCTCTCGAGAGGTGTGTAGAGACACCTGAGTGATTGCACACCTTGGCACCGATGGTCAGTCTCTGCGATGCCCCATCGCAGCGGGGAACCAAGGTAAGAGACATTACCTAAAACCGATCCACAGGGGGTGGCGACTCCAATGGTACACGTAGATCAATGTCTAAGGTACTAAGCTTGGCGTGAGCGATCCCATATTTGGTGGTGTATGGCTTACATGCTGGTAGCCGTCGTCAGTAGGCATATGTTCCCCCATTGGTTGGGTGTTTCTTCCGGACGGGCCAATAATGTAGATCGATGAAGTGCCTCACCTTGACTAAGATTTGGGCAACACGAGCTAAGAATCTTGATCGGAACGCTTGCGCCGTTACACAGAACGCTACCAAGGCTACGTCCGTAGACCATACCATACGCTACACCATACTAGCGAGCAAACCTTGCCGCTAAGTGAAGGGCATGGTGGCCAAGTTTGCCAAAGATAAGGTCTGCACATCCTGTTGGGTGGTGGGCCTGAAAACTAAATTTCGTGATTCGCGCTTACATGCTGATCATGCCATTTACCCCACGTCCTGAGCCGCGAGGCCTTCACTAGCATCCTGGCTTGCGCAAGCCGTCCTTGCACTAGAACGTCCGCTCGCCCCTGACCATTGATCAACTATGGTGGACTCTGTGGCGTCTGATTTTTAAGGTTGAAACTAACTGCTCGGTGCTTGCGACGAAGCGAGGAGTTTGTCGCGAAGTCCGGATGCGGGCGATAGCCCCGCATCTTCTTTCGCCATTGCGACTATAGTTCGGTTCCGACCTAGTCTAGAGTCTGACTTGTGGACCATCTTGGGGCGATTTTGCACCAAGACCCAATAACAGCGATCTGACTGAGAACGTGAATCCCTCAGGAGATGTTGGGCATGTAAAAACCGTACGAGCCAAGACTTGTCTTGGGTGTGGTTCCCGATGTGCGGGCCGAAGACCTCGTCTCGGGACGAAAACCCTTCATTGCGCCGACGGCAGCAGTTGCGAGAAGCTGCTACTTTTGCTCCCTAATCTGGAGACTAGCATTGAGTAAGGGTTGGTGAGACCAACGGCCGGGAACTCGAACCCTGAGCTCGAACCACAGTCAGGAGTATGTAGGGCCGACAAGGGGACATCCAATCCAAGTAATCCGTTGGTAACCGTAGTTCGGGGGCGAAATGTAGCAGAATGAACCTCCGTCCTGGGGTAGGGGCGGAGCACGGCGGTGGCCGGGTGCTGGTTATAGCACACCATCGCTTTCTCCGGGGAGTCTCTTCACCCGCTTTTGTTCCCAATCGTCAATGTCCTTGGACGAGAGGCGCTGGAGAAGCGGTACGTCAGTATACTGCAAGCCCCATAACAGTGCCAAGTGTAGCCTGTCACTTACGTAGTACTCTTCACGGATGTCGACCTTGCGCCCAGCCTTTCCAACCCCAAGCTCCTCGTCGCGAGTCATTTGCCGGACTTTGCGGTCGTGCCTCTCGTACCGGATGGCCGTCGCGGGGGTCAGCACAAACGATCCGCCAATGATGACTGCCATGAATGGTAAACCGAAAAGCAAAAATGGGTGCTTCGCCATCAATGCCCTGTAGCGCACGCCGAACTTGTTTGCATCCGCTGCGCCAACGAACTTGCGGTTCGGGAAAACGGCCATTGTGGAGAGGTGAGGTTCTTAGACTGCGCCTGAGAACGTCCAATATAGTTAGGAAAGAAATGAGGACAGATGATGAAGGTATTGGGAAGGGTTATGAGGGCCACCACTGGGGGGAGAGGGAAACTGGTGTTTTATCAGACCATCGCGTGCAAGTTTGCTCCAAAGAATGATCGATCGTGCTCTGATGACTAAATGCCTGCCGAGGTCGATTAAAAGCAAATGCAAATATCACGTGATCTCGCGCCAGTGAAATCCCCCACCAGACGCGTCGATTCAAGTTCTCTCGACGATCGACTTCTTCCCGCCTGTTGCCTGCTAATCCGGCTTGTGTCCATCACCAACCGTGGTAAATGGGTGTATCAACATGGCTCCGGGATTCCAGGGCAAACCCGGCCATCAAGGGCACAATGGTTTTGCTAGCGGAAGCCCTGATGGTCGAGGGCCACCGCCCTCTACCTTGGCCGCTCAACTCGTCGAGAGCATCACCACCTCCGCCCGGTCCACCGCGCGACCCGACGAGACGAGCGAGCTGAAGCGGCTTCTTGGCATCATAGAGAGGATCAAGAACCATCCCGAGACGCTGAAGACGAACGAGGAACGAATAGAGCATAACCATATGCTTATCTATGTTTACACCCGGGTAGCCTTGGAAGGCCTGAGGTGGGACGACCCGTTTGCAAATCATGCACAGCAGTGCTCCGAGGCTCTGAAAGCGATAAACTTCCTTCAGGTTACCATAAAGGAGACCCCCGCCGTCTTGAAATTTTGCCCCGATGAGGCGGCTTTCCTCTTCCGCGGCGAGGAGCCACTGTGGCTCTGGCTCCTTCCTAGAGTCCTCCGCATTCTCGGGGTCGGCCCATGTCTAGCTATCTCCCCGATTATCGAGAAACTTTGCCAGTCTGTCATGGAAGCCTCGTACCAGAATGGGATTCTATGGGACCTTCAGCCTATTGTGATGAGCTACTTCCAAGGCAACTTTAGCGGTTAGTCTCACAGTGCATTTATCATATTGCGAGCGAGACTGATCTTTCACAGCTATCCTCACCCTCCTTACGGAAAAAAGCTCGATTGGTAGAGATCATGCCTTTAAATTACAGCTACCGCCAACTTGCCTGTCCGAGGCTGTCATGACATTACCGCACCGTTCATTCCCTCAAAATTGCTACTATAGCATCCACGGCACTGACCATGCCATTCGACACGCTCTGAGCCTTCTATCCGTGATCCGGAATGCCATCCTGTCCAGAGAAGGTCTAGAATCCGATTCTCTCTTCGCACAGCATGTAATATGGCTTCTCGATTCCTTATTCGCCTTGTTTCAATTACGCCCGCATTGGAGGTCAGCCGTCGACATATCCTCTATGGATTTTATTGATTTTGCTCTGGGAGTTGCTAGCGCTCATGGCAACGCGCGTGGTCTCAATACCATCATATACCACAAGCTATACAGCCTGCTTGCCCTGATTTGTGCCGGCGTGGCCGAGAACCCGAAGGATATCCTTCGCGATGGCGAGTACGGTGAGAAGGCGAAACATTCCCTGTGTGTTGCCTTCATCCATCTCGCAAAGGCCGCAATCAAGCACAAGCCTATATCAAAGCTCATTAAAGGCCAGCTCCTTGCTCCTTTGAAGATTCTCACAACTGAGAATATTTCATATGGCCCAGGGACGGATTTTTGGGTAGGTGCCCTCTGCATTGTAACGGTTTGTGAAGCTAACTCTTGCTAGCGTTCGTTCCAGTTGTTACAGCAGGCTGTGGCAAGTCCCCTTCCAGAATCGTCCAACCAACGGATCCAGCCAAGTGACTTTGAAGACATTGGTTTGACGCGTCAAGCTACGTCTTTGGGTCTCGTGCCTCCCGAAGACCAGCCTATCCAGCCGTTGTTCAAACGAAGGAAGTTGACGGCGGAACCGGCTACCATTTCGGAGTTGATGGAAAGGCTTCGTGGCTTGCTTCCCGGAGATGCGCCTAGGGTGGTATCAGGTCTGGAGGATTATGTGATGTACGTCTGTCCCTATTTCTAATGACTTTTGCTGACAGTTCACAGTGATAACTTCCCTCGGCTGGATGATAGGGGTCGGTGCGGGTTGATTGACTTACTCTCCCGTCTCTCCTGTGCGACTGATAACACGTTGAAAATCGGATCTAGATTAAACTCTCCGCCAAGATTCCGATGCTCTTTCTGTAGCATTACAGCCGGCAGTCGTGTCTCATCCCAGTGCTCGGATGAGGAAACGAAGTCTGTTGCGTGTTCAATTTTTGCAAGAATCATCCGGCTTCCCAGTTTCCTTGAATCGAGGCGACCACGCGTTGTCGCCATGATCTCCCTTAGGCGACTTCTACGCCATTCAAAGGATGCCGAGCTCTGGGACTTAGAGAGATCAGGTCCTGGGCATTGGTGTGTACAGTCCCTTCAGAGTTCCATACGGGAGCTTCGTCTCGCCGCTGGGCGAGCCTTGGGTGCGTTCCTGGGAGGCGTCAACCCACCAAACATCGACGAAGAGATCCTGCGGCGGAATAGAGCGAATGTCCTAGGCATCCTCAAATCCCTTTCGGACAAGAACGTTGTCCATCTTCACGAGACGTGCATCACGGCCTGGGGGCAAGTAGGACGGGTAGTTCCTGACGAGGAGCTTAACCTCGTCCTCATCAAACTCGTCGAGTTTATGGGGCACCGTAATATGATAGTATCCGCGTTTTCCTTCAACGAGGTCCTCAGCTTGGCGCACTCTCGAAAGACTAACCCCCGGCAACTGTTCGAGCCTTTCTGGAGAAATCTCGCGTATTCTGTTGTCAAAGACTTGGTTTCGAGACCTCAGACAACTAGAATGGTTGCCGAGTTGCTGCAGATGAGCGTCCCGGAACTACTCCGCCTTCTACAGACCCACGCCTTGCCGTGGCTTGTCCTGACGAAGAAACGAGACGTCATCCAAAAAATTGCAGAGGCCCGAGGTGACGAGAACATCTGGCAGACTTGCTGCGACGGCTCTAACTTGAGCGCTATCCTCTCCCTCCTGCTAGTGCAAGACGTAGCCGATGTTGACGAGTTCGCCATGGCGCTGTTTCGGAATATATCCCCGCACTTTGAACCATTTTCGCTGGTCGAGCTGCTTGGAACAGAGCCCCTATTGACCGCATTGGGACTTTTCAAAGCTAGCGGAGAAGCTGATGAAGCTCGTAAATCGCGGGTGAGTCGAGTTGATGATCTTCCTGAGAGCCCTGCGGCTTACTTGAAGCAGACACGCAATGCTCTTAATCTGATGGCTAGCATGCTGCTAGGAGACAAAGAAAAGCGGTCGAAAAGGGGGCAGAATGTTGGTCGATATTTCCAACAGCACGCTCTGGGCCTTACTGCAAGGCTTAGCGAAGTTATCAACGACTCTCTGGGCACCCAGCCAACGGTCCAGGAACAGCGGCTGTGTATCATGGCCATGGAGGAAATGATAAGGGTTTGCAAATCTTATGTCCGCATTGCTCGACCACAGGTATGTGCCGCCGGCTACCATCAAAGCATGCAATCGCTCACTGAAGTCCCATTAGATTTCCGCATCCATCTTATCCGCACTTACATATGACGCACTCCGATCCGCGGCTTTCTCTTGCTGGTGCGTTTTGCTCACCCACATGGAAGACGAGGACATCGAGATTCTACTTGAAACCACCTTCTTTATTGTTGATCATTATTGGCAATCTTTCGACCGAGCGAGTAGGGACAAGAGTGTGGCTCTATTCGATGCTCTGCTTGGTAAATCCCGGCACGTTGTTAAAGCGTCCATAACAAAACTGCCGTCCCTAGGTCATATCCCCGAGCTCGCTGAATTGGACAAGGCGCTGCAGTCGCTGCGAGAAAAGACCCTGGACAACGAGACTGCCTTCGGGCTTTTCGCTCAGCGACTAAACCACGAGAATTCGGGCGTAGTGTTGCAGACTCTGAACGAACTTGCAGGCTACCTGAAACAGAACCAGAGTTACTTGCAAGCGTCTGCTATAAGTCAGAAGCCCGACCCTGTCGTCGTGCCGTTATCTCGGGCACTTCTTGACTGCTCGGCAAAATATAATGGATTGCAGTCAGACATCGCCCGCCTCTGCGCTGAGTGCATTGGGCTCGTCGGCTGCCTGGACGCGAATCGACTGGAATCGACCCGGGAACAAGTACAGTTTGTCGTCACAGATAACTTCGTCGATGCCGGGGAAACCACCGATTTTGTGGCTTTCATGATGGACACTGTCCTCGTGAAATCCTTCCTATCAGCCACTGATACACGATATATTGGTTTCCTCTCGTTTGCTCTGCAAGAACTTCTGGACAGATGCGACTTCAAGGTAGCCTACGCTGAACAGGGAAAAGGAACTAGTGCCAGCATTTATAGAAAATGGCTGGCCTTGAAAGACACCACTAAGGAGGCCCTGGCTCCGTTGCTGACCTCCAGATACGTTCTAGCCCCTATGGCCCACCAGCCTGTCGAATACCCTATATTTCGCCCTACCAGGGGATACGGGAATTGGCTCAGAGCATTTGTCCTTGACCTTCTCCACAAAGGCCAAAACCCCTTCTCTGAGATAATCTTCGAGCCGCTTTGCCGTGTCATCCGAGTTAAGGACGTATCAATTGCCGAGTTTCTCCTCCCGTATCTCGTAGTTCACGTCGTTGTTGGCCAAGAACGCACGCCAGACCTCAGAACCAAAATTCTTGGCGAGATGCTTGCGATTCTGAACTATGAACCCGGCGAAAATTCCACTTATGTTGAACGAGAAGACATAAAACTGTGTTATGAGGTAGGTATTCAACCCTCTTGGACTTGGAATGAGGACTAACTGTCAACAGGCTGTCTTCCGCACTCTAGACTATGCGATGAGGTGGCTGCAGGTAACTAAGGCCAAGCACGGATCTACAACGGAGACCGAGAAACAGTTTGCACGAGTTCAAGAAGTACTCGATTCAATCCACCCAGAGTTGATATCGCGAAGAGCAGTCGACTGCAGGCAATACGCTCGGGCCCTCTTCCATCTGGAACCCCATATCTGGCGCAAGTTACAGGATGAAAAGAGAGATGCCAACGAAGATGAGAGGCTCATGAAGTCCCTCCAGGAGATTTATGTAGAGATCGATGATCCCGACGGGCTCGAAGGCATCTTCGCAGGTTTGCCAGTCGTGAATCTCAACGAGCAGATTCTCAGTCACAGGAAGGCGGGGAGGTGGACAGCGACCCAGAGCTGGTATGAGATTCGCCTGGCCGAGTCCCCCGACAATGTTGAGGTTCAGCTGGACCTCTTAACATGTCTTAAAGAGTCCGGACAGCATGGTACGTTTGTGTAACCGAGCTCCTATACCGAATGACCGGTCGCTAACGCTCGGTCTCTACTAGATGTGCTTCTTAACTACGTTGAGGGTATGAACATACAATCGAGCGCAAACAAAATCATCCCCTTTGCGGTCGAGGCGTCGTGGGCGACCGGAAGATGGCAGACGCTCGAGAAATATTTGCAGTTATACACCGCGGGTGACCCTACCGAAGTGTTCAATCTCGGAATTGCGCAGGCCCTGTTGTGCCTTAAGCAACGAGACATGGACAGCTTCGGGAGCTATCTCCAAACGATGAGGGACAAGGTTGCTTCATCGCTGTCGTATTCGGCTACTGCCTCTCTCCAAACATGCCATGATGCTATGCTTGAGTGTCACGTTCTCACCGATCTCGAGATGATTGCGAACCATAAGGAGGAGGACGACCAACAACCGCTGCTTACCGCTCTAGAACGCCGAATAGAGGTCCTTGGCGCTTATGTCAACGATAAGCAATACTTGCTGGGCATCAGGAGAGCGGCAATGGAGCTCACGCGGTACGTAACACCATAGATGCTAGGAGGGGTGCTCTGCTAACTAATTCCAGGCCCAAATTCGCGGATGGAGACATTTCATCTCTCTGGCTGTCGAGTGCTCGCCTGGCGAGGAAGTCTGGGTCGATGCATCAGTCATTCAACGCCGTGCTGCACGCTTTACAGCTTGGGGACGGGGCCGCCACGATTGAGAATGCGAGACTTTTGTGGAGGGACGGTCATCATCGAAAGGCCATCCAGGTTTTACAGGGAGCGATCGCCAACGACTCCTTTATTAACCAGAACATTGCCATATCCGTACCGACGTCGTCAAGGAATCGTGACACGGCGCGGAGCCTCCTCAAGGCCAGGGCGCATCTCCTCCTTGCTAAATGGCAGGATTCTGCAGGACAGACGCATGCCAGCGCGTTGCGCCTTCAGTACCAACTTGCTGCGAAAACCCACTCCCAGTGGGAGAAGGGTCACTATTACCTCGGCCGGCATTACAAGAAGCTCTTGGAGTCGGAGAAGACCTTGACGCCCGATGACCAGAGCGATGAATATCTCTCGGGTGAAACGGTGAGACTGGTCATCGAGAACTACCTCCGATCCCTACTTTACGGCACGAAATATCTTTATCAAACCCTTCCACGGGTCTTGACGTTGTGGCTGGAACTTGGGGCCCAAGTTGATAAAGGCCCCGACGGCAAGGTGTCGCTCTCGCGAGAGCTTCAGCAACGTCGAAATGTTATCCTCCGCGATATACATTCCTATTTTACCAAGTACATGCAGAAACTGCCCGCGTATATCTTTTACACTGCCCTGCCCCAAATCGTGGCGAGAATTGCGCACCCAAACGCAGAAGTATTCTCACTCCTGGAAAAGATTATCATCAAAGTCGTTGAAGCCCATCCTCGGCAGGCATTGTGGAGTTTGTTCGCATGCATGACAACTAAACAGCAGTCAGAGCGCAGAACGCGAGGCCTTCGGATCCTCCATAACCTCCGGAACATGGACAACAAGATGAAGCAGTTCCTGAGGATGGGCGAGAAGCTTGCAGGGCAACTCTTGCTGGCTTGCAACAATGGCGACTTCCAGAGTAACCGGACAACTACGGCAAGCATTACTCGAGACCTGAACTTTAACCACGGGTGCACGCCGTGCCCATTGGTCGTCCCTATAGAGAAATGTCTCTCTGCGACTCTACCGACATTGACGGATAATGTCAGGAGGCATGAAGCCTTCACGGGGGGGATAACCACACTTCAGTCATTCCTCGACGAGGTCCTCGTGCTGGGCTCTCTTGCAAAACCGAGGAAGCTCACTGCACGAGGATCGGACGGGAATAGCTACGGGCTCCTCATCAAGCCAAAGGACGATCTACGGACAGACCAACGACTGATGGAGTTCAACAGTATGATCAACCGGTCGCTGAAGCGAGACGCGGAATCGAGCAGGCGGCAGCTGTATATCAAGACCTACGCCGTCACGCCCCTAAACGAAGAATGCGGAATCATCGAGTGGGTAGACGGCCTCAAGACCCTTCGAGACATCCTTCTGGCCATATACAAAACTCGCGACATCGCCCCTAACTACTCAAACATTGCGCAGCTCATGCGGCAGGCTTCCACGTCGGACAAGAACGTCCACCTCTTCACGGAAACGGTGCTGAACATGTTCCCGCCGGTGCTCCCGGAGTGGTTTATCAGCCAGTTCCCCAACCCGTCAGCATGGTTTAACGCGCGGCTGCGGTACACGCGGTCGTGCGCAGTCATGTCGATGGTGGGGACGATCCTAGGTCTGGGCGACCGGCACGGTGAGAACGTGCTGCTGGAGGAAGGAAACGGCGGAGTGTTCCATGTGGATTTCAACTGCCTGTTCGACAAAGGCTTGACATTCGCGCAGCCAGAGCGGGTGCCGTTCCGGTTAACGCACAACATGGTATCAGCGATGGGCATCTATGGGTATGAGGGCCCTTTCCGGCAGTGTAGCGAGCTTACGCTCCGGATTCTGAGGCAGCAGGAGGAGACGCTGATGACGATCCTTGAGGCGTTCATCTACGACCCCACGCTGGATCTGCAGCGGGACAAGAAAAAGAAGAGCGACGTGGTGAAGCTGAACCCGACGAGCGTAGTAGAGAGTATCAGGCGGAAGGTGAGGGGGCTGCTACCGGACGAGAGCATCCCGCTCGGCGTAGAGGGCCAGGTCGAGGAGCTGATCAAGCAGGCTGTCGATCCGAGGAACCTGACGGCCATGTACATTGGTTGGTGCCCGTTCCTATAGGGGCGGCGATAATGAAGGACGAGGTTCTCGAATTTCCGAGACTTACACAAAGCCTTGTATTCCTCAATTTTATCTGTGGAGGTGTCGGTCTGAGAGAGAGACAGTCAAAGATAGTATTAGCACTACGATAATGAACTGTCTACCTGCTTTCCCATAGGTATTACGGTACCTACCTAAGTACTGTGTGAGAATCTTCCGGTAATATTGACCTGTCCTTGTGTCGAATGGGAAGGGGCAATGGAGCGTGTCATCGAGCGAGTATCTTGGCCACTCTACAAGGCAGAAGCTTGGGCCTCGCAATCTCATCTCCCTGATTTCGGAACCCTTTCTTCTTGCCTTTGCGACAAGCACATTTCTGCCTCGAGCCCTTCCCATTATCCTCTTTTCTAGCGCTGTCGAGAGGTTGCCTGTCGTTTCGACGTTGTAACTCTTTGATCTCATCCCGTTTTTAGGGCTGCCGCGACCGACTTAAATACCAAGACGCCGAGGGGCACTGAAGGCACCAGAGGTATTCATCGCCGCCTTTGCCATCACATCATTCGGCCTTGCGACATCGACATCAATCAAACCGCGAGTACGCCAGTTCGCAGGTGAAAACCCATCTCACTATGCCATCGTATCGCATTGGTAAGGGCCCCATATATGATGTTGATTGTAATTGACAGCTTCGCGGAGGAAATTTACGCGTCTCTTGGGTCGATCGGGTTGTCTTCTGGAGCTTCGTTTTCAGCTCCGCTTGCGTCTAGTCTCAAGTGCTAACTAGGCGCCACAGAGTTGTCCACCACCAGCCGTGCTGGCTGCACAGACACAGTCTGCAAAGATCAGGGCATCAAGGTCTTGAAGGGTGAACTCCGCCTCGGCACTTGGGTTGAGATGGTTGAAGGTCATGGAGGCTGGAAATGGAAGCACTGGTATAGGCCCTAAGGCATAAAATGGCACCCCCATGCTAACCCAACCGTCACTCTTTCGCAGGGGTTGCGTCTCTGGCCTCGTCATTAAGAACATACGTGACGCGATCAGCAAAGGCGAAGACGACGATTACGCATGGGATGCCATTGATGGCTACGACGAACTGGAGTCAGTTTCTTGCGAGCCACATATAGCACTGTGTCTGTTGCTGACATCTGATAGGGCACATCCGGACATTCAGGAGAAGATCCGTCGTGTGATCAAGCAGGGTCATATCGACCCTAAGGATTTCAACGGAGTAAGTGCATTACGAGAGTAGGGCGCTGCTTGCGCTGCTTGCTGACTCAACCAAAGGACCCGGAACACAACATACTCGGTTCGCGAGGTATTCGGGGCACCAAGAAGAAGACAGCCGAGAAAAATGGCGAAGAGGTAAGTGACGCTATACTCCCATCCTTTCAGCCCAATGTCTTATACGATCCAAGGAGAAGGCCGACACCAAACCGGCCAAAGGCAAGCCTCCCAAGAAACCTGCTGGAACCAAGCGCAGACGCAAGCAGGCCGTTGATGACGAGGAGACGGAGGATGCTGGCTCTCCGCAACCCCCGAAGAAGAAGGCTGCTACAGGCAAGAAAGCTACCCCCGCCGTTGACGACGAAGAGACGGAGGGCGCTGCTTCCCCGGAGCTTAGTAAAAAGGCAGCCAAAGGCAAAAAAGCCGCCCCTGCCTCTGAGCCGGCGAAGAAAACCAGCCAGGCCTCGAAAGGAAAGCGAGGTGCTAAGAAGGCCGCAGCTGCTGAGGAGGAACCCGAACCCGAAGTGCCAACGAAGTCCAGCCGTGGCAAGAAGGTTAAGGGCAAGGGAGCTGCCAAAGAAACACCCGCGGCCCCCGAGGAGCAGGAGAACTCAGGCCCGAGGACGAGGGGGAAGGCGAACCGCGAAAGTCTGAGCACCGTCGCCACGGATGACCAGAACGACGCCGCCCCCGCCAAGGCGACAAAAAAACGCAGTCGTAAGAGGTGAGCACCTATTTGACCGACCCTAGTTGAGCCACTGTGGCAGAGCGAGTACTAAGATGAAAATCTAGCGCGGCCTAACCAACTTTTGCGTGTTCCGACGGTTAGGGCATCTCATAATTGTCTCGAAAATGGGATTGAGCGGATGATGTTGCAGCATCGAATCGTACCCCTAACTATAAGCCTACACGTCTCTTTGCCATTTGCCTGACGCTGCTCTTTGCTTGACAGAATGTACCGTACCTGCGTGAGAAACGGGGAAAGGATTTGGTCGGTGGATTCGCGCTGTATTGCTATGGATATGGTTACCTATTCTACTTGAGCCGCGAGGCTTTCTGGTGTGGTTGACAAAATTGAGACTGACATTACTTTGAAGTTGTCGAGAGCCTCCTTGCTTCCTCCTTTGCGAGGGCCATCCCCCCTTGCTCTCGACACCAATGCTACCCACGACCACGATCTATGCGGTGCAACCCAAACCATATCTCGGGTTACCGTGCGGATCCATATGCGAGATTGAACAAATAGTCTTGTCCGTTTACCACACACCGGGAGAGGCTGTTGTTACCCAAAGCAGAGTTGACTGTTGGACGGGTCGCCGGAGGGTCTGACGCAATCGTGCAGGTGAAGGCCTGTTTCCTTCCCGCACAGCCCAGACCGACGGGAACGGGAGGCTTCCCAGTTCCCGTCCCATCGGCATCAGCGCTGGGATTTAATCATCGAACAGCCGTATTGACCCTGGACCCTGTATTTTGCGTGCGTACCACAGTAAAGGCCGAGAGAGAGGGATGCCCGGCAATTACCTTCCTACCTATCGCCTATCTATGATTTACTCACCGCAATAGGTACTGGACGAGTGGCAGAAATGCCTGGTCCCTGAAAACCCCTCTCTGACTAACCTTTGCTAACTAAACTAACGCCAGTTGGTGGGAGCCTAACAAATGCCTACCTGCAAGAGAAACACGAGCCGCAGGCCCGCTCCTCCTGCGGCCCAACCCCTATAATGACCAGTTCCCGCGCGCTTATTTCATTAATTAATAGCTGCCCAAAAAGAAACCGGGAGAGACTCGAAAAGAAGAGGGGAGAAATTGAGGACGCCAGCCTGCCTGAGCTGCGGGCGATGACGTTGATCCTGCCCCCGAATTTTAAATACCAGGCAATTGGTCAACACCACAAACAGGGTCCGGGTCCTGGTGCTGAACTGCAGTGTGCCTCTCCTCTCGTTGGCCGCCCTCTCTCCGTCACCCGCCAACCCCCCCTCGTCTTCCCTCGACTTGTCCCTCTCTTTCTTGACTTTAATGATTTGATTCGAGTCCCTTCCTGCATATTAATATCGGAGTTGCAAGCCCGCAGTTTCTCATCCCTAGCGAAATGAACTACGCGTAGCCTTGTGTTTTGCAAAACCCACCACTGAGACAATTCTAGAATCTTTTCCGATCCCAAGGGCATGCATGACCCAGTCGGTCCCCCTGCTTGGCTGAAGAAATAATACCCCGCCATCCCTCCAACACTCTTTTGCGGCGTCCCGCCTTGTCGAGATCTTGGTCACGGCCAGGGTCACACTGCCCACCTCCTGCCCAACAGCCTGCTTACTAGAGAAAGAGAGGTGTCCACGAGTCCTACGACCCACACGACTCCTTGACTCTGTTCCGCCTGATCGGAGCTTATACAGTACATGCTCTCTGGCTGCCTCAGCTTTGAATTGCACCACCAAAGTCTCTCAACTCCTGCAACCGAGAATCCTACCTTTCTCGGCTCCTGAGACTCCCGCACCACCAACCTGGCCAAGAGCCGAACAGGTTGTAACACCGAACTTCTTCATATCCTTCCCGGACCACAACTACGACCATAGATATAGATAACGGACACACCAAGGCCCCCCCCCAACAAAAGGTTCTCTTACTATTTGCAACTACCCACCATGGCCTATCGTGGGAGCGGTTCTCGTGTAAACGAGTACGATGAGCGCGAATCTCACTACAGCGCCCCACCGCCCCGCGTCGCCGTTCGAGAAAGAGAGTATGATGTTGAACGCGAGTCTCGTGTCCCGGCCTTCATGAGGGACGACGGCCGCCGCAATGACGCCGGCCCGCTGGTGCTGCGGCAGCGAGACGTCGAGACCGTCGAGCGGCCCCGACGGAGATCCCCGCCTCCCATGCGAGTGCGGGAGACGAGAGTGATGGAGCGGGCTAGGAGCGTCAGCCCGCCGCCGAGGAGGGAGTTCATCGAGAGGGACGATGTGAGGGTGCGGACTGTCGAGCGTGAGCGTGTCAGGTCCCCGTCCCGTGGCCCGTCGGTCGAGAGGGTCCGGACTAGGATCGTCGAGAGGGAGAGGTCGCCGAGCCCGCAGCGTGTGCGGGCGCGCTTCGTGGAAAGGGAACGCTCCGTCTCTCCTGTCGAGAGGGAGAGAGAGCACATCCGCATCGTCCATAGGGAGAGGGAACGATCGCCTTCACCTAGCCCCAGCCCGCCGCCCCCACCCCCGCAGGTCATTAGGGGGCCGAGGATCGAGAGAGAGGTCATCACGCACTACCGGGATATCGACCATGGTGAGAACACCTTTACTCATTCTCTTATACCCTTAGCTATAACACAATTGCTAACCATGTAAACACCAACAGGCGTCGTTGCAGTCCGTCCTCCTTCTCCACCACCCGCACCACGTGGCCATATCCACGAACGAGACTCAGAAATCGACATCTACACCTCCCGCAACGCCACCGAAGTGGACATCCACAAGCACACCCACCACTCGCACAGCCGTAGCCGCAGCCGCGAGCGAGTCTCGTACAAGCACCACCACCCGCCTCCCCGCATCCACGACGACGAGGTCTTTGTCCACAGCGACAAGCACCATCTACACGTCGACATCGAGGAGCGTCGCGGCGGGGCCCACCACCACCACCACCACCCCCAGCAGCACCGCCGGGCACACAGCGCCGCGCCGCCGGTCGACCGCTGGGACGAAGGAGAGTACATCACCTCCAAGATCGACGCGCGAGGCCGTCCGGGCGAGGCGTACCACGGCGCCACCAAGGACTGGGAGATTGTCGACGTGCCTCCCGGGACTGAACGCGTGCGTATGGACGGCGCCGGAGGCGGCGCCGCGGAAGTCACGTGGCAGAAGTATAGCGGCGTGCGGAGGTCCAAGTTCATTCCGGAGCGGGATGACGAAGGGCGCGGGAGCATCGTGTCGGAAGCCCGGGGGCGGGATCGCGAGAGGGAGAGGGAGAGCCGGCTTAGCGTGCAGATCTACGAACACGGTAGGGATCGAGATAGGGAGATCGACGTGGAGAAGGTGACGGATCGCCGGATCGCCCCGCGGGCACCCCCGCCGCAGAAGAGGAGCGAGATGTGGACGGAGATTACAAAGGATCTGGTGCTGCGGGAGGCTATTGAACAGATGGGGTACGAGTATGAGGAGACCGAGTTCTTCTACTACATCATGCAGTACCTGCGATATGTAAGTTGAACCCCCCCACCCGAGGATTGCCTAGCATTCCACTCCCCAACTCATCCGACCATACGACTAACAAGAAAACTCAGGAGGACGTTCTCCAGATCGTCCAAGTATCTGACGGCATCCGCCGGGCCCGTAAGGACCGCGTCCGCGAGCTCCAGTGGGAGCGGGAGCGGGGGCGGGAGCACGAGGTATTGATCGAGGACTGGCACCACCACAGCCACCACCACCATAGCGGCAGCCGTCACAGGCACTCGCACTCCACGGACCGCCACCACGATGATCACGTCGTTGAGCGCGAGCGTGAGGTCATTTATGATAGCGGGCCGCGCGTGAGGGGATATCTCCGTTGAGATGATTTCCACAACACCGCCGAGCTATAGGGGGATGGGTTTCCGCGATGATTTAGAGGGGGAATGATTGGGCAGGTTGTGCTGGAGGAGTTTTACACAGCGATTTGGAGCGCTTTTTCTGCTTTCATCAGATAGACTGGCCATGATGCAGCTTTTATTACGTTGGGGTTTTGCTTGGATACCTCGAACTCGACACTTGCCCCTTGGATTATTTTGCTTTCGCCCCTTTTCTTCCACCTTTCTCAGCATGTCACCCACAGCACACACGTCCGACTCCCTGCTTCGTTTCCATCCATTTACGTTTGCCATACCCAGCATCAATCATGTAACGTAACGACTTGACGATTAAGGGGCTAAAGCTTAGCGATATCAGGACAATTTATGACTGTTATGACCTACAGAATGTTCCCTCTTGTGGGTGGGTGAATGGAGAAATCATAACCAACTAATTGCAAAGTATCTCCGTTGGTTCTCAAATGGTCGCTTCCCCTCGGTTTATCCGGCTCATATCTGGTTTGTCTTTCTTTCTATCTACTTAAGGATATAAGGTACTAGGTGCTCATTGGAGAGTCGAATGTCCCGGGAAGCAACAGAGGCTCCAAACCATGCCAGTACAGCTACTCGCCCGGGGTCAACATGAGGGAGCGAGCCATAATTAACACCTCACCACCGCATTGTCGTATCGAATTC
>Ga0164242_10001331_pt1 | contig 29211 bp, 25 predicted proteins | sample OricomgcompostMG_FD_108783 | JGI IMG/M metagenome (GOLD analysis project Ga0164242, IMG submission 108783) | Miracle-Growth compost microbial communities from Emeryville, California, USA - Original compost - Miracle growth compost (MG) ...
CAGGTCAATGCGAAGCGACTCGATGAAGCGCGCAACGGGCTGCTTCCCGAAACCGGCAGCAGCATCTACCGGATCACGCATGCGGACATCCAGGCCATGCCGCAGGGGGAAAACACGCCGCTCAACCAGGTGCTGCTACAGGCGCCCGGCGTCGCCAACGATTCGTATGGCCAGTTGCACGTGCGCGGCGACCACGCCGACCTGCAATACCGCATCAACGGCATCCTGATCCCGGAGCCGATCAGCGGATTCGGCCAGTCGCTCGACACGCGCATCATCGACCAGGTCAACCTGCTGACCGGCGCGCTGCCGGCCGAATACGGCTACCGCACCGCCGGCATCGTCGATATCCGTACCAAGTCCGGCGACCTCGGCAACGGCGGCTCGATCGACGTGTTCGGCGGCCAGCGCGGAACGCTACAGACGAGCGCCGACGTCTACGGCAGCAAGGGCGACTTCAGCTACTTCTTCAGCGGCTCGCTCGGCGCCAACAATCTCGGCATCGAAGCGCCCACGGCATCGCCGAGCCCGATTCACGACCGCACGCGTCAGGGCAATGCGTTCGGCTACATGTCGTACATCATCAATCCGCTCACGCGCGTGAGCGTGATGTTCGGCACCGCCGCGAACCAGTTCGAGATTCCGAACACGCCGGGCCTCACGCCGAACTTCTCGCTTGCCGGCGTCCCGACCTTCGACTCCGCGAATCTGAACGAAAACCAGTCGGAACTGAACAATTTCGCGGTCGTCGCGCTACAGGGGACCAACGGCGGCGCGCTCGATTACCAGGTGTCCCTGTTCACGCGTTACACGCGCACGCAGTTCAATCCCGATCCGATCGGCGACCTGATCTTCAACGGCGTCGCGTCGCAGGATTTCCATAACGACACGGCCAACGGGTTGCAGGCCGACACCACGTATCGACTGAACGACCACCACACGCTGCGGGCCGGCGTGTTCTTCCAGCAGGAGCACGCAGACTTCCGGGACAACGTGTCGGTATTCCCGGCCGACGCCGACGGCAACCAGACCTCGGACATTCCGTTGACGCTGTCCGATGCGAGCAGCAAGACCGGCTATCTGTACAGCGCCTACCTGCAGGACGAATGGAAGATCAACAGCCGACTGACGCTGAACTACGGTCTGCGCTACGACGGCATGGACCAGTACGTGCAGGCGAATCAGCTAAGCCCGCGCATCGGCGCCGTGCTCAAGCTCACGCCCACCACCACGTTCCATGCCGGCTACGCGCGTTACTTCACGCCGCCGTCGATGGAACTGGTGTCGAGTTCGACGATCAGCCGGTTCGTCGGGACAACCAACCAGAGCGAGGTCACGCAGAACGATCCGGTGCAGCCGGAGCGTTCGGACTACTTCGATCTCGGCGTCACGCAGCAGGTCGGCTCCGACCTCACGCTCGGACTCGACGCGTACTACAAGAAGGCGCACAACCTGCTCGACCTGGGCCAGTTCGGCGCGGCGCTCGAATACACGCCGTTCAATTACCAGTACGGTCGCGTGTACGGCGTCGAATTCACGGCGAATTACCGACACGACAACGTGTCGGCCTACCTGAACCTCGCGTATAGCCGCGCGCAGGGCAAGAACGTCAGTTCCGCCCAGTTCAATTTCGGCGCGGACGAACTCGCGTTCATCAGCAATCACTGGGTGTTCCTCGATCACGACCAGCGCGTGACCGCGTCGTTCGGCGGCGCGTACAACTGGCATCGGACCACGTTCACGATGGACGGTACGGTCGGCAGCGGCCTGCGCGAGGGTTTCGCGAACACCGGCAAGCTGCCGCTCTATGCGCAGGTCAATCTCGCGGTGATCGAGCATTTCAACTTCCCGCTGGTCGGGAAGGTCGATGGGCGGGTCGTGCTGGTCAACGCGTTCGGCCGGACCTACCAGTTGCGCGACGGCTCCGGCATCGGCGTGTTTGCGCCGCAGTACGGTCCGTATCGCGCGTTCTATGCCGGCATCACCAAGTACTTCTAACCTCACCCGATCACCGGATACCTTCATGCAAGACTGGCTGGGAATCGTGCAGGCCGCACGCATCGGCGGATGGGTCGTCTACCCGCTGACCGTGCTCGCCGTGATCGCGCTCGTCATCATCGTCGACCGCGCCTGGGTGTTCGGCCGGTTCGCGTCGATCCCCGGCGACGTCGGCGCGGGGCCGGACCATGCCGCTGCGCTGTTGCGTCTGCCGCCGCAGCATGCGCTGCGGCGGTTGCTCGAACCGCTGATCGGCCATGCGACGAAACCCGCGTGGTGGATCGAGGCGAGAGCCGGCGCGCTGGCCTTCGAAGTGCAGCGCGACATGTCGAGGGGCCTGTGGGTGCTCGAAACGATCGTGACCGCGGCGCCGCTGCTCGGGCTGCTCGGCACGATCGTCGGCATGATGCATGCGTTCCGGCTGATCGGAAACAATGGACTGGTCAATCCGGGCGGCGTGACGGGCGGCGTCGCGCAGGCGCTCATCGCGACCGCGATCGGTCTCGTGATCGCGCTCGTATCGCTGTTCGCGTTCAACTACTTTTCCCGCCGACTCGACCGGCTCGTGGACGAACTCGAAGCGCTCGCCGGTGCGTGGCTCAGCGACCTGAGGCTCGCGCAGCAACACGCGACAACGACGCCGACGCCGACGCCATGAAGCTGCGCCGCTCCCGCGCATCGAAGCGCGGCCGCATCGAAATCATTCCGATGATCGATGTGATGTTCTTCCTGCTCGCCACGTTCATGCTGGCGTCGCTCGCGATGCAGCGGCTCGACGCGGTCAAGCTCGACCTGCCGCAGGGCAGCGCACAGCCGCTCGCCGAGCAGCAGCCGCTGACGCTCAGCGTCACGCGCGATGGTCGCATCGAAATCGACCGTCAGGTCGTCCGGCTGGACCAGATCGCGGCCGCCGTGAAGGCGCGGCTCGGGGCCGACCGCAATGTGGTGGTCGCGGCGGACGCCGGCGCGCCGAACGGTGTGGTCGTCGAGGCGATGCTTCGCGCCCGTCAGGGCGGCGCCGGCCATTTCCTGATCGCGGTCCAGCGTGACACACCGTAGGAAGGTGTCCATCGTCCGGCTGCTCGACGCGCGCGGACCGCGAACGGTCGCGGCATGCGTGCTGGCGATCGTGCTGTGGTGCGGGTTCATCGGCTTCTTTCTGCACGGGCTGCCGGACACGCCGCCGCCCGCGGCCCGGCCGCTGACGCTCGACGCGCGCCTCGTCGAAATCGCGCCGCCCCCGCCGCCTCCACCACCGGCCCCCGCACACCTGGCACCGGCCCCCGCACCCGCTGCGAAACGCGCTGTCCCGCACGTGACCGCTCGACCCCGACCCGCGCACACCGCGCCCGCCCCTGTTCGTCCGCCGGCTCCGGTCCCCGAACCGCCGGTCGCGCGCGCCGAATCCCCGGTGCCTGCGCCCATCGCCGCGCCGCCGGCGACGACGGCGGCGGCCAGCCCCGGCGTCCGCGCGCCTTCCGCCACCTCGTCGTCTTCGACGGGCCGGCCGGCCGGCGTGGGGTCCGCGGATGCCGGCGACGCGGCCGCCCATCCGCTGATCCAGCCGCTGCCCGTGCTGCCCGACGATCTGCGCGAGTTCGCGTATCGGGCGGTCGCGCTCGCGCGCTTCACGATCCACCCGGACGGCACGGTCGACGTGGTGCTCGTCAAACCGACGCAGAACCCGCGCCTGAACCAGTTGCTGCTGGAAACGCTGCACCACTGGCGCTTCTTTCCGGCGATGAAGGACGGACACCCGGTAGAAAGCACGCGGGATATCCGCGTTCACTTCAACGTCGGTTAATGCTGCCGGATCGGACGGGCGGCCGCGCGCGGCACGAAGCGGCGGCACATCGTTGCGGTGCCAACAGTCCTGGAATCGGGTCGACCGACGCTTAGCGCGGCGCGTACAGCGACGAATCGGCAAACCCGTCGGCCGCCAGCACGCGCCCGACCAGAATCAGCGCAGTGCGCGCGATATCGGTCTGTTGGACCTTGCCGACGATATCGGCCAGCGTGCCGGTCACCCGCTCCTCGTCCGGCCAGGTCGCGCGGTAAACGACCGCGATCGGGCAATCGTCGCCGTAGTGCGGCCGCAGTTCGTCGACGATCGACGCGAGGTGCCGCACGCCGAGGTGGATCGCGAGCGTCGCGCGGTGGCGCGCCAGATCGGCGAGGCGCTCGCCGTCCGGCATCGCCGTTTTGGTCGCGTAGCGCGTGAGGATCAGCGTCTGCGAGATGCCCGGCAGCGTCAACTCGCAGCCGAGCGCCGCCGCGCAGGCCGCCGTCGCGGTCACGCCCGGAACGATTTCATACGGAATCCGAAGCGCGCGCAGCCGCCGGATCTGCTCGCCGATCGCGCCGTACAGCGACGGATCGCCCGAATGCACGCGCGCGACGTCGTGTCCGTTCCGGTGCGCGTCGGCCAGCAGCGCGACGATCGCATCGAGATCGAGGTCGGCCGTGTTCACGACGAGGTCGGCGCGATGCCCGGCGAGCACCGCGTCCGGCACCAGCGAGCCGGCATAGAGAATCACCGCACAGCTGCGGATCAAGCGCTGCGCCTTGACCGTGACCAGTTCGGGGTCGCCCGGCCCCGCGCCGATAAAGAAAACCGTCATGCTTCACTCCGTCGTCAACCGGAGCGCATGGTACGGACACCGGCGAGCGCGCGCAATACATGAAGTTCGGCGAGCAGCGCGTCGGCGGTGTCGAACGTGCGGTCCGCGTCGGGCAGCGCCGGGCGTTCGAGCATCAGCACCGGCAGGCCGCGTTCGCGCGCGACGTCGAGCTTCGCCTCGGTCGCGGCGCCGCCGCTGTGCTTGCTGACCACGACGTCGGTCCCGCATCGGTCGAACAGCGCGCGCTCGCCGTCGTGCGTGAACGGACCGCGCGCGCCGATCACCTGCGCCTGCGCATTGCCCGGATGATCGTCGAGACAGCGGATGGTCCAGTATTGATGCGGCGGAATCCGGTCGAGATGCCGGAGCGGCTCGCGCCCGATCGTCCACAGCGGCCGGAAAAATCCGTCGAGCGCGACGCACAGATTTTCCCATCCGCCGACGAAACGCCAGTCGTCGCCGGCTCGCGGCTGCCACGGCGGGCGTCGCAACGCCCAGCAACGCACGTCGCAAAGCCGGCTCGCGAACGCCGCGTTCGCGCTGATGCGCGCGGCGTACGGATGCGTGGCGTCGACGATCAGGCCGATGCGCTGCGCGTCGATATATGCGGCGAGCCCGTCGCCGCCGCCGAAACCGCCGACGCGAACCTCGCACGCGAGGTCTTGCGGCACCTTGCCCAACCCGGCGAGGCTGTATACGTCGCCGGCGCCGAGATGGCGCGCGATGTTCAGCGCGTCGCCGGTGCCGCCGAGCAGCAGAATCCGCGTCATCGCGCGTGTCCGACGAAGCGGCCGGCGCGGTCTATCGCGAACACCTCGACCGCGACCTGCGGCGGCACGATCTGTCGCGCGACGCGCAGCGCATGCGCGCAGACCACGTCGCCCAACGGCACCCGTTGTGCGATCGCGAGCGCGAGCGCCTGCTGGCTGGTGTTGGCCGCGCGGATATCGGCCTGCAACGCTGGGGCGGCGCCAGACGCGGCCGCCCACTGCGCGAGCAGCGGCAGGTCGATGCTCGAACTGCGGCTATGCAGGTCCAGGTGGCCGGCCGCCAGTTTGGTCAGCTTGCCGAACCCGCCGCACAGGCTCAGCCGCTCGACCGGCGCGCGGCGCAAATGCTTGAGCACCGCGCCGACGAAGTCGCCCATCTCGATCATCGCGATCTCCGGCAGGCCGTAATGCGCGCGCATCGCGTCCTCGCTGGCGTTGCCGGTGCACGCGGCGATATGGCCGCAGCCGTTCGCGCGCGCGACGTCGATCCCCTGATGGATCGACGCGATATAGGCCGAGCACGAAAACGGCCGCACGATGCCGGTCGTGCCGAGAATCGACAGCCCGCCGACGATGCCGAGCCGCGGATTCATGGTCTTCAGCGCGAGCGCCTCGCCGCCGTCGACGCCGACCGTCACGTCGAAGCCGCCCGCATAGCCGTATCCGGCGGCGAGGTCCGCGAGGTGCTCGCGCATCATCTGGCGCGGCACCGGATTGATCGCCGGCTCGCCGACGGCCAGCGTCAGCCCCGCGCGCGTCACCGTGCCGACGCCGGCGCCCGCATGGAAGCGCACGCCCGGCTGCGCGCTCAGGCGCACGCGCGCGAACACGAGCGCGCCGTGCGTGACGTCCGGATCGTCGCCGGCGTCCTTGATCGTGCCGGCTTCCGCGCCGTCCGCGCGATCGCGCCCGTTGACGAAGCGGCAGAACGCCAGCGGCATCGGCACGTGCTGACCTTTCGGCAACACGATTTCCGCGACGTCGCTGCGCACGCCGCCGAGCAGCAGCCGCGCGGCGGCCAGCGACGTCGCGGTCGCGCAGCTTCCGGTCGTATAGCCGCTGCGCAGTGCCCGCGCGTGTTCCGGCGTTTCGTCGCGCATCGTCGCTCCCGTCCTACTGCGCCGGCCGCGTCGCGACCGGTTTCGTCACGTCGAGGAGCGTGATCGGCAGCGCCGCGCGCCACGTGTCGAAACCGCCGAGCGGCTCGACTTCGCTCAGCGCGATGCGCGTGAGCATGCCGCCGTGACGCGCGCGCCAGTCGACGAGCGCGGCCTCGCCCTGCAGCGTGACCGCGTTCGCGACCAGCCGGCCGCCTTCGCGCAGCGTCGCCCAGCACGCGTCGAGCACGCCCGGCACGCTCACGCCGCCGCCGATGAACACCGCGTCCGGCTCGGGCAGTCCGGCAAGCGCATCGGGCGCGCGCCCCGCGACCAGTTGCAGGTCGGGCACGCCGAGCGCATCGCGGTTGTGCGCGATGAACGCCTGGCGCCGCGCGGACGATTCGATCGCGATCGCGCGGCAGCCCGGATGCACGCGCATCCATTCGATGCCGATCGACCCACACCCGGCGCCGACGTCCCACAGCAACGCGCCGGCGAACGGCGCGAGACGCGCCAGCACGATCGCGCGCACGTCGCGTTTCGTTAGTTGTCCGTCGTTCCGGAACGCGTGGTCCGGCAGGCCGTGCGTCAACGGCAGCGAGCGGCCGGGCTCCGCGCGACAGACCAGCGCGACGACGTTCAGTGCGCCGACCGGCTCGCGCGGCCATGCGTCCGCGCGTGCGTCGATGCGGTTCTCGCGCGCGCCGCCGAGCGACTCTAAGACCGTCATCACGGTGGCGCCGAAGCCGCGCTCGTTCAACAGACCGGCGATCGCCGCCGGCGATGCGCCGTCGCGGCTCAGCACCAGCACGCGCGCGCCGTCGCGCAGACACGCGTTCAACGCGGCCAGCGGCCGTCCGACCAGCGACACGACTTCGACGTCCTGCAACGCCCAGCCGAGCCGCGCGGCCGCGAGCGACAGCGACGACGGCGCCGCGATCACGCGCATCTGCTCGGGCGCGAACGCGCGCGCGAGCGTCGCGCCGACGCCGAACAGCATCGGGTCGCCGCTCGCGAGCACGCAGACGGCGCGGCCGCGATGCGCGTCGAGGCAGCCGACGTCGAACGGTTTCGGCCACGCTTCGCGACGCGCGCGAATCCGCGCGGGCAGCATCGATAGATGCCGTTCGCCGCCGAACACCACCGACGCATCGAGCAACGCCCGCCGCGCCGCGCGGCCCAAGCCGGCAAAACCCTCCTCTCCGATTCCCACGACCGTCAGCCAACGCGTCATCGAACGCCCATCCGTGATCCTTCGTGATGCCTCGCCGCACGCTCGCGCGTTGCGTGCACGTTTCGAGGCCCGCATGAAAAAAGGCATAATACCGCTTTGCCGGTGCCCTTCGGGGCGAGATGGGAACACAGTCAAAGCTGTGGCTGCCCCCGCAACTGTAAGCAGCGAGTCCACACCCCAGCGTGCCACTGGAGAAACCGGGAAGGCCGGTGCGGACGACGACCTGCAAGCCAGGAGACCAGCCGGCCAGATCGTTCGTACAAGCCATCACCGGGCGGGGTGTACCGGTGCGCGCGTTCCCTTCGCCGGGGCGGGCGGCGACCGTACGACGCCAACCACGTCGAACCTTGGGCCACGCTCCATTTCTTCCGTTACGGCCATCGGCCTGTCCCGCGTTGTCGCGCATCGTCGCCGCGCGCGACGGCGGCCTGTGCCGCATCAAGCTGCCGGGCGGCGTGCTGCGCGCGCGGCAGGCTCGCGCGATAGCCGACGCCGCGCACGCGCATGCGTCCGGCGTCGTCGAACTGACGAATCGCGCGAATCTGCAGTTGCGCGGCGTGAAAGCCGGTCACGAAAACGACCTGAGCCGGCAACTGGCGGACGCGGGCCTCGGCCCGCAGGTGGCCTGCGCGCCGGCGGGTGACGCACATCAGGCGGCCGTCGCCGACGATCTGCGCAACCTGCTGCTGAGCCCGGCCGCCGGCATCGACGCCGACGCGCTGTACGACACGCGACCGCTCGCGCGGCTCACGCTCGCGCAGTTGCAAAACGAGCGTCGCTTCGCGGCGCTGTCGCCGAAATGCTCGATGCTGCTGGACGGCGGCGAACGGCTCGCCGCGCTCGATCATCCGCACGATCTGTGGTTCGCCGCGATGGCCGCGCCGGCGCACGGCTGGTTCGCGCTCGGCCTCGCCGGCCAGCCCGCCGTCGCCGACGGCAGCGCGCTCGCCGCCGTGCGCGCGCGCGACCTGCCGGCGCTGGCGATCGCGCTGCTGCATACGTTCGTCGACCTCGCGTCGCCCGACGACACGCGCATGCGCGATCTGCTGCGCCGGCTGGACGGCGCGCACGTCGTCATGCACGCGGCGACGCGGGCCGGCATCGAACTGCGCGACGGCGACGACGTGCGCGCGTGGCGACGTGCGCCGGCCGACCCCGCGCGCCGCTTCGGCGCGTGGCCGCAACGCGACGCCGGGCTGTCGTACGTCGGCGGCCAGCCGCCGCTCGGCCGCATCGACACGCACGCGCTGCGCGCGCTCGCCGGCCTCGCGCACGACCACGGCGACCGCACGTTCCGGCTGACGCCGTGGCAAAGCGTGCTGATTCCCGCCGTGCCGACCGACGCGATCGCGCCGGTCGTACGCGGACTCGCGGCGCTCGGCTTCGCGACGAGCGCGCGCGACCCGTTCGCACGCCTTATCGCGTGCGCGGGCTCGGCCGGATGCGCGAAGGGCCTCGCCGACACCAAGGCCGACGCGCGCGATCTCGCGCGGCGACTGCCGGACGGCGTCGAGGTCCACCTGAGCGGCTGCGCCCGCTCTTGCGCCGCCGCGCATTGCGCGCGCTACACGCTGCTCGCCGTCGAACCGGCCCGCTACGACCTGTATCGCCGTGTCCCCGCCTCGGCGCCCGGCCGTGCGAACCGCTTCGGCGAACGCATCGGCATCCGACTGACCCTCGAAGCGGCCGCCGACGCACTCGGCGACGCCGCGCGGAGCCCCTCCGATGACTGATTACCTCCGCGACGGCCCCGCGATCTACCGCCGGTCGTTCGCGACGATACGCGCGGAAGCCGACCTGTCGCGCATCCCCGCCGATCTCGAAAAACTCGCCGTGCGCGTGATCCACGCGTGCGGGATGGTCGATATCGTCGATGCGCTCGGTTTCTCCGACGGCGCCGGCCGCGCCGGCCGCCGCGCGCTCGCCGACGGCGCACCGGTTCTCTGCGACGCGCACATGGTCGCCGAAGGCATCACGCGCGCGCGCCTGCCGGCGTCGAATGCGGTGCACTGCACGCTCGGCGATCCGGCCGTGCCGGCGCTCGCGCGCACGCTCGGCAACACGCGCTCGGCGGCGGCCGTCGAACTGTGGCGACCGTGGCTCGACGGCAGTATCGTCGCGATCGGCAACGCGCCGACCGCGCTCTTTCATCTGCTCGACCTGCTGGATGCCGGCGCGCCGAAGCCCGCGCTGATCGTCGGCTTTCCGGTCGGCTTCGTCGGCGCGGCCGAATCGAAGGCGCTGCTGGCCGCGAACGCGCATCGGATTCCGTACGTGATCGTGCAAGGCCGGCGCGGCGGCAGCGCAATGGCCGCGGCCGCCGTCAACGCACTGGCATCGGAAATCGAATGAACGCCCCCCGCGGACAACTGTTCGGCATCGGCGTCGGTCCCGGCGACCCGGAACTGCTGACGCTCAAGGCGCTGCGCGTGCTGAAGGCGGCGCCGGTCGTCGCGTACTTCGTCGCGAAGGGCAAGCGCGGCAACGCGTTCGGCATCATCGAGGCGCATCTCGACGACGCGCAACGCCGGCTGCCGCTCGTCTATCCGGTCACGACCGAGGCGCTCGAACCGCCGCTGTCGTACGAAACGATCATCGCGGACTTCTACGACACGGCCGCCGCCGTGATCGCCGGGCATCTGGACGCGGGCCGCGACGTCGCGGTCGTCTGCGAAGGCGATCCGTTTTTCTACGGCTCGTACATGTATCTGCATGACCGGCTCGCCGGCCGCTTCGACGTGGAAGTCGTGCCCGGCGTGTGCTCGATGCTCGGCGGCGCGGCGGTGCTCGGCACGCCGCTCGTCTATCGGAACCAGAGCCTCGCGGTGCTGTCCGGCGTGATGCCCGAGGACGAACTGCGCAGCAAGCTCGCGCAGACCGATGCGGCCGTGGTCATGAAGCTCGGCCGCCATTTCGCGAAGGTCCGGCGCGTGCTCGACGAACTCGGGCTCGCGAGCCGCGCGCTGTACGTCGAACGCGCGACGATGGCGAACCAGCGCATCGTGCCGCTCGCGCAGGTCGATCCGATGGCGTCGCCGTATTTCTCGTTGCTCGTCGTGCCGGGGCAGAAATGGCAGGGCTGACGACGCCGGCGGGGGCGCGCCCCGCGATCGTCGTGCTCGGGCGCAGCGCGCTGCCGGTCGCGCGGCGCATCCAGGCCGCGTGCGCCGGCTCGCGCATCCACGGGCTGCACGCGCGCGTCGACGGCGAAGCGGACGTCGTCGGCTTTGCGCGGCTGCGCGAACACTTGCTGCGGCTCTATGCGCAGCGCGTGCCGATCGTCGCGTTATGCGCGGCCGGCATCGTGATCCGCTGCATCGCGCCGCTGCTCGACGACAAGGGCGGCGAGCCGCCGGTACTGTGCGTGGCCGAGGACGGCAGCGCGGTCGTGCCGCTGCTCGGCGGGCTCGCGGGCGTCAACGCGCTGGCTCGCGAGATCGCGCGCACGCTCGGCGTCGCGCCCGCGATCACGACGAGCGGCGAACTGCGATTCGGCACCTGTCTGCTCGATCCGCCGCGCGGCTACGTGCTCGCCGATCTCGAACAGGGCAAGCATTTCGTGTCCGACCTGCTGGCCGGCGAGCACGCGCGCGTCGACGGCGACGCGCCGTGGCTCGACGGCGCGCCGATCGCGCTGCGCGACGACGCGCGACTCACGATCCGCGTGACGCCGCTCGCGAGCAAGCCGCGGCGCGACGAACTGGTGATCCATCCGCGCTGCGTGATCGCGTGCGTGGCGCAGACCGAAACCGAAACGACCGCGGCAACGATCGTGCAGGCGTTGCGCGCGCAGGGCCTCGCGACGCACGCGCTCGCGGCGCTGCTCGCGCCGGCGTCGCGGATCGAAGATCCGGCGCTGGCCGCGGCCGCGCACGCGCTCGGCGCGCCGCTGCGCTTCAGCGACGGTGCGGCGGACCCGGCCCAGTTGCTCGCGACGTCGACCGACCCGCGCTACGAGCTGCGCGCGCCGCTCGACGGCGTCACGCTCGCGATCGCGCCTGCGCCGGTCGATCCCGAACGGATCGGCCGGGGCCGGGGTCGCCTGAGCGTCGTCGGGCTCGGCCCCGGTCGCGCCGGCCTGCTGGCGCCGGACGCGCGCGCGGCGCTCGACGACGCGACCGACGTGCTCGGCTACACGACCTACGTGAAGATGGCCGGCCCGCTGCGCGCCGATCAGCGCGTGCACGGCACGGACAACCGCGAAGAACTGCGGCGCGCGCGCCATGCGTTCGAACTGGCCGCCGAAGGTCGGCGGGTCGTCGTCGTGTCGTCCGGCGATCCGGGCGTGTTCGCGATGGCCGCCGCGGTGTTCGAAGTCCTCGACGGCGCAGACGACGCGCGCTGGAAAAGCGTGGACCTGCGCATCGTGCCGGGCATTTCCGCCGCGATGGCGACGGCGGCCAAGGCCGGCGCGCCGCTCGGACACGACTTCTGCGTGCTGTCGCTGTCCGACAACCTGAAGCCGTGGAGCGTGATCGAAACGCGGCTGCGCCACGCGGCGCAAGCCGATCTGGTGATGGCGTTCTACAACCCGATCTCGCGCGCGCGGCCGTGGCAACTCGACCGCGCGCTGGAAATCGTGCGCGAGTGGCGCGCGCCCGGCACCCGCGTCGTGCTCGGCCGCGACGTCGGCCGGCCGGACGAAGCGCTCGTCACGACGACGCTCGGCGCGCTGCAATCGGCGCAGGTGGACATGCGTACGATGGTGATCGTCGGTTCGTCCGCGACGCGCGGCATCGTCGGCGGTCCGAACGGCGAATGGATCTACACGCCGCGCGGGTACGCAACGTGACGCCCGCCGGCGCGGTTCAGCCGGCGGGCGCGAGGTCGTCCGGCAGCAGGTAATCCGCGTCCCACGCGTGCGCGAGTTGCGCGCCGCGCGTGGGCGCCGCCGCGCCGCGCGGTCCGCAGTCGACGACCACGACGCGGTCCGCGTACGCTGGCCGTGCGGGGAACGCCGCGCTGCGGCCGTCGCCGAACACCCACAGCACGCGCTGCTGCGCCGGCTTGCGCCGCCGTGCGCGCGCGAGCAGATTCGCGGCCAGCGCGACGGCCGGCCCGAATGGCGTGCCGCCGCCGCCGCCGAGCGGCTCGATCCAGCGTTCGTTCCACCAGCGCGGCACCGCCGGCCCGAAACGCACGTCGGCGCGTCCGCCGCCGAAGCGCACCAGCGCGACCTCCTCGCGCTGCGCGGCGGCGCGGTCGAAGCACGCGAGCAGCAGCCCCTTCGCGCGCGCGAGACGACCGCCGCCGAGCATCGACGCCGAACAGTCGAGCAGAAAGCAATGCAGCGTGCCGTCGGCGCACTCGCGGCGCGCGAAGCGCAGATGGTCCGCACGCAGCGGCGCGGCGCCCTTGCGGGCCAGCGTCGCCGGCCACGCGACGCGCGTTGCGCGCGCGGGCGGCGTGTCGCGACGCGCGGTGCGGTGCGTGCGCGCCGTGTCTGCCGTGCCGGCGAACCATCGGAACCCGCTGGATTCAGCGGCGGCGTCCGTCCGATGGCTCAGCGTTTTTTTGCGGAAAGCGCGACGACGCCGTTCACGCGCGCGAGCCCGGCCGGCTCCGGTGGCAGGTAGCCCCAATCTGGATCGTCGTCGCGCGGCGCAGCGCCGCCGGCGTGGTCCGGCGACGGCGACGGCTGCGCGCCGCGCCCCGCCTGTTCGCGAGTATCGTCGGCCGCCCCGCGGTCGCTCGACGCCGGCGGCGCAGCGTTGTCCGGCGGCGCTTCGCGCCGCCGATGCCGCAGCACGAGGTCCGCGATCCGCTCGACGTGCGCGGCCGTCACACGCGGTGCGGCGTCCAGCGCGGCGAGCGCGCGCGCCGCGCGCAGCATCACCAGATCGGCCCGCATGCCGTCGACCCGCGCGGCGATGCAGCGCGCGCTCACCGCGTCGTGCACGTCGTCGCCGGGCGGCAGTGTCGGCAGCGCCGCGCGCGCCGCACGAATCCGCTGCGCGATCTGACGCTGAGCCGGCGCATGCTGGCGGCAAAACGCGTGCGGATCGACATCGAACGCGAGGCGCGCGCGCACGATCCGCTGCCGGAGCGCCGCGTCGAAGCAGTTCTCCAGTTCCACCATCAGGCCGAAACGATCGAGCAGTTGCGGGCGCAACTCGCCCTCTTCCGGATTCATCGTGCCGATCAGCACGAAGCGCGCCGCGTGCCGGTGCGAAACGCCGTCGCGCTCGACCACGTTGACGCCGCTCGCGGCCGCATCGAGCACCACGTCGACCAGCGCGTCGGCGAGCAGGTTCACTTCGTCGACGTACAGCACGCCGTCATGCGCGCGCGCGAGCAGTCCCGGCGAAAACGTCACCGCACCGCCGCGCAGCGCTTCGTCGAGGTCGAGCGTGCCGACCACCCGGTCCTCGCTCGCGCCGAGCGGCAGCGTCACCAAATGCCCGTGCGGCAGCAGTTCCGCGAGCGCGCGCGCCGCCGTCGATTTCGCGGTGCCGCGCGGGCCGCTGATCAGCACGCCGCCGATCGACGGGTCCACCGCGATCAGCAGCAGCGCGTCGCGCAGCGCGTCCTGGCCGATCAGCGCGGCGAACGGAAACGGCGGCGGCACTTCGGCGGCGTCCGCCTGACGGGGGTCGTTCACGGTAGCTTCTCCTCGATCGTCTGTTCGGCGGCCAGCAGGTGTCCGGCGATCCGCGCCGGATAGTCGCCCGGCTCGCGCCACAACCCGCGCTCGACCGCTTCGAGCAGCCGCTCGCATACGGAGCGCAGCGCGTGCGGATTGTGGCGCTGCATGAACGCGCGCGTATCGGCATCGTCGACGTACGCGTCGGTCACGAGCGCGTACTGGTGATCGGTAACGACGCGCGCGGTCGCGTCATAGCCGAACAGGTAGTCGACGGTCGCCGCGATTTCGGCCGCGCCCTTGTAGCCGTGCCGCTTCACGCCGTCGAGCCATTTCGGATTGACGACGCGCGAGCGGACCACCCGCGCGATCTCCTCGCTCAACGGTCGCACGCGCGGCGCGTCCGGATTGCTGTGGTCCGCGTGGTAAAGGCTCGGCTGCCGGCCCGAGAAATGCCGTACGGCCGCCGCCATGCCGCCCTGGAACTGGTAGTAGTCGTTCGAATCGAGCAGGTCGTGCTCGCGGTTGTCCTGGTTTTGCAGCACGACGTCGACGCTCGCCAGCCGCGTCGCGAACGCGGCCGGCGCGTGCTCGCCCGCGCTCGTCTGCGCATACGCGTAGCTGCCCCACTCGCGGTACGCGCGCGCGAGATCCTCGTCGGTCTGCCAGTCGCCGTGGTCGATCATCTGTTGCAGCCCCGCGCCGTACGCGCCCGGCTTCGAACTGAACACGCGCCAGCCGGCACGCCGGCGCGCTTCCGCTTCGTCGACGCCGCGCGCGATCCACGCGTCGCGCTCGCGCAGCACGCGCGCGCGGACCGGATTGACGTCCGCCGGCTCGTCGCCGAGGCCGGCCACCGCCTGCACGGCGGCGTCGAACAAATGCATCAGGTTCGGGAACGCATCGCGAAAAAAACCCGACACGCGCAGCGTCACGTCGATACGCGGCCGGCCGAGCACGCTCGCCGGCATGATCTCGAAGTCCGTCACGCGATGGCTGCCCGGCGCCCACTTCGGGCGCACGCCGAGCAGCGCGAGCGCCTGCGCGACGTCGTCGCCGCCGGTGCGCATCGTCGCGGTGCCCCACACCGACAGTCCGATCGCGCGCGGATAATCGCCGTGCTCCTGCACGTGACGCTCGATCAGATGGCCGGCGGACTTGACGCCGAGCGACCACGCGGCCTGGGTCGGAATCGCGCGCGTATCGACCGAATAGAAATTGCGCCCGGTCGGCAACACGTCGGGCCGGCCGCGCGACGGCGCGCCGCTCGGCCCCGGCGGCACGAAGCGGCCGTCGAGACCGCGCAGCAGATGGCGCAACTCTTCGCCGCCGCACGCGTCGAGGCGCGGCAGGATCTCGCGATGCGCGCGCGCCAGCACCGCCGACGCACGCGGGAACGCGCGCGCGAGCGGGCCGTCCGCCGCGAGCGTGCGCGGGTCGACGGCGATCTGGTCGAGCAGGCGCAGCGCGAACAGTTCCAGACGCTCGCGCGTATCGCCGTGATGCCGCCACGGCGCGTCGCTGACCCCGGCGAGCGGCGCCGGACGCGGGCCGGTCCACGGCGACGCCCAGTCGGCCGTCAGCGGATCGAAGCGCCGCGCGATGCCGAGGTCGTGCGCGAGCGCGTCGATCAGCCCCGCATGGCGGCCGTTGCCGTCGCCGACCGGAAACCGCACGAGCGCGAGCAGCGTGTCGCGCCGCTCGCGCCCGGCCGGCGAGCGGCCGAACACATGGAGCCCGTCGCGGATCTGCGCTTCCTTTAATTCGCACAACCATGCATCGACGCGCGTCAGCAGTTCGTCTTCGTCTTGCGGACCGGCCGGCTTCGCGACGCTCAGTTCGTCGTGCAGCCGGTGCCGGACGATGGCGTCGAGTATCGTGCCGCGCAGCAGCTTCGCGCGGCGCGCGTCGACCATCAGCGCGTCGTAGTATTCGTCGACCTGCCGTTCGAGATCCTGTAGCGGTCCGTACGATTCGGCGCGCGTGAGCGGCGGCATCAGGTGATCGATGATGACCGCCTGCGCGCGCCGCTTCGCCTGACTGCCCTCGCCCGGATCGTTGACGATGAACGGATACAGATGCGGCATCGGCCCGAGCGTCAGGTCGGGCCAGCAGTGGTCGCTCAGCGCGACGCTCTTGCCCGGCAGCCATTCGAGGCTGCCGTGCTTGCCGACGTGCACGACCGCATCGATGCCGAACGCGTCGCGCAGCCAGAAATAGAACGCCAGATACGCGTGCGGCGGCACCAGTTCCGCGTCGTGATAGCTCGCGTAGTCGCCGGCCGCCCGCGAGCGCGACGGCTGGATGCCGACGAACACGCGCCCGCAGCGCCATCCGGCGATCATGAAGCGGCCGCGGCGCACCGTCGGATCGTCTTCCGGCCGGCCCCAGCGCGCGTTCAGCGCGTCGCGCACGGCGGCCGGCAGCGCGTCGAACCCGCGCCGGTAATCGTCGAGCGACAGGCTTTGCAGCGCCGGACGCAGGTCGCGCCCGTCCGGGTCGTTGGTCACGCCCTGCGTGATGCGCGCGATCAGCGCGTCGCCGTCGGCGGGCAACGCGTCGACGCGATAGCCGTGGTCCCGCAGCGCCGCGAGCATGCCGAGCACCGACGCGGGCGTGTCGAGCCCCACGCCGTTGCCGATCCGGCCGTCGCCGGCCGGGTAATTCGCGAGCACCAGCGCGAGCCGCTTGTCGTCGTTGCGCAGGCCGCGCAGCCGGCACCAGCGCCGGCTCAGTTCCGCGACGAACGCGACCCGCTCCAGATCCGGCTGATAGCGCACCACGTCGACCTCGGTGTGCGGGCAACGATACGCGAGCCCCTTGAAGCTGATCGCGCGCGTGACGATGCGGCCGTCGACTTCGGGCAGCGCGACGTGCATCGCGATATCGCGCGAATTGAGGCCGTGGTTGTCGTTGGCCCAGTCGTCTCGATTGCCGCCGCTCAGGATCACCTGCAACACCGGCGCATCCGTGCCGAACGCGGGCAGCGACGCCGGGTCGCCCGGCGTCGACGCGGCGAACGCGGTCGTGTTGAGCACGAGCGCGACGTCGTGCTCGCGGCACAGTCGGGCCACCACGTCGAGGCTCACCGCGTCCTTCAGCGACGTGATCGCGACCGGCAGCGGATTCAGGCCGCGCGCCTCCAGCGCATCGATCAGCGCATCGAACACGGCGGTGTTCGCCGCCTGTAGATGCGCGCGATAGAACAGGATCGCGACGACCGGCGCGCCGGGCCGCCAGCGAGCCCGCCAGTCGGCGATCGTCGGCGTGTCGCGCGCCGGATGGTAAAGCGCCGCGTTCGGCACCGCGACCGGCATCGCCGGCTCGTCGCCCCAACCGAGCGCGCGCCATGCGATCGCGCGCAGGAACGCTTCCGCATTCGCCGGGCCGCCCTCGCGCAGATAGCGCCACAGCCGCGTGCAGAATGCGGGGCTCGCGGTGCTTTGCGCGATCAGGTTCGGGTCTTCGTGCAGGTCGCCGGAAAACATCGCGAGCAGTTGTCCGCGCTTCGTCGCGACGTCGACGACCCGTTCGATGCCGTACGGCCAGTACGCTTCGCCGCCGAGATGATCGACGACCACCGCGCGCGCATGCTGCAACACGTCGTCGACATAGAAATCGACGGACGCGGGCTGACGCAGATACGTGACGTTCGCGAGTCGCACGCTCGGACGCGCCGGCCCGAGCCGCTCGATCACGCTCGCGAGCAGCGACAGCGTGGTGTCGGCCGAACTGAGCACGACGATGTCGGCCGGGCGTTGATCGATGCGGATCACACCCGCCGTGTCGTCGACGAAGCCGCCGGGAACCGTTCTCAACAGATGCATGCGATGGGCCGCCGCGAAGCGCTCAGGCCGGCGCGCCGAGCGCCGCGTCGAACGCACGCTGTAGCACGGCCTGGTCGAGACCTTCGCCGATCAGCACGAAGCGGCTCGTGCGCGCGTCGTCGTGCCGTTCGTCGTCGCGCCAGCGACGGTCGAAGTAGCTGTCGAAGCGCCGGCCGACGCCCTGGATCACGAGCCGCATCGGCGCGCCGGGCAGCGCCGCGAAACCCTTCGCGCGGTAGATCGTGTGCTGTTCGACGAGCCGTTGCAGCGCGGCGATCGCCGCGTCGCGCGACGCCGGCGCGCCGGTCACGACCACCGAATCGAATGCATCGTGATGATGGTGCGCGGGATCGGCGGCCGAGCCGTGATGATCGGGCCGCTGGTCGATCGTCGCTTCGGACGCCGCGTTCAGGCCCAGCAGCACCGACAGATCGAGCCGGCCGTTGCTGGCCGGGACGATCTTCACGTGCGCGGGAATGTCTTCGCGAATCAGCGCGGCGACGGCCGCCTGCTGCGCGGCGTCGAGCAGATCGGTCTTGTTGAGCACGACGAGATCGGCCGCGCCCAGCTGATCCTCGAACAGTTCGTGCAGCGGCGATTCGTGATCCAGATTCGGATCGGCCCTGCGTTGCCCGTCCACCGCCGCCGGATCGTGCGCGAACTGCCCGCTCGCGGCGGCCGGGCCGTCGACGACCGTGATCACCGCGTCGACCGTGAAGCTGTGGCGGATCGTCGGCCAGTTGAACGCCTGCACCAACGGCTTCGGCAGCGCGAGGCCCGAGGTTTCGATCAGCACGTGGTCGATCTGTTCGCGGCGCTCGACGAGCGCTTCCATGACCGGGAAAAATTCTTCCTGCACCGTGCAGCACAGGCAGCCGTTCGCGAGTTCGTACAACTGCCCGGCGATTTCGTTGCCCGCGTCGTCGCAGCCGATGCCGCAACCGTTGAGGATGTCGCCGTCGATGCCGAGCGCGCCGAACTCGTTGACGATCACGGCGACCCGCAGGCCGCCCGCATGGGACAGGATGTGGCGCAGCAGCGTGGTCTTGCCGCTGCCGAGAAAGCCCGTGACCACGGTAACGGGGATCTTGCGCATGGAACTGGACATGAAAAGTCTCGATGGCGACGGCCGCATGTCGCGCCGCGGCCTGGCGGACGCGCCGAAGGCACCGGAAAAGCGGTGAGGAAACGGCGAGTACAGGACGTTTCGACAGCGCGCCGCCTACCCGCAGCGCGCGTCGTCTTCTCCGGCCGGTCTCCGGGCTGGCGAAAAGCCGCTTCACCTTCCCGCGCGGCCGGCAAGATTCGCAGGCATTGAGCGCAGTGGTCATGCACGTGCGTGGCGCGCACGTGTCGAAGTCGGCCTGTATCGCGATGACGCGATACGTTCGCTTACCGTTGCGGGGGCAGCACAGGCAGGACCGACGCGGCGCACCGCCCGCATCGAACCGCTGTTTCCCGTTTAACTGCGCACGTCGGAACGCGTGCGCGAGCACCAGATTAGCCGCGAGTGTAGGCGGCGGGCCGAGGCCAGTCAAGGAAGCGGCGAGCCCGCGGCCGCGCCGCGTCGGGGCGGGTCCGTGTGTGGGGTCCGTGTGGTATCGTGAAAAAAGACCGTCGCGCCGGTTGCCTGTGTGGGTTGCCTGGCTCCGCTTCGCAACGTCTCGTTCGCCACGCCACCGCTTCGACAACATGCCTGCTTCCTGCGACGCACTCGCCGTCGAGCGATCCGCTGCGCCGCCGATCACCGGCGATGCCGCCGCGCGCGCTCGCCGGAGCCGCCGATGAACCACGCCGCGCGCCCACGGCTGACGCTCGGCGTCGGCTTCCGGCGCGGCGTCACGCGCGCCCAACTCGACGCCGCCGTGCGCGCGGCGCTCGGCGCGAGCCACCGCGTCGCCGACGTGCTGTGCGTCGCGACGCTGGCGGCCAGGGCGCACGAACCCGCGCTGCTGGCATTCTGCGAATGGCATCGGCTGCCGCTCGTCGCGGTGTCGGCGCAGGCAATCGACGCGTGTTTCGACGACAATCCATCGCTCGCGCGCTCGCCGGCCGCCCGCGCGCATGCGGGCGTCGACGGCGTATGCGAGCCGTGCGCGCTGCTCGCGGCCCCCGGCGCGCGCCTGCTGCATCGCAAGCGCGCGCTCGACGGCGTGACGGTCGCCGTCGGCGCATGCGACGCAGCGCCGGAACACGACCGATCATGCAAACCACGAACGACGACCTCATCATGAAGACCGACACCGAGTCCCATCTGCGCATGACGCAGCGCCGCCGCGAAGGACACGAGAAAAAACAGGCCGCCGCAACCCAGGAAAAAGGGCTGCTGATCGTGCACACCGGCAACGGCAAGGGCAAGAGCACCGCGGCGTTCGGCATGGCCGTGCGCATGCTCGGCCACGGCGAACGGCTCGGCGTCGTGCAGTTCATCAAGGGCGCGCTGCACACGTCCGAACGGGATTTCCTCGGCAGCCATCCGATGTGCGATTTCGTGACGATGGGCGACGGCTATACGTGGAACACGCAGAACCGCGACGGCGACATCGCGACGGCCCGCAAGGGCTGGCAGGAGGCGATCGCGATGATCGAGAGCGGCGCCTACCGGATGGTGATCCTCGACGAACTGAACACGGTGCTGAAATACGACTACCTGCCGCTCGATGAAGTGCTCGGCGTGCTGCGCGCGCGCGGCCCGATGCAGCACGTGGTCGTGACCGGCCGCCATGCGCCGGAGGCGCTCGTCGACGCCGCCGATCTGGTCACCGAAATGCGGCTGGTGAAGCATCCGTACCGCGAGCAGGGCGTGAAGGCGCAAAAAGGCGTGGAGTTCTGAGCGTGCCGGCCTGTCCCGCGTTGTTCGTCAGCGCGCCCGCGTCGGGCCAGGGCAAGACCACGGTCACCGCGGGTCTCGCGCTGCTGCACCGCCGGCGCGGCCGGCGCGTGCGCGTGTTCAAGACCGGGCCCGACTTTCTCGATCCGATGCTCCTCGCCCGCGCGAGCGGCGCGCCGGTGCAGTCGCTCGACCTGTGGATGGTCGGCGAGCACGAATGCCGGCGTCTGCTGGCCGAAGCGGCCGCGCAGGCCGACCTGATCCTGATCGAAGGCGTGATGGGTCTGTTCGACGGCACGCCGAGCAGCGCGGACCTCGCCGCGACGTTCGGCGTGTCGATCGTGCCGGTGATCTCCGCGAAAGGGATGGCGCAGACCTTCGGCGCGGTCGCGTTCGGCCTCGCGCGTTACCGCGCGGATCTCGCGCTGCACGGCGTGCTCGCGAACCACGTGCGCTCGGCGCGCCACGCGCAGTTGCTGCGCGACGGGCTGCCGGCCGGGCTGCGCTGGCTCGGCCACCTCGCGCCGTCCGACGAAATCGCGCTGCCGGCGCGGCATCTCGGGCTGCATCAGGCCGCCGAGATCGACGGGCTCGACGCGCGCATCGCGGCGACCGCGCACGCGCTGGCCGATACCGCGCTCGCGCAGTTGCCCGCGCCGGTCCAGTTCGAGCCGCCGCCGCGTCGCGAACCGCCACCGGCGCTGCTCGATCGCGTGCACGTCGCGATCGCGCGCGACGCGGCCTTTTCGTTTATCTATCCGGCCAACGTGAGCCTGCTCGAAAGCCTCGGTGCGCGCGTCACGTTCTTCTCGCCGCTCGCGGACCAGCCGGTGCCGGACGCGGCCGACGCGCTCTATCTGCCCGGCGGCTATCCGGAGCTGCACGCGGCGACGCTGGCCGGCAACCGGACCAGCGCCGCGAGCATCCGCGCGCATGCGGCGGCCGGCCGGCCGATCGTCGCCGAATGCGGCGGCATGCTGTACCTGCTCGACGAACTGACCGCCGCCGACGGCGCGACGACGCCGATGCTCGGCCTGCTGCCCGGGCGCGCGACGCTGCAAAAACGGCTCGCGTCGCTCGGCATGCAGGCGCTCGACACATCGTACGGCGTCCTGACCGGTCACACGTTCCACTATTCGCACATCGCGACGCCGCTGAAGCCGCTGCGCCACGCGACGCGCGCGCCCACCGGCTCGCCCGGCGAAGCGGTGTTCCGCGCGGGCTCGACCGTCGCGACCTATATGCACGGCTACTGGCCGTCCAACCCCGCCCTCACCGCAGCCCTTTTTCATGGCCGATCCTTTTAGCGAATCCGAACGCGCGGCGGTCTACCGGGCCATTCACGAGCGGCGCGACATGCGCCACTTCGTGCCGGATCCGGTCGACCCGGCCGTCCTCGCGCGCCTGATCGACGCCGCGCATCACGCGCCGAGCGTCGGTTACATGCAGCCGTGGCGCATCGTGCGCATCACCGACCCGGCGCTGCGTTCGGCGCTGCACGCCGCCGTCGAACGCGAGCGCCTGCACACCGCCGACGCGCTCGGCGAGCGCCGCGACGCGTTCATGCAACTGAAGGTCGAAGGCATGCGCCAGTGCGCGGAAGTGCTCGCGGTCGGCCTGATGGACGGCCGCGACGGCTACGTGTTCGGCCGCCGCACGATGCCGGAGATGGACCTCGCATCGGTCGCATGCGCGATCCAGAACATGTGGCTCGCGGCCCGCGCGGAAGGCTTGGGGCTCGGCTGGGTGTCGCTGTTCGATCCCGACGAAGTGCGCCGGCTGCTGCGCATGCCGGCCGGCGCGCAACCGGTCGCGCTGCTGTGCATCGGCCACGTCGAGCAGTTCTACGACGCGCCGATGCTCGAAATCGAACGCTGGGCCGAGCGCCGGCCGCTCGCCGAATGCGTGTCCGACAACTACTGGCCCGACTGCTACGCGGGCAGGTCGTCATAGCCGTTGAACCGGTAGACGACGAACGACGCGGCCCATGCGAACACGAACACGCCGATGATGACGAAACCGAGGTGGTTGAAGTGGTCGTTCAGGCTGCCGATCACGCGCCAGAAGCCGCCGTGCAGGTCGAAGTGGCGGGCGAGCAGCCCGAGCGTCTCGATGCCGCCGATCAGCACTGCGACGGCGACCGACACGAGCGTGATCGTCAGGTTGTAGTAGAGCTTGCGGATCGGCCGCACGAACGCCCAGTCGTACGCGCCGAGCATCAGGATGCCGTCGGTCGTGTCGACGAGCGACATGCCCGCCGCGAACAGCACCGGAAACACCAGCACCACGCCGATCGACAGCCCTTGCGCCGCCTGGCTGGCCGAGATGCCGAGCAGGCTCACTTCGGTCGCGGTATCGAAGCCGAGGCCGAACAGGAAGCCGAGCGGCAGCATCCACAGCGGCTTCGTGACGAGCCGGAACAGCGGCCGGAAGAGGCGCGAAAGCGGGCCGCGGCTCGTCAGCAGCAGGTCCAGGTCGTCGTCGTCATACGGCTTGCCGCGACGCACCTTGTCGAACGCGCGCCACACGCCGCGCAGGATCGCGAGATTCATCGCGGCGATGAAAAACAGAAACAGCGCGGACACGCTCGTCGAGATCACGCCGCCGACGCCCTTCCACGCGTCGACGCGGCTTTCCAGCGTGGCGGCCGTCGCCGCGACCGCGACGGCGACGAGCAGGACCACCGCCGAGTGGCCGAGCGCGAAGAAGAACCCCACGCTCACCGGACGCTGGCCGTGCTGCATCAGCTTGCGCGTGACGTTGTCGATTGCGGCGATGTGGTCGGCGTCGACCGCGTGACGCAAGCCGAAGCCGTACGCGAGCAGGCCCGTGCCGAGCAGCAGCGGATGCGCGTGCAGCGCGACGAACGCCCAGATCCACGCGCCGACGTTGAACGCGGCGAGGATCGCATAGATGCCGGCGACGCGGCGGCGGAGCGCGGCCGGAGCGGCCGAGGTGGGCAACACGATGGACATGAGACAGATCCTGAGGTCGGGGCTGTCCGTGCAACGGGCGACCGCGCGACGCGGCGCCGTGCGCATCGGGACACCCCGCCCGCTGCGGCTGCATGGACCTCGGTCGATGGCAGGTCTCCTGGCTCGCGGGTCGACGTCCGATGCCGGCCTTCCCGGTTTCCCAGTGGCGCTGCTGGCATGGACTCGCCGCTCACAGTTGCGGGGGCAGCCGCAGACTCGACACGCGCGCGCGTGCTTACTGCGTTCCCTTTTGATCCCGTCGGCGGGAACCATCAGCGGCAAGCGTAATGGGCGGCGCTTGCGCGCGTCAACCCGGCAAGCCGGCCGCGGCGCGAAAAAATGCGTGCGGCACGCACGCGGCCGGTTCGACGCTGCGACGAAAGCGGATCGGCCGAAATCGCTATTCCTGCCGGCCGACCGCGTCCAGCGCGGCCGCGAGCCGCGCCCATTGCGCTTCGTCTGCGGGCAGACCGAAGCGCAGCCCGGGCACCACGTCGAAACGGCGCGTCCAGATGCCGTGACGCGCGAGTGCGTCCTGCCACCACGGCGCGCGCGGATCGCGCGCCCACGCGAACAGCGGCGTGTGCTGCACCGTCGGAAAATGCGCGGCGAGCAACTGCGCAAGCCGGTCGCCCGCGGCCACGAGGCCGGCGCGCGTGCGCGCCTGCCAGTCCGTGTCGAGCAACGCGGCGCGCGTCGCGATGCGCGCGGGTCCCGCCACGGTCCATGGGCCGGCGAGCGCGCGCATCGCCCGCTGCGCGCGCTCGCCGGCGAGCACGAACCCGACCCGCGCGCCGGCCAGCCCGAAGAACTTGCCGATCGAGCGCAGCACGATCAGCCCGTCGCGGTGCGCGAAGGTCGCGACGCTGAGTTCGGGCAACGCCTCCGCGAACGCCTCGTCGATCACCAGCGTGCCGCCGCGCGCCGCGAGTTGGGCGTGCCAGTCCATCAGCGCGTCCGGCATGAAGCGCTCCGTGCCCGGATTGTTCGGATTGACCAGCACCAGATGCGTCAGGTCCGCGGGCAGCGCGCATCCGGGTTCGAGTACGAACGACGCCGCGCCGCCCGCGTCGGCCAGCGGCCGCGTGACGAAGCGGTCGACCGCAAAGCCCGCGCGCTCGAACGCGGGCGCGTACTCGCCATAGGTGAGCAGCCCGACGCCGACGCGCCCCTTCGGCAGCATCGCCGGCAGCAGGCGGATCGCCGCCTGGCTGCCCGCCACCGCGAGCGCGCGCGCCGCGCCGTAATGCGCGGCGGCGACGGCTTCGAGGTCGTCGTCGTCGTCCGGCAGCCGCAGCCATGCGTGCGGATCGATCGGCGGCACCGGATAGCCGTTCGGATTGATGCCGGTCGACAGGTCGAGCCAGTGTTCGCGGGCAATCCGGTAGCGGCGCGCGGCCTCGCCGAGATTGCCGCCGTGGGGCACTGGCGCGGGGACCGGCATGGCGGGGTCGAGATCGGAGCACATAGGGATTTCAGAACATCGCGGACGCCGCCGCGAGCAGCGCCATCGCCACCAGCCATAGCGCGATCGAGCGTTTGACGAGCGACAGCGCGCGGCCGACGTCGGCCGCGCCGGGCGCCGGCCCGCATCCGAGCGCGGGCCGCGCTTCGAGCGCGCCGTGATACCACGCGGCGCCGCCGCACGCGACGTTCAGACTGCCCGCGCCGCTCGCCATCACCGGTCCCGCGTTCGGGCTGTCCCATGCCGGCGCCTGGGTCCGCCAGCACGCGAGCGCCGAGCGAAAATTGCCGCACAGCGCGTAGCTCAGCGCGGTCAGGCGGGCCGGCACGTAATTCGCGGCGTCGTCGAGCCGCGCGGCCGCCCAGCCGAAGTCGCGCAGGCGCGGCGTGCGGTATCCCCACATCGCGTCGAGCGTGTTGATCAGCCGAAACGCCAGCGCGCCCGGACCACCGGCGAGCGCGAACCAGAACAGCGCGCCGAAGATCGCATCGTTGCCGTTCTCCAGCGCCGATTCGATCGCGGCCCGCGCGACGGCCGGCGCATCGGCGGCGGACAGATCGCGCGTCACCACGCGCGACGCGAATGCGCGCGCGCTCGCCAGATCGTCCGCGTGCAGCGCCGCGCCGACCGGCGCGATGTGATCGACGAGGCTGCGCGCGCCGAGCGCGAACCACAGCGCGGCGACGTGCAGCGGCCATGCGAGCCATGCGGGTGAGCGCTGCGTGAGCGCGGCGAGCACCGCGACCGGCGGCACCACCGCAAGCATCCACGCGAGCACGCCGCGCGCGCGCACACTCACCGTGTGCGTGACGCGCGCGGGCGGCTCGTGCGTATCGACACGCTGTGCGGCATGCCGGTGCGGATTGGCGACGCGCTCGATCCACGCGGCCCAGCGGCCGAACCCGACCAGCGGATGACAACGCGCCGGCTCGCCGACGACCGCGTCGACGGCGACGCCCGCAAAGCACAACCCGCACGCGACCGACGTACTCAGTCCGATCATCGTCCGGCGCTCCGGCAGCGCGGCGCACCGCCTGGTTTTGACTCGTTCAATTGCGTTCCCCTGGTTCGGCCGTGCACAGCGGGTGACATAATACGACCCCGCCGCCCCGCGCGCCTTCCACGCAGCACCGATGACGATATGACCAGCACATTGATGATCCAGGGCACGAGTTCCGACGCCGGCAAGAGCACGCTCGTCGGCGCGCTGTGCCGGATCGCGGCCCGTAGCGGCAAGCGGGTCGCGCCGTTCAAGCCGCAGAACATGTCGCTGAACAGCGCGGTGACCGTCGACGGCGGCGAGATCGGCCGCGCCCAGGCTTGGCAGGCGCTCGCCGCCGGCATCGCGCCCGAAGTCGACATGAACCCGGTGCTGCTGAAGCCGAACAGCGACCTCGGCTCGCAGGTGATCGTGCACGGCCATGCGCGCGGCAATTTCGACGCGCGAGCGTACCATCAGTACAAGCCCGTCGCGATGCAGGCGGTGCTCGAATCGTTCGCGCGGCTGCGGACGAAGAACGATCTGGTGCTGGTCGAGGGCGCCGGCAGCCCGGCCGAAGTGAACCTGCGGCAAGGCGACATCGCCAACATGGGCTTCGCGACGGCGGTCGGCTGCCCGGTGGTGCTCGTCGCCGACATCGACCGCGGCGGTGTATTCGCGCAGATCCTCGGCACGCTCGCGTGCCTGTCCGACGACGAACGCTCGCTCGTGAAGGGCGTCATCATCAACAAGTTTCGCGGCGACGCCGCGCTGCTCACGCCCGGCATCGACTGGATCGAAGCGCGAACCGGCAAGCGGATTCTCGGCGTGGTGCCGTTCGTGCCTGGCCTGTGGCTCGACGCCGAAGATGCGTTGCCCGCGCCGCGCGCGCCGCAACACGCGGCCGGCCACCGCCTGCGCGTGATCGTGCCGGCGCTGCCGCGCATCAGCAATCACACCGATTTCGATCCGCTGCGCGCGCACGAGCAGGTCGACTTCCGCTTCGTGCGGATCGGCGACGAGATCCCGGCCGCGGATCTCGTCATCCTGCCGGGCAGCAAGAGCGTGCAGCGCGATCTCGCGTCGCTGCGCGAAAACGGTTGGGAATCCTACCTGCAACGGCATCTGCGTTACGGCGGAAAGCTGATCGGCATCTGCGGCGGCCTGCAGATGCTCGGACACACGTTGCGCGACCCGCACGGTATCGAGAGCGACGTCGCGACGACGCCGGGTCTCGGACTGCTCGATTTCGTCACGACGCTGGAACCGCACAAGCAACTCGTCAACACGGCCGGCGAACTGCTGCTGGACGAACGCGTACCGATGCGCGGCTACGAAATTCATATGGGCGTCACCGAAGGCCCCGCGCTGGAACACCCCGCCATTCGCGTTCGGTCCGACGGCGCCGCGCGGCCCGATGGCGCGCTGTCCGCGGACGGCCAGATCCTCGCGACCTATCTGCATGGCCTGTTCGATGCGCCTGAAGCGTGCGCGGCGCTGCTGCGCTGGGCAGGCGTCGGCGACGCGATGCCGGTCGATCATCACGCGCGCCGGCTCGCGTCGATCGACAAGCTCGCCGATGCAGTGGCGGCGAGCGTCGAACTGGATGGGCTTTGGTAAAACGCGGTGGCCGGAGATCGCCGCCATGACGGAATTCGCTCGCAATCCGGCAGACGACGCCCTTCGGCGTGAGCCGGACTTCAACCGGTCACATCGCCCCCGGGTATAACCGTTGCGGCCCGTCGGACAGACCTTCGACCGGAAAGGAGAAACCGATGCCCGACGATCTGCCTGCATCCGCGCCGGCAGGCGCTGCGCCGAACCCGCCGTTCCATACCGGACAGCAGAACCCGCCGGGCGAATCGGAAAAGATGAACCCCGTCCCCGACCACGGCGAGCATTCGTATCGGGGCAAAGGGCTGTTGCAGGGCAGGATCGCGCTCATCACCGGCGGCGACTCCGGCATCGGCCGCGCGGTGGCGATCGCTTACGCGCGCGAAGGCGCGGACGTCGCGATTTCGTATCTGAACGAAGACGACGACGCGCGGGAGACCGCGCGCTGGGTCACCGAAGCGGGCCGCACGCCGCTGCTGCTCAAAGGCGACCTCGCGTCCGGCGATCATTGCCGCGCGATCGTCGATGCGACCGTGAAAACGTTCGGCCGCGTCGACATTCTGGTGAACAACGCGGCGGTCCAGCCGATGCACCGCCGCCTCGAAGACATCAGCGCCGACGATATCGAACGCACGTTTCGCGTCAACGTGTTCGCGATGTTCGATCTGTGCCGGGCAGCCGCCGCGCACATGAAACCCGGTTCGGCGATCATCAACACGACGTCCGTGAACGCGAAGACGCCGGCGCCCGAAATGCTTGTGTATGCAACGACCAAGGGCGCGATCGCGACCTTCACGGCCGGGCTCAGCAAGCTGCTGGCTGCACGCGGCATCCGCGTGAACTGCGTGGCGCCGGGCCCGATCTGGACGCCGCTGCAACCGTCGACCAAGACGCCGGACGAACTGGAACGGCTCGGCGCGGATACGCCGCTCGGTCGTCCGGGACAGCCCGCCGAAGTGGCGCCGGTCTACGTTCTGCTCGCGTCGGACGAGGGACGCTATATCACCGGCGCGCTCATGCCCGTCACCGGCGGGATGCCGATGCTGTAGCACCGGCCGGCGCCGCTCGCCGGCTGGCCGCATCGGCTTCGACCAGCCGGAAGGCGCGGACGATGAAAGTACCCTCCTCGTTGCCGCGCCGACGCATCGGGGCGATCGGTGCCCGCATACCGCCATGCCATCAATGAATCGATTCATACCCGGCCGCGAACGCCGC
>Ga0164242_10001332_pt1 | contig 29210 bp, 35 predicted proteins | sample OricomgcompostMG_FD_108783 | JGI IMG/M metagenome (GOLD analysis project Ga0164242, IMG submission 108783) | Miracle-Growth compost microbial communities from Emeryville, California, USA - Original compost - Miracle growth compost (MG) ...
CCCGAGCCAAAGCGCAGCCCCGCCGTTGGTGGCGACGAGGCCGCACCCTGTGGCGCAAAGACATAGGGAGTCGATGCGGAGGAAAGCTTGATCGTGTTCCTCGGCCACGCAAAGCGGAAGTCGATTGGAGGATCAGCTTATGCACAGAAAGAGTGCACTAACCCGACGGCCCCTTCGACAACGTAGCTAGCGAAGGCATCGCGACGGTCTCGTTGGCAACCGCACAATTGGCTTCGGCAAATGTTTTAGATTGCAAAGGAGGGCTGATTACGCTTGCTGCTCCAGGCCAACAACGCCAGCAAGACCAACCCAGTGCCTAGGAGCGGCAATGATTCAGGAATTGGGGTCGTGTCAAAGGCAATTCCGGCCAGTCCGTTTTGATTTCCGATATAGCTTACCGGGAAAGTCGATCCCGGAATGTAATCGTTGATAGTAAGCTGGTTGTATTTGCCGCCCACATTCAAATCAAAATAGCCGCCAAATATCTGGAAGGCGGCAGCTGTCACGATGCCGTTGGTCACCGTAAATGAGTTTTGAACGATGGGTTGGCCGAGGCCGGAGGCATAGGAAAACACGCTAAATGGTATCGCCGGCAAATTTGGGGCGAGAACTCCGGGAGCGGAATAAATTTGAAGGTCGGCGGCTGCGCCTGTCCCGTTGAGTGGCAAACCAAAGATCTCACCGGTTACCGTTCCGGGCACTGTGCCGGTGACATTATTCAACGAGAAATCGACGTCGACAGTTGCGGCGTTGGCCCGCGGAGGAAAGCCCACAAGGGCGGCGATCATCGTTAGAACAATCGGAATAGCGATTGAACAGAATTTCCTCATCGCCCGTATCCCCGATCAAGGCGGCCAGCGCGTCGCCGAGTCCAGGCCCGCCGGACACAAATTTTTTAATGCCAAGCGACAGTATTAACCAAATTGGAATGATGTCAAATATGCGCTTTCGAGCAGCTTGCGGTATCCGCGTAGGTATCGTGAGCTCACGTGCAGCATTCGAGTTCAGGATATAAGAGTTCGAGAAAACGACGGGCGCCCCGACCTGGGTGGTTTCGCGTCCCGCCAAGTATCCAAGCCTCGTGGCGTGCGGTCTTTCTCATCTCTGTCAGAAACGGTGCCCCCATTGTTGCCGGAGGGATCGAATAAACCTGCGCGGCTCGCCGTCTGCATCAAAGGAGCTCGGAGCAGCCGGCGGGGTCGGAGCGAGTGGTCGTGGATTGTAGAACGCGAAGCTGGCATTCGCCGACGACATACACGGCCGATACACGTTCCAGCCGCTTCGCAGCCATGGATAGCCCAGTTACTTGGGTCGGTGGGTGCCTGTCTCGTTATTCGCCTGATATTGAACTGTCTCTCATAAAGGTACGGTTTCGCCCCTCGCAGCACGCTATGGTAGATCAACCGTAACGGCAGGCGGCCAGCAATGTCAGCGCTACTCCGGCTTTTAGCGGGCGTGACGGCGTCGCTGATTGCTCTCGTCGCCATGCTCAAAGGATCCGGCAATCGTCCGGTTAAAGACCCCGATAGGGGCAGTTGCTATGGGCGCGAACCCGGCAGTTGCAGATATTTACAAGCCGCCGCTACCACGCGCGCTGGCTTTCTGCCCGTTCAGCACTTTTTCCTGCTGCGGACAAAGCTGAGCCGGAAGGATTCCATGGCACTGAGCGAAATTCGGACCAAGATCGTCGGTGGTCGAGGGGTTTCTGTCCGGCACGGCTTTGTGGAACGTCGGCATGCCGAAGTGCGGAAAGAGACAAAGCCGAGACGTACTTGTTGCCGCGTTCGCGTGAAGCCATTCTTGTAGGCTGAAATGAGTTAGGGCGTCGCCGCGGTATTATCGCTCAAACGCCACAAGCATTTCACCGGCGCTGTATTACATTCGGAATCGACGGACCCCGGGACGGGGATCCCGGGGTCCTTGGCAACACTTGGCGTGGTCGGGGGGACCATCACCGCGGACGATTATAGAACGGTCTCGTGGGAAAGAAAAAGCCCCGGATGGGCAAATCCGGGGCGGGGGGAGAATATCTCCAAGGGATCGTGCTGCCGACCCGCTAAGGCGGCAACGGCGCGAGCGTAAACCTATCTTTCGGCATATGGAAGCGCGCGGAAATAAAAATCATAACCAATGGCATCTGCTATGCCGATGCGGTGCCGAAAGCGGCTTCCTTCGTTGCTATTCGGGGCCAGAAGAGCTCCTCGCCCCATTCGCGCCTAGTGGAAATCTAAAGGCACTTGTGCAGCCAAGCGCGGTTGTGGCCGCCCGGGTGGGCGTTGCCGTATTTGCGAGGGTCCGTTACGCTTATCTTACAAGCTAATGGGTCAGAAGAGCTATGCGTTCGGAGCCTTCCCGACTGGGATCGGGTGTATGTGATCTTCCCGAGGCAGTCGTGTCACGGCGCCGGGGGGGACTACAAGCGCGGGAATCTAATGCGCCGCCGGAACCCGGAAACGAAAAGCTGGGAATACCGCGAAGTCATGGATTTCGACCGCCTTAGTACAAAACCGCGGCCGTAGGCCGGAGATAGCTATCCAGGCTGATCGGGACCGCGGCTGTTTGCATTCCTATAAGCGACTCGCCAGCGCCGAAAGCCATCTGCTTGCGTACCGGGCGCGGCGAGTCCTGCTGCTAGGCTAATTAATCGCCACCGAGTCAGCCTTACAGTCCAACCGCAGGATATGTGCCGATGAAGCTATAGAGGTTGCTGACATCCGAGTATGACAAGAAGCCTCCGATGAGCGCGGAGGATGCTGGGGTCAGTCACCGCCGGAGCCCGCAAGCAGCATTTAAGTCCAGGAGATAACGTTCGAGGAAACGATGGCCCCCGAGCTAATTGGCGACAGGCTTTGATGCACGTCGTTGTAATATGCGTCTTGGGCATGCCCCGCTCCTGGGTGCGACGAAAAAGCCGGCCGATGAACTCTGCGCAATCCCGGCAGAGTACGTCAAGGCGTTGTTGCTCCCATAGTAGACGTTCCCGTCCGAGTTTTTTGGGTTGATGTTGGCAAGCGTGCGATCCTGCCGCGGAAAACACGCGACCGTCGAAGACGGTCTAGTACGAGCAGGCTCCGCCGCTTAAGACCTTCGCATCCCCATAACGCCTGAGCCAATGACGCTCTGCGACGATGCCGCAACGCCCGCGAATACCATAAACAGCACCTCTGGTATTGATCGATGTATTTTCATTTGAAATTTCTCTCGTTCCGAGAGAGCCGGCACCGTCGCGGCCTAGCGAAACAACGCATTCCTTTATATCATTAATGTCGCAACATCGCTCATTGATAATTAGGTCGCATTGCTGGGGATGGAGGTGCTCGGATTCTCCACCTGGGTGATTTGAGATGACGCTCGTTAGGAAGCATTGCGAGCTTCCATAAACCTTTACGCACCCGTTGAACGGGAAGTTATTGCGTGCCGAGTAGTTTCGGGGCGAGCTATCCGGAGGCGACAGATGACCAAGCTGTTCATAGATGTCGTTGGGCCGACCACGAGGCATCTCGACTTCTCGGGCCGAATGTTTTCGCGTCCGGAAGAGGCCGGCGAAGCGGCGCAACTGATGAGCCTAGACCTTGGTGTTTCCGAAAATAGCCCGTGGGCTGGTGCTGAAATTCAAGTGAGAAATGCAGCCGGCCAATGTCTCTTCAGCTATCCTGTCCGACAGATACAGTGACCGTGTCGTGTTTGCCGAGCGCCGCAAATATCCAAGGGCGCGTTTCAACCGCTCTGCCCATGCCTATCATGATCTGACGGGCTCTCGCCGCTGCACGATCGTCGATTTGTCCGTGGGCGGCGCACGCCTGTGTTCTGACGATGAACTTCCCTTCGAGTTCACGCTCACAATCATCACAGATGAGGGGCAACGCTGCCGCTCATGCCGAGTCATCTGGCGGCTCGAGCACGAGTACGGGGTGCAGTTTTTGCGCTAGGAGCGCTCTGGCGTCCGGAGTAACACCCTGAGATAGCGCCGATTCGGCCGGGGCTTTTTCATTTGTACGGCGGTATTCCGCCTTGAGCCAGGTGCTTGGGCCGGCATAGGGGGCTGGAGCTCCCGCTTAAAATCCGTTAAGGAAGCCTCAATTCCAACGGAAGCGGATTATCGCCATGCTGCGCATATGCGCGGCCGTGATGGTGGCTGCCTGCGTCATCGTCCCGGCCCAAGCCTCGCCCCGACACGGACACCAAGGTCATCGCTCGCAGGTCGCTGCCCATTGCCGTTACGACAACTCAGGCAGAGTGGCCTGCTTACGCGCAGAAAAACACCTCCAGCGAGTCCCCATCGGGTCTGACGCGAACGGGAACAGACTGGACCCGCGGCCGCGGGCTTGGTGTGGTTGGTGGCTACGACATCATCTTGGCGTCACCGACCGGCTCTACAACGAAGCCAGGGCTTGGACGCATTTCCGCAGCCGCGCCAGTGGACCAGCGCCTGGCGTAATCGCCGTCTACCGCCATCATGTTGGCATCGTGGTTTCGGTTCCAGGTCCCGGTCGGATGGTCATGAAGTCGGGGAATGATGGGCACGCCGTCCGCACCCGTGAGCGATCCACTCGTGGTGTCATCGCTTGGCGATGGCCTTTGCAGACATACGCCGGCTTGTAATGCCGCGACTAGGAAGGATCGGCGCGAGCCGCCGCTTGCGAGGACGCGCGGACGAATCCGAGCGAGCGTTTCGGCGGTCAATAAACTGGGCGAAAAAATGCTGGGTCGTTGAGCATCGCGCGGGGAGTGTCATACCAACGTCGAAAGCCGGTGGCATTAGGTGGACGGAAAGGGAGGCCTCAATGTCCAGCGCCGCACATACGTCCTTTGATCTCCAAACCGTCGCACTCCTTCGCGAAGTACTCGACGATGCGTGGGCAACTCTCAGTTACAAAGAGCGAGTTGGCTCTACCAAGAGCCTGCTCGCAGAGCGAGTTCTGAAAGCCGCGGCGCAAGGCGAACGCGATCGTGCCCGTCTGGTGGAAGCTGCGCTTCAGTCCAATCTGGCAGCCTGATTGCGAGCCATCCGGATCGGTCGGGGATCTGCATTATGCAGGTCAGTCCGGCCCGGACGGGCATCGATGGCGCCGATTGCGCCACATTCGGTGCACGGTAACCGGTCTCTGCTTCAGCTCGAAAATAGTCCGGCCTAGCTTCTCGGCGGCGCGCTTCCCAATCGCTCGGTCGGAAAAAACAAGAATGCCGCACGATGAAATAAGCTTTGAGTGATTAGTACGCGCATACCATTGCTCGCGCCACGAGGCGCAGCTACCTTCGGGTGCAAATCATAGGGGGCGGGTCCGCTTTGGGCAGTCGTGTCACTGGCCGCAGGCGGCTTTTTTTTGGCATACACGGTTGCGCCGAATTGACGGCGCAGGCGGCGGGCATCCGACCTGGATGCCCCCTCAAACTTGGCCTGCAAACAGGTTCAGTCGAGCCAAAAGCGCCTTTCGATTAGTTTTGGCCGAACCAAGCCGAACCAGACGCACGCGACAAACGCCACGGCCAAGGCCGCCCCAGATGCAACGTACTGCATTGTACCCATCCCCAGTTCCCGGTGGAACTTTAGGGAAGCTGGTGTGGGGATGTCAATTCGACCCCCACCTGCGTCAGATGGTCTCAGCGGATGGGCCTTGCAGGATGGCGACTACTGCCCGTCCGATTTGCGAATGTGGCCCTTACCTATCTTCCTTACTTAGTCCCTGCTCGGTTGTGAGACCTTGTTGCTGGGCATAGGTCGACCAGGCCCACTATATAGGTCAGTCGGTGTCTAGCCCGAGCGTCTGCTCGGCCGCGCCGACCCAGCAGCGGGCTTCCGTCGTCGCGTGGCTCTCGCGATGGAATTGGCGGCTACTTAAGACAGAGGAGCTTCTGCCTGGGATCGCGCTCCCGCCTTTCGACCCGCGCTTGGGGATTTGATCCCGCCCCCCGTGGCTCGCCCACCCCTGACACGCGCCACCATCTCTGACCGTCCCACACGCCAGTAGTCCGGGCACACCTCGGCTGGCGGCCGAGAAGCGTCCGGATTTGTCGATTCGGCGCTGTGACGGAGTAATCTGCTGCTGTCTGGCAGCGGCTCCGTCTTGTGCGCCGTTATGGCCCCGCAACCGCACAAACGGTTCGCGGGTCTTCTATTTGAAAATTGAAATCCGTGGGCGCTCGCGCCGTCGCCGACGAACGGCGCTCAAGGTGCGACAGTGCCAACGAGATTGAAGAATTTTAAACATTTTATCGGGTGCGACAGTCGCTAAGCTGTTGCACAGATAATGAACTGGAAGCCCCGTGCGCGACGCAAAGAGGAGGTGAAACACGGGTGGCCGCTTATGGAAAGAGGTGGTCCACTCGCGGCTAAAGCCTCGTTCAAAAAGAAAGGCCGCCTCGGGACGGTCTTTCAGTATTCTTGCGCTCTTTGCGATGGCCGCGGAAGGTCTGGAAGGCGACGGCGCCGGCAAGAAGAGTGACGAACAGCTAAGCGGCGTCCGGGAGTGGTGTCGTATCCTGACCGCCGCCACGGGTCGTGGCATTGCCAGCATATAGGCGCTACAGCCGTTCGGACCGATCGGGTCAGCCGAGACGTAGCAGCCATCGGGGTTCTTGGTGAAAACGGCGATCTCGTGCCGCTGAGATCGACCACCCGGAAGGCGAGCGGCCCAAGGTTCGGATTGCCTCCGCCGTTGCCATAGCCCGTGCAATCGATCGTCACCGTCAATGAAACCGGCACGAACACGCCTTACGGCAGCTTTACCAAAACTTATTTCTACGGGTCGCGCAGGTCGCTCGGCCGGCCCCGTGTTGTTCGATGGCACCGTTCACTCCGGGCCGTCCCCAAACGCGTCCATCCTTTTTGCCAGGGATCACGGACAAACGAGGCGCCATTCAGCCTCCAGGGCGGAAAACTGTTTCTTGCGTTTATCCCGACACTGTTCGAGCTCGTACTCTGCCCCGAAGCAGCTCGTCATAAACAGACAACGGCTCTGTGCGCCTCGCTCCTCTCGCCCTCGAACGTCGCGCCCCAACCCAGCCAGCATGTAGGGAGCGTGTCTATCCGGACAGAGGTATTATTATGATAATGCAATGAAAAACATCTTCAAGTCGAGCAGTTTGCTTTGTTTGGTGACTCCCGCTCGCGAAGCGTCCCGCCCGTTCATGCGCTTCGCTCTCCCACCTTGTTTGGTGACATTTGCGCGCGCTCGACCTTGTGTGCAAAGCGCAGCACCACAATCGGACAGGTCGTTACAATGCGGACAGGCCAACAAGCGTTCTCATCGACGCGAGCGGCTCGAAGACCTTGCATAGCCGGCTCAAACGCCGTCGGGTTGCGCTTGTCGCGCGGTCGATCAAAATTTTCGTGGTATTGAAGCCGCCGTGAGGCGTTTCTTTTGGACTGAAAATGCAGCTAAGCTGCTTGGCGGGCGCTCTCGCGCGCGAAACGATGGGGGCTAACTGTCGGTTTCGGGATAGGCCGCTTACCCGAAGACCAGATGCCGGTAAACCTCGTACCCGCGCCTAGGTTTCTGACCGACGTCGCAGGCGTTATATTCGGATGCTGCCTTGTTCACGCGGTATTCTCATATTTTTCGCCGCGAGGAAATGGCTCGGCACCACCGCAAGGAAATGGCTCGGCACTGTCGAATCATATATTGAGATCTCGCTTCGATCATATCTCGGCCGAACGTGCCTCTGTACCGTAGACGTCGAGGGGCCGGCGATTACAACCGATGCGTTCCGGAAGCCGAGGTGCAGTGTCACGACTGTACCGCCCACAATTCACAGACGATGCAAAATCGTCGCATTTTTTTACTTATTGCATACCTTGGGTGTGTCACTTGAGTGGACACATCTAACGGCACACTCCGAGGAATTCAGATGGCCAAAAGACCGAACACTGAAATCCAGATTGAGCACATGAGCGTCGAGGAATTGATGCTGCTCCGAGAACGCGCAGATCGGCTCATTGGTGAGAAACTCGTTTCAGAGAAGAAGGCACTACAAGAAAAGCTCTCGGCCATCGAGCGTTACGAACAAGGCACGAGCGCTCGCACTTCTCTCTCGGTGCATCGCGCGCGCTTTCGGCGCGTGCCGCCAAAATACCGGGATCCTGAGACGGGTGCGACCTGGGCAGGGCGGGGCCAAATGCCGCGTTGGATGGCACAACGGGTCAAGCAAGGAGCAAGGCCAGAGGATTTTTTGATCGCGAACAGGGGTAGGCAACCGTAGTTAACGACGACCAGCTTACAGCAGCGCGATTTGCTGACGCCGCGGAAATTAACTGATTAAGTTTAGTCCAAGTTTCTGCATTTACGGTGCTGCCGACATCTGCCAGATAGGTCGCGAACGTCGTAGCGCGACTAACTGGAACAGTTGTTATGAATATCATCAGGACGTATCGGACGCGAGCAAGGAGCTTTGAGCAGCTTGCGGCGCGAACAGGCGAGCCGAGCCTGAAAGACAGGCTGAATGAACTGGCGCGCGTGTGTACGGATGTAGCTGACGCCATAGAACGTAATCCGGAACTCATGGAGTTATATGGGCTGGAACGCCCGGCACTCCTGCACTAGCTTGGGCTCCGCTGCCGAGTTCCGCCCGTCAGAACGCTCCAGGCCGCTACAGGATGATGTCGGTTGCCGACCGCAGCAGAAGGCCAAATGCGAGCCATCCAAGCATAAATATCCATTGGGCTGTCATCGCTAATCCGATGACAAAAACTACGAGCGCTGGCGACAAGCGGCGAATGTGCGTCTCATTTGAGGCTCCCCCAGCCAAGCGATCATTGGGGCAATCTCGGCGGCTTGGAGCCGCTTTGGTGCCGCCAGAGGGACCGCTGTTGTCGGCGGGTAGCGGTTCCCAAGGAAACCACCGCACAGCGTGCGTGGCCGCCCTGCATGGGACGCTCCGGGAGCGCGAAAGGTTCAGGACCGGGCAAGCTAGATAGTACACCCCCTCGGCGGTACGATCGATGGCTCCCGCCACATCGGGGCTCTCCTGCGCCAGGCGGAGCGGTCGGTCAGCGACGGGCGGTGGAACGGGTCTGGCGCCGCGAAGCACGGAAGGTCCCCACCTGCAGCCGATACGCCGGTTGTCGCTGGCTGACCGATAGTTCCGGCTCCGGCACGGCGGGCCAACCAAGTCTGGTCCTATGACCTCGTTAGGGACCGGACCCATGACGGCCGCAAGTACCGTATGCCCATGTGGTCGACGGGTCCACGCACGAGTGCCTGGCGATCCGCGGCGACCGCAGGCCCAAGGGACAGACCTCATCGAGGTCCTGTCCGATCTGTTCATGGTGCGGGGCGCTCAGAACGGCTATGTCAAAAGCTCCAGCGCGCGCCCGGGCGGCGAACCGCTCATTGGCAAAGGTCCTCAACACGCTGCGGGAAGCGCAGGTCATCATCGAAAGTTGTCGGCAGCAATACAATGCAATCCGCCCCCATGGATCGCCTGGATAAGAACCACCGGCGCCCGAGGTGTTCGTGCCTGTCCTCGCCGGTGGCTGGGCTACACCCGATCGACCGGCTTCGCCGGCAACGCTGGCGCCACCGCCGGCTCTGAACGAACATTGCATTCGGAGCACTCAATGTCGGCCGCTCACTCTCGTCTACCGGTGGCTGGGCGACGTCGTGCAATTTGGCGCCCTGGAATTGAGTGTGCCTTGGGGCCCCCTGTATCCAGCTCCGTTTGAGGGCCTTCGTTCCAGCCTCGGCCTTTATGGACGTCCCGCGTTGCGGTCGCAAAACCATGGACGGTTTGGCGGCGCCCTTTTATAATAATCTTTCTACGTTGAACCAAGAAGAGTGCGTGCCCGGGTCCTCGCTTGGTCAGTCGGGCTGGGGGGCGTGTCGTTGCAAGATCCAAAATCATCTGGAGCGGCTCCGCGTTCGTCGAAGCTACATACGGTCGGAAATCTGCTCGCAGGTGTGGCGATCGTTGTTGCAGGCGGAACTTTTATCGGTTTCGATCTTGCGAAGGGTTCACACGCGATGACTGTCCTCGGCCTGTCGATCAGCAACCGGACAGTCGCCGCTGCGTTTATCGTGATGGGCATGACCCTCATTGGCCGGAACTTACGGGGGGTGTTGAAGCTCGTGGATTCGAACCGAGAAGCTCTTTCAGCCCGAGCCAGTCCCGGATCGCCCGAGATTTCAAGAAGCGCGTCAGCTCAAACGGGCAGCTTGCCGGCCCCGTCATCATCGTTCTGCAAAAGCGAACGTCTGGTCGGGCTTCAACTGCTTGAGCCCGAGCCAGAGAGGCCTTCCTCCGAAATGGAATTGACCGAAGCGGTCCGCTGCGCTTTCCGTGAGACCCAGGCAACCGCCGCCGCAGTCTTTGCCACAGCGGTTGCAGTTGGATCCGACGACGTCGTCAAAATGTACGCAACGTTTATCGCGGAGCACGTACCGATCTACGGCCGAAGGCTCCCATCCGGAGATCGCGAACGTGTGTCTTTGAAACCTCCATTCACGGAGTTCGCAATCGAGGACGGCAGCCTAGTTCTCAGGCAGCCTGACGGTTCTGGAACCTACCGCGGCCTGACGATCGCAGCGGGCGATTATGGATTTGTCGTCGAGCGCCTGCGGGCGTCTACCTGGCGGCGGAACGCTTCCTTGCTATAGCTCATGCAGCCCCCGGCCAATCCCGACCGAGCGATTTTCACGTCGGTGTTTGCCGCTCCGAGCCGGCAGACATACTGGCCAGCACTCGTCCCCGCCGCCCAGCCGGTCCGGACTTTTGGCGCCGTCCACTCCACCTGAGGTGTTGCCTTTGACCCACCAGAACGATGCTATTCGCAGGGACGTCGCGTGTAAATTCTCGGGATGATGCGCATGCCTGATAACGATCGCTGGCTTTTGTCGGAAACGCGCATCGGTCCGCTAATACGCCAGCGATCGTTGGTTCGTAAGGCCAACCCTGTCTTATGCCACCTGGCTCGTTCACTGCAATGCCGATGGATCTTCCGTTGGTGCGTTCGGCAGACTGAGACTGTAAACTCGTCGCTAATCTTATTAGGGGCCATCCGAGGACATCGACCCGCGCAAGCTTCGGCGAGGGTCGCGGTCAGCCGGAGGACGCTGTCGATTGGGCCGGGCCTGACCGCTACGCTCGCGTACTTGCGAGGCGCCCGCGCACGATCTCCGGGCCTGACGAAGTGCAGCATGGCGAAAGGCTCTTCCCGTGGAAGGCGAATCGACTGTCGCCAACGGTGACTTTCCCGACTTGGTGAGATTGATTTGGGCCTTTGGAGCGGCTCAGTCGGAGAAGCCGTCCACTCCAGCCGCCTGCCCAGCCGCTAGGTGATATTCAGCCTAGGATTTCACAGGCGACGACCATGCTGTAATACCACGAGGCGCTCGTCGTGTGACGAGACAAAATGTGGTCGGACGCACGAGGGGGTAACTGCCCTCCATCGAATGGATTCTGTAAGCCATCAACGTTAACGACACTAAATATGCACATCCATCTGAGAACTGAATAATGATGTGTCTCCATAGAATCGGTGGTGAAAACGATGCGATGGATTATATCTTTAGCGACATTCGGGCTTGTATCGATCGCCAGTTTTGGCCCCGCGGCCACGGCGGGAGAATGGAGTAGCCACTGTGGGCGGTGTGGCGGTTATGGATACCCGCCGCACGTCATCTATTACGCCCAACCGACGTACACCTACGCACAGCCGATCGTTACGATTGTGCCTCATTATATCGTGCAGCCACATTACATCGTTCAGCGCACCTATGTGGTCCATCCGACTCAATACATAGACGAGCGATCTATGCCATGTCCGTTCTCTTGCGGCGAAGGCTATGTCGTAGATCAGGGCCAATTCCATTCGAGTGCTGTTTATCCCGAGGCTCCGCCCGTTACGCTTTACGTGCCTCCGCGGCGTCGCTACCGGTCCGCTGTGCACGAGCGCCATTATCGCTACCCGACGTATGACGCAAGGACCCCTCTTAGAGCACGAGATTAGCGTTCGTGTTGGATCGTCCAGTAAATTCGGAGACGAAATCGAGTATGTGCTGGAAAGCGGTTATGTTAGCGCATCTTCCGCGGGCAGGGCTACGGCATGAAAACGATTCGATGTGCTGGCGGTTTGCCGATTTCAGCCGCATGAGACAAATCGACATTTCGACGAATACGTAATCCGCTGCACCATAGATCTGAGGTTGACGCAAATTCATTACCTCACCGCGGAGATCGGCTGCCTTTGCTTCAAAGAAACCGCTGGTCGATTGAGAACCGATGCCCATTGACGGTGCCTTCGCCAGCTGACCACTCGAATATCCTTGTGCTAAAGTCCCAATGAAGGACGCGACCTCGTAGAATTCTCAAGACAGTCCCCTCTTGAAAATCACTAGGATTTTCGGATGCGAACTTTCGGGGCCTGCGCGCTGCAGGTGAACTTGCTATCATTGAGTGAAGCCCGGTGATGTCGGTAGGACCTTCTGTTACAAGGCTCTTTCAGAAAGGCGAAGCGTACTGGCGCTCGGCCGTCGCGTTGCAGGCCGCCGGCATCAAAAACGATCACGCCGATGTTCCGATTCGGAACCTGTATAGCCACGCGATAGAGATGTACCTAAAATCGTATCTGAATTTCCATGGCCATTCCGTAGACGAATTGGACGGAAAATTCAGACAGAACTTTAGGCGCATCAGAAGGCGGGTGGAATCCTTCGGGTTAAGATTCGCTGGCCGTGATAAGGCGACCATGGAGTATTTCGTTCATACGCCCGCTGCCGTACGCTTAGAATATTCAGGGACTGCATATTATTCCGCTCCTACCTTGGAAGATCTTTACGATCTCTGCCTGCGTTTGCGAGAATTCATCGGAACGGAGGTCGGTCTCGGAAGCGGGTGTCTAGGCGAGTGCCAGGATGACGCATGACAAAATATCAACGTGCGAGACTGTGTGCCCGTATCTAAGATACACGTCGGCGCTGCTGTGCTCCGCCGATTTCCATGTTGTCACCTCGCGGGCATACGCTTCCAAAACACGCCAGCCCGGTGTGGATTTGCAGCGGTAAGCGCGATGGCGGCGTGCGCATGCGGTATCCTCGCTGTGCTGTGTCGTTTACGGCCCAAGGCTGCACCTCATTCACCATGGGCATCTTTGGCATCCGGCAAAGCCGCGGCTCTGGCAGGGCTAATAAGTCTTTATCGGGGCTGCCCGGTGCCGATCCGGATTCGTGGTCGCTTCCGTTCCAGCATTGTTCGGTGTAGTCTGCACTTTGGCGTCGCGTGGTTGGTAGTCGATCTACGCGATCAGGCTGTCGCAACGTCTCGTAAAATATGCGATGTGATCAGTCGGAACGGGCACCGGTGCGACCGGCGGAGTGCGATATCCGAATTTAGGCAGTCGGCGATCCCGATATGGCGGGCAATGAAGTTGATGACGACGAACGGGTGCACATCGCGATCATGTGCACGCTTCTGGGAATTCTTTCAGCCATCGTGGTGCTGGCGCTCTGGTTCGAGCATTACTGAAGTTCAGACGCGCGGGTCCGACGGTAGGCCCGAAGGCGTGGAACGAGCCAATAGCGATCTAATTATCGGGTAGGCCTGATCGCTCGGCTGATCTTGGCTGCATTGTCTCGGGACAGAGTAATGACAATGTGGTCTCGATCAATAATCGTTACGTTGGCCTGCGCGTGGATCAGGCGACCGTGAGTTGGATTTGCCACCTGCGGAGCTCGCCCGTGTCGCAGATTTCCAAAACGGGGTGAAGAGCTGCCATCCCGGAGCCGGCTACGTGCTTGCGGCGCGGCCGCGGGTTGATCGAACGTATCTATCAATTCGAAGAGAGGGTCGTTGGAGACGGGGGCCTGCGCGTTCGCGGCGCCGGTCAACCAAACAATCGCTTGCAGTGCGGTGAGAGTCACGCCGACCTTTCGCATGAATGCGCTCCGTTGAACGAACAGGCCGAATATCACGCTCTTCGAGAGTTGCGCTGCAATTCCCGCGCTAACCTTAAGGTGGTCATTAATGAGATCTTCGAGGCGGTCAGGCAGGAGCAAAACAGCTTTGGGGCACCCGGCTCTTAGACGTGGTGTCGATGCCCGCCTTTGGCCGAGATCCACCGATATGTATAGAGACTGCTTTCGAGCAGGTTTAGTGTAGTTCGCTTGAGGGGCCCGCTGTCGAGGCATTTAGCCAAGTCATATTGAAGGCGAAGTTCTATTGTGATCTCGCGAATGCAGGCATCGATGACGATTTGTGTGGCTTCGGATCGCACGCGATTAGGCTCCGGGCAGCATGTTACAGCCATTGCACGGTCCACCGACACTGCGTTCCAATGGTAACATTAACCGCTTAAGTTTAAGCGCATTATCGATCTGTCTGTACCCGATACCTGCGTCGCTTCTCCTGTGAAAGCGGACAAACGCCGTAGTTATGTTGCCCCATACGGTGATTGGTCGGGTCTATAGGTCGCAGTAATTTGAGACCGCCGGGCGCGCTTAGCGACCTGTATTGCCTGACATTCTGGTGCGAACCTAGGTTACGCAACCGGACATGGGTTCCGGTTCCGCTTGAAGATTCCGTCCCTCTCACTAGTCCATGCGGGGCGACTTTGATTCCAGCATTGGGCAGCGGGCGCTGGTCTAAGTCAGCATTGACGGGCTTTACTGCGCGTGGGCTTTCGATTGACGCCACTTGGAACGAGCATCGCGCGCCAACGCTTTGGCTAGGCCTGCTAATGAGACCGGTTTCGGTCGCTGACTCCATGGGCTGGCTCATTCGCCCATGACGATGGTAGAATAAGTTTTGATAGGCGCCGGTGGATCCGTGGCCTTCTTAGGTCCCTTCATGGAAGAGAAAGCGCGATGAGACGCTCGACGACAGCGATTATTCCAATGTTGGTCCTGCTGTTAGGCGGGCCCGTTCGTGCCCAACCCTATACGGCGCCAGGGGCTTCTCGTTCTTCGGGATACATGTGGCGAGAGGAGCGCGGCAGTAGCGACTGGCGTAACAATTCATGGCGGGAACAGCGTTTCGACCAGAATTGGCGTAACAAGAGTTGGAGGGAGCAGCGTCAAGACGAGGATTGGCGTCAACGTGAAGAGCTCCTCAGGCAACGGGCGCCGAATAACGCCGTTGAGCGCGGATTTAGCTCAGGAGCGAAGGCGCCCAAAAATGGCGACGATGGAGCGGTCGGATGTGCGTCGGGCATAGGTAGCCCCGGCCCGTGCCCGAGTATCCCTAATGCTGGGAGCCCGTTAAACCACCCCTAGCCAGAAAGGCGATCGCTTGCGCCGGTAACCTCACGTGCTCAGCTTTGCCATAGGCGACATCCATGGATGTTACGACAAGCTTGTCGGCCTGGTGGGCCAATGTATGGCCTACCGTCCGGCAGAAACGCGTCGATTCATCTTCATCGGAGACTATGTCGACCGAGGGCCAAACAGCAGCGAAGTTATTGAATTCCTCATCAACTTGCAGCACGAAGCGGATATCTCCGCGGTTTTCCTCCGAGGAAACCATGAGCAAATGCTGCTCGAGGCAGCGGCATCGCCAGAACGAGAACTGGGTTGGTATTCCAATGGCGGCGATACTACCCTTAGTAGCTATGGGATTGCGCGGGCGTCGCAATTGCCGGCCAACCATCTAGGCTGGCTGCGTGCTCTTCCCATGAGCTTCGACGATGGCCAGCGTCTTTTCGTGCATGCTGGTATCGACCCCTCAAGGCCTTTGAGCGAGCAGAGGCCTAAAGACCTTCTTTGGATCCGCGACCGATTTTTGAGTTCGAATACAGAGTTCAGTCGGCTGATTGTCCACGGCCACAGTCCCACGGAGAATGGTCGGCCCGATATTCGTTTGAATAGAATCAATATCGATACAGGCGCGGTGTATGGCAACCAGCTAACGGCAGCCGTATTTAGCGGCGCACGTGCTGGCCCGATCGAATTCCTATGGGCGTAGCCTTGGGTCCGATGCACTGGCCCGCGCTGTCCTTCGGTAACCTCGAAATCCCGACTTTCGGGTGCACTGGCATCTTTAGCTGTCGCGTCCAGCCAAAACATTAATCTCAGCTCGCGGCGACAAGTTGCACAAACGTAGATGCGCCTCTCCGCGTCTTGAGTTCGGAGGATGTGACGCGTCTGCCCCGGGCCGTCTTCTTTCCGCAATCTGGCACCCCTTAGTAGGAACCGGGTCGGAAAACGCGCTCTATCGTCGAGTCAGCCTTGCCTTACGTTGGCGGGATAGAACCGCAGGTCGTGGCGATGCGCCAGCCTGCCGTCCCGATCGACCTGAAAGCTTTCAGGCTTGCGCGGTGGCCTATCTGCCCGCAGCCACGGCGGCCGTCCCGCATCGCGGCAAATGCGGCCGGCGACGTGTGGGCATGATTAAGGCACCCCCAAAAGTCGATAAAGGTCCATCCCGAGAGGCCGCCAGTACGCCGGTATCCCTATAAGCCATTGAAAGAACGATGGAACTGATGTTTGCCGGGTTATGGATAAAAGTTAAAGTAAAGTTACGATGCACTCTAGCGAATGACCCGCCTTACTGCTGTAATGTGCCTAGTTTGCAGTGCGAAACAGTATGAGTTATCCAGAATTACAGCCACACGTATTCAGGAGCGCCACGGTCCGTCAAAAGGACCAGGAGGGGCGCGCCAATTGGGTATTCTCACATCGGCTCTTGGCCGCGCTTACGATGCTCAGTGACGCGCTCATGATTACCATCGCGAGCGTCGCAAGCGGCATTTCATACAGTTACCATGTCTTTGGCTCCATCGGCGAGCCGTCAGAACATATGGCCGTCGCGGCCATAGTGTCCGCCTTGTTCATAGCTTTCGGTAGCAGCAGTAATCTCTATGACTCAGTCGAGCTCCTGAACTTCAAGTCGCAAGTTCAGAAGATTGCGTTCAAATGGGTCGGGATTTTTCTCTTCCTTGCGGCGATCGGCTTTGCCATGAAGCTCGGTCAGGCGTTCTCTCGCGGAGTCATGATCTCGTTTTTCGTGACCGGTTTCGTTCTGTTGGTCGGCGAACGCGCTGCTTGGAGGATCGTTCTTGAGCGTTTCGTTGCAGTTCGACGGTTCTCCGGAAGGAAAGCTGTACTTATCGCGGATAAAGTGTCCACCGATCGAGGGATCCGCGATGTGCTCAGAAGGCATGGAGTCCACGTCGCGCATCAAGTCAGCATAGATCGCTGGAGGGGGGTACAGGATGGACTCGACGGAATCGCCAAAAGTACGGTTGCTCTGGTTCGCGGCTCGGACATTGACGAGATTGTAGTCGGAGCGGACATCGACGGTTGGACAGGGCTGGATGAATTCCTGTCCGGGCTGCGCGCCGTGCCGGTGCCCGTGACCCTTGTGCCTTTCGGGTCGGCAGCTCAACTGTTCAGGCTGCCTGCGCGTACGATCGGCGACAACGTCGCGGTCGAGCTGCAACGCGGTCCACGGACCGTGTTCGAAAGAGGTGTCAAGCGCGCCACTGACATCGTAATCGCAAGTATTGCGCTGATTCTGACCTTGCCGCTGTTGATCCTGACAGCTGTTGCGATCAGGCTGGATTCTCCTGGCCCGGTTTTGTTTCGACAGCGCAGGTGCGGCTTTAACGGGTGCCCGTTTTATATCTTTAAGTTCCGCTCTATGTCGGTCATGGAAGACGGCCGTCAGATCGTTCAAGCCCAGAAGAACGACAGTCGGATCACTCGGGTAGGTGCTTGGCTTAGGCGTACGAGCATCGACGAATTGCCGCAGCTGTTTAATGTGCTAGCGGGCAGCATGTCGGTGATTGGGCCCCGTCCCCATGCGTTGGCTCACGACGATGAATTCCAGCAGGTGGTCGGCAAGTATGCTTTCCGCCATCATGTGAAACCCGGGATGACTGGCTGGGCGCAAGTGAACGGCTGCCGGGGAAGAACGCCGACTGTTGAGCAGATCGAAAAGCGCGTTCGTCTGGATCTGTGGTATATCGACAACTGGAGCTTGGCGCTCGACTGCAAAATTATGGCTATGACAGTTCTGGAGGTACTCCGCGGCGAGAACGCCTATTAGACCAGCCGCCGGGTCACGATCGCGGTTTGAGCGGTCGCAGGTAGTCGACATTGCGGAACAAAAGGTGTTGTTCGGCCATTTGCACTTATCTACAGTACAATTGGTGACACGTCGGCAGGTGGGGCAAAGAGCCGGGATGGCGACATTGGACGGTCGGACACACCAATGGCCCGATACGGGGAGGGCGGAGTTGGCCGCAGCGGTCGACACCTTGGCCGTCCGGGTACGCCGCCTGGCGAGCTTGATGGCTTTTGAGACGGGCCATGTTGCGCTTGTGGACTCGGTGAGCCTGATTCCATTCGCCGAGGACGACTGTAATCAGCCAAATCGCACACCAGCGGATGCGCCACCGTTGGAGGACGATACTATATTTCGCAACCGTGCGGGGCCAATCTCCTCCGACTGCGACACCTCCAGTGAGATTGCGACGGGCATCCTCCACCTTCAGCAGCGGCTTGGCGGCTTTCTGAAGCGTTAGCCGGTGGCCGGCTTCGGTGCCGCCCGGCGCTACTGACGAAACGCACGCATAAATTGATCGGATAGCGGCTTCATCAAATACGAAAGCACGGTTCGATCGCCGGTTTGAACGAACGCTTCTACCGGCATGCCTGGGACAAGCTTTGCCTCCCCTAACTTGGCAGCTTCGCCAGGGGGCATGGATATGCGAATAGAGTAGTAGCTCGTCCCAGTGCGTTGATCGGTCGTTGTGTCGGCGGCCACCCGGTTCACGATTCCAGTAATCTCGGGCGTGGTCCGCATGTTGAAGGCAGGGAAGCGCAGTATCGCCTTCTGACCTATCTGAACCTTGTCGATGTCTTGCGGGTTCACTCGCGATTCGACCATCAATTTGTCGGCATTCGGTACGATCAGCATGATCGTTTCGCCGGCCGGAATCACACCACCAACGGTGTGCATTGAGAGCTGAAATACAGTGCCATCTTGCGGGGATCGAATCTCCGTTCGCTTGAGTTGGTCCATCGCGGCAACCTTGCGCTCGATGAATTCACCGATCTTGCTGTCGATATCGCGCAGTTCCTTCGCAACATCGCTGGCAAGGTCCTGGTCGATTTGAATAATCTGCAACCTAAGCTCGGCGATCTTGCCCTTTCCCTGCGCGATCGACGCAATGAGTTGGCCATGCTCCACGTCGATTCTGGTCGCGTCGCGCTCCAGTGAGTTCATTCGCGTCAGCGGAACCAAATTCTTTTCATAGAGAGTTTTAACGCCAACCAGCTCTTGAGCTATAAGCTGACCTTCTCTTTCTTTCGCGTCTTTTTGCGCCTCTAGCCCAACACCCTCTTCTTTGAGTTGTCTGATGCGTTCCTGCAGCTGCGCCTTCTGACCGGTCCGTGCGGAACGCCGAAGATCGAACAGCTTCCGTTCAGCCGTCAGTGCCTGGGCCACATCAGGATCATTGCTTTGACTTAGCAAATCCTGCGGAAAGGATATGGAATCCGCTCCATCGCGTTCGGCGACCAAACGGGCTTTGCGGGCATAGAGTTCAGTCAGGGCCTTTGTTACGATGGCGAGGTTCGCTCGAGTCACAGTGTCGTCGAGCCGCACCAGGGTCTGGCCGACTTTCACATGGTCTCCGTCATGCACGAAGAGGCTTTCGACAACACCGCCGGTTGGATGCTGAACTTTCTTGACATTTGAATCGACCACGATCGTTCCTGGGGCGATCAAAGCGCCAGAAATCTCTGTCGTTGATGCCCACACCCCGACGCCGCCAGTAAGCGTCGCAACGACGGCTGCGCCGGCGATGATGTAGTTGCGAATGGAGATGTGGGGGTGCGCTCGCGAGAAGGTCTGCATCGGCTCGGCTTTCATCTAGCGAACAATCTCGACAGCCCGTAGTGCCTGCGGTTTGAGAACCCGATTGAGAATCTCTTCTTTAGGGCCGAATTCAACGAGCCGGCCCTTGTTCATCGCAAGTATGAAGCCGACACCGGAAATCGCACTTTGACGATGTGCGACGACGATCACGATGCCATTCCGCGCACGGATCCCGTGTATGGCCCGGCTAAGCGCCTCGTCTCCCTCGGCGTCGAGGTTGGAGTTCGGCTCATCCAAAACGATGAGGAAGGGGTCGCCGTAAAGTGCGCGGGCCAAAGCGATTCGTTGAGCTTGTCCCGCGGAGAGTCGGGTTCCTTGATCGCCGATTTGGGTGTCGTATCCTTCGGGAAAATTGAGGATCATCTCGTGCACGCCGGCGTTCTTGGCGGCGGCAACGACGGCTTCAGGGCTGGGGCGCGCGGCGAATCGTGAGATGTTCTGCGCGATCGTTCCTTCCATCAGCTCCACGTCTTGGGGAAGGTATCCGACGTGTGCTCCAAGGAGGTCGGCAGACCATTGGTCGGACGTCGCCCCATCGAGGCGGACGCGCCCTCGCGCGGGAGTCCATACGCCCACGAGAAGGCGGGCAAGACATGACTTCCCGGACCCGCTTGGCCCGATGATGCCGAGCCCGTCTCCGGCCTTCAATGAGAAGGTCACGTCACTCACGACGAGTCTTTTATCGCCGGGTGGCACGACTGATACGGACTCAACCGAGATTGTCTTGCGAGGCAGCTCGAGCTGCATAGGCAAGGCGACGGGGGGAAATACTGCGAGCAGTTGGTTCAGCCGCCCCCAACTCTGCCTGGCAGCGACGAAGTTCTTCCAGTTGGCAATAGCCATATCGACTGGAGCGAGTGCTCGTGCGCTCAGTATAGATCCGGCGATGATAATGCCCGCAGTTGCTTCTTGATTGATGACAAGATAGGCGCCGACCGCGAGCACCGCCGATTGCAGAATCATTCTTAGAACTTTTGACGTCGATGAAAAGCTACTGGCGATATCACTGGCTTGTCTGTGACTTTCGATGTATTCGCGGTTAGCTTCATGCCATCGCGCGGCAATGCGTCCTGCCATTCCCATCGCCACAAGCGCTTCCGCGTTGCGCCGACTTGCTTCGGCAAGATTGTTTCGCGATTGGCCCAGCGAAACCATTCTCCTCCCAGGCTCACGAGTGAATATCTCGGTGAGGATGGTCAATCCACAAAGCACAATGGCGCCGACAAGCGCGGTTATGCCGATCAAATAATGAAAGCCAAAGCAAATCGCGAGGTACAACGGCATCCACGGAAGATCGAAAAGGGCAATGGGACCGGCACCCGACAGAAAGGACCGGACGCTATCCAAATCCCGCAGTGATTGAAGCCCATCGCCACGGTTTCCAGCCTTGAGAGGAAGTCCCACGAGCGCATCGTAAACTCGGGGGCTGATCGTATAATCGAGGCTGGAACCAACCCGTACGAGCAGGCGACCGCGGATGAGATCGAGCAGCCCCAGCGCGGCGTAGAGCCCAATGGCAAGAGCCGATATGCCTAAGAGCGTCGGAATGCTTCGGCTTGGTAGGACACGATCATAAACCTCCAGCATGAAGATGGCGCCCGTGAGCATGAGGATGTTGCTCATGCCGCTGAAGAGCGCCGTGGAGATAAAGGCCCCGCGGCAGGATGCGAGCGCTTCCGTAAGCTCAGACCGGGAGGCTGCGCCCGATGTCCGGGCTTCCTGTTTCGTGGAAATCTGCATGCCTTCACCCCCGGCGGGTGCGAATCGCCCCTGCTTTCTGTAGGCCACTTGATTGTATTTTCCCTTAACCCCTTGGAAGGATTGCCACTGATAGCCCGAAAGGGGTCAAAAAGATGGTATGGACAAAGGTATCCCAGGCGTGAAGGGGACGGAGCGCGATGCACCAGGTGCCGGCTCACAATCCATAGTTGTTGATAGGCGATTGAATATATGTACAGTGCTAACCAAGTAATTGGCCGTGCGCCCGGAGGGGGCGGGGCAGGGGATGTCATGAGGACATTGGCGGCGGTTTTGATGATGGCTTTCGCGGCGACGCCAAATGCAGCGCTCGCCGGCGAGGCCGCATGGACCGGTTTCTATATCGGCGCGAACGCGGGCGGCGCCTGGAGCACTTCCACCAGTACGCTGAACGTCACGGACGGCCCAACCCTTGCGAATTGCCACTTCTGCAATGCTGGCGCAAGTGACCTTGGCGCCGTGCAGGGTGCGGGATCTTCGAACTTCAATCCATCCGGGTTCGTTGGCGGCGCGCAGATCGGCTATAATTGGCAGGTTTCCAATATCGTCTTCGGGCTCGAGGCCGACTTCGAATCGTTTTCCCAACATAAATCGGCCAACACCGAGTTCGCGCTTACAAACAACAGCGCGACAGCAGGCAATTGCGTCGGAGCTTGTGTTGGCAATTTTTCAAATTCTATCAAGACAGATTGGTTGATTACCATCCGGCCGCGTGTCGGCTACGCGTGGGATCGCACGTTGGTCTACACCACGGGAGGGCTTGCGCTGACCCGAATTTCCTTCGCTCAGTCTTACACGGATAACATCGGATTTCTGGCTGGCCCGGGGGGCATCGAAAATGCTTCGGCCTCATCTACCAAGGCCGGCTGGGTAATCGGCGGTGGCATAGAGCATCAGTTCCTGGATAATTGGACGCTCAGAGCCGAGTATCTTTATGTGAGGTTCGGCGGCCTCACCGCGTCAGGTAGGCTCAGCGATCCCATCGCCGGAGATTATTCTAATTTCTCGAATAGCGTCGACCACCTGTCATCCAACATCGTCCGCATCGGACTGAACTACAGGTTCGGCGCTACCCCGGCTACCAGGCGAAATTAGACCGAAAGACTCCTCGTGGGGGCCGTTAGGCATCAGCTCTCGGCGTAGCGTGAGTAATAGGTCGCCGGCATCTCAGTCGATTTATTGAGAACGACGCGCACGACTGACGTCGCTGCGAGATGTTTGTAGCATTCCTTGATCTCGGAAACAGTTGTGGTTCCCACCGTCGCGAGGAACAAGACGCAGTCGATAGACGGCAGGAATGTGATGACGTCATCGCCCGTCAGCAACGGTGGAAGATCGACGATAACCGTCCAATCCTTGAAATCACGCTTGATCGTCTGAATGATTGACGCCATCCTTTTGGAGGCCATCCATTCCGATGAGCTCAACGTGGATGCTTCGCACGGCAGAACCGATATAGTTTCGCTCTTGACGGTCGCCCGCACCAAGCTGTCGGCCAGAGTCGTACGCCCCTCCAGTAAGCTGATAATGCCGGAATCGCAAGGGATGCCGAGATATCTTGCAACCTGCGGCTTTTGAAGGTCGAGGTCCACAAGCAAAACCGGGCGTTCTTGCTGTCGTGCGATGCTGAGCGCGAGATTAGCTGACACGACGCTTTTGCCGCATGCCGCAGACGGCGAAGTCGTACCAACGATTTGCCAGGAGTTCATGGCCATCGACTGCAGAACCTGCGTTCTAAGCATGTCGAACGACTTGGACCGCGGATCGGACACGTTGTAGGAAATAATCCTCTTCGATTCCAGATGCACCGGATCGAGCGCAACTTCGCGTCCCCAGAGACGCGTCGCCGTAGGCACGCCGGGCACATGCTGGAACTGCGGTTGTGCGAGCGCGACGGTGGGGTCAGGCACGGTAGCGCCCACCTGCTTTGCGCGATCAAGAGCTTGTCTGATATGTTCCATTGGCGCTGTTGCTATTATCCAAAGACAGTCGTGACGACTTTCTGGAATAAAATGTCCCAGGGAGGCAGGACGAAGTAGACGGTTGCGGCTGCGCCGGCGATGAGGAGAATTGCGAAACTAATCCATAGCAGGATTCGCCGGCGTTTTCGCCGCAGGTCGGCATTAGTGTAAATATTCGGGATGGCGACGATCAGGTGGCTATCGATGAGGGATGCCAGATCGGCGCTCCGGCGAACTGCTGGGTTGAGTGCCTCCGAACCGACGAGTATCCCCGCGCTGGCCAACATAGCGAAGGCCGCAACCACAGCGAAGATCTTTGGTCGGTTCGGGCTGACCGGCTTTGTCGGGACGGTCGGCTGCTCGATGACCTCAAGCCTTTCCGAATGTTGTCCCCGCTCAAGGCTTTCACCGAGGCGCGCGGCAGCGAGCTTCTGAGTGGCAGTATTGAGCTCGTCTTTCAGGCTCGCGCGCTTGGTTTGAAGTGCGTCGAGACCTAGCGCGACGAGCCCCGCGACCGTGGGGTTCCCGTCAGCGGTTGCGAACTGCTGCGTTGCGGTACCTGGCGTGGCCCCCTGCGACGGCGCCGAAGCGGGGGTAGCGGCAGGCGTCAGGACGGTTGGGCCGGCATTGGACTTCTCGAGCGCCTCGATCTTTCTCTTGAGTGCGCGAATAGCAGGGTGTGAGTCCGCGTATACGGCTCTCATGGTCACGAGCTGAGCTTTGAGAGCGGCCAGCTCTTTGGCTTCGTCGGATTCGGCGATAGTCACTTTTGGAGAGCGAGCGGCGATCACAATCGCAGCATCAATCGAGCGAAGCTGGCCCTCGATGCGATTGACGTCCCGTTCAAGAAATTTTGTGGTCTCCGCCGCGAAATTGGTTCGCGTCCTCACGTCCTCGGCGAGGATCATTGTGAGCAGTTCGTTCGCGACCTTCGTTGCAATCAACGGATTTTCGTAGTCGAATCCGACCGTGAAGGCGATCGCATCCTTACGCTCACTAGGCAGACTGAGTTCCAGCGGGTTGATCTGAGTTCGCTGACGGATGAAATCGACAATGTCCGTACCCTTGATAGCGCCCTCCCAACCGGTTGAGAGATGGAACTTCCGGTTGAGCGCCAGTAAGTTATCCCTGGTCATTATCCGCTGTTGGATGACCTGGATCCGCTCATTGGCAAGTGTGGCCACCGTTGGACGGACGAGGTCCTTCGGGATCTCCTGCGACGAGACCAGGATCTTGCCTTGAGCGAGGTATCTGGCGGGCCACGCAAAGGTCAGAACCGATCCGGCGCCTAAAAGAAGAATGAACGGTACGATAAAGTACCATGCCCGGCGCCTGAGCAGATCCAAGACGTGGGAGATTTGGAGGAAGCTGGTTTCCTCCTCATGCGCGAACTCGGTGTATTCCTGGCGCTGGAGCACTGATCCCTCGGGGTAAGGAGCTTGGGCCGTTCAAGGCGCTCTGCCGAGCGCGTTGCTGAGCCAGTTCTCACAAAACCAATATAACAAAAAAGGGGCCCCTATAAGGCCCCTTTTGGTAGCACGCGTGTTAAGGATTAATCAGGCCGCGACGGCAGCCCCGTTCTTGCGGCGCTTGCGAAGCTTGCCGAACATGAACCCGCCGCCTAGAACGCTACCGAACAGCGGAAGCGCAGCGGGGATCGGAGTTTCGCCCTGCAGCGTCCCGCCGAGGAGTGTCGCAACACCCATGAAGTCGTCGTGGTTGTCGTCGGCGCCGCCGTTATCATTGAAGCCGAACACCACGAAGCTCGTCGGAGAGTAGCTGTAGCTATAGACGCCAGTGATTGGATCGAAGGTGGCATAAGCGAACACGAGATTCGCAATGCTTTCCCCCGGGACTGCATTGCCCGTCCCGTTCGATATGGACTGACCCGTGGTCGTGTCCACCAACGTGAAGTTGACGGTCTGGGTGGTACCGGCAGAAAGACCCATGAAAACCGGACCGGTCTGCGGAGAAGTGGGCGAGCCGCCAGGAAGCGCGCAGGTCCCGCAGTTATTGTTAGCATTGTTCTCCGTGAAGGTCGCTACACCGGGAGCCGAAAACGTATCGACATTGTTCGACTCGGATCCAAGATAGCTCCAAGAGATCGAGTAGCTGGATAGCCCGTTCACCTGCAGGATTGCTGGGCTGCCCGCAGTACTGGCGATGAGCGCTCCACCATTCGTCGTATCGGTAACATCTGAAGCTGGATTATTCACGACGTTGTTGTTGGATATGGCGGTACCATATCCGGTAAAGTCAGCGAGGGCTCCGCCGCCCGAAATCGTGAATGTGGCCGCGTGAGCACTCTGCGTTGCCAAACCTATCGATGTCGCAAACAGCGCCATGAGCGCTATTTTTGCAGCTCTCTTCGTCATTGACGTAACTCCCGAGTAAGCGCTGGTACAGGGCGCAATCGTCTTTTAGCCACATTGGTAACAAACCATAAATCACTACTACTGTAAAGTGTTCCAATTCAAGAAAGCTATTATTTACCGTGTTTTTTGTGTCTGAGGACGGCCCCGTAAGCGGCTACCATCCGAGGCCCGAAGGTTCGGGTATCGGCGCTAGGATTGGCCAACGTCCGTGCCCGTCCGCCTGCGTCCCAAAAATGTCATCCGGGCGTCCATATTTCCTTCGAGTAACCTAAGCAGAGAATAGGATTGGCTCCGTGCGGGAGCTTCTGGCAAACCTATTCGACCGGGTCGTAATTAGGTCTGCTTGTCGCTAAAATATCTGCTAGAGCAAGTATTTAGTGGTCAAGCGCTCGCTGCGGTGGTGGCTGAGGTTCGAATGTACGAGACATATTACGGCTTGCGAGAGAAGCCGTTTTCCATCCTGCCTGATCCCGATATGATCTACTGGGGGCAGGTTCATCGCATGGCCTTTAGCATGCTCGAATTTGGCGTGATGAACAACGCCGGGTTCACCGTCATCACGGGTGAGATCGGCTCCGGCAAGACGACGTTGGTGCGTCACTTGTTGCGAAAGCTCGATCCCAAGACGACCAACGTCGGCGTCATCTCCGATACCCCCCACGGGAGGGAGGAGTTGCTTCAGTGGATCTTGATGGCGCTCGACCAGCCCTTTGAAGGTAGCGCTGCCAACCTTCTGAAAATGTTCAGAGATTTCTTGTACGGGCAGCATCAGGCGCGGCGACGCACAATCCTGATAGTCGATGAAGCCCAGAACTTGGGCTCTGACGCGTTGGAGGGCCTGCGGATGCTCTCCAATATCAACGTCGATAAGTTCCAGTTCCTCCAGCTCATCCTTGTGGGTCAGCCGGAGTTGAAACAGCTCCTTTGCAGCCCGCAGCTGCGCCAGTTCGCTCAACGGGTGTCCTCGGACTTCCATCTCAAGCCTTTGGCCCGCGAAGATGTGGTAAAATACATCAACTTCCGGATCGGCGCTGCCGGCGGGCGGTCACAGATCTTCACCGAAGACGCCTGCAATATGATTGCTGTCGCCAGCCATGGCGTGCCGCGGGTGATCAACATTCTTTGCGACACCGCCTTGGTCTACGGTTTCTCGACCGAGTCACGGCTAATCGATCGTCGGCTCGTCAGCCTTGTCATTGAAGACAAGCAGAAATTCGGAATTTTTCCGGTGAATGGAGCGGCTGTCGTTTGACAGTTAGTGGTTGACGGCCGCCAGTGTCTGGCAATACTCATGGCGAGGGGCTACAGCTGGCATCGGCCCCCGGGGCGCATAGGCGGGGGAGAACTTCCATGCGAGCATTCCTGGCTATTCTTTTGTTCGTCGGGTTTGTTGGTCCAGCGGCGGCGCAGGCGCTCCGGCCGGGGGATACTATTCATATCTCGGTCTGGCAGGACCCGAAACTCGACCAAACTTTGGTCATCGGTCCCGACGGCTCTTTCGGATTTCCTCTCGCTGGTCATATCCGTGCCGCCGGGCGATCGCCGCAGGCAGTAGAGGATATCTTGAAGTCGCGCCTGCAGAAGAACTATACCGGCGCTTTGGACATCACCGTCTCCTTGGCTGCGGTCAATAAGCAAGACGAGGAAGACACCAAGCCGCGAGTCTATGTCACCGGCGAAGTGCTTCGGCCGGGTCCGGTGCTGCTCACAACGCGTATAAACGTCATGCAGGCGATCGCGCTGGCCGGCGGCCTGGGTCCATTTGCGGCGAAGCAACGTATACAGCTTCACCGCAAGGTCGAAGGTTCCGATCGGATCTTTGTCTTCGATTACAAAGCCTATACTGCTGGCCTCGATACCGCCGACAATCTTAACCTGCGAGCGGGCGATGTAATCATCGTTCCCGAAAGGGGCCTTCTTGAATGACAGGTTTAGTGGCGCCGTCTGCGCGAGCATCGGGCCCATTTGATCGTGAAAGCTTTTCCGCTCACAATCTTACTGCTTCTCGCGGCCTCGGGTGCTGAAGCGGCCGACGTATCCGTCAAAGGCACGCTGAGTGAAACCCTTGACGGCGGCGACAATTACTTCCTGGTGAATTCTCCATCCGGGCCGACTGGCAGGACGCTCAGTGCCATTAACTTGGCGACGCTTGCTCGCACGCCGGACACTCGCTTTCTCCTAAACACAGACTATAGCTACTATAAGTATTTCGGCCCTGGTACCAATGACAGTTCCTTAACGTGGGGAACGCCTGCTGATGCGAGCTTGAGCGTCGATCACTTCACGAAGCTAACGAAGTACAATTTCATCGCCTCTTGGAACCGGGCCGATGCGGCGACGACTCAACTTGCTCAAAGCGGCGTCGCCACGCTGCGGGGCACCATCGATACGTTCAATGTTGGCGGCTCTATTGCGCATGACCTGAGCCGTATCGACACAATCAATTTATCGACTCAGGCATCGAAGGCCACTTACAGCGACCCGACACAACTCCCGTACGTCGATCTCACGACGGCGCTGACTTGGAATCACAATCTTTCGCCTATTGCCACGTGGATAAACTCCGCCAGCTTTGACTGGTTCGAAGAAGATAATACAGCGAGAAGTCAGCGTCTTTTCTGGAGATTCACGACCGGCCTGCAGGCGCGTTTGTCTTCCCGCCTGAACGTATATGGCGATGTCGGCCTGGGATTCGTGAATTCCTATCAAACAGCAGGCGCGAGCGCGATTATTCCAACCACCCCACTGGGAGGTACGACGCCGTTCCAGCCGCAAGTGGGGACAGGCAACAGTGTTCTTGCCGATTTGGGTCTCGATTATTCTCTCACCGCAACAACGACTGTGTCGGCGCATGCGGCGCAGAGCATTGTGCCGCTAATCACGGGACAATTGCAGAAATCAGAGACGATCGGAGGATCGGTTAATCATACGATTAATTACTATTCGAATATTGCGTTTTCGACGCAGTACACCTACTTACCCGCGGTTTCGGGGAATAATCTCTTTGCGCAAAGCAGCGCTTCAGAGTTTTTGTCTGGGTCTGTTTCTTATAGTTATCAATGGACGCGCGAATGGCATTCGACATTTTCCTACACTTATCTGCAGCGCGACGATGATACAGGCCTCGCGCGCTCGAACATTTTCTTGGTGTCGCTTGCGCGCGACTTTACATTGATCGGGAACCCGACGGGCCTGCTTCAGGCCGAGGCGGCACGAGCCCGAGAACGTGAGCGCAATAGCATCGGGTATGTGTTCCCGAATTTTCGCTAAACGTTATGCCGTGGCAGGGCTAACAAATCAGGCG
>Ga0164242_10001333_pt1 | contig 29206 bp, 19 predicted proteins | sample OricomgcompostMG_FD_108783 | JGI IMG/M metagenome (GOLD analysis project Ga0164242, IMG submission 108783) | Miracle-Growth compost microbial communities from Emeryville, California, USA - Original compost - Miracle growth compost (MG) ...
GCGGATTCAGCTGGCGCAACAAGCTGCGCGATTGCTGAAGGAGAATGCCGCGGCCCGCACCGCTCGGGAGGCCGCACGGCGAGAGGCAGAGAAGGAGGTGGAGGTGGCCCGCGCTGCCCAGCGCATCGTGCTGATCTCCGAGGGGCTGGACCCGAAGGGGATCTGCCCGGCCGAGGTGGGCCTGGTCGAGCTGGGGACCGACGCCTACCGCCGGGCGCTCGCCGGCTACGCCTCCGGCACCGCCGAGGGGATGGCCGCGTGGATCGCGCACTGCGCCCGCGCCCTGGAGCTCGGGATGCGCGAGTCGACGGCGGTCTGCGAGGCCATGCAGCGCGGAATGGCCTGACGCCGGCCGCGGCGGCCGGGTGACCCGACGTCAGGAGGGCGTCGGGGCGGGCGCGTGTCGGGCTCGTGGGCGGTCCTCCGCGCCGTAGAGATTTTCTGGAAATCGTGGAACCGGCCGCGCGAAGCCGGCGTCATCCCCGGTGCGAACGGTCCAGGGGGTCGGCACGGGGGGTGCCGGAGGGATCGCGAGGGGGGCGCGGCGTCCGGGTTCGGGGGCCCGGGCGCGGCACGCCGCCGCGGGGATGGTGCGCACGCCGAGGCCCGCATCGGGCCGGGGAGGGGGGAGTGCGCACCAGGCGGCTGCGGGGCGGCGTGCCTCAGGCCGCGGGACGCCGCACGCTGCGAGCCGCCGCGCACAAGAGTGGCGGCGGCACCGGGTGGGGGTGCCGCCGCTGGCACAGCCACCGGGTGACCATGCGTGCACCTGTTCCATGCCCATCCGGCGGGGATATCGCCCGTTCGCCGGGTGTGGCGGCCCGATCGCGGGTCGGCTGCTCGTGGGTGCCCGGTCAGCTGTGTGGTGCGGTCCGTGGGGCCGGAGAAGGTGCTCCCGGTTCTGCTGGGACCACCCGGTCTCGCGGGCCGTGAGTCCTTTGTAGCGCTGATCCCGGGCAAGCGGAACCCCAGGCCCGGTTTCTTTACCTAATGCCGTCGAAATGCCGTCGAAACGGGACAGAAGTCACCCGATCGGAGGCGTCGCGGCGCTGCGCGCGGGCGGGCGCTGCGGGCGCTGCGGGCGCTGCGGGCGATGTGGGCGATGTGGGTGTGCGGGTGTGCGCTGCGGGTGGGTGGAGCCCGTCCCGTCAGGCGGGGGAGGGACGGCGGCGGCTGAGCACCGCGTACCCGGCGATCCCCGCCGTGATCGCGGCGGCCGCGAACACCGAGGCGGCCAGCGCCGGCCGCTCCCGCACCGAGAGCGAGGACAGCGAGGGCAGCGAGGACCAGCCCGGCATCCGCCGCCGCAGCGGCACCGGCCGGGTGAAGGTGAGCACCGGCCAGTCGCGCGCGGTCGCCTCCTTGCGCAGCCCGCGGTCCGGGTTGACCACGGCCGGGTGGCCGACCTCCTCCAGCATCGGCAGGTCGGTGGCCGAGTCGCTGTACGCGTAGCAGCGGGAGAGGTCGTAGCCCTCGGCCTCGGCCAGCTCGCGGATCGCGGAGGCCTTGTTCTCGGCGTAGGCGTAGAAGTCGATCTCGCCGGTGTAGCGGCCGTCCTCCTCGCGCATGCGGGTCGCGATCACCCGGTCGGCGCCGAGGAGTTCGCCGATCGGTTCGACCACCTCGGAGCCCGAGCTGGAGACGATCACGACGTCCCGGCCGGCCGCGTGGTGCTCCTCGATGAGCGAGGCGGCCTCCTCGTAGATGATCGGGTCGATCAGCTCGTGCAGGGTCTCGGCGACGATCTCCCGGACCTGCTGGACGTTCCATCCGCGGCAGAGCTGCGAGAGGTACTCGCGCATCCGCTCCATCTGGTCGTGGTCGGCGCCCCCGGCGAGGAAGACGAACTGGGCGTAGGCGCTCTTGAGCACGGCCCGGCGGGTGATCAGCCCGCCGTGGTAGAACGGCCGGCTGAAGGCCAGCACACTCGACTTGGCGATCACCGTCTTGTCGAGGTCGAAGAAGGCCGCGGTACGCGTCGGCCGGAGGAACGGCGGGACGGGCGAGGGCTGCTGGAGGCGGTTTTCCACACCATGAGGATATGCGCCCACCATTCGGCGTAAGGCCCGGCGAGTGGGTTTGCCTGAGAAGACCCTCGGGTACACCATGGAGGTCACGGATCGTTCGCGACCGTGCTAACCCGGTCCGGCTCCTCCCCCCCCGAGTCGGCCGTGGAAGGACGACCCCCGCTCTCCCCCCCGGCGGGGGTCGTCGCATGTCCGGGGCCGGTTCGCGGGTGCGGTGCGGCCGGTCGGGCCCGGGCCGGCCGCGGTGGCGGCCGGTGGTGGGCCGCTGGGGGTTCCTTCTCACGGTGAGTGTCAACGAGTTGACGCATTCGCCGTTCTTCCGGGTGACGGAGTTTTCCACAAGTAGCCCTCCGTCCACAGAAGTCGCGGCGGCTTCCCCGGGAATGCCGGAAAAGCGCAAGGCTCGTTCGTGTCTGCGGAGCGGAACCGCCTCCGCGGTATTCGGCGCGCGTGCGCGCGGCACTCGGGGAGGCAGTCATGGCGGGAGCAGCGTCCGGCGGAACCGGCCCGGCCTGGGAGGGCCGGGAGGGGCCCGGCGACGGGCCGGGGAGCGGACTCGTGGGTGGCGGCGCGGGCGGCGCGTCCGCTGACCGGCCGCCCGGCGAAGGGGCTTGGCCGGGTGACGTTCTCGGCCCTGGGGAGGCGCCGGCGGGGGCGTCGGCCGAGACGGTGGCGGGCGGGCCGTGCCCGGGTCCGCTGGTGGTGAGCGAGGACGCCGAGCTGGTCGAGTCGGTGCTGCGGCTGTGCGCCGCCGCCGGGGTCGACGCGGTCACCGGGTGGGGCGTCCCGCCCGGCCCGGTCCCGTGGGAGACCGCCCCGCTCGTCCTGGTGGGGGACGAGGTCGCCGAGCGGATGATCGGGATCACCCGTCGTCCCGGCGTCCTGCTGGTCGGCCGGGATCTGGACGAACCGGGCATCTGGCGGCGGGCGGTGGCGCTCGGAGCGGAGCACGTCGTCCTGCTCCCGGACGGCGAGGAGTGGCTGCTCGACCGGATCGCCGACGCGGCCGAGGGCGTGGGTGCTCGGGCGCTCACCCTCGCCGTGCTCGGCGGGCGCGGCGGAGCCGGCGCGTCCACGCTGGCCTGCGCCCTGGCCGTGACGGCGGCGCGGGAGGGCCGCCGGGCGCTGCTGGTGGACGCGGATCCGCTGGGCGGCGGGGTCGACGTGCTGCTCGGCGCCGAGCGGGCGGCAGGCGTCCGCTGGCCCGAACTCGCCGCCTCTCGCGGCCGGGTGAACGCCGTCGAGCTGGAGCGGGCGCTGCCGCTGGCCTCCGGGGTGCGGGCGCTGAGCTGGGACCGCGGCGGACTGCTCGGCGTTCCGGCGGAGGCGGTGCGGACGGTGCTCGGCGCCGCCAGGCGGCGCGGCGGCCTGGTCGTGGTCGATCTCCCGCGCCGGATCGACGAGGCGGCGGGGGAGGCGCTGGCCCAGTGCGACGCGGCGCTGCTGGTGGTCCCGGCGGAGTTGCGGGCGATGGCCGCGGCGGGGCGGGTCGCCGCCTCGGCGCGGATGCGGGTCGCCGACCTGCGCGCGGTGGTGCGCGCCCGCCCGGGTGCGGCGGCGGTGGCGGAGGAGATCGCCGAGGGCCTGCACCTCCCGCTCGCGGGGGAGTTGCCCGCCGAACCGGGCCTGGACGAGGACCTCGAACGCGGGCGCCCGCCAGGGGCCCGTCCGCGCGGGCCGCTGGCCCGGTTCTGCTCCGCGTTCCTCACCGAGGCGCACGCGGCCCTCGCTCTGCCCGAGGGGTGGGCGGCATGAGCGCGTCGACGCCGCGAGCGGCGGGGCACGCGGCGGCGGGCCGCGGGCAGGCGGGCCGCGGGCAGGCGGGCCGCGGGCCGGCGGGCGCTGCGGCGGCCTCCGTGCGGGGCGGCGGACGGGCCGGCGTATCGGCCGGCGTACCGGCCGGGCGGGCCGAGCCGCGGCGGGAGCTGCTCGACGCGGTGCGGTTGCGGCTGGCCCGGACGGGCGCCGAGGCCACGCCTGCGCGACTGGCCGGCGCGCTGCGGGCGCAGGGCCGCCCGCTCGGCGACGCCGAGGTGCTGGAGGCGGCGCGCAGACTGCGCTCCGAGCTGGTCGGCGCGGGCCCGCTCGACCCGCTGCTCGCGGACCCGGCCGTGACCGACATCCTGGTCAACGGCCCGGCCGAGGTCTGGATCGACCGCGGCCGGGGGCTGGAACGCGTCCCGGGCGTCCGGTTCGCGGATCCCCCGGCCGTCCGCCGGCTCGCCCAGCGGCTGGCGGCTGCCGCCGGGCGCAGGCTGGACGACGCGCGCCCCTGGGTGGACGCGCGGCTGCCGGACGGCACCCGGCTGCACGCCGTCCTTCCGCCGATCGCGGCCGGCTGCACCCACATCTCGCTGCGGACCGCGCCGGCCAGGGCGTTCAGCCTGGACGAGCTGGTGGCGGCCGGCAGCCTGCCGCCCGAGGGGGCGGCGCTGATGCGGGCCGTGATCCGGTCCGGGCTCTCGTTCCTGGTCTCCGGCAGCACCGGCAGCGGCAAGACCACGCTGCTGTCCTCGCTGCTCGGCGCCGCCGGGCCGGGCGAGCGGATCGTGGTCGCCGAGGACTGCGCCGAACTGCGGCCGGACCACCCGCACGTGGTCCGGCTGGAGGCCCGCCCGGCCAACCAGGACGGCGCCGGCCGGATCAGCCTGCGCGACCTCGTCCGGCAGGCCTTGCGGATGCGGCCGGACCGGCTGGTCGTCGGCGAGGTGCGCGGGCCTGAGGTGTGCGACCTGCTCGCCGCGCTCAACACCGGCCACGCCGGCTGCGGCACCCTGCACGCCAACCGGGCCGCCGACGTCCCCGCCCGGCTGGAGGCGCTCGCCTGCTCGGCCGGGCTCGACCGGCCCGCCCTGCACAGCCAGCTCGCCGCCGCGCTGGAGGCGGTGGTGCACGTGGTCCGCGATCCGCTGGACGGCCGGCGGCGCGTCGCCGAGATCCACCTGCCCCGGCGCGGTTCGGACGGCCTGGTGGTCACCGTCCCGGCGGTGGGCTTCACGGCGGAGGGCGGGATGCGCCCCGGCCCGGCGTGGCCGCTGCTGGCGGAGCGCTGCGGGTTGAACCGGGGCGGGCCGGATCCGGGCGGGCCGGATCCGGGCGGGTTGCACCGGGGCGGGCCCGCCGGGAGCGGGGACGAAGGGATCGGCCGCGGCGGGGCCGAGCGGTGAGCCCGGGCGTGGTGGTGCGGGCGGTGGCCGCGGCGCTGCTCGCGGGTGCGGCGGTCGCGTTGGCCGCGAGCGAGCGGGGCCTGCGCCGCCTGAGGGCGCTGCGCGGGATCGGCGCAGCGGCCGAGCGCCCGCACGGGCGGCGACTGTCCGCCTGGTGGGAGGCCGCGCGGAGGTCGGGGGCGCGCCTCCTGCCGGGGCGGCTGCGGGAGGCCGTGGCGGGTGACCCGGCGCTGGTGCGGGCCTGCTGCGCGGTGCCGCTCGGCGCGCTCGCCGGCTGGCTGCTGTCCTCGCCCGTGCCGCTGATCGGGGGCGCGGTCGCGGTGCCGCCGCTGCGTCGGCTGCTGCGCGGGCGGAGGGCGGCGGCGCGGCGGGAGCGGGCGCGGCATGCGGTGGGCGAGCTGTGCGCGGCCGTCGCCGGCGAGCTGCGGGCCGGGGCGACGCCCGAGCAGGCCCTGCTGATGGCGCTGCCCGCGGACGAGGAGGACCGGTTCCCGGAGGACCTGCGATCCGGCCGACGGGAGTTGGTCGCCGCTGCCGGCTACGGCGGTGACGTGCCGACCGCGCTGCGGCGGCTCGCGCAGGTGCCCGGGGGCGAGGGGGCGGCGGCGGTCGCGGCCTGCTGGGAACTGGCCGAACAGCGCGGCACGGGTCTCGCGGCGGGGCTGGACCGGATCGCCGAGTCCCTGCGTGCCGAACGGGCGCTGCGCGAGTCCCTGCGGGCGGAGTTGGCGGCCCCGCGGTCGACCGCGGCCCTGCTGGCCGGTCTGCCGGTGTTCGGCGTCGGCCTCGGTTCGGCGCTGGGCGCCCGGCCCTTCCGGTTCCTGCTGCACACCGGCCCAGGGCTGGGCTGCCTGGTGGCGGGCGCCGCGCTGGAGTGGGCCGGACTGGCCTGGACCGGGCGGCTCGCCGCGACCGCCGAGGCGGCGGGCGCCCTGGCGGGAGCGGGCAATGAAGCCGCGTCGGCGCGGGCATCGCCCCCGGTCGTGAACGGAGTGCCCGCGCTTGGCGCCAGCCCGGCGAGGAACGGGGGGTGACGATGAGTCAGGAAGTCGCGGTCGCCGCGATCGGCGCGGCGCTCTGCGCGGGGCCCGCGGTGGCGCTGCTGCGGCGTAGCGGAGGGCAGCGGCGCGCGGCGGCGCTGGGACTGCTCGGCGCGTCTCCGCCGGGGGCGCCCGGCGGGGTGGCCGGCCGCGGTCTGTGGCGGTGCTGGCAGCGCCGGCTGCTCCCGGCCCGCGGGCCCGCGCGGACGCGGGTTCCGTGGCCGCGGTGCCGGGCCGGCGCGGTGCCGGAGGCTCGCGGCCCCGGCCGGCGCGGCGGTGACGAGCCCCGGCGGATCGCCGTGGCGCTGCTGGTCGGCTGTGCGGCGGCGGTGCTGGCCGGTGGCGCGGTGGGCGCGGTCTTGGGCGGGCTCGCGGCCGCGCTCGCGCATCGGCTGCTGCCCCGGCTCCCCTCGCCGCAGGAACGCGCGGCGTCCCGGATCCGCCGACTGGCCGCGGCCCAACTGCCGCTGGCGGCCGACCTGCTGGCCGCCTGCTCGGCGGTCGGCGGGGAGCCCGCGGGGGCGGTCGGGGCGGTCGCCGACGCGCTCCCCGCGCCGGTGGGCCCGCTGCTCGGCGGAGTGGCCGCGCAGTTGCGGCTGGGCGCGGATCCGGCGGAGGCGTGGTCCGGGCTCGCGGCCGAGCACGCCGTGCTGGCGCCGCTCGGCCGGTGCCTGGAACGGGCCGCGCTGAGTGGAGCGCCTCCGGCCGGCGCCCTGGCCCGCCTCGCGGACGCGCAGCGGGCGGAGCTGGCGGCGGCCGCGCAGGCGGCGGTGCGCAGGGTCGGCGTGCTGGCGACGCTGCCGCTCGGCCTGTGCTTCCTGCCCGCCTTCCTGCTCACCGGAGTGGTCCCCACGGTGGCCGGCCTGGCCTCCGGATTCCTCGGCCGCCTCTGATTCGCACCATCGATTCGCACCACATGAACGCGCAAAGGAGACATCCCTCATGAACGAGTTCCTTCGGAGCTTCCGTCCCTGTTCCCGTGTCCGCCGCTTGCTGCGGCAGGCCGCCGCCAGGGTCGCGGCGGTGGCGCGTGCGCGGCTGCGCGGCCGGCCGGCCGACGCCGGGATGACGACCGCCGAGTACGCCGTCGGCACCGTCGCCGCCTGCGGCTTCGCCGCGCTCCTGTACAAGGTGCTGACCAGCGGCTGGGTGAGCACCGCGCTCGCCGACACGGTCCGGAAGGCGCTCCATGCGGTGTGAGCGCAGGCCGTGCGGGCGCAGGCGGTGCGGGCGCAGGCGGTGCGGGCGCGGGCCGTGCGGGGGCGCGGCGGTCGCGGCGGGCGCGCGGAACGGTCGCCGCGAGGCCGGCTATGTCACGGCCGAACTCGCGGTCGGGTTCACCGCGTTGACGGCGGTTGCCGGGGCGTTGCTGGCGACGGCCCTGGCGGTGGCGGCCGACATCCGCTGCGTGGACGCGGCGCGGGAGGGGGCTCGGGCGGCGGCCCGCGGCGATCCGGTGCCCGTGGTGGTCGCCGCCGCACGCCGGGCGGCCCCGGCCGGGGCGCGGGTGGCGGTGAGCAGCGGAGGCGGGCTGGTCCGGGTCAGCGTCTCGAGCGCGGTCGCCGGTCCCCTGCCGCTGCGGGTCGGCGCCGAGGCGGCGGCGGGCGTGGAGCAGCCGCCGGGCCCCGGCGGCCCACCGCCGAGGGGCGGGGAGGGGGCGCCGTGACGGGCCCGCGCGGGCGGCGGTTGCGGGGTGCCCTCGCCGGTGCCCGTGCCGATACCGGGTCCGCCACCGTCGCCCTGCTGGGGGTGCTGGGGCTGGTGGCGTGTCTTTTCGGAGTCGTGCTGGCGGTCGGGGCGGCCGTCGCGGTGCGCCACCGGGCGGAGTCCGCCGCTGACCTCGCCGCGCTCGCGGGCGCGGCGAGGTCCGAGCTGGACCCGGGCGGGGCGTGCGCGCGGGCGGCGGAGGTGGCGGCGGCCCAGCGGGCGCGGCTGATGCGCTGCGAGGCGGACCCCGGCGGCCCCGGCGACCGCGGAGCCGCCGAAGCGGTACAGGTCGTCGCCCGCAGCTCCGCCGGGCCCCTCCTGACCGCCACTGCAACCGCCCGCGCGGGCTGGTCCGCCTCCCCGGCCGGAGTTCGGCTCGCTGTCCGCTCCGGTCCCCAGGGACGCCTGCGGGCCTCACCACCTCCCTGGCCTCAATCGCCGTCCCGCACGCCGTGGTTCGGCTTGCCGGCGACGCCGTCCGCCAGGGGGCGTCCGGTGCAGGGCCCGCGCGCCGGGTCAGTCGCCTCCGCCGCCAGTGGAGTGCGCGGCGCCCGCGTCGCGGCCGGGCGCGCTGCCGCGGGTCGGCGCGCCGTCGAGGAGGGTGCCCAGGAGGCGGAGGGCGGCGGATTTGTCCAGCGGCTCGTTGCCGTTGCCGCACTTCGGGGACTGGATGCAGGAGGGGCAGCCGCGTTCGCACTCGCAGGAGGTGATCGCCTCCCGGGTGGCGGTCAGCCACTCCTCGGCCCGCCGGTAGGCGCGTTCCGCGAAGCCCGCGCCGCCCGGATGCCCGTCGTAGACGAAGACCGTGGGCAGTCCGGTGTCCGGGTGCAGCGGCAGCGAGACGCCGCCGATGTCCCAGCGGTCGCAGGTGGCGAAGAGCGGCAGCAGGCCGATCGAGGCGTGCTCCGCGGCGTGCGCCGCGCCCGGCAGCTCGGCCGGGTCGATCCCGGCCTCCGCCAGCTGATCCTCGGTCACCGTCCACCACACCGCCCGCGTGCGCAGCGTGCGCGGCGGCAGGTTGAGCTTGGTCTCGCCGAGCACCTCGCCGGTGCTCAGCCGGCGCCGCAGGTAGGAGACGACCTGGTTGGTGACCTCGACCGCGCCGTAGGTGAGTTCGGCCTCGCCCCACCGAGTGGACTCGTCGCAGGAGAGCACCGAGATCGCCGTGGTGTCCCGCGCGGTCGTCGAGTACGGCGGCGCGGCCTCCTCGACCAGCGCCACCGAGGCCTCCAGGTCGAGTTCGCGGACCAGGTAGGTACGGCCCTGGTGCAGGTGGACCGCGCCGGTGTGGACGGCGGTGTGCGCGGCCTCGGCGTCGACGGTGCCGAGCAGCCGCCCGGTGTCCGCCTCCACGATGTTGACCGGCGCTCCGCCGCCGCCGCGGATGTCGACGGCGTCGGCGGGCCGCTCCCGCCGGGTCCAGAACCAGCCGCCGGAGCGGCGGCGCAGCATCCCGCGCCGCTCCAGCTGGGCCAGCAGCGGCGCGGTGGCGGGCCCGAAGAGCGGGAGGTCGTCCTCGGTCAGCGGATGCTCGGCCGCCGCCGCGCACAGGTGCGGGGCGAGCACATGCGGGTTGTCCGGGTCCAGCACGGTGGACTCGACGGGCCGGCGGAACAGCGCCTCCGGGTGGTGGACCAGGTAGGTGTCCAGCGGGTCGTCGCGGGCCACCAGCACCGCCAGCGCGCCCTGCCCGGCGCGCCCGGCCCGCCCGGCCTGCTGCCACAGGGACGCCCGGGTGCCGGGGTAGCCGGCCAGCACGACGGCGTCCAGGCCGGAGACGTCCACGCCCAGTTCCAGCGCGCTGGTGGAGGCCAGCCCCAGCAGCTGCCCGCTCTGCAGCGCCCGCTCGATCGCCCGGCGCTCCTCCGCGAGGTAGCCGCCGCGGTAGGCGGCGACCCGGCGGGCGAGGCCGATCTCGGCCAGCCGCTCCTGCGCCATCAGGGCGATCAGCTCGGCGCCGCGCCGCGAACGGACGAACGCGACCGTACGGGTTCCGCCGCGGGCGAGGTCGGCCAGCAGCTCGGCGGCCTCGGAGGTGGCCGAGCGGCGCAGCGGCGCGCCCTGCTCGCCGAGCAGCTCGGTCATCGGCGGTTCCCAGAGCGCGAAGACGACTTCGCCGCGCGGCGAGGCGTCCTCGGTGACCTCGGCGACCGGCAGCCCGGTCAGCCGGGAGGCCGACACGCCCGGCTCGGCGGAGGTCGCGGAGGCGAGCAGGAACACCGGATCGGACCCGTAGCGCGCGCAGATCCGGCGCAGCCGGCGTATGACCTGTGCCACGTGCGAGCCGAACACGCCGCGGTAGGTGTGGCACTCGTCGATCACGACGTAGCGCAGCGCGCGCAGGAACGACGCCCAGCGGGTGTGGCCCGGCAGCATGCCGCGGTGCAGCATGTCCGGGTTGGTGAGCACGTAGGAGGCGTACTGCCGGACCCACTCGCGCTCCTCGAAGGGCGTGTCGCCGTCGTAGACGGCGGCCCGCACGCCGGTCCCGTACTCGCGCACGCGGCGCAGCTGGTCGGCGGCGAGCGCCTTGGTGGGCGCGAGGTAGAGCGCGGTGGCGCCACGGCCGTTGGGGGCGTCCATGCCGTCCAGGGCGGCGCTCAGCACGGGGGCGAGATAGGCCAGCGACTTGCCGGAGGCGGTGCCGGTGGCGATGACGGTGTGCCGGCCGGACAGGGCGAGATCGACGGCCTCGGCCTGGTGCGCCCACAGGTCGCGCACGCCGCACTCGCCGGCTCCGCGCACGACTTCCTCGCGAACCCCCGGGGGCCACAGGGCATACCGCCCTTCGCGCGGGGGCAGGTGCTCCGTATGGGTGAGCCGATCTTGCCGTTCCTCGGAGGCCGCGAGCCGGGCCAAGGCGGCTTCGGGGGAGCGTGGGCGCGGTGACATCGGCTCTCAGTGTGTCACCGTACGGTGGGGGATTCCCCGCAAGGCGTCGTGCGGCGCTGGTCATAAGTGGTTGAATGCCATCGCGGCTGCCGAACCGTGGGGGGCGACCGCTCGAAGCAAGGCAAGGTGCTGGAGGTTCCGTGGACCTGTCCCTGTCGACCCGTGCAGTCGGCGACCGAACGGTCGTCGAAGTGGGCGGCGAGATCGATGTGTACACCGCCCCCAAGCTGCGTGAGCAGCTCGTCGAACTCGTCAACGACGGTCACTACGACCTGATCGTGGACATGGAGGGTGTCGACTTCCTCGACTCCACCGGTCTGGGCGTGCTCGTCGGCGGGCTCAAGCGGGTGCGCGCGCACGAGGGCTCGCTGCGCCTGGTGTGCAACCAGGAGCGGATTCTGAAGATCTTCCGGATCACCGGGCTGACCAAGGTCTTCCCGATCCACAGCTCTGTGGACGAGGCCGTCTCCGCCACGGACTGACCTCGCGCGCCCGGGGGTTCGCCCGGCCGCCGCTGCCGCGGTCCTGTCCGGCAGGCGGCGGCCGGTCCGGCCCCCGGGCTCCCGCGTGCGTGGGAGACCACGTGCGTCCCACCTGAGTGGGGCCCACGTGTCTGGAGACCGAGCCCGAGGGGGAGCCATGGCCATCGTCGAACTCCGATTCACCGCCCTCCGCGAGCACGTGCGCACCGCGCGGCTGGTCGCCGCCGCGGTGGCGCGCCGTGCCGGGGTCGACGACTCCGTCCTCGACGAGGTACGGGTCGCCGTGGGCGAGGCCTGTGCGCGAGCGGTGCGCCTGCACCACCGCACGGCCACCGACACCCCGGTGCACGTCCGGCTCGAGGAGCGCCCGGAGCGCTTCCTGGTCGAGGTCGCGGACGGCGTGGGCCCGTCCGAGGCGGAACCCGGCGCGGCAGCCGAGGGGTCCGCGGCGGGCGAGGACGGCGACGAGGCCGAGGACACCATGGGCCTGGCCGTGCTCAGCGGTCTGGTCGACGACCTCGACGTCTCCAGCGGCGCCGAAGGCGGCGTCATCCGGATGAGCTGGCCGGTCAAGGAGCATCCCGTCCCGGTCGCCTGAGGCCCGGCGCCTCCGCGAGCCGAGCGCGGTGGGCGGAGGCCGGCGTGCGGAGGCCGGCGCAGGCCGGAGATCACATTCGGCGGGAGCGCGGTCGCGCGGAAGGGCGCGACCGCGCTCCGTCGCACCCGCGCGCGGGAGTGCGGTTCCCGTCCTCGGGCTGCGCCCTGCGCGGCGTGTGCCGCATCCCCGTGTGTGCGCAGTTCCCCGCGTCCCTTCATCTTCGCCCACCGGGCATGGACTCTGCGCTCGCGTGCGTACGCGGGCGGCAGCGGGTTGGTGGCGCAGTTCCCCGCGCCCCTCCAAGAGCCGCTGCGCGGCTGCCGGCGGGGGCGCTGCCTTGTCCTGTCAGGCCAGGCGCGGGGCGTCGGCCTGACAAGGGCGCGGGGACGTGCGCGAGCAACCGGCTGCGGCGCCGCGCCCGGCCGTAGGCGGCGCGTTGCTGCCGGGCGGCCGCACCCGCGGCTTCCGGCCCGCGAAGGGCTCGCCCCACCTGACGCAGCGTCAACTCCTGTCCCTTTCGCCACTATTCATGGCGATCAGTGCGGTAATCATGGCACATGGTCTGTTTTGATCATGTTGTGATCCTTACAATCCCCTGCATCCGGCCGGGACAGGACGACGGGCCGACGATCCGTGCCCGCCCGCGCATCGGCGCCGACGAGGCGTCAGCGGCCGCCTTCGCCACCGGCTTCGCGCGCCGGACGTCAGGGAGGACGCATGGCCGTACTGACTGGATCGGACCGGACCCTCGTCGCCGTGGTGGCGGTGATCGCGCTCGCGGCGCTCCTGGTCGCCTGGGCGCTCGTCCGTCAGGTCCTCGCCGCCGACGAGGGCACGGACCGCATGAAGCGCATCGCCGCGGCCGTGCAGGAGGGCGCCAACGCCTACCTGGCGCGGCAGTTGCGCACCCTCGGCGTCTTCGCGGCCGTGGTGTTCTTCCTGCTCATGGTGCTGCCCGCGGACAACTGGTCGCAGCGGGCCGGGCGTTCGGCGTTCTTCCTGGTCGGCGCGGCGTTCTCGGCGGTCACCGGCTGGACCGGGATGCGCCTCGCCGTGCGGAGCAACGTCCGGGTCGCCGCCGCCGCGCGGGCCGCCACTCCCGAGGGTGGCGGCGGCGCCGGCGACCCGGCCGCGGTCCGCACGGTGTCGCACCGCGCGATGCGGATCGCCTTCCGCACCGGCGGCGTGGTCGGCATGTTCACGGTCGGGCTCGGCCTGTTCGGCGCCTCCGCCGTGGTGCTGATCTACCAGGAGAACGCGCCCAAGGTGCTGGAGGGCTTTGGCTTCGGCGCCGCGCTGCTGGCGATGTTCATGCGCGTCGGCGGCGGCATCTTCACCAAGGCGGCGGACGTCGGGGCCGACCTGGTCGGCAAGGTCGAGCAGGGCATCCCGGAGGACGACCCGCGCAACGCCGCCACCATCGCCGACAACGTGGGCGACAACGTCGGCGACTGCGCCGGCATGGCCGCCGACCTCTTCGAGTCCTACGCCGTCACGCTGGTGGCCGCGCTGATCCTCGGCGAGAGCGCCTTCGGCGACGACGGGCTGGCGTTCCCGCTGGTGGTGCCCGCCATCGGGGTGATCACTGCGGTGCTCGGCGTCTTCGCGGTGTCGCCGCGCGCCCGCGACCGCTCCGGGATGACCGCGATCAACCGCGGGTTCTTCCTCTCCGCGGTGTTCTCGCTGGCGCTGGTGGTGGCGGCGGTCTTCGCGTTCCTGCCGGGGCGCTTCTCCGACCTGCACGGCGTGCCGGCGGCGATCAGCGGACACGGCGGGAACCCGCGGCTGTTCGCGCTGCTCGCGGTCGCCATCGGGATCGCGCTGGCGGCCGCCATCCAGCAGCTCACCGGCTACTTCACCGAGACCGGCCGGCGCCCGGTGCGGGACATCGGCAGATCCGCGCTGACCGGCCCGGCCACGGTCGTGCTCTCCGGTGTGTCGGTTGGGCTGGAGTCCGCGGTGTACTCGGCGGTGCTGATCGGCGCGGCCGTCTACGGGGTCTTCCTGCTCGGCGGCGGGTCGCTGACCCTCGCGCTGTTCGCCGTGGCGCTGGCCGGGACCGGCCTGCTGACCACCGTCGGCGTGATCGTGGCGATGGACACCTTCGGGCCGGTCTCCGACAACGCGCAGGGCATCGCCGAGATGTCCGGCGACGTCCAGGGCGCCGGCGCGCAGGTGCTCACCGAGCTCGACGCGGTCGGCAACACCACCAAAGCCATCACCAAGGGGATCGCCATCGCGACCGCCGTCCTCGCCGCGACCGCGCTGTTCGGCTCGTTCACGGACGCGATCGGCACCGCCGAGGCGCAGGTCGGCTCGGCCGCGCACGGACTCAGCCTCGGCCTGGACATCTCCCAGCCGAACAACCTGGTCGGGCTGATCCTGGGCGCGTCGGTGGTCTTCCTCTTCTCCGGACTGGCCGTCAACGCCGTCTCCCGCTCGGCCGGTTCGGTGGTCTACGAGGTGCGGGAGCAGTTCCGCACCCGGCCGGGGATCATGGACGGCACCGAACAGCCCGAGTACGGGCGGGTGGTGGACATCTGCACCCGTGACGCGCTGCGCGAACTCGCCACGCCCGGGCTGCTCGCGGTGCTGGCGCCGATGGTCGTCGGCTTCCTGCTCGGCGTCGGCCCGCTCGGCGCCTACCTCGCCGGGGCGATCGGCGCGGGCACGCTGATGGCGGTGTTCCTGGCCAACTCCGGCGGCGCCTGGGACAACGCGAAGAAGCTGGTCGAGGACGGCCACCACGGCGGCAAGGGCAGCGAGGCCCACGCGGCCACGGTGATCGGCGACACGGTCGGCGACCCGTTCAAGGACACCGCCGGGCCGGCCATCAACCCGCTGCTCAAGGTGACGAACCTGGTGTCACTGCTGATCGCCCCGGCGATCGTCAAGGCGGGCTTCGGCGCACACGCGAACCTCGGGCTGCGGCTCGGCGTCGCGCTCGCCGCGCTGGCGGTCGTCGTCGCGGCGGTGTGGATCTCCAAGCGCCGCGTCGTCGAGGTCCGCGGTGCCGCCGGCTCCCCGGAGCCGGCGGCCGAGGCCGGGCCCGGGGGCCGGGAGGCGGGCCCCGGGGCGGCCGGCTCGGCGGAGCCGGCGAGCGAGGTCCCGGCACCCGGGCCCGGCCTCGCGGCGGGAAACGGCACGATCCCGCCCCCGCGCAGCCCCGACGCGGCCGAACACCACTGACCGCCCCGCGCCCGGCGCCGACTCCGGCGCGCGCCGCGTCCCGCGCGCCGAGTCCGGCGCTCGCCGCGTCCCGCGGCCGCGGCCGGGGCGGCGGCCTGTGGGGCGAGCCCCGGCGGGTGCGGTCGCGTGGCCGGGTGGTGCCGGGCGCGGTCGGGTCGCCGGGGCTGCCGGGGCAGGGGTAGCGCTCGCCGCAGGCGGCCGCGCGGTCAGCTCGTTCGGTCAGCTCGCGCGGTCGGCTGTGCGGACGATCGCGTCGGTGATCGCCGGCCAGAGTTCGCGCGGCAGGTCGTGGCCCATTCCGGGCAGGAGCACCAGCTCTGCCCCGGGCACCGCCGCCGCGGTCGCCTCGGCGCCGCTGGGGGCGATCAGCTGGTCGGCCGCGCCGTGCACCACCACCGTCGGCACCCGCACCCCGCGCAGGCCCTCCGTGCGGTCCGGCGAGGCCTGGATCGCGGCGAACTGGCGGGTGAAGCCGTCCCGGCGCGGCGCCCGCGCGTGCGCGGCGGCCAGCCGGGCGCGCAGCTCCTCCTCCGGCGCGGGGTAGTCGGGCGAGCCGATGGTCCGCCAGGTGCGGACGCCGGCCTCGACCGCCCCCGCGAGGTCCCCCGGCACCGGCGCGATCAGCGCCTCCAGCGCGGCGCGGGTCGGCTTGCCGCTCTCGCCGTCGCCGGGCATCGACATGATCGAGGCCAGCGACAGCACCCGCTCCGGGAAGTCGATCGCGATCTGCTGGACGATCATGCCGCCCATCGACACGCCGGCGATGTGCGCGGCCGGGATCCCCAGCGCGTCCAGCAGGCCCACCGCGTCCGCCGCCATGTCCGCGATCCGGTAGGGCACGGAGGAGTAGTCGCCGGAGAACACCGCGCCCATGTCGGGCTGCGGCCCCTGGTCGATGTAGTCGGAGAGGCCGACGTCGCGGTTGTCGTAGCGGATCACGTAGAAGCCGCGCTCGGCCAGGCCGGCGCAGAACTCGTCGGGCCAGTTGGTCAGTTGGCAGCCGAGACCCATCACCAGCAGCAGCGGCCGCGCGGCGGCGTCGCCGATGGTCTCGTACTCGATCTCTATCCCGTTGGCTTTGGCTCGTGGCATGGGGCGGACGCTAGCCGGGTCGTGGCCGGTGCGGTAGGGGGCTGAGGTGCGGGTTCGGGCGGAGGCGCCGCCGCTGCCCGCCGCCGGCCCGCGGAGGGCCGGGTCCACCGCGTCTACCGCACGGCCCGCCCCTGACATGCGGGAATGCTCACATTCCGCCCGTACCACCCGGGTACCGGGACGCGGTGGCCGTCCGGCCGTGTAGTTTCGCCTGCCGACGGCCTTGCGGGTCGCGGCCCGGCAGAACGATGCGGAACGACGCAGGACGACGCAGTCAGCACGTGCTCGACGAGAGGACCTCGGTGATGATCCCGGCGAAGAAGGCGACGCTCCGGCTCGCGCTCGCGATCCCCGCCGCCGCCCTGATGACCACCGTGCTGGCGGCCTGCGGCGGCGGCGACACCGCGGCGCAGAACGCCGGCTGGGCGAAGAGCCTGTGCGGGGCGGCCAAGACGCCGATCGAGGAGGTGCAGGCCGCCCTCGGCGACACCGGCACGGTCAAGGACGGCGAGACGCCGAGCCGGCTGCGCGCCCGGATGGCGGCCGACATGGGCGCCCTGGCGGACGCCAACACCAAGCTCGCGGCGGCGGTGACCAGCGCGGGCGCACCGAAGGTCGACAACGGCCAGAAGCTCCAGCAGCAGGCCGCTCAGGAGCTGACCCAGACCTCCGCCGGCTACAAGGCGATCCAGCAGAAGGTGCTGCAGCTGCCGACCGCCGACCAGGCGGAGTTCGCGGCCGGGCTGAAGAGCGTCGGCGACCAGGTGCAGCAGCTCGCGCAGCAGTCCAACAGCGCGCTGGACAGCCTCCAGACGGGCGGGCTCGGCCAGGCGATGCAGCAGCAGGACGCGTGCAAGTCGGTGCCGAGCGCCTCGCCGTCGGCGGGCCTGGGGGCGTCCGGCGCGGCGGGGTCGTCCGGGTCGTCGGGCGGCTCCGGGTCGTCCGGCAGCTCCGGCTCGTCGGGCTCGTCCGGCTCGTCCGATGCGTCGGACGCCGCGTCGGCCGATGCGTCGGGCTCGGCGTCGGCGTCCGCCTCGGGGTCCGCCTCCGGCGGCTCCGCGTCCGCCTCGGCGTCCGGATCGGCGTCGGACTCCGCGTCGGACGGCTGAGCCCGCGGCGGGGCGGGACAATGGCCGGGTGAGCACCAGCACCCCGAGCGATCCCGGCCGCCCAGGCGACTCCGGCGATCCTGGCAACCCCGCGCCCGCCCCCCGTCCCGTCCCCGATCCCGAGCGCGCCGCCCGCCTGCGCGCGGCCTTCACCGCCGCGCAGTACACCGCGGACGGCCTGCTCGACCTGCTCGGCGCGCCCGCGTACGCGGCGCTCGCCCGCGGCGAGACCGTCCCCGCGCTGCGCGCGACGCGCGGCGGAAGCCCGCTGGAGACGCTGGTGCGGCTGTTCCTGCTGCAGGCCGCCGTCCCGCGCGAGCGGGCCGCGCAGGCGCTGCCGCTGGAGGACTGCCTGGCCGGCGGCTGGCTGGAAGTCGACCGCGCCGACGCCTCCGCCGTCCGCGCCACCGTCGACATCCGGCCGTACGCGGACACCGGCGCGAACCCCGGCGATTCCCCCGACGCCGCGGACGCGGGCGGCGAGGACGCCTGGATCGTCTCGGACCTCGGCTGCGCGGTCGGTGGCGCCGGCGGCATCGGCGGAGGTCCCGATGACGGCAGCACCCAGAACGACGGCGGGACGTCCGCCGTGCCGCGCTCGGAGCTGGTCCTGGGCGTCGGCGGCGCCTCGACCACGCTCGCCGGGCTGACCGTTCCGCACCCCGTCCGTACCGCGCTCGACCTGGGCACCGGCTCCGGCGTCCAGGCCCTGCACGTCTCGCGCCGCGCCGGCTCCGTCACCGCCACCGACGTCAACCCGCGCGCCCTGCACTTCGCCCGGCTGACCGCCGCGCTGTCCGGCGCGGACAACATCGCGACCGCCGATGGCAGCCTGTTCGAGCCAGTCGGGGACGAGCGCTTCGACTTGATCGTCTCCAACCCCCCGTTCGTGATCTCCCCCAAGGGGCGCTTCACCTACCGCGACGGCGGCCTGGCCGGGGACACCCTCTGCCGCCGCCTGGTCGAGCAGGCCGGCGAGCACCTCACCGACGGCGGCTACTGCCAGCTGCTGGCCAACTGGCTGCACATCAAGGGCGAGGACTGGCGCGACCGGGTCGCCGGCTGGGCCGCCGGCACGGGCTGCGACGCCTGGATCATCCAGCGCGAGGTCCAGGACCCGGCCGAGTACGCCGAGTTGTGGCTGCGCGACGGCGGCGACCATCGCGCCGGGGCCGTGGCCTACGCCGCCCGGTATGCCGAATGGCTGGATTCTTTCGAGGAGTTGGGCGCCGAGGGGGTCGGGTTCGGCTGGATCACGCTGCGCCGGGCGCCTGCCGGGGCGCGTCCCGTGATCCACGCGGAGGAGTGGCCGCATCCGGTGGAGCAGCCGCTCGGCCGCGAGATCGAACGCTGGTTCGCGCGCCAGGACTTCCTGCGCGCGCACGGCGACGCCGCCCTCCTGGAGGCGCGCTACACGCTCGCGCCGGAGGTCGTGCAGGAGCAGGTGGGCGTGCCGGGTTCGGAGGACCCGGAGCACGTGATCCTGCGTCAGAACCGGGGCCTGCGGCGGGCCACCAAGGTGGACACCGTCGGGGCGGGCTTCGCCGGCGTCTGCGACGGCGAGCTGCCGGCCGGCCGGATCCTCGACGCGATCGCGGACCTGCTGGACGAGGACCCGGCGGTGCTGCGCGCGCGTACGCCCGAGGCGATCCGGCTGCTGGTCGAACAGGGCTTCCTCGACCCGGTCGTCACCCGAGCGCCCCGCGCCGCCACCCGCCCGGCTCGCTGAGCCGGGGCGGCGACGCGGCGCGCCGCGCGGGGCGCGCCATGCGGCGCAGGCCGCGTGTCATGCGCAATGCGTCGCCGCGGCCCATGCCGCACCCGTCATGCGGACAGCGCCAACCGCTATGTGCGGCGCACGCCACGCGCAATGCGCGGCGCACGCCACGCGCAAATGCGCCGTCGGCGCGCCTTGCCGCGCCCGCCGGAGCGCGATGCGGTGTGCGGCGCGCGATGCGGCGTGCGGCGGGGCGCGCCATGCGGCGCAGGCCGCGTGTCATGCGCAATGCGTCGCCGCGGCCCATGCCGCACCCGTCATGCGGACAGCGCCAACCGCCATGTGCGGCGCACGCCACGCGCAACGCGGCGTCGGCGCGCCTTGCCGCGCGCGCCGGAGCGCGATGCGGCGTGCGGCGCCCATGCCGGGCGCGTCGCTCACGCGCCACGCGGCGCACGCCACGTGGCGCGCACGCCACGCCAGATGCGTGCCCGCCACGCGGCACGCGGCGGCGGTGCGTGAGGAGCCGGGGCCGCGCGCAGGCCGCGCGCCGCGCCCCCAGGCGGTGCGGCGCGCGTCACGCGGCGCGCGGGCGGCGCGTGAGGGCCCGGGGTCGAGCCGCGGGCGTGCTGCCCGCACTCCGAGGACGGGAACCTGTCCCGGAAATCGGGTCAGGTTCCCGTGGCGCGCGGGCGGCTCTCGGCCTCCGCTCCCGGCGTTCACTCCGTGGTCGCCTGTGGTTGGTCCGGCCGTGGCCGCGCGGGTGGTTGACCCTGCCACCGTCCCTACCTACGCCTCGTCGATCCGACGGGGCGTAGGTGATCCCGGCCGGCCCCTGACGGCCGCCGGCGTCCGGGCGAGACGGGAGGAACGCGTGGGGATGCCGCTCGGCCTGTTCAGCGGGGCCTGGTTCGTGGTGCTGGGGGCGGGGATCCTGCTCTGGTGCGCGTCCGAGGTGCGGCTGCGGCGGACTCTGCTGGCGCACGGCGTGCAGGCGCTCGCCCGCGTGCTGCCCGGCTCCGGGCACGGCGATGCGCAGCTGGAGATCGCGGAAGCGGCGGAGCCGGCCCGCGCCGAAGGCACCGGCGACCCGGCGCCGCTGCTCGGCTTCCAGGTTCCGGGTCGCGGCGAGGTGGTCGTCCGGCCGCGCGGGTGGACCACCGTACGCCGATCGACGGTGCTGGCCGTGGACAGTTTGGTCCAGGTGGCCTACGACCCCGCCGACCCGCGGCGTGTCGTCGTCGACGGTGTCCGCCAGGCCAGCGCCGACCTGCTGTGGACGGTGATCGGCGTCTGCTTCCTCAGCTCCGGCGCGCTCCTGCTCGCCGACCTCCTCGGCGCGTTCTGACCCGACGCCCGACGCCGCGCCCAGGCCCGCACGCGCCGAGCGCCTTCTTCCTTCTCTCTTACCGCGCCGTGCCTGTGCCCGCGCCGCGCCGTGCCCGCGCCGCGCCGTGCCCGCGCCGCGCCGTGCCCGCGCCGCGCCGTGCCCGCGCCGCGCCGTGCCCGCATCGCGCCGGGGCGTCCGCGCCGGGGCCACGCTGCTGCTGCGCCGCGCTGTGCCGTCTTCGCGGCGGGCCTGCGCTGCCGTCGCGCCTGACCGTGTCGCGCCCCGCGGCAGGCCAACGCCGCGGCCCCGCCACCCCCGGTCCCCGCTGCCGCCGTGCCACGCCAGGCCGCCCGCCGAGCCCGCGCTGGCCCCGCCCCGGGCGCGCCCCGCCCCGCCCCGCGCCGGGCCCGCGCCGCGCCGCCAGCGCTGCTCCGCCCCGCCGTCCCGCGCCGCGCCGCCTGGGGCCCGCGCTGCCTCGCGCCGCGCCATGCCCCGCGGCCATGGGCGCTCGCGCCGCGCCGCCGCGGGCCCGCCCTGCCGCGCTGTTCCGCCATCGCACCGGCGCGAAACCGCCGAGTTCGCGCCGGTGCGCCGGCGGGCACGCCGCCGGCGGGAAGCCGGACCGCCGGAGCGCGCGTTGAGCAGGCTGAACGCGAGGCGAAGCCCCGCGGCCCGGCGTCCCCCGCGCCGGAGGCTTTCCGGGGCCGCGGGGGACCGCGGGGCGCGGGAAGGGCGCGGGCCGGGTTACCGTTCGAGAGGTCCGACGGAGTTCGGAGGGGTTTCCGCACGCGTTCTCCCCGGGGAGTGTCCCCGGGGTGCGGCGGGGGTGCCGCCGGCCCGCGCCGGGCCGCGGCTGTCCACAGGGCGGCCCGGATCTCCGTTTGACAAAGGGCGCCAGGTTGCGGTCACACTCCGTTTCCTGGGCCCTTCGGGTGGAGAGCCCCGAAGAACGCGTCAGGACCGGACCGGAAGAGAAGAGCGAAGGTGTCCCCGACCAGCGAGACCGCACGCGGCGGGAAGCGACTCGTCATCGTGGAGTCGCCCGCCAAGGCGAAGACGATCAAGGGCTATCTGGGCCCGGGGTACGTCGTCGAGGCGAGCGTCGGGCATATCCGCGACCTTCCGCAGCAGGCCGCAGAGGTCCCCGCGAAGTACACCGGTGACGTCCGCCGCCTCGGCGTCGACGTCGACCACGACTTCGAGCCCATCTACGTCGTCAACGCGGACAAGAAGGCGCAGGTCGCCAAGCTCAAGAGCCTGCTCGCGGAGTCCGACGAGCTCTACCTCGCCACCGATGAGGACCGCGAGGGCGAGGCCATCGCCTGGCACCTCCAGGAGGTGCTGCGGCCGAAGGTCCCGGTCCGCCGGATGGTCTTCCACGAGATCACCAAGGACGCGATCCAGCGCGCCGTGCAGAACCCGCGCGAGCTGAACCAGCGCCTGGTCGACGCCCAGGAGACCCGCCGCATCCTGGACCGCCTCTACGGCTACGAGGTCTCCCCGGTGCTGTGGAAGAAGGTCATGCCGAAGCTCTCGGCCGGCCGGGTGCAGTCGGTGGCGACGCGCCTGGTGGTCGAGCGCGAGCGGGAGCGCATGGCGTTCCGCTCCGCCTCCTACTGGGACCTGACCGCCGTCTTCGACAACGGCCGCGGCAGCGCGGAGGAGCCCGGCACCTTCGGCGCCCGGCTCGCCTCGGTGGACGGCCGCCGGGTCGCCGCCGGCCGCGACTTCGGCTCGGACGGCCGGCTCAAGCAGGGCTCCGCCCAGGTGCTGCACCTGGACGAACAGGCCGCCCGCGGCCTGGCCGAGGCGCTGGCCGGCGCCTCCTTCGCGGTCCGCGGTGTCGAGTCCAAGCCGTACCGGCGCTCGCCGTACGCGCCGTTCCGCACCACCACGCTGCAGCAGGAGGCCAGCCGCAAGCTGGGCTTCGGCGCCAAGCGCACCATGGACGTGGCGCAGCGGCTGTACGAGAACGGCCACATCACCTACATGCGCACCGACTCCACCACGCTGTCCGAGACGGCGGTGGCGGCGGCGCGCGCCCAGGTCGAGCAGCTCTACGGCCGGGACTACCTGCCGGACGCGCCGCGCACCTACGCCGGCAAGGTCAAGAACGCGCAGGAGGCGCACGAGGCGATCCGCCCCTCCGGCGACCGCTTCCGCACTCCGGCCGAGACCGGCCTGAGCGGCGACGAGTTCCGGCTCTACGAGCTGATCTGGATGCGCACGGTCGCCTCCCAGATGAAGGACGCCGTCGGCCAGTCGGTGACGGTCCGGGTCGGCGGGCGCGCGAGCGACGGGCGGGACGCCGAGTTCACCGCCTCCGGCAAGATCATCACCTTCCACGGCTTCCTCAAGGCCTACGTCGAGGGCCGTGACGACCCGGACGCCGAGCTCGACGACCGCGAGCGCCGGCTGCCCCGGGTCTCCGAGGGCGACCCGCTCGGCGCCGAGCGGATCAGCCCCGAGGGCCACGCCACCAAGCCGCCGGCCCGCTACACCGAGGCCTCGCTGGTCAAGGAGCTGGAGGACCGCGAGATCGGCCGCCCCTCCACCTACGCGGCGATCATGGGCACGATCCTGGCCCGCGGCTACGTCTTCAAGAAGGGCACCGCGCTGGTGCCGTCCTTCCTGGCGCTCGCCGTGGTCCGGCTGCTGGAGCAGCACTTCGGCCGGCTGGTCGACTACGACTTCACCGCCAAGATGGAGGACGACCTCGACCGCATCGCCCGCGGCGAGGCCGAGTCCGTGCCGTGGCTGCGCCGCTTCTACTTCGGCGAGGACGGCGCCGAGGGCGGCGCGGCGGCGAGCGCCGTCGGCTCGGCCGCCGAGGCCGGCAACGGCGACGGCGACCACCTCGGCGGGCTGAAGGAGCTGGTCACGGACCTCGGCGCGATCGACGCCCGGGAGGTCTCCTCCTTCCCGGTCCGCACCGACGACGGCGAGGAGACCGGCGTGGTGCTGCGCGTCGGCCGCTACGGCCCGTACGTCGAGCGCGGTGATCAGCGCGCCGACGTCCCCGACGACCTGCCGCCGGACGAGCTCACCATCGAGCTCGCCGAGGAGCTGTTCGCCAAGCCCAGCGGCGAGCGCGAACTCGGCACGGACCCGGAGACCGGCCACCAGATCATCGCCAAGTCCGGCCGCTACGGCCCCTACGTCACCGAGGTGCTGCCCGAAGGCACGCCGAAGACCGGCAAGAACGCGGTCAAGCCGCGCACCGGCTCGCTGCTCAAGAGCATGTCGCTGGACACGGTGACGCTGGAGGACGCGCTGCGGCTGCTCTCGCTGCCCCGGGTGGTCGGCACCGACGCCGAGGGCGAGGAGATCACCGCGCAGAACGGCCGCTACGGCCCGTACCTCAAGAAGGGCACCGACTCCCGCTCGCTGGAGAGCGAGGAGCAGATGTTCACCATCACCCTCGACGAGGCGCTGGCCATCTACGCCCAGCCCAAGCAGCGCGGGCGGGCCGCCGCCAAGCCCCCGCTCAAGGATCTCGGCACGGACCCGGTGAGCGGCAAGCCGGTGGTGGTCAAGGACGGCCGCTTCGGCCCGTACGTCACCGACGGCGAGGTCAACGCGACGCTGCGGCGGGAGGACTCCGTCGAGGCGATCACGCCCGAGCGCGGCTACGAGCTGCTCGCGGAGAAGCGCGCCAAGGGCCCGGTGAAGAAGGCCGCCAAGAAGACGCCGGCGAAGAAGAGCGCGACCAAGACGGCGGCGAAGAAGACGGCCGCGAAGAAGACGGCGAGCAAGACCGCAAGCAAGACGGCGACCAAGAAGACCGCCGCGAAGAAGACCGCGGCGAAGTCCTCCGCCGCCGCCACGGGGGCGTCCGCAGGGGGCGAGTGACCGGTCCCGCGCATCCCGTCCACCGCGGGAATCGGTGGACGGGATGTGGACGTGGCGGGAGTTGTCCACAGGGACTGCCGTTCGGAGATTTGCGTCGCCCGGGTCCGGTTAGGCTGACCGCATGACCAGTCCGGCAGAGCCTTATCAGGACATCGAGCCCGGCGGTGGGGGCCCCGCCGAGCGAGCCCGTGCGCTGCTCCGCGTCCGGTCCTACCGCCGGCTGTGGACGGCCCAGCTGGCGGGGACGACGGCCGACCGGCTCGCCCTGATCGCGCTGCTCTTCCTCGTTCACCGCTCCGCCGCCGAGACCCAGGTCTTCGGCGGCGGATACGCGGGCCCGCTGTTCGCGCTCGCCCTCGCCTTCGCGGTGCGGACGGCGGCGACGGTGCTCTGCGGCGCCGTGCTGCTGGCGCCGCTGGCCCGGCTCGCCTCCGCGGCGCGCGCCGACCGCCGCCTGCTGCTGTCCGGCGCCGACGCGCTGCGCTTCGCGCTGATCGCGGTGGCGCCGTTCTGGTCGGTCTGGACCGGGCACCTGGCGGTGCTCTGGCTGCTGGTCGCGGTGTTCGCGCTCGGCGTGGTCGAGCGCTTCTGGCAGATCGTCAAGGATGCGGTCGCGCCCGCGCTCCTGCCGGCCACCACCATCCCCGTCCTGCCCGCCGCCTCCGGCGACGCCGAGGGCGCGAAGGGTGCCGAGGGCGCGAAGGGTGCCGAGGGTGCCGAGGGCGCCGAGCCGGGCGAGCCCTCCGCAGCGGCGGACGCGGCCGCCGAGGCGTCCGACCCCGCCGGCGGTGCCGCGCCGGAGCCGCCCGCCTTCGCGCGCCGCCCCTCCCTGGAGCACCTGGAGACCCTGCGCCGGATCGACCTGTGGACGAGCTACGGCACGGTCCCGCTGGCCGCCGCCGCCTTCGTGCTGCTCACCCTGGTCGACAACGCCTTCGCCACCGGCATCGACTGGCTCTACGCGCACCAGACCACCGCCGCCGCCTGGGGCGCCGCCCTGGTCTTCGCCGCCGCGGCCTGGCTGCTGTTCCGGCAGGAGCTTCCCTCGGCAGCCGAGGGCGCCAGCTACCCGCCGCGCTCCCCGCTGCAGGGCCTGCGCGCGCCCACCGACACCGACGCGTCCGTCCCCGCGCTGCGCCGCGGCCGGACCGGGATCTCCGCCTGGTGCACCTTCGTCATAGCGGGCGGCTGCGCCGGAACGGCGGCGGTCGCGGCCGTCGCCCCCGCCCAGTCCGGCGAGGACTACGCCGGCCCGATCGGCTACGGGCTGTTCGTGCTGGCCGCGGCCGGGGCTCCGCTGCTCGGGCGCAGGCTGGCGCCGTCCGTGCTGCCGGCGCTGGGTCGGCGGCGGCTGATGCCGCTGGCCCTCGCCGTGGCCGGCGTGGCGCTGATCCTCACCGGCCTGGTCCACGACTACGTGCTGTCGCTGGTGCTGATCACGCTCGCCGGCCTGGCCGCCGGCGTGGCGGTCTGCACCGCCCGGGTGCTGCTCGACCAGGAGACCGAGGAGGCCCGCCGGGCGCGCGTCGGGGAGCACCTGCACGCCGTGGTCCGGGCGGTCGTCGCGGTGGCGCTGATCGCCGCCCCGCTGGTGGCCGCCGGCATCGGGCCGCAGGACTTCGGCTCCGGCGCCTTCGACTTCGACCACGGCGGCGCGGGCCTCGCGGTCTCCGTCGCCGGCGTGCTGGTGCTCGTGCTGGCCGTGGTGGCCGGCCGGCGCGCCGACGATCGCCGCGCGGACGTCCCGTTCGCCCGGGACGTCTGGGACGCGCTGCGCGGCGGGGCTGCCGCCTCCGTCCCCCGCACCGGCGCGGGGACGGGCTACTTCATCGCCCTGGAGGGCGGCGACGGCGCCGGGAAGTCCACCCAGGCCCAGGCCCTCGCGGAGTGGATCCGCGGCAAGGGCCACGAGGTCGTCGTCACCCGCGAGCCCGGCGGCAGCGCGGTCGGCCAGCGGCTCCGCGCGATGCTGCTGGACGTCGGCAACACCGGCATCTCGCACCGAGCCGAGGCCCTCCTCTACGCGGCGGACCGGGCCGAGCACGTCGACTCCGTGATCCTGCCCGCCCTCGAACGCGGCGCCGTCGTCATCACCGACCGGTACCTCGACTCCTCGGTCGCCTACCAGGGCGCCGGACGCGACCTGCCGGCCTCCGAGATCGCGCGGATCTCCCGCTGGGCCACCGACGGCCTGCTGCCCGATCTCACGGTCGTGCTCGACGTCGACCCGGAGACCGCCCGGCAGCGGCGCACCGAGGCCCCCGACCGCCTCGAGTCCGAGCCGGGCGACTTCCACCGCAGGGTGCGCTCCGGCTTCCTCGCCCTCGCCGCCGCCGACCCCGCCCGCTACCTGGTCGTCGACGCCGGCCAGGAGCCGTACGCCGTCACCTCCGCCATCCGGCACCGGCTCGACCGCGAACTCCCGCTCTCCGAACAGGAGAAGGCAGCCAAGGCCGAGCAGGAGCGGCTGGCCCGGGAGGCCGAGGAGCGCCGCAAGGCCGAGGAGGCCCGCCGCAAGGCCGAGGCGGAGGAGGCCGAGCGGAAGAAGCAGGAACTGCTGGAGAAGCTCCGCAAGGAGGCCGAGGAACGCGAGCGCGAGCGGCAGGCCGAGGAGGACCGCCGCGCGGCCGAGGCCGCCCGGCTCGCCGCGGAGGAGGCACGCCGCAAAGCCGAGGAGGAGGCCCGCCGCCGCGAGGCCGAACGCCGCCAGGCCGAGGAGGCCCGGCGCCGCGCCCAGGAGGAGGAGCGCCGCCGCGCCGAGCTCGCCGCCGCCGAGGCGGAGGCCGCCGCCGAGGCCGCCCGGCGCGCGGAGCAGGAGCGGCGCCGCGAGGCGGAGCGCGCGGAGCAGCGCCGCGCCGAGGAGCGGCGGCAGGCCGCCGCCTCCGCACCGGTCGCCGGGCCGGACGACGAGACCGCCGAGATCCCGCGCCCGCAGGTCGGCCCCGGCGTCGGCCCGGGCGCCGGCGTCGCCGCCGACCCGGACGACGAGACGGCGGTGCTGCCCAGGATCACCGGGGACGAAGAGCCCACGGCCCTGCTCCCGCGCGTGACCGACGCCCATGGCCCGGAAGCCGATGGTCCGGGCGCCGCGGAAGGCGACTGGGCCTGGGACGACGACGGCGGCCACGGCTTCGCCGACGCTGTCCCGGAGGAGTCGCCGGTGGAGCGCACCCGCGAGCTGCCGGTGATCCGCGACGAGGACGACGGCCCCGGCCGCAGCCTCGCCGACGACCTGCTCGGCCCGCCGGAGGACGCCCCCGCGGGGGAGGACGACGGCCCCCGCCCGCCCCGCCGGGGCCGCCGCTCCTGACCCCGGGCGCACCTCGGCACCTGCCGGGAGCGTGACAGAGACCTGCTCGGGGCCCGACCGAGGCCGTCCCGGGCCGGCCCGGGACGGGAGGGGATGTCCGAGGCGGCGGGTACGCTCGACGCCGTGAGCGTGTGGGACGACCTGGTCGGGCAGGAGCGCGTGGCGGAGCAGCTGATCGCCGCCGCGCGGGGCGCCCGTACCGTCCTCGCCGGCGGCGCGGCTGGTGACGGCGGGGGCCTGGGCGCGGCCGCCGGGGGCGGCGACGCCTCGGCGATGACGCACGCCTGGCTGTTCACGGGCCCGCCCGGCTCCGGCCGGGCCACCGCCGCCCGCGCCTTCGCCGCCGCCCTGCAGTGCACCAGCCCGGACCTCGAACTCGGCGGCCCGCCCGGCTGCGGCTTCTGCGAGGGCTGCCACACCGCGCTGATCGGCACGCACGCCGACGTGGAGGCGGTCCGCACCGACGTGCTGTCCATCGGTGTGAAGGAGACCCGCGAGCTGGTGCGCCGCGCCTCGATGTCGCCGGCCGGCGGGCGCTGGCAGGTGATCGTCCTGGAGGACGCCGACCGGCTCACCGAGGGCGCGGCGAACGTGCTGCTCAAGGCCGTGGAGGAGCCCGCGCCGCGGACGGTGTGGCTGCTGTGCGCGCCGTCCGTCGAGGACACCCTGCCGACCATCCGCTCCCGCTGCCGGCTGCTCACCCTGCGCACCCCGCCGGTCGCCGCCGTCGCCGACGCGCTGGTCCGGCGGGACGGCGTCGATCCCGAGACGGCCGGGTTCGCCGCCCGCGCGGCCCAGGGCCACCTGGGGCGGGCCCGCCGTCTCGCCGTCGACGAGCGCGCCCGCGCCCGCCGGGCCGAGGTGCTGCGGATCCCGCTGCGCATCGACGACCTCGGCGCCTGCCTGGCGGGCGCCCAGCGGCTGGTCGACGCGGCGGCGGAGGACGCCAAGCAGGTCGCCGAGGAGGTCGACGCCAAGGAGACCGAGGAGCTGCGCGCCGCGCTCGGCGCCGCCGCCGGCATCGGCGGCCGGATGCCGCGCGGCACGGCGGGCGCGATGAAGGAGCTGGAGGACCGGCAGAAGCGCCGCGCCACCCGCACCCAGCGCGACTCCCTCGACCTCGCCCTCACCGACCTCGCCGGCTTCTATCGCGAGGTGCTGGCCGTGCAGTTCGGCGCGGCCGACCCGGACGCGGCCGAGGCCGAGATGCCCGGTGTGCGGCAGGTCGCGGCGGGTTCCCCGCCGGAGTCGACGCTGCGCCGGCTGGAGGCGATCCTGGACTGCCGCCGCGCCCTCGACCGCAACGTCGCCCCGCTGCTCGCGGTCGAGGCCATGCTGACCACCCTCCGCGCCGGCTGACGCCTCGTGTCGGCTGACGGCTCGCGTCGGCTGACCGCCTCGCGTCGGCTGACGACCTGCCGTGGCTGACGCCCCGCGCCGGCGTCGGCCCGTGCGGCGGCGCTTGCTTGCGGGGCGGGCCGGCTCGCGTCTGCTCGGTCTCGTGTCTGCAGACTGTCACCGCCCCTGCCGCGGAGGCTGTCGACGGGCAGATCGCCGGCCACGGGTCCCGGCCGCGCCTCCGCCTCGCGGCTGCCTCCTACCGTCCTCTCCCGTCCCCGGCCCCGGCCTCCGGCCCCCGGCCCCCGGCCCCCGTCCCCCGTCCCCCGGCCCCCGTCCCCCGGCCCCCGTCCCCC
>Ga0164242_10001334_pt1 | contig 29196 bp, 28 predicted proteins | sample OricomgcompostMG_FD_108783 | JGI IMG/M metagenome (GOLD analysis project Ga0164242, IMG submission 108783) | Miracle-Growth compost microbial communities from Emeryville, California, USA - Original compost - Miracle growth compost (MG) ...
CGTTCACGCTGCTGCAGGACCAGCTGCAGTCGGTGCTGCAGACGCTGTCCGAGCGCGAGGCGGGCGTGGTCAAGCTGCGCTTCGGCCTCACCGACGGCCAGCCACGCACCCTCGACGAGATCGGCCAGGTCTACGGCGTCACCCGCGAGCGGATCCGGCAGATCGAGTCCAAGACGATGTCCAAGCTGCGCCACCCGTCCCGTTCCCAGGTCCTGCGCGACTATCTGGACTGACGGCCGGCCGCAGCGGTGATCGTCCGCCCGGCGACGGCGGCCGACGTGCCGGCGATCGCTGCCGTCTACGGGCACGCGGTCCGGCACACCGTCGCGACCTTCGACCTCGTCGACCCGCCTGAGTCGTATTGGCTGGACAAACTCGCCAGCGTCCAGCACGGCGACCATCTGCTCGTCGTCGCAGGCGAGGATCGGGTCGTGGGCTTCGCCTACTCCTCGGCGTTCCGGCCGCGGCCCGCCTATGCCGGCACTCGGGAGACCTCGGTGTACCTGGCTCCGGACGCGGTCGGCACCGGCCTCGGCACCGCGGTCTACACCGAGCTGCTGCGCCTGCTGCGGACCGACCGGGTGCACCGCGCGGTGGCGGTGATCGCGCAGCCGAACCCTGCGTCGGTGGCGCTGCACGAGCGGCTCGGCTTCGAACTGGTCGGCACGCTGCATGAGGTCGGCCGAAAGTTCGACCGGTGGGTGGACACCAACTGGTACCAGTTGGCGTTGGAACCTTGACGGCGGCGTGACGCAGCGAGGCCCTGTCCCGTCACAGGGACAGGGCCTCGCTGCGAAGTCTGCGGCCCGGCTTACCGCTCCTCGACGGCCGCGGTGGCGGGGACGACGGCGAGTCGCTCGGTCTCGTCGTGGATCGACTTGGCGATCTGACGGAGGCGGTCCTCGTTCTCGTGGAAGTGGTGGGCGCAGAGAAGGAGGTCGAAACCGGACTCCATCGTGGCTCGTACATAGGCCTGGGCACCGCACCGGTCACAGCGGTCGGTGGCGGTCAATGGGCTCGCGGCGATCGTCGTGGTCACGTCTGCACCCCTTTCTGCGGGTGTCTGTGCTGCGGGTGGACCTCCACTGCGGAACTCCACCTCTCCATCGTGCCATCTCCAGGTAACCACTGTTTTACGGCCAACCGTGGCGACACCCTGAGCAACGAGCAACCCCCGCCCCGGATTCCCGTACGGCGCGCCAGATTCGTGGAACGGGTCACCCGGCGACTGTCAACCGCCGAGCAGGGCCATCAGGTGATCCCGGCGGCGCTCCAGCACGTCGGCAGGTGCCGCCGCGGACGCGGGGCCGGGCACCGCGCGGCGCACCTGGGCGTGCACCTGGCCGTGCGGCGTGCCGGTGCGGGCGGCGAGCACCCCGACGAGCCGGTTGACCTCCCGGCGCAGATCGGCGCCCGCGCGCCATGCCGACGCCTCGCCCGGCTCGGTGACCGGCGCGTCGTCGCGTCCGCTGCCGGCCGCGCGCTGCCGGGCGTGGGAGTCGCGGCGGGCCAGCAGGGCGGCCGTCTGCTCCGGGGTCAGGATGCCGGGCAGGCCGAGGAAGTCCTCGTCCTCCGCCGACAGCGGCTCGGCCACCACTGCCCGCCCGCTGTGCAGCACGTGGGCGAACGACGCATCTGCGTCGACCAGCTCGGTGACCTCGCGCTCGCCGGGCTCGGGCTCGGGCCGCTCGATGTCGAGCAGTTCGGGGTCGGCGTCGGCTGCCTGCGGCGGCGGGATGACGTGGTTGCGCTCCTCCTCCAACTCGGCGGCGAGCGCCAGCAGCGGACGCACCGCCGGCAGGAAGACGGTGGCCGACTCCCCCGGCGCACGCGCCCGCACCACGCGCCCGACGCCCTGGGCGAAGAACAGCGGGGTCCGATAGGAGGTCATCCACGCCAGGCAGGCCGCCCGCGGCACGTCGACCCCCTCGGACACCATCCGGACGCAGACGGCCATCCGCTGGGTGCCGGTGGTGAAGGCCGTGATCTTGTCGCTGGCCAACGGGTCGTCGGACAGGATCACCACCGGGGCCTCGCCGGTGACCTTCTCGACGATCTCGGCGTAGGCGCGGGCGTCGTCCTGGTCGCTGGCGAGCACGAGGCCGGCAGCGTCGGGCATGCCCGAGGCGCGCAGGTGCGTGATGCGCTCGTCCATGGCGGCGATGACGTGCGGCACCCAGCGCCCGCGGGGGTTGAGCGCGGTGCGCCAGGCCGTCGCCTCGACGCTCTTCGTGCTCTGCTCGGTCAGCGAGGCGGCGATGACCTCACCGGCGCTGTTGCGCCACCGGGAGGTGCCCGTGTACGCGGCGAACACCACCGGCCGCACCACCCCGTCGGCCAGCGCCTGGCGGTAGCCGTAGGTGAAGTCGGCCGAGCTGCGCCAGCCACCGGCGCCGTCCTCGTCGTAGCGGACGAACGGGATGCGCTCGTCCGGGCGGGTGCGGAACGGCGTGCCGGTGAGGCACAGCCGGCGGGCCGCGCCGTCGAACGCCTCGGCGACCGCGTCGCCCCAGGACAGCCCGTCGCCGGCGTGGTGCACCTCGTCCAGGACAACCAGCGAGCGGCGGGCGTTGGTACGGGCAGCGTGCAGTGCCGGCTTGGCCGCGACTTGGGCGTACGTCGTGACGTAGCCGCGCAGGTCGGGCCGCACCGGCCCCACAGAGTTCGGCAGCGTCGGGTCGAGGGCGATCCCGGCGGTGTCGGCGGCCTCCGCCCACTGGGTGCGCAAGTGGTCGGTGGGCGCGACGACGATCACCCGGTCGACGATGCGCTCGTCGACGAGCAGGCGCGCCAGCGCCAGCGCGAACGTCGTCTTGCCGGCGCCCGGGGTGGCGGTGACGAGGTAGTCACGGCGCCGGGGCTGCTCCCGGTACCGGGTGAGCGCCAACTGCTGCCAGGCGCGCAGCCGGGGGACCCCACCCGGTGCGCGACGCGGGGCAGCCATCGGCTCGACCATCTCCTCGACGGTGTTCATCATGTGGGCCGCGAACGGCCCGACACAGGCTCCGACACGATGCGATGCCCCGTCGGCGTGAGCTGGCCGGGGCATCACCGACACGGTATTCCGCCCCGACGACTTGACCCGTATCGGCACGCCGAACAGATCCGCCGATCACAGCGCGCCGGGCCGACAGAAGCGGCCTTGTCGCACGCCGCCGCCGGCGATGGGCAGACTGTTAGCTCGTGACGCTGTTGCGCAGGCTCCTGCATGCCATCCGCCTCACACCTGTCCTGCTCAAACGCGCGCTGGCCAAGGCGTGGCACGACCGTGTCCTCGGGCTGTCGGCCGAGACCGCCTTCTGGCAGATGCTCAGCCTGCCCTCACTGGCGCTCGCCCTCATCGCGTCACTCGGCTACGTGTCGCGCTGGTTCGGCGACAACACCGTCGACCGTACCGAGGCCAAGCTGGAGAGCGGGCTGAGCCGGATCTTCAGCCCGCAGGTGGTCGACAACGTCATCTCGCCGACGCTCAAGGAGATCCTGCACGGCGACCGCGCAGGTGTCATCAGCATCGGGTTCGTGCTCGCGCTGTGGGCAGGCTCGTCGGCCACCGCCACGTTCGTCAACACGATCACCATCGCCTACGACATGCGCGACCTGCGCGGCCCGGTCAAGAGCCGGCTGCTGGCGCTGTGGATGTTCCTCGGCACGGTCGTGCTGGGCGTGTTCCTGCTGCCGATGCTCGTGCTGGGCCCGGACCTGCTGCGCAAGTCGTTCCCGCGCAGCGTGCAGCACACGGTCAGCGACCTGATCTCGGTGGGCTTCTATCCCACACTGATCATCGTGCTGCTCGTGGGGCTGACGACGTTCTACCGGTTGGCGCCGCCGCGGCGGCTGCCCTGGCACCGCGGCCTGCCCGGCGCGATCCTCGCCGTGGTCGTGTTCCTGGCCGGCTCGGCCGCGCTGCGCGCATACATCAACTTCATCCTCGACCACAACCACGCGTACGCAACGCTGGCCGCCCCGATCGCCGCGCTGCTCTTCTTCTACGTCCTGGCCCTCGGCGTCCTGCTCGGCGCGGAGTTCAACGCCGCCATCGAGCACGACAAGCCCGCGAAGACCCGTCCGCCGCGCGTCCTCGACCCCCGCGCCTGGCAGATGTTCCAGGCCGACGAGACGCCCACGGTGCGGCTTCGCCCCGAGGACGGCGACAACGGTCAGCCGCGGATGCGGCCGTAGACCTCCACGCACTCCGCACACACCGGCCGGCCCTCCGGCGCCCGGTACGGGATCCACCGGTAGCCGCACAGCGCGGTGACCTCACGGCCTTCGACCACCGCGGCGGTGATGTCGTTGGCGGGGTCGCGCTGATCGACGATGTGCGCGCAGTCCTCCGGGCCGGTGTCGCCCTCGTCGAGATCCGGGAGGGTCTCGGTAACCGGGCTTGTGGTCGTCTGGGTCACACCTCGATTGTGCACCTGTGGGCGCACACCACGGGGACCCGCCCGCCGGCTCAGCCGTCGACCGTGCGGTCGCCGTCGCCGGGCGGGAGCGCGCGCTCGTGCTGCAGATCGGTGCGCAGCCCCGGATCGGGCGCACGCTTCTTCGCAGGCCGGTCGTTGGCGATGATGACCGCGCACCACGGCAGCACCGCGCCCCCGACCACGAACCCGAGGGCCAGCCACAACGAGATCTGGTAGGTGAGCCCGGCGACCAGGACGCACAGCGCACGGCAGGTCATCATGACCGCGTATTTCTTGCGACGGCGGGCGTACTCGTCGTCGTAGCTGGCTTTGGCACTGGTGATGAGCAGCGGCTCATCAACCCGGGCTCGGTGCATGCGTCCATGGTCTCACCGGTTCACCGCTTTAGCTCCTGCCGGTTGCCACCTGATCCGGTGCGCGACGATGGGCCGGTGACCGCCTCGCTGATCGCCGACGCCGACCTCGACCCACTGCGTGCGGCACTGGCCCCGTTCACCGCCGACGCGGTCGACGACGTCCTCGGCATCGCCGGCCGGGCGGCGCTCGCCCGTGCCGACCTCGCCGGCGCGCGGCGCGCCGTCCGCGGGTCCGACAGCCCGGTCGCGGCGTTGCTGCGGCTGTTCACCCTGGGCGACGAGCTCGACCCGGCGGAGGCCACCCGCGCCTTCGGGCCGGCCGTCGAGGCCGCCGTCCGGTCGGGTCTGGTCGAGGCCAGCGCGGGTTCGATGCGGGCACTGCTCGACGTCCGGCCGTACGCCGAGGCCGACGGGCCCGACTGGTGGGTGGTGTCGGACCTCGGCTCCGACGTGCGCCGCGAGCGGGCGCTGCCGCGCGACCACGTGCTGGGCGTCGGCTCCGCGTCGACGGCGCTGGCGCGCTGCACGCCCCGCGATCGCGTCGGGCCCGCGCTCGACGTCGGCACCGGCAGCGGGGTGCAGGCCCTACACCTGTCCCGGCACGCCTGCGCGGTGACCGCCACCGACATCAGCCACCGGGCGCTGCGCATGGCGGCGACCACCGCCGCGCTGTCCGGCGTCACGTGGGACCTGCGTCAGGGTTCGCTGCTGGAGCCGGTGGCCGGCGCGCGTTACGACCTGGTGGTGGCCAACCCGCCGTTCGTCGTGTCGCCCGGCGACGGCGGCTACGACTATCGCGACAGCGGCATGGCGGGCGACACCGTGTGCCGCGCGCTCGTGCGCGGGTTGCCGGCAGTGTTGGGCGACGGCGGCTGCGCGCAACTGCTCGCCAACTGGGTCATCCCGGTCGCCGGCTCGTGGCGGGAGCGGGTCGGTGCGTGGTTGCAGGGCTCCGGGTGCGACGCGTGGGTGTGGCAGCGCGAGATCGCCGACCCCGGGGAGTACGTCGCGCTGTGGCTGCGCGACGCCGGCGCAGATCCGCGCGACGACGACTACGCGCCCCGCTACGACGCCTGGCTGGACTGGTTCGGGCAGGCGGGCGTCGCCGCCGTCGGCATGGGCCTGATCACGCTCTGGCGAACCGGCACGGCGGACCCGGTGGTCGTGCTCGAGGACGTCCCGCAGGCGGTCGAGCAGCCGGCCGGTGCCACCGTCGCCGACTGGATCCGTCGGCAGCGTGCCCTCGCGGCGCTCGACGACGCCACACTCCTGGCGCTTCCGCTACAACGTGCCGATGCGGTGGTGCTCGAACGGGCCGACGTGGCCGGCTCGGGCGGCGGGTGGGAGCCGGCGTCCGCCGCGCTGCGGCAGAGCCACGGCATGCGCTGGACCCTCGACACCGACGACGCGATCGCCGCGCTGGTCGCTGCCTGTGACGGGACCACTCCGGTCAGCTCCGCGATCGCGCTGCTCGCGGCCGGGCTCGGCGTTCCCACCGGGGAGATCGCGACAGCCGCGGCGCCGGTCCTGCGCGACCTGGTGGCGCGGGGCTTCCTCGATCTGCCTGCGGGCGCGACGTGAGGCCGCGGGGCAGGTGCTGTCGCAGCACCACTTCGACAGGTGTCGTCTGTGTACCGACTGAGCGGCTCACCCGGGAGTACGCGCCACGGGAACACGACCAGGGGTCCACCACGTTGTCTGGATGAAGCCGGAAACGGGTACCGACGACGTGGTCGGTGGCACTCCCGCCCCCCGGCGGCAACATTCTCGCTCCCAAGGTGGTCTGGTACATCGTGACAACCTCCCGCAACGCATCCACCCGCTCCGCTGCGCGCCGCGCCGCGAGCACCGCGTCGCGCGCCTCCTCGACCGACTCGCCGGTGACCGCGCGCGGGCACCGCAGCTCGCGCACCTCCGGCGCCTCGACGACTCAGGCCGCCACCGCCACGTCACGCCGCACCGCTGCAGCCACCGCCACCTCGCGCCGGCGCAAGTCGGCCGATGCCGCACAGGGCACGTCCGAGGACATCTCGGCAGACCCGGTGGAGGCACGTCCGCTCGCCGCTACCGCCGACCTCGACGAGGCCGCGGCGTCTGCCGACCTGGTGCGCGTCTACCTCAACGAGATCGGCAAGGTCGCGCTGCTGACCGCTGCCGACGAGGTCGAGCTCGCCAAGCGGATCGAGGCAGGCCTGTACGCCAATCACCTGATCGGCCAGGCGAACAGCTTCACCCCCACCCGCAAGCGTGAGCTCCGCGCCCTCGTGATCGACGGCGAGCGGGCCAAGGACCACCTGCTGCGGGCGAACCTGCGCCTGGTCGTGTCGCTGGCCAAGCGCTACACCGGCCACGGCATGCCGTTCCTGGACCTGATCCAGGAGGGCAATCTCGGCCTGATCCGTGCCGTCGAGAAGTTCGACTACACGAAGGGCTTCAAGTTCTCCACCTACGCCACCTGGTGGATCCGGCAGGCGATCAGTCGGGCGATGGCCGACCAGTCGCGCACGATCCGGCTGCCCGTCCACCTCGTGGAGCAGGTCAACAAGCTGCAGCGGATCCGCCGGGAGATGAACCAGGAACTCGGCCGCGAGGCCACTGACGCCGAACTCGGCCGTGAGCTGGACATCACCGAGGAGCGCGTGCGCGAGCTGCTCGACCTCTCCCGCGACCTCGTCAGCCTCGACCAGACGGTCGGCGCGGACGACGACGCGTCGCTGGGCGACTTCATCGCCGACGAGCGCTCGACCAGCGCCGCCGAGGACGTCGTCGAGAACGGCCTGATGCGCGAGCACCTGCAGGAGGTCCTGGGCACGCTCGACGCCCGCGAGGCCGCGGTCGTGCGCATGCGCTACGGCCTCGACGGCAGCCAGCCCAAGACGCTGGACGAGATCGGCCGGGCCTTCAAGCTCTCGCGGGAACGGATCCGGCAGATCGAGCGGGAGACGATGGCCAAGCTGCGACACCCCTCGCGTTCGCAAGTGCTCCGCGACTACCTCGACAGCTAGGATCAGGGACGAAAGGTGCAGTCGGCCATCGGCGGCACCTCCAGGGCGCAGCGGTCGCGACCCCGCGACAGGCGCCGTGCCGGAGAGGCGGTTGAGCATGTCTCACCACAGTGACCTCATCGATACCACGGAGATGTATCTCCGCACGGTCTATGAACTCGAAGAGGAGGGCGTCGTCCCGCTGCGCGCCCGCATCGCCGAGCGGCTGGGCCACAGCGGCCCGACCGTCAGCCAGACCGTCGCGCGCATGGAGCGCGACGGTCTGCTGCGGGTCTCCGAGGACCGCCACCTGGAGCTGACCGAGCTGGGCCGCGCCGAGGCGACGGGCGTCATGCGCAAGCATCGGCTCGCCGAGCGCCTGCTGGCCGACATCATCGGCCTGGACTGGGAGGACCTGCACATCGAGGCGTGCCGCTGGGAGCACGTGATGAGCGACAAGGTCGAGCGGCGCATCCTCAGCCTGCTCGAGAAGCCGCTGGTCTGCCCGCACGGCAACCCGATCCCCGGCCTCGACCAGCTCGACCTGTCGTTCGGCGCCGGCGGCGAGGAGCACGTGCTGCTCAGCCTCAGCGATGCCGCGCGCGAGGAGGAGCGCGAGGTGGTCATCGACCGGATCAGCGAGCAGCTGCAGAATGACTCCGGGCTCATGCACCAACTCGGCGAGCTGGGTGTGCTGCCGGGCCGGCGGGTGTCGGCCTGCCGGGCCGCCAAGGGCATCGACGTGTGGAGCGGGAACGGCGCTCGCACCAGCTTCGGCAAGGACATCTCCGACCACGTCTACGTGCTGGTCGCCTGACCTCCCCAGGCTCCGGGGCACCACTGTGCGCCGCCGCCGAGTGAGCTCGGCCGCGTGCCGCGGTCAGGTGGCGAATCGTCTGCCGACGGCCCGGTAAGCTGCGGACCACGAGCCGCTGACGTCTCGTCGTGCACGACGGCCCACCCGGGACCGGACAGGTCCCCGTGCGGCCGGCACACCTCCTGACTGCTTCGACTGACTGCCTTCACTGCTGACCCGCGCCGGTCGGCGCCCACGGGCGCGGCCGTCGCGCCTGCGCGCCCGATCAGCTGCCGGCCTGCGGCCGGTGGCCGACGAGAAAGGGAACTCGGTGGCTCACGACCCCCAGGGCTTCCTCAAGCACGACCGTGTCGACACGCCGAAACGACCCGCCGAGGAGCGGGTGCGCGATTGGCAGCCGATCTACCTGCGCGCCAAGGACGAGGTGGTCGGCGAGCAGGCTGCCCGCTGCATGGACTGCGGCGTCGCCTTCTGCCACAGCGGCTGCCCTCTGGGGAACCTCATCCCGGAGTGGAACGAGTTCGTCGCCCGCGCCGACTGGACGGGCGCCAGCGAGCGGCTGCACGCCACCAACAACTTCCCGGAGTTCACCGGCTGGATCTGCCCGGCGCCGTGTGAGGCCGCCTGCGTGCTGGCTCTCAACACTGACCCGGTGACGATCAAGCAGGTCGAGGTGACGATCGTCGAGAAGGCGTTCGCCGCTGGCTCCGTCGCCCCGCAGCCGGCCCGGGACAGCACGGGCCACACCGCGGCGGTGATCGGCTCAGGGCCCGCCGGGCTTGCCGCCGCCCAGCAGTTGACCCGCGCCGGCCACGCCGTCACCGTGTTCGAGCGCGATGACCGGCTCGGTGGCCTGCTGCGGTACGGCATCCCGGACTTCAAGATGCCCAAGGACATCATCGACCGCCGCATCGAGCAGATGCGCGCCGAGGGCACGACGTTCCGCACCAGCACGGACATCCGGCCGGATGACGTGCCGGCCCTGCGCGAGGAGTTCGACGCGGTGATCCTCGCCGTGGGCGCCCTGGCCCCGCGCGAGCTCAACACGCCGGGCCGCGAGCTGGCCGGGGTCCACCAGGCCATGACGTACCTGCCGCAGGGCAACCGGGTGCAGGCCGGCGACATCGAGACACCGTCGATCGACGCCGCGGGCAAGCACGTCGTCATCGTGGGCGGCGGCGACACGGCTGCTGACTGCCTCGGCACGGCCAATCGGCAGGGCGCGCTCTCGGTCACCGTGCTCGACCACAACCCGGCACCGGGGCCGCGCGCCGGCCTGGTCAACCCCGTCTGGCCCTCGGCGCCGAGCAGCCGCGGCTCCTCCCCCGCCCATGACGAGGGCGTCACCGAGGCATGGGCGCAGGAGGTCGTGGCGTTCGTCGGCGACGACACCGGCGCCGTGCGCGGTGTGCTCGTCGACGAGGTGGAGATCGTGCGCATCGACGGGCGCCGCGAGTTCCGGCCGGTGGCCGGCTCGCAGCGCGAGATCCCGGCCGATCTGGTGCTGCTGGCGGCGGGCTTCGTCGGCACGGACGTGCCCGACCTCGTCGAGGCGCTCGGCGCCTCGGTGGTGGCCGGGCGCGGCACCGTGCGGATCGGTGACAGGTGGCAGACCGACGCCGAGGGCGTGTACGCCTGCGGTGACGCCAGCCGCGGCGCCTCCCTGGTCGTGTGGGCGATCGCCGAAGGCCGCGCCTGCGCGGCCGCGGTGGACCAGGCGCTCACCGGGCTGTCCGAACTGCCACATCCGGTGACACCGCACGCCGTCGCCCTCTGAGACGTCCCGAGCGCCCGAGCGGACAGGGACACCCGGACAGGGCGGGGGCCGCGATGCTCACGCCGTTCGCGGTAGCCGGAGCCTCGGCAGGCGCCGCGGATCGACGCCGTGGGCCAGTGCCGCGACGAGCAGGTCCGCTGCTGTGTAGGACGGGTCGCTGTCCAGCGCGCGATGCGCCGCCATGGACGCGGCAGCACCGTTGCCGGCGCGCCACTCGGCCCATGCGTACAGGAACAGCGGCGGCGCGTCGTAGGGCGACGGCAGGTGCCGGGCCAGGTGCAGCCACAGGGCGCGACCGTCGAGTCGGCGGTCGTCGACCCCCATCCACACCGAGTCGCGCACCGGGACATCGGTGAGTGCCACCGCGAGCCCGGCCGACTCGTCCGCGGCCGGCGGGCTCCACCGCAGACGGTCACTCGCGCGGGCGGCCGAGAACAGGGCGCGCACCGCGGCCCTGCGATGAGCACGTTCACGGGCGTCGAGCACCGCCTGCACGGCCGCGGACTCCGCTGCCGCGATCGCCGGCTCCAGCGCGGCGCGCTCGGCGTCCGGGGCCGGCGCCAGGCATTCGGCCAGCGCGGCCCGGTCGGCCAGCGGCGCGATGCCGTCGACGGTCGCGGCCGCGACGAACGGCGGGGTGGTCGCCGGCAGCGGCTCGCCGTCGGCAGGGCAACAGGCCGGATCGGTGCACAGCGCCGAACGCCATCGGCCGCCGGCGACCTGCAGCACGTCGAGCACCGCGACGTCGGCCGCGTCCGCGGCCGCCTGCATCCGGGCGGCCAGGAGGGTGTGGTCGGCGAACCCGGCAGGCTGCTCCGGGCCAGCGTCGTCGAAGACCGCTCCCACCACCGCGGTGGCGTCGGCTCGCGCGACCGACCGGAGCGTGGTCCCGAGCAGGCCGGTGTCGCGCTCGACGTCGCCGAGGTCGGTGCGTGCCGTGACCACCAGGCCGCTCTCGCGCAGCCCGACCAGTACGAGGCTCGCCCACGGGCGGAAGCCGAGGAGGTACGGCACCGCCTGCAGCAACTCCAGCGGGCCGGTGATACGGGCCGTCGTGCGGCTGGCAGCGGCGGTGCGTGGGGTGCGGCGTGACGTCATGCAGCGAGCCTGGCGGCGACCGCCGCTGCGCCGTGGCCGAATCGAGGGCCTGTGGACGGCGGACGGGGCTGTGGATGCCGAGAGGGCGGAACAACAGGGTGTTGTGCTAACGCCGCGCAGCGCGTGCTACTGCAGGGTGCCTGCCTGCCAGCGCCGGGCGGCCGTGCTCAGCGCGGCGGCGGCACGCTCGTTGCGCTCGGCCCACTCCACCGCGGCCGCCCGCCGCGCGTCCCCGTCACCGGCCAGCGCGCGGCGCCCCGCCGCCACCACGCGGAAGAAGGCGGCGGCCCGCTCCAGCGCCACGGACAGGTCCCCCTGATAGACGCCGGCCAGTACGGCGTCGGGCAGTGCGCGCACCGCCTCGGCGTCGGCGAAGTCGGCGACACCCGCGACGACGGCCTCGGCCGGCGCGAGTGGCTCCCCGGCCCGCCAGTACCGGACCACCTCCGCAGGCTCGTGGTGACACCACTGGCGCAGTAGGTAGAGCGCCCAGAGAGCACCGGGGAGGCTGACTGGGTCGGCGTCGCTCCACAGGGCCGCGAGGGTGTCCAGGCCGATGCGGTCGGCCAGCGCGACGAACCTCGCCCCGTCACCGGGGGCGCGCCCCGCCCGCACCAGCACTGCCGCGGTCGCCGACGCGATCTCGGCCCGCGACTCCGGCGACGCTCCACCGGCGGCGTCGATCATCTCCGTCAGGTCGGAGAACAGCGCCGGCTTGTGCGGACGAGGTGCCTCGCCGGTCACCGGGCGGTTCCCCTGCCGGGCCCCGTCGACGCGGCCGTATCGCTTCGCAGCACCCGTCCACGATACGGCGCCCGGCGATCAGCCAGGAGTCACGTCGAAAGCTGCCCTCGTCACACTCCGCGAGCATGTACCGTGGTGCCCGGCGTCGGTCCGCATCATGGCCCCCGGTCCCACAACTGCCGCTACGAGCGGCCTTCCGCCGAGAGGCGACCTGGCGGGCCGGCGCCACCAGACGGGAACGGACGACGAGCGGTGGCACGTGGCTAGCGGTGACGGCAACGGGTGGGTGTACTGCACCTGCGGCGGGCAGCACTGGGGTCTGCACGGCGCGGCCGGCCTGCTGTTGACCGACGGCACCCACGTCCTGCTCGCCCACCGCGCGGCGTGGACCCACCAGGGCGGCTCGTGGGCGGTGCCCGGCGGCGCCCTCGACTCCGACGAGTCGCCGGTGCAGGCGGCGCTGCGCGAGATGGGCGAGGAGACCTCGCTCGACCCGTCCGGCCTCACCCCGTTCGACGAGTGGGTCGACGAGCACGGCCCGTGGCGCTACACCACCGTCCTCGCCCGCGTCGACGGCCGTCCCGACATCACGCCTGACCATCACGAGAACGACGGAGTGCGGTGGTGGCGCCTCGACGAGGTCACCGGGCTTCAGCTCCACGGCGGGTTCGCCGCGGCCTGGCCGAGCCTGCGCGACCGGATCACCCGCGCCGCGCCGCCCATCGGCCCGGACGCGCCGCTGCCGTAGCCTTCCGGCTCGTGCACCTGCTCCTGCCGCCCAGCGAGGCGAAGACTCCCGGTGGTCGGGGCCGGCCGTTCGGTGATCGCCTCGCTGCGCTCGACGGCCCGCTCGGCGACGGGCGCCGGGCCGTCGCCGCGGCCCTCGCCGAGTTGGTCGCCGGAAGCCCCGCCCGCGCCGCCGACGCCCTGCGGCTCCCGCCCGGCGTCGCCGCCGACGCCCTGGCGAAGAACGCCGCGCTGGCCGACAGCCGCACCACGCCCGCACTGCGCCGCTACGCCGGCATCGTGTACGACGGCCTCGACGCCTCCGGGATGGACGACGCCACCCGTCGCCACGCCGGCCGGCGGATCCTCGTCTTCTCCGGCCTGCTCGGCGTGGTGCGCGGCGACGAGAAGGTGCCGGACTACCGCGTTCCGGCCAAGGCGACACTGCCCGGCGTCGGCGTCGCGGGCACCTTCTGGCGGCCGCTGCTCGACGACGTGCTGCCGACGCTCGTCGGTCGCGGGCTCGTCGTCGACCTGCGCTCCGGTGACTATGCGGCCATGTGGCGCCCGGCCAAGGCTGATGCCGACCGCGTCGTGACGGTGCGGGTGCTGTCGCCCGTGCCGCGCGGCGGCACCGCGGTCATCAGTCACACGAGCAAGCTGATGAAGGGCAGGCTGGCCGCCGCGCTGCTGCGCGCCGCCGCGGCGGGATCGGTTGCCGGCGGCGCGCAGGACGTGGCGCAGGCGTGGCTGCGACTCGGTGGCCTGCGTGCCGAGGCCGGTGCCGGCGGGCGGCTCGATCTGCACACCCGGACGCCCACCGGCTGACCGCCTTACCACGTGGCGCGCACGGCCCGCACCGGACCCGGGTGCCGGTCACGACGTGTGGTCGGTCACCATAGCGGCATGCACCTCGATCACCTGTCCTACGTAGCCGGTGAAGAAGGCCTCGGAGCGTGCGCGCAGCGGCTCGGTGCGCGCCTCGGTGCAGGGTTCTCCGACGGCGGGCTGCACCCGACCTTCGGCACCCGCAACTTCGTGCTGCCGCTGGCCGACGGGTGCTACCTCGAGGTGGTCGCCGCGCTCGACCACCCGGCCGTCGACCGTGCGCCGTTCGGCCGTGCCGTGGCCGCCCGCTCAGCCGAGGGCGGTGGCTGGCTGGCCTGGGCGATCGCCGTCGACGACGTCACGCCCATCGAGCAGCGGCTCGGCCGCAAGGCGGCAGCCGGCCACCGCCGCCGGCCCGACGGCGTGGACCTGAACTGGAAGCAGATCGGCATCAACGACGTCACCGAGGACCCGCAGGTGCCGTTCTTCGTCGAGTGGGACGTCGAGGCCGAGTACCACCCGTCGCACGGCGGCGACGTGATCGCCCTGCGCCGCCTGGAGATCGCCGGCGACGAGGCCACCGTCGACGCCTACCTCGGCAGCTCCTCGCGTCAGCCGCTGGACGGCGTCGAGGTCGAGTGGCTGCCGCCCGGCGGCGAGACCGGCGTGATCGCGGCGGTGTTCGCGACGCCGGCCGGGGACGTGCGCATCGACTGACCGGTGCCGCGGCGCGTCGCGAGGACGGAGCCGACGAGGATCAGCGGGAAGCCCACCGCGATGCCGGCCGTGAACGGCTCGTCCAGCAGCAACACGCCGAGCACCAGTGCCACGGCCGGGTTGACGTAGGTGAACACGGTGGCCCGCGACGCCCCCACCTCGGCCACCAGGCTGAAGAACACCAGGAACGCCAGCGCGGTGCACACCGCGGCGAGCACGACCACCGACCACGCGGGCTTGGCGTGCAGCGACGTCGGCAGATGCCAGGCCGCGTACGGCAGATACCCCACCGCCACGAGAAGCAGCGCCGTGCAGACGACAGGCAGGCTCGGCAGGTCGGCCAGCCACCGCGCCATGATCGTCGGGGCGATCGAGTAGCCGAGGACCACCACGCCCATCTCCGCCAGCGCCGGGCCGTGGATGCCGCCCACGTCGAGGCCGAGCAGCGTGACCACACCGGCAAGCCCGACCAGCAGCCCGATCATCCGCACCACGCCCGCGTCACCGTCACCGGTACCGGTCAGCCGCGCCACGACCAGGCCGAGCAGCGGAACAGCCGCGACGAGCAGGCCGGACAGCGAGCTCGACAGGTGCCGCTCCGCGTCGCCGAGCATCACCCACGGCCCGGCGACCTCGATCACCGAGAACGCGAGCAGCGGACGCCAGCGGCGGGCTACCGCACGGAACCCGCCCACCCGCAGCGCGAGCGGCAGGAGCAGCAGCCCGCCGATGCCGGTACGGAGGAACACGAGCGTGGCCGGATCGACGTCGCGCACCGCCACGCGGATCAACAGGTACGGGATCCCCCAGATGACGCACATGGCAGCGAACAACAGCCAACCGCGCCGCGTCATGGCCACCCCTCCTCCGTCGCCGTGAGGCTAACCGCCGGGGCCGACAGCACGACACGACCGGCCCCCGGCCGCCCTGCCGCCCGTCGCGGGCCGGTCGGCGGCATAGTGGGTCGTGCAACGACGACCATGGAGGGCGCGATGGAGACCACCGGGGGCTGGGACTACCGCAGCGCGACGGTGCCGGGAGCGTTGCCGATGCGCACCGTGCCGATCGGCGACTACGGCTTCCTGTCCGACGGCGAGACCACGGCGCTGGTCGCGCCCGGCGGCTCGATCGACTGGATGTGCCTGCCGCGGATGGACTCCCCCAGCGTGTTCGGTGCGATCCTCGGCCCGCGCGCCGGTACCTTCCGCGTCTCCCCGGCCGACGTCACGGTCCCGTCGGCGCGGCGCTATCTGCCCGGCACGATGGTGCTCGAGACCAGCTGGGGCACCGACACCGGCTGGATCATCGTCCGCGACGTCCTGCTCGTCGGCCCATGGCGGCACGACGACGCACTGTCGAGCACGCAGAAGCGCACACCCACCGACTGGGAGGCCGAACACACGCTGCTGCGCACCATCCGCTGTGTGAAGGGAGAGGTGCAGACCGTCGTCGAATGCGAGCCCACGCCGGACTACGGCCGCAAGACAGTTCGCTGGGGATACACCGAGCGGCTCTACCACCAGGGCGTTGCGAGCGCACCGGGCTCGGACGTCACACTGACCCTCACCACGGACATGCGGCTCGGCTTCGAGGGCGGCCGCGCCAACGTCCGCACCCTGCTCAAGGAGGGTGACACCCGGTTCATCGCGCTGTCCTGGGGCCGCAAGGAGCCGCCGACCAGCTACACGCAGGCCTACGAGCGACTGGTCTGGACGGCGCACCACTGGCAGCACTGGCTGGCCCGCGGCAACTTCCCCGACCACCCGTGGCGCAGCTACCTGCAGCGCAGCGCACTGACCCTCAAGGGGCTGATGTACGCGCCCACCGGCGCCATCTGCGCTGCCGGCAGCACCTCCTTGCCCGAGACCCTCGGCGGCGCCCGCAACTACGACTACCGCTACACGTGGATCCGCGACGCCACGTTCGCGCTGTGGGGCATGTACTCCCTCGGCTACGACTGGGAGGCCATCGACTTCTTCTCCTTCATCGCCGACCTCGCCGAGCAGGACCACGACCTGCAGATCATGTACGGCATCGGCGGCGAGAGAGACCTCACCGAGATCGAGCTCGATCACCTGCCCGGCTACGCCGACTCCCGGCCCGTCCGCATCGGCAACGCCGCGGCCGAGCAGACACAGCACGACGTCTGGGGGGCACTGCTGGACTCGGTCTACCTGCACAGCAAGGCCGTCGACCACATCGACGGCCGGCTGTGGCCGATCCTCACCCGGCAGGTGCAGGCCGCACTCGCCCACTGGCGCGAGCCCGACGCCGGCATCTGGGAGGTCCGCGGCCAGCTGCAGCACTTCACCTCCTCGAAGATCATGTGCTGGGTCGCGCTCGACCGCGGCGCCAAGCTCGCCGCCGTCATGGGGCAGGACAACGAGGCCGCGGAGTGGACGAAGTTCGCCGAGGAGATCAAGGCCGACGTCCTGGCCCACGGCGTCGACGAGCGGAACGTGCTCACCCAGCACTACGACACGCAGGCGCTCGACGCGTCCCTGCTGCTCGCGCCGCTGGTGCGGTTCCTGCCGCCGGACCACCCGGTGCTCGTCGCCACCGTCCGGGCCGTCGCCGACGAGCTCACCGAGCACGGCATGGTGCTGCGTTACCGCGTGGAGGAGACCGACGACGGGTTCAGCGGCGAGGAGGGGTCGTTCACGATCTGCTCGTTCTGGCTCGTCTCGGCGCTGTGCGAGATCGGCGACTACAGCCGCGCCCGCGCCCTGTGCGCGAAGCTGCTCTCGCTCGCCGGGCCGCTCGAGCTCTACGCCGAGGAGATCGACGTCCACACCGGCGCGCACCTGGGCAACTTCCCGCAGGCCTTCACCCACCTGGCGCTGATCAACGCGGTGCTGCACGTCATCGACACCGCCGACCTCGACGACGGTGAGCTGCGACCGCCGCAGACCCACTGATGTCCGAGCGTCTCGAACTCGCCGCCGACGACATCGACGGCGGCGTCTACCCGTGGTTCACGGCCTCGCTGATCCCCCGCGCCATCGCCTGGGTGTCGACCGTGTCGGCGCAGGGCGTCGCGAACGTCGCGCCGCACTCGTTCACCACGGTCGCCGGCATCGACCCGCCGACGCTGTGCTTCGTGTCGGTCGGGGAGAAGGACACCCTGCGCAACGTGCGGGCCACCGGCGAGTTCGTGCTGCAGCTCGGCAGCGCGGCCCACCTCGCCGCGATGAACGACTCCGGCACCAGCATGCCCGGTCATGTCAGCGAGTTCGACGAGGCGGGCATTGCCACCGAGCCGAGCGCCGCGGTGGCCGCCCCGCGGGTGGCCGGCGCGCCGGTGGCGTTCGAGTGCCGGGCCACCGGCGAACACACCACCGGGTCATGCGTGATGGTGTTCGGCGAGGTCGTGCACGTGGCGGCCGACCCGGCCGTGCTGGCCCCCGACGGCCTGCCGGACGCCCGTCTGATCGACCCGTTGGCCCGCCTGGGCCGCAACGAGTGGTCGCGGCTGGGCGAGGTGTTCGCCCTGGACCGGATTCGCTGGCCCGACTGGCAGGCCGGGCGGCGCTCGCCCCGCGAGGGTTAGCGAGCGTCAGTCCGTCGTCGTGCCCTCGATGGTCGGGCGCAGCGTGCGGTTCGGCACCACCTTGCCGTTGAGCGGCAGGCAGGTGCGCACGAACTCCGCGCCGAAGTCGGTCAGCAGGACGCTGCGGTGGACGGTCTTCGGCATCCGCCCGGCCCGCTTCATCGCGTCCGTGACCTTGGGCTGCGCCTCGACCACCTGGTAGCGCTGCGGATTGGTCACCGGCTCCTTGGAGAACAGCACCAGGCCGAGCCGCGAGAGGTTGGTGAGGTACTGGTTCGTGCGGTCGAGGTTCCGGCAGCCGGCGTGCTCGGCGATCATCGTCAGACCGGCGGCGATGAGGACCGAGCCGATGCCGAACGGGCGGAACGTCCGCACGTCGATCGCCGGCTGTGGCCCCTCGAGGTAGAAGAAGCGCAGGATGCGCGCCTCGTCGGGCGTGATCTCGGACAGGATCCGCGCGAACGCCGGGTGGGTGTCCTCCACCACGTGCACGTCGTTCGACCGGCGCAGCAGGTCCGAGCCACGACGCTGGAGGTCGCGTGGCGTCTGTGCTTGTGGCTGCGGCCGGGGCGAGGGCAGACGGTCGGCGACGAGGTCGTCGCGCAGCCCCAGCGCCCGCCACGCGACCGCCCGCAGGTCGGACGCGGCCTCCTGCAGGATCGTGGTGGCCGACTCACCGTCGACGGCCCGGCGAGCGACGTAGTTCGCGCCCGCGATCGCGGCGCCGATCGTCCAGCTCGCGACGTGGAACGCCGAGACGGCGGCCACCCGGGCGACCTCGGGGGCGGCGCGGACGACGGCTGGGCCGGGACGCAACGTTCCTGCCGGGGTCGGGCGCGGCCGTGCGACGCCGGCGCCGGGGCGCGGGCGCCGCGCCACCGCGGCGTCGGGATCGGGCTGGTCGGGCACGGTGTCAGACTCCGAAGATCGCGAGGTGCAACAGGCCGGCGAACAGGCCGAGGGCCCCGCCGTGGAAGAACAGTAGCCACTCGTCCTGCTTGATCGCCGAGCGGAGCATCTCGACGAAGTCGTCGGGGCTCATCTGCCGCATCTGGTTGCTGATGAACGTGTAGATCTTGCCGGACTGCCGCTTGCTGAACTCGGCGTCGTTGAACGCGATGGGCGCGAATCCGGTGGCCTCGGTGGCGACGGAGGCGCGGATCTGGTCGTACTCGCGGGGGCCGATCGCCACCCGTACCGCCGCGCGCGCCGGGCCGATGGCGTTGTCGACCGCCGGGCGCAGCGAGTCCTCCAGCAGCTGCAGGGTGCGGTCGCTGCTCGGGCCGGTCAGCAGCTCGTTACCGATGTTCTGCAAGGTGATGACCTTATCGGCCACCATCTTCGCGTACAGCTCGGTGACCTCCGACTGGCGCTTGATCAACAACCCCTGCCGCCACGGCACCCACCGCTTGGGATGGATCGGCTCGAAGATCATCTCGATGCCGATGTAGTTGACCACCCAGCCGATGATCACCCCGCCGATCGGCAGCACCCACCAGTACGGCGCCACCTGCAGGATCCCGAACAGCACGAACCCCATCGGCAGGCCGAAGTAGAAGCCGAAGTTCTGCATGAACCGCAGCTCCTTGCGGCCCATGATCAGGAACAGCTCGTTGAGCAGCTCGGGGTGGTCGACGAAGTAGCTGATGACCATCAACTTGGCGTCGATCAACTGGTCGACGTTCTCGCCGATCTCGTCGGTGATCGAGCGCAGGATCGCCGGCAGCTGGGCCCGGACCCGCGCGAACACCGCCTCCTTGATGATCGGCGGCAGGTCGTGCCACAGCTTCGGGTTCTCCTGGCGCATGATCGTGTCGACGACGTCGTGGATCTCGCTCTGCGCGATCTGGGCAAGGTGCTCGGCGATACGGTCGGGCTCGAGCTCGCGGTAGAAGTCGCGGATACTGCCGAGCTTGGCCAGCCCCTTGTCGACCGCGATGCTCGCCATCTTGTCCGCGCGCGAGGGCACGATGCCCTGCCAGCCGAGCCGGCCGTCGTAGCGGATCAGCGGCAGCACCTGGACCCGGCGCGGCAGGTAGGGGAACAGCATCCGCAGGCCCGGTACCGCGACGCCGTAGAAGCGCAGCGGCCGGAACAGCATGAGGACGCCGGTCCAGTTCGTGATGTAGCCGACGACGCCGGTGAACAGCGGGATGCTGATCAGGTCGACCAGCATCTTGCTCAACGCGACTCCCCTTCGTAACGGCGGCCGGCGGCGACGGGTGCGGTAACGGGCGCTCCACATCATGATGTCGCGGGCCGGGCCCGTCCACCCGGGCACACCGGCTCCAACTCGCTAGTAACGTGAGCAGCGTCGCGCCGACGTCCCCGCAGGAGGCAGCAATGGATCTCGCGCTCAGCAAGGAGGACCACGCGTTCGCCGAACGGATGCGTGAGTTCTTCACCTCGGAGATCCCGGCAGAGCTGCGCGACCGGGTCGCCCGCGGTGAGCACCCGACCCGCGAGGACATCGTCACCACCCAGCGCACGCTCAACGCTCACGGCCTGGCGGTCCCGCACTGGCCGGTCGAGTGGGGCGGGCAGGACTGGACACCGCTGCAGCGCCATCTGTGGGCCGAAGAGATGACCCTCGCGCACGTGCCGAGCCCGATCGTCTTCAACACCGCGATGATCGGGCCGGTCATCGCGCAGTTCGCCGGCCAGGAGATGAAGGAGCGCTTCCTGCCGAAGACGGCCAACGCCGACATCTGGTGGTCGCAGGGGTTCTCCGAGCCGAACGCGGGCTCCGACCTCGCGTCGCTGAAGACGACGGCGGTGCGCGACGGCGACGAGTGGGTCGTCAACGGCCAGAAGACGTGGACCACCTACGCCCAGTACGGCGACTGGATCTTCAACCTCGTCCGCACCGACCCCGAGGCGCAGAAGCAGCGGGGCATCTCGATGCTGCTGATCGACATGCGGACACCCGGCGTCACCATCCGCCCGATCCACCTGATCGACGGCGGGTACGAGGTCAACGAGGTCTTCTTCGACAACGTCCGGGTCCCGGCCGACAATCTCGTCGGCGAGGAGAACCAGGGCTGGACGTACGCGAAGTTCCTGCTCGGCAACGAGCGCACATCCAACGCCGGCGTCGGCATCCTCAAGAACCGGATCATCCGGATCAAGGCGCTGGCCGGCAGCCTGCTCGACGACCCGCTGTTCCTGTCCCGGCTGACCCGCCTGGAGGTCGAGATCCGCTCGCTGGAGATGTCGGTGCTGCGCGTGCTGGCCCGCGAGGCGTCGCAGCCGGTGGGCATGCCCGACCCCATCTCCTCGGTCCTCAAGCTGAAGGGCTCCGAGCTGCAGCAGGAGGCCACCGAGCTGCTCGTCGACGTGCTCGGCCCCCAGGGGCTCGCCTACCGCGAGAGCGTCGAGGTGCCCGACGGTTTCACCCCACCGCCCGAGGGCGCGGTCGACGCGCTGCCGACCTACTTCAACTGGCGCAAGGCCTCGATCTACGCCGGGTCGAACGAGGTCCAGCGCGGCATCATCGCCAAAGCCATCCTGAAGTTCTGACAAGGAGCCTGCCGTGGATCTCGAACTCAGCGACGAGCAGAAGATGCTCGCCGACTCCGTCGGCAGCCTGCTGGACAAGCGCTACGACGCCAACACCCGCCTGGCCCTGCTCGAGGGCGACGGCGACGGCTGGAGCCGCGAGCTCTGGAAGCAGTACGCCGAGCTCGGCCTGCTGGGCCTGACCTTCGACGAGCAGTACGGCGGCGCGGGCATGGGTGCCGGCGAGCTGGCCGTCGTCATGGAGCAGTTCGGCAAGGCGCTCGTTCTCGAGCCGTTCCTGGCCACCGTCGTGCTCGGCGGGGCCCTCGTCGCGGCGGCCGGCACACCCGACCAGAAGCAGGCGCTGCTCCCCTCGGTCGCCGACGGTTCGCTGCTACTCGCCTTCGGTTACGCCGAGCCCGGGTCGCGCTGGTCGCTGACCGACATCAGCGCCACCGCCGTCCCCGCCGGCAACGGGTGGACGGTGTCCGGGGAGAAGATCGCGGTCATCGGCGGCGACAGCGCCGACCGGCTCGTCGTCACCGCGAAGACGCCGGACGGCGCAGTCGGGCTGTTCGTGGTCAGCACCGCCGACGCTGCAGCCGTCACCCGCGCTCCGTACCCGATGCAGGACGGCCTGCGCGGTGCGGACATCCTGCTCACCGACGCCCCGGCCGAGGCGCTCGGCTCGCCCGCCGACGCGCTGGCGGCCGTCGAGTCGGTCATCGACGTGGCCACCGCCGCCCTGTGTGCCGAGGCCGTCGGGGCCATGGAGCGCATGCTCTGGCTGACCGTCGACTACCTCAAGACGCGAGTGCAGTTCGGCCAGCCGATCGCGGTGTTCCAGACGCTGCAGCACCGCGCGGCGACCATGTACGTGTCGCTGGAACAGGCTCGCTCCGCCGCGCTGGTCGCGCGCCTGGCGCTGGCCGACGACGACGTGGACGACCGCCGCACCGCGGTGCGGGCCGCCAAGGTGCAGATCGACCTCGCCGCCCGGCACGTCGGGCAGGAGGCGGTGCAGCTGCACGGTGGCATCGGGATGACGATGGAGTATCCCGTCGGCCACTACCTGAAGCGCACGACGGTCATCGCCAAGACGTTCGCCGACACCGACACGCTGGTGCGTCAGGTGGGCGCGGCGGGCGGCCTCATCTCGGCCTGACGGACGGGCTCAGGCGGTCACGGACAGCAGTTCGTCGCCGTACTGGTCGACGGGCCAGCCCTGTGCGGCGGCGCGGGCCTGGCGCACCCGCCAGGCGTGCCGAACCGACGCCCAAGCCGTCCAGCCCACAGCCCCCATGAAGACGTAGGCGATGACTCGGTAGGCCAGCACCCCGGCCAGGGCCACCGGGCCGGCGACGCCGCCGTGGGCCAGGCCGATGAGCATGCCGGCCTCGACGCTGCCGAGGCCGCCCGGCGTGAGCGTGATGCCGATCGTGGCAAGCCCGGCGACGTAGGCGAGCGCGGCGGCGCCGAGCGCCAGCCCGTGGGCACCGACGGCGTAGCAGCACAGCACGAAGCAGGCGAGGTCGGCGGTCCAGTTGAGGATCGACAGGCCCAGCGCCAGGCTCCAGTCGCGGGGCCGGGGACGGATCACCCGCAACTGCGCGAGCACCCGCTCCGCCGCCGCGTGCACGACGCGGCCGTCCGGGCCGGCCCAGCGGTCAGGCAGCCGGCGGCCGGACCACTCGGCGGCGCGCAGCAGCGGCGCGGGATGTGCCGTGACGTAGGCGAGGGCGGCAACCATGGCGACACCGGCCAGGATGCTCAGGCCGGCGGCGCCGATGATCTCCGGCAGATCGAGGTTGCCGTTGAGCAGCGTGCCGGCCACCGTGATCACGCTGAACGCCAGGCCGCTGACGATGCTGCCGGCGACCAGCGTCCAGACGGTGACGGTGGCGTTGGCTCCGGCCCGGCGCAGCTGCTGGTAGAGGTACGCGGCCGACACGGCCGTGCCCGCCGGGGCGGTGGCGCTGACGGCGTTCGAGGCGAGGGTCAGCACGCCCATGCGGCGCGCCCCGATGTGCGTGCCGCCGACCCGGAGCAGCCCCCGGCGCATCCGGGAGAACGCGAGCAGCGAGACCACTTCGGCGCCGGCCGCGGCGGCGAGCAGCGGCCACGACAGCGAGGTGAACGCGGCCGAGCTGAAGGACAGGTGCGGCACGACGAGCACGAGTTCGACGGCGATCAGCATGCCGAACAGCGACCAGCGCAGCGCGCGGCGCGACGGCCGCGGCCGAGCCGCTCCGCTCACCAGGCTCATCCTGCTCACCCGCTTGTGTCAGCCGCAGTTGTGCGGACTGTGCACCATATTAGGGAAGGAACGTTCGCTTTTCATCGCCTATTCCGCTTACGCTGATCAGCATGCCCAAGGTGTCCGACGAACACCGCGCGTCACAGCGCGCGGCGATCCTCGACGCTGCCCGCCGCTGCTTCGCCAGCAACGGCTTCCACGCCACGTCCATGCAGGACATCCTCGACGAGGCCGGGAAGTCGGCGGGTGCGGTCTACCGCTACTTCCCCGGCAAGTCCGACATCGTCGGCGCCATCGCCGAGCAGAGTGGCGACGGGATGCTCGATGCCCTGGCCGCCTACGCCGAGTCCGCCGGCGTCACCGTCGCCGACGTGATCACCTCCGCGGTCGCCGGTGTGCGGGCCAAGCATCAGGCGCTGTCCAACGCGCGGGTGTCCATGCAGGTGTGGGCGGAGTCCGTCCGTGACCCCCGCATGCACGAGCAGTTCACCTGCACCCACGAACGGGTCCGCGGCATCGTCGCGGCTCTCATCCGCCGGCGCCACCCGGAGCTCGATACGCAGGCCGACACCGTCGCCGGTGCGGCGGTCGCCCTCGTGCCCGGGTTCGTCCTTCAACTCGGCCTGCTCGACGATGCCCGCACGGCCGACTTCGAGCTCGGCATCCGCGGCCTGCTCGGCGATCTGTGACGCCTACCCATCAGGAGTTGCGATGACCCGCTACGTCCAGCCGGGCTGGTTCACCCAGCACGTGTTCAACCGTGTCGTGGCGGCGCTCACCCGGGCGGGCCTGCCGGTCGCGGGCTCGCGGGAACTGCGGGTGCGGGGCCGCAAGTCCGGTTCGCAGCGACCGGCCGGCGGCCTGCCTGTCATCTCACACTGCGGCCGGGCATAGCGGCCCGCGGCCGTCGGTTGCACCCATCGAACGCTTGATCCACAGCGTTCACGGGCCGCCACCCGCGAGACGGATCACCGCCCCACGTTCGCGACGACTCGGTCGGCAAGCGCCACCGACTCCCCTGACGAGGTGACGCGTTCTCGAAGGAGCTCACCATGAGCACTCGCTACACCCTCAACACGTTCGCTCTCGTCGCCGGCGGCTTCCTGGCCGTCGTGAGCCGCAGCTTCGGCTCCGGGGCGCTGGAGTGGACCGCCTTCGGCGTGAGCGCCGCGGTTGCCCTGGCGGGCATCGTCGGCCTGACGCTCGACGGCCGTAGTCGGGGCCTGGTCGGCAACGGCGCGCTGACGCTCGTCGGGCTGTGGTCGCTCGTTGCGGCTCTCGTGTTCACCGGCTCGACACTGAGCTGGCTGGTGTTCGCCGACGCGCTGGCCGTGGCCGCGGTCGCGCTGGTGAGCCTGACCGTGCACGAGGTCACCACCGAGCGTGTCGTGCACACGCTCGACGTCCGGCACGAGCACAGCACACCGATCGCCGCCTGACCCGCAACGCCGACGCGGCGGCCACCTTGCGAGGTGGTCGCCGCGTCGGCGTTCGTCGTCGTTCGACGAGCCCGGATCCTTGTTGCGCTCAGGGTGGCGGCCCACGAAAACCGCAACAAGATCCGCTGGCGCGGACCGCCCAGGCTACTGGCGGAGGTCAGGTATTCGATGCGTGCGGTATTCGACGGCTCAACGGAGATCCGTCGGCGCCCTGGCATCAACGAACGAGCGCGACGATCGCCCGCCCTGAAACACACTCAGCTGTCGCGGTCAGTCCGCCGGCACGTCGTCGTATGCGCCAGGGAACGGGCCCGGGCCAAGCCGCGCGGAGCGAAGCTCGGAGTCCTTGAGGTCAACCTTGATGAGCATGTCGTGTTCGGGATCGCGACCGAGTTTGGCGACTGACATCGAGTCGGACTTCCAACGAACTGTGGCAGTCACGATCCGTGCGCGAAGGCCGGCGACGTAGCGCGTGTGATCGCCTTCGCGCGTCCACGTGACCTCCGCTCCGGCGTCTGATCGAAAGACCCACTCCGGCCAATCACCCATGCTGCCCCAGCGAACCTCCGCCACCACACCTTCTGTAGCGGCGCTTGGGATGCGACCGTCCTCGATGGCGTCCCACCATGCGGTAGTACCGAAGAGGGCCGGCACTGGGTCGAGTCCGAAGCCTGGGCGGTTCAGTGTGGCGTCTTGGACGGATTCAATGAAGTCCAGGTTGGTCCGAAGGTCATAGACGGTTACCCACCCCACGGGGCGACAGTACTGGGGCGACCGCCATCGGGTGCACCCGTTGTCGCCCAGCGGTAACGAGCCGAGTCCGGCACGGACTACCGGGGACCTCGTTCGTAGGTCTCGCGAGCGGGGCTCCCGTCTGCCGCCCTTTACTCGTGCCGGTTCGGCTTGCGCCTCGGGCGCCTCGGAAGCACCCGTTGTCGGGATACGACCAGTGTCGCACTGATCAAGTCCAAGATGCGGACTCCGGGCGCCGCCCTGGGGCTCCTGACGAGGAGCGGTTAGGTCGCCTACGCCACATCCCAAAGTCGTTTGGTACGGGCATCTGCTGCGCAGAGGTGACGACCCGTCTGTGCTGGCGCGGCGCTACCGGTCACACGGTCACGGCGACGAACTCAGCCAGGGAAATCGTAGGTCACGGTGCCCATTCGTTCGTCCAACAGCGTGTTGGACAATTTGGTCAACACGCTGTCGGCCAATTGTCCCAACTCCGTTAGGACGATCGCCTTCCAGCCGTTCGAGGGGCTCGCGACAAGCCTTGGACGCCGGCCCGGTCCGGCTGTTCATGCTAAGGCGTGCTCACCGCGCCCCGGTCGACTTCTGAGAGTTAATCGCCTGCCGATCCGTCAGCCCGAGGTGGAATCGCAGGAGTCGCTCTCGCGCGGGCCCCAGGGAAGGCGCGGCCTGCCGCAGTAGGACGTCCAGGTGATCGGCGACGGCGCCGGTCGGCATGGAGTAGATCGTTGCGGCGTCGCGGTCGACCCAGCCGAACAGATCGCCGCGCGCACGTCCGCGAACCTTCTCGTCCTCATCGTCGAGAAGTTCGAGATCTGTGCGGACTCTCGTCCAGACGCCCTGCATTCGCAGCAGCCGGTAGGCAGCTGAACGGACGTGCGGACGCTGCCGAGGGTCGAGCAGCTCGGCGAGTCGTTCGGCGTCGACGTCGGTCGCTCGCGGAACGAGCGTTGCCACGACCTGGCGGGTAACGGCCGCCGAACTGTCATCGAGCATTGCGGAGAGCAGCGGCACGTTCATCCAGCCAAGACGGCGCAGCGCGCGAACAGCCTCGACGCGGCCGCGCGGGCTCACATCCTTCAGGGACGGCAGGATCACCTCAACGTCGGAGGCGTCACCGGTTTCGCCGAGGCCCGCCACCGAACTTGGATCGGCCGGCGTTCTCGCCGCGGCGAGCGCTCGATACTGCTCGGCGGGGTCGACGTCGAGGCGGCGAAGCGCCGCTTGGGCAACCTCGCGGACGATCGGGTTCCTGTCGGCAATCGCTGCCGACGCGCTGTCCGATTCGCCGGCTCGAGCGAGCGCAGTGATCGCGACCGCGCGAACGATCGCCGTACTGCTGGTTGCCAAGGGGCGGATCTCGTCGACGCGACCGGCCGCGACCGCAGCCCGGACCGCTGCGTCTGCGCACTTCATCTTGATGATCCGGTCGGTGTCGCGTTCAGCGGCGCGGACGAGGTCGCTGCGATCGAGTCGGCTGTCCCGCAGGGCGATCGTGTAGGCGGCCCGGCGTAGCCGCCAGTCCGACGTCGCGAGGATTCGGCCGAGGTCTTCGTCGTCCAGTTGTGCAATTGCATCGCCCAGCCGGGAGTAGAGCGAGTTCCCTTGTGTGCGTTCGGCGAGCGTCACTGCGACGGGGCCGATGCCGAGCAGGGCGTCCACCGATGACGCGACTCGTCGGGCGATCGCGGCCCGCGCGCGGTCACGTACCTGGGTGACCCAGTCGGCCGCGCGCAATGCGAGCACGGGCAACGTGATCTGGTCGTCGATCTCGCCGAGCCTTGCGACCGCTGCTTCGCGGACGAAGCCGACTGGGTGGAAGGACGCGACGACGAGAGCGAGGGTGCTCGGCTCGCCGCCGCTGATCCGGTCGCGAGCCTGTGCTGCCCAGTCTTGGACGTCCCACCAGATCCGGCGTGCGGTCTCGTCCAGGTTCTTCCAGAGCTTCGCGTCGGCCGCTGAGAGGAGGTCGACGGCAAACTCGGCGAGGTCTGGATCGTCGGTGCGGTCGGCGTCGATGAGCAGGGCTGCGAGTGCGTGCACCGAGTTCGCGGCCCCGTCTCGTGCGTTCTCGACGGCCGTCCGCAGTTGCGCCTCGTCGACGTCGGCGATGCGCCTTGCTGGTGGCGGAGGCAGCCGCGTCTCAGGCGCACCCCGTAGCTTGCGGAGCAGGCGACGGCCGATGCTCTCGGACACTTCGATGTACCTCCTTGGTTGCGGGCAGCCGGTCAGCATCGCTGATGCGTCGCGTGCAGTCCACCGGATTGGTGTCGTCGTCGCTCAGCTCCCCTTTCCATCGTCATCGGTTTGAGGCAGCGAGAGTGGGGCGTCCGCTCTGGCCGCGACATACTCGCGCCAGTCGCGGCTGGCGAGATTTGTCCATCTGATCGCTGTCGAGATGTGCATGCCGAACAGGTTCGCGATCACCGACGCCGGAAGATCGCCGGCGAGTCCGGCGAGCGCTGCTCCCCGAGCATCTCGGGTAGGAATCCCGTGCCGTCGCAGTTTGTCTTCCAGATACCTTCCGTGGACGGGAAGCCCCGGTTTGAGACCGGGGAACAGCCAGGTCGTCGCCGGCCTGCTCTTGTCCAGCCGAGGGCGGGAACGATCGACTTCAGGAAGCCGGTTCAAGATCTGCGCGAGCCGAGGCGGCAGCAAGACCGGTTGACGCCCGATCGTCAGGTAGGCGTGGCTGCCGTGGCGGGTCAGGTGGGCATCGGTGAGGTTTCTAACTCGCGACAACCGCATGCCGTAGAGGAGCACCAGCGCACCGGCGCCGCGAACATCGAGCGGCATCGAATCGTTGCTCAGACAGACGCGCAGCAGGTCCCATCGCTCGGTCTCGCTCATCAGCACTGCCGGTTGGGTCCGCGGTCTGGATGGCACGGCACCGAGTCGGCGGCAGGGTCGGACACTGCCGCCGAGTTCGCAGGTCTGTTCAGGGCCTTTGTTGCAGGTCATGCAGGTCTCAGGTCCGCCATCGACGGAGCGGATAGAGATTGGTCGCACGCGGCCGCATTGATCACAGCGCCGGCGTGGCCTCCGCTCACGTTCGTAGCAACCTCGGCACACGGCACCGTCCGCTCCGCGAGTGACCGCTTGAGCGGTCGCGCCGCAGAGCACGCAGCGATGGGCGGGCGGGGTCCAGCATCCCTGGCAGAGCGGACTTCCGTCCGGTTGTCGCGTCACCGGCATTCGCAGACGGCCGCAGCCGGCGCAGGTCTCGACGAC
>Ga0164242_10001335_pt1 | contig 29189 bp, 30 predicted proteins | sample OricomgcompostMG_FD_108783 | JGI IMG/M metagenome (GOLD analysis project Ga0164242, IMG submission 108783) | Miracle-Growth compost microbial communities from Emeryville, California, USA - Original compost - Miracle growth compost (MG) ...
CGAGACCGGCGCGTCGCCGCTTACAGGCTGTTGACCAGCTTGCTCAGGCCCGACTTGCGGTTCGCGGCCTGGTTCTTGTGGATGACGCCCTTGCTCACGGCCTTGTCGAGCTTCTTCGACGCGGCCTTGAGAGCCGCGGCCGCCTTCTCGGCGTCGCCGGCGGCGACAGCGGCGCGGGTGTTGCGCACGAGCGTCTTGAGCTCGCTCTTGACGGCCTTGTTGCGCTCCTCGGCCTTGCGGTTGGTCTTGATGCGCTTGAGCTGCGACTTGATGTTTGCCACGTGTTGTTCTTTCGCTTGAACGGACTGATGAAGAGCCACCAGGTGGTAGAGGGGCACCGGCGGCCATTCGCACGCGTGTGGGACACGTGCGCAAGCCGAGGGTCAATGCTAGCAGAGGGACCTTGCGGCGACGCCCAGTAGCCTCGAGGCATGCCCGAGCTCGCCCGCCACATCGCGTCTGTCCCGGCTTCCGGCATCCGTCGCGTCTTCGAGGCCGCCCACGGCCTGCCCGACGTGATCATGCTCGCGATCGGCGAGCCCGACGCCGAACCCGCCCCGCACATCGCGGCCGCCGCGCGGCGCGCCTGGGAAGAGGGCATCACCGACTACACGCCGAACGGCGGCCTGCCCGAGTTCCGCCGGGCCGTCGCCCGGAAGCTCGAGGCCGTCAACGGCATCCGCGTCGACGAGGACCAGGTCTGGGCGACGGTCGGCGCGACGCAGGCGCTCTATCAGGCCCAGGGTCTCGTGCTCGACCCGGGCGACGAGATCCTCGTGCCGGACCCCGGTTACACGACCTTCCCCATGGCGGCGCGCATGCACAGCGCGGTCCCGGTGCGCTACAGGCTGCGCGCAGAGCACGGATTCCTGCCGCAGGTCGCCGAGCTCGAGGAGCTCGTCACGGACCGCACCAGGGCGCTCCTCGTCAACTCGCCCTCGAACCCGCTCGGCGTCGTGTTCCCGGAAGGGACGCTGCGCGAGCTGCTCGCCTTCGCGAAGCGCCACGACCTGTGGGTGATCAGCGACGAGGTCTACGAGTACTTCGCCCATGGCCGCCCGCACACGAGCATCGCGAGTCTCGACGACGACGATCGCGTGCTCTCGGTGTTCTCGCTGTCGAAGACCTACGCCATGACCGGCATTCGCGCCGGCTACCTCGTGACTCCGCCCGGGCTCGGCGACGAGCTGCGCCGCGTGCAGGAGGGCTCGATCAGCTGCATCAACGCGCCCGCACAGCTGGCCGCGATCGCCGCCCTCACCGGCCCGCAGGACGCGGTGCACGCCGCCGCAGAGCACTACCGCGAGAACGTGGCGCAGGCGACCGCGCTGCTCGCGGACCGCGGCATCCCGCACTACGAGCCCGAGGGCGCCTTCTACCTCTGGATCGACGTCTCGCACGCCTCAGCCGGCGACGTGCAGTCCTGGGCGGAGCGCTTCGTGACCGAGCGGCGCGTCGCCGTCGCGCCGGGCAGCGCCTTCGGGCCGTCGGGAGAGGGCTGGGTCAGGGTCTGCGCCGCGAGCCCCACCGCCCAGCTGCTTGAAGGGCTTCGCCGGCTTCCCGCCGCGGGCTGAGGGATCGCGGCAGGTCTGCGAGAATCGTCGGTGACATGTCACCACGAGCCCAGGCGGCCCTCGAGCCCGCAGCGACCGACCCGGCACGCATCCGCAACTTCTGCATCATCGCCCACATCGACCACGGCAAGTCGACGCTGGCCGATCGGATGCTGCAGCTGACCGGCGTCGTGCAGGAGCGCGACATGCGCGCCCAGTACCTCGACCGCATGGACATCGAGCGTGAGCGCGGCATCACCATCAAGAGCCAGGCGGTGCGGATGCCGTGGGCGGTCGGCGGCGACACCTACGCGCTCAACATGATCGACACCCCGGGGCACGTCGACTTCACCTACGAGGTCTCCCGCTCTCTCGCGGCGTGCGAGGGGGCGATCCTGCTCGTGGACGCCGCGCAGGGCATCGAGGCCCAGACCCTCGCGAACCTCTACCTCGCGCTCGAGAACGACCTCGAGATCATCCCCGTGCTCAACAAGATCGACCTGCCCGCGGCGGATCCCGAGAAGTACGCGGCCGAGCTGGCGAACCTGATCGGCGGCAGCCCCGACGACGTGCTGCGCGTCTCGGGCAAGACGGGTCAGGGCGTCGACGCGCTGCTCGACCGGGTGGTCGAGCGGATTCCGGCCCCGCAGGGCGACCCGGACGCGGCCGCCCGCGCCATGATCTTCGACTCGGTCTACGACGCGTACCGCGGCGTCGTCACCTACGTGCGGATGGTCGACGGCAAGCTCGCGCCCCGCCAGCGCATCCAGATGATGTCGACCCGCGCTACCCACGAGCTGCTCGAGATCGGCGTGAGCTCGCCCGAGCCGACGCCGACAAAGGGGCTGGGCGTGGGCGAGGTCGGCTACCTCATCACCGGCGTGAAAGACGTGCGCCAGTCGAAGGTCGGCGACACCGTCACCGATTCGGTGAGGCCCGCCGCCGAGCCTTTGGCCGGCTACACCGACCCGAAGCCCATGGTGTTCTCAGGCCTGTACCCGATCGATGCGAGCGACTACCCGGACCTGCGCGAGGCGCTCGACAAGCTGAAGCTGTCGGATGCCGCGCTGAACTACGAGCCGGAGACGTCGGTGGCGCTCGGCTTCGGCTTCCGCTGCGGTTTCCTCGGCCTGCTCCACCTCGAGATCGTGACCGAGCGGCTCGAGCGCGAGTTCGGCCTCGACATCATCACGACCGCGCCGAGCGTCGTCTACGAGGTGACGACCGAGGACAAGAAGACCGTCACCGTCACGAACCCGAGCGAATTCCCGACCGGGAAGATCGAGTCGGTGCGGGAGCCGATCGTGCGCGCCGCGATCCTCGCCCCGAAGGACTACGTCGGCACCATCATGGAGTTGTGCCAGTCGCGGCGCGGCACCCTGATCGGCATGGACTACCTCAGCGAGGACCGCGTCGAGATCAAGTACCAGATCCCGCTCGGCGAGATCGTCTTCGACTTCTTCGACCAGCTCAAGAGCCGCACCCAGGGCTACGCGAGCCTCGACTACGAGCCCGCGGGCGAGCAGGAGTCGGACCTCGTGAAGGTCGACATCCTGCTGCAGGGCGAGCAGGTCGACGCGTTCAGCGCGATCGTGCACCGCGACAAGGCGTACGCGTACGGCGTCCTGATGACCGGGCGCCTCAAGGAGCTCATCCCGCGGCAGCAGTTCGAGGTCCCCGTGCAGGCGGCGATCGGTGCCCGCATCATCGCGCGCGAGTCGATCCGCGCGATGCGCAAGGACGTGCTGGCGAAGTGCTACGGCGGCGACATCACCCGCAAGCGCAAGCTGCTCGAGAAGCAGAAGGAGGGCAAGAAGCGCATGAAGATGGTCGGCCGGGTGGAAGTCCCCCAGGAGGCGTTCATCGCCGCGCTCTCCGGCGACACGGAGCGGAAGGACAAGGAGAAGTGACCGGGCAGCGGCGCGGCCGCGACGGGGCATCCGAAGCTCCCGTCACCTACGGCGCGATCGGCGGGACGCAGGCGCTCGACCTGCTCCAGTACCCGCCGCGCGGCTACAAGCCCATGGAGCGCAGCGTGCGCATCGGCAGCGGCAGCGAGCGCTGGGAGACCGCGAAGGCCGCCCTCATGGCGTGGGGTGTGCAACGCGGCGCAGGTCTCAAGGTCACCGACGTGGACCTCGGCACGGGGGAGCAGTACGCCGGCATCCGCTACAACGACGACGGCACGCCCGTCGGCATGCGCGAGGCAGGCGGCGCCGAGTCGGTCTACAACGACGCGGGGGAGCCGCTCATCTCGAACGGCATGTCGGCCGTGCTCAAGACGAAGGTCGGCCCGTTCACCATCGACGCGCCCGTGCGCGTCGTGTACGTGGTCGACGAGGCGAATAGGGCCGGCTTCGCCTACGGCACCCTGCCTGGACACCCGGAGAGCGGGGAGGAGTCGTTCATCCTCGAGCATCGCGACGACGACTCGGTGTGGCTCACGGTGCGCAGCTTCTCCCGCCCCTCCTCGTTCGGCTGGCGACTGCTGTCGCCCGTCTCGGCGCTGGTGCGGAAGGACATCACCGCCAAGTACCTGCGCGCGCTGCATCCGATCAACGCCGCCTCCGAATAGCGATGCCCTCGACCCTGCCGCTCGGTGACCCGGCGCCCGCGGACGGCCTGCTTCCCGAGCAGGCGGCCGTTGGCGCGGCCGCGCGCGACTTCGGCGTGTACCTGCACGTGCCGTTCTGCCGGGTGCGCTGCGGGTACTGCGACTTCAACACATACACGGCGACCGAGCTGCGCGGTGTGAGGCAGAGCGACTACGCCGACCAGGCGATCGCCGAGCTCGCGTTCGCCGGTCGCGCCCTCGAGGCGTCCGGGGTCCCCGCGCGTCCCGTGCAGACGGTTTTCTTCGGCGGTGGCACGCCCACGCTGCTGCCCGCCGGCGACCTCGCGCGCATGCTCGCCGCCGTCCGCGACACGTGGCGGCTCGCGCCCGGCGCGGAGGTCACGACCGAGGCGAACCCGGACTCCGTGGATGCCGCCGCGCTGCGGCAACTCGCGGAGGCCGGCTTCACGCGCGTCAGCTTCGGCATGCAGTCCGCCGTGCCGAGCGTGCTCGCCACCCTGGAGCGCACCCACGACCCGGCCCGCGTTCCGCTCGTGGTCGCCTGGGCGCGGGATGCCGGGCTCGATGTCAGCCTCGACCTGATCTACGGGACGCCCGGCGAGACCCTGGACGACTGGCGGCGCTCGCTCGACGCCGCGCTCGAGGCGGCGCCTGACCATCTGAGCGCCTACGCGCTCATCGTGGAGGAGGGCACCAAGCTCGCGCGCCAGATCCGCCGCGGCGAGGTGCCCGAGCCGGACGACGACCTGGCGGCCGACATGTACGAGCTGGCGGATGCCGCGCTCTCCGGCGCCGGCTACGAGTGGTACGAGGTCTCGAACTGGGCGCGGGACGGTGAGCACCGCTCGCGGCACAACCTCGGCTACTGGCGCGGCGCCGATTGGTGGGGCATCGGCCCCGGGGCGCACAGTCACGTCGGCGGGGTGCGCTGGTGGAACGTCAAGCACCCCGCGGCATATGCGGGGCGCGTGCTGCAGGGCCTGTCACCGGCGGCGGGCCGCGAGACACTCGACGACGAGACCCGCCGCGTCGAGGAGGTGCTGCTCAAGGTGCGCATCGCCGAGGGGCTGCCCGTCTCCGAGCTCGCCGACGCCGCGCGCGAGGAGGTCGCCGGTCTCATCGCGGACGGTCTCATCGACGGCGCCGCGGCGATCGGCGGCAACGTCCGCCTCACGCTGCGCGGGCGTCTGCTCGCCGACGCTGTGGTGCGGCGCCTGACGTAGCCCTACGTGAAGAACGGGATCGACAGCGGGTAGCGGTACGGCTCTCCGCGGCTCGCGGCGAGTGCGCCGAGGATGCTGAACACGATGTTGAGCGCCCAGACGGCGAAGAGCACGACCCAGCCGATCAGGATCACGACGAGCACGAGGCCGATGATCTCGGCGATCACGAGCGTGATCTGGAAGTTGAGCGTCGTCGCCGCGTGCTGCCGGATGAACGGGCCGCGGTCCTTGTAGACGAGGTAGAGCACGATCGCGCCGACGAGCCCCGCGAAGAGCCCGCCGGTCACGAGGTTCAGGCCGCCTGCGATGACGTGCGTGAGGATCGCCCAGATCCGCTCCTGGTCGGGGCGGAGCGGGGGTGGCGGGTACGACATGGTGTGCGCCTTCGTGTCCGTGAGTCGGAAGTCAGGTTAGCCGCGATAGTATTGGCACTCATAGGTCTTGAGTGCTAGGAGCGTGAAGGGGGCGTCGTCGATGGTTTCTGAACGCGGGCTGGCGGTGCTTCGGGCGATCGTGCACGACTACGTCGAGACGCGCGAGCCGGTCGGGTCGAAGAGCATCGTCGACAAGCACCGCTTCGGAGTGTCCGCCGCGACGATCCGCAACGACATGGCGCTCCTCGAGGACGAGGAGCTCATCACCGCGCCGCACACCTCCTCCGGTCGGGTTCCGACCGACAAGGGGTACCGCGTCTTCGTCGACCAGCTCGCCGACGTGCGACCGCTCTCGCCCGCGCAGCGGCATGCGATCGAGGTCTTCCTCGCGGAATCCGTCGACATCGACGACGTGCTGACGCGCACCGTGCGCGCGCTCGCGCAGCTCACCCATCAGGTGGCGTTGATCCAGTACCCGTCCGTCTCCCGCGCGCGCATCCAGCACATCGAGTTCGTCGCGCTCGCGCCCCGCCGTGTCCTGACGGTCCTCATCGCCGACACGGGCGTCGTCGAGCAGCGCGTCGTCGAACTCGGAACGGACTACGACGAGACGGCGCTGCGCGCCCTGCGCGAGGCGGCGAATAGCGCGCTCGTGGGCGTCCCGATGGCGGAGGCCGCACCCGTGCTGCCCACGGTCGTCGAGCGTTTCCCCGAACCGCAGCGCCCGCTGTTCTCCGAGCTCATGGCATCCGTCGGAAGCATCATCGGCGCGACCAGGCAGGAGCGGCTGATCATGGCGGGCACCGCGAACCTCGTGCGCACCGAGCACGACTTCACGGGAAGCATCTACCCGATCATGGAGGCGATCGAGGAGCAGGTCGAGCTGCTGAAGCTCTTCGGCGAGATGGCGGCCGACCAGCACGGCGTGGCCGGCAACCGCGACGTCAGCGTATCGATCGGGCGGGAGAACGAGCCCTTCGGCCTGCCGGAGACCTCCGTCATGACGGCGGGCTACGGCGCGGCGGCCGGGCCGGTCGCGCGCCTGGGCGTGCTCGGCCCCACGCGCATGGACTACTCCACCAACATGGCCGCCGTGCGGGCCGTCGCCCGCTATCTGAGCCGGGCGCTCGGCGACCAGGGCCAGAACCCGGCCTGATCCGACTCAACCGCTAAGGAGCCGCCAGCAATGGCAGCAGACCACTATGAAGTCCTCGGCGTCGATCGCGACGCCAGCCCCGACGAGATCAAGAAGGCGTACCGCCGGCTCGCGCGCGAGTTGCACCCGGACGTGAACCCGAGCCCTGAGGCCGCCGAGCGGTTCAAGCTCGTGACCCACGCCTACGACGTGCTCTCAGACCCGCAGCAGCGCCAGCAGTACGACCTCGGCCCGCAGGCCGGCCCGTTCGGAGGTGCTCAGGGCTTCGGCGGCTTCGAGGACATCTTCTCGACGTTCTTCGGCGGTGGCGGCGGAAGCCGCGGGCCGAAGTCCCGGCGCGAACGCGGTCAGGACGCGCTGCTGCGCGTGGAGGTCGACCTCGCCGATGTGATCTTCGGCGCGCATCGCGACCTCGAGGTCGACACGGCCGTCGTATGCGAGCGCTGCCACGGCTCGTGCTGCGAGCCGGGCACCCACCCCGTGACCTGCGACATCTGCCACGGCACCGGCTCCATCCAGCGCACCGTGCGCTCGCTGCTCGGCAACGTCATGACCTCGAGCCCCTGCGGCACCTGCCGCGGATTCGGCACGATCATCGCGACGCCGTGCGTGACGTGCCAGGGCCAGGGCAGGGTGCGCGCCCGCAAGACGATCCCCGTCGACATCCCCGCGGGCGTCGACACCGGGCTGCGCCTGCAGCTGCCCGGCCAGGGCGAGGCGGGACCCGCCGGCGGCCCGAACGGCGACCTGTATCTCGAGATCAAGGTGCGCCACGACGACGTGTTCAGCCGCGACGGCGACGACCTGCTCGCGACGCTCGAGGTGTCGATGACCGACGCGATCCTCGGCACCAAGACGACGTTCGAGGCGCTCGACGGCCCCGTCGACCTCGACGTTCACCCCGGCACCCAGAGCGCCGAGATCATCACGGTCAAGAACCGCGGCATCACGCGGCTGCGCGGCAACGGCCGCGGCGACCTGCGCATCGGCATCCAGGTCGTCACGCCCACCAAGCTGGGGCGCGGCGAACGCGAGCTGATCGAGCGCTTCGCGAAGCAGTACAAGGCCGACAAGCCGCGGCTCTCGCAGTTCCAGCAGGGCCTGTTCGCGAAGATCCGCGACCGGTTCCTGAACCTGTAGCGATGGCGAACTTCTACCTCGTCGAGGAGCTCGAGTCCGCGACCGCCGGCGGCAGCGTGACGGTGACCGGCTCCGAGGCGAAGCACCTCGCGACGGTGGCGCGGACCCGCGTCGGCGAACGGCTGCTCGTCGGCAACGGTCGCGGGCTCGTCGTGGCAGGCGTCGCGCGGTCCGTCGCGCCCGCCGCGGTCGAGATCCACGTCGAGGAGGTGAGGGTGACGGATGCCGCGAGCCCGCGCATCCTCCTCGCGCAGGCGCTCGCCAAGGGCGACCGTGATGAGCTCGCGGTGCAGGCGGCGACCGAGCTCGGGGTGGACGCGGTCATCCCATGGCAGGCGGAGCGCTCCGTCTCACGCTGGTCCGGCCCGAAGCTCGAGAAGGGGCGCGCGCGCTGGGCCGCCATCGTGCGCGAGGCCGTCAAGCAGTCGATGCGGCCCTGGGCGCCCGAGGTGGCGCCGCTCGCCACGGCGAGGGATCTCGCAGAGCTCGCGGCGAGCCGCCGGCTCCTGGTGCTCGAGCCGACGGCGCGGCATCCGATCACCTCCATCACTCCCGATGCGCGCGACGTGCTGCTCGTCGTCGGGCCGGAGGGCGGAATCGCCCCGGCCGAGCTCGCGCAGTTCGAGGCCGCCGGCGGGGAGCCCGTGCGCCTCGGCGACTCGGTGCTGCGCACCTCGACGGCCGGGCCCGCCGCCATCGCGGTCCTGAGCGCGGCGCTTCGCCGCTGGTGAACCGCACGCTTCGTAGACTGGGAGCATGAGCGACCGCGCCCCTTCCGTGTTCTCCCGCATCATCGCGGGCGAGATCCCCGCAGATGTCGTCTACGAGTCCGATCGGGTGATCGCTTTCACCGACATCAACCCGCAGGCGCCCGTGCACCTGCTCGTCGTGCCGAAGACCGAGGAGTACGCGAACGTCGCCGAGCTGGCGAAGGGCGACCCCGAACTGCTCGCCGAGGTCGTCACGACCGCGCAGAAGCTCGCCGACGAACGCGCCGGCGGCGACTTCCGGCTCATCTTCAACACCGGCGAGGGCGCCGGTCAGACGGTCTTCCACGTGCACGCGCATGTGCTCGCGGGCGGCCTCACGGAAGGATCCCTTGTCTGAGCTGAACGAGCCGGCAGCATCCGGCGCGTACGCCGAGGCGCACCTCGAGATCGACGGCGTCGCCATGGTGCGACTGCTCGGCCCGCAGGATCGGCTGCTCACGACGCTCGAGAAGCAGTACCCGGCGGTGCAGGTGCACGTGCGCGGCAACGAGGTCACCCTCGCCGGCGACCCCGCCCAGGTCGCGAGCGCCCGCACGCTCGTCGAGGAGCTCATCTCGCTCGTCCGCAACGGGCACGAGCTGCACCCCGCCGAGGTGAGCCGCGGCCGGCAGATGGTCGATGCGGGCCTGAGCCCGTCGGCCGTGCTCGGCGAGTCGATCTTGCAGGTGCGGGGGAAGACGATCAGGCCGATGACGCCGGGGCAGGCCGACTACGTGCACGCGATCGACGAGAACACGATCGTGTTCGGGATCGGGCCTGCGGGAACGGGCAAGACCTACCTCGCCATGGCGAAGGCGGTGCAGGCGCTGCAGCGCAAGGAGGTCGACCGGATCATCCTGTCCCGGCCCGCCATCGAGGCGGGGGAGCGGCTCGGCTACCTGCCGGGCACCCTCACCGACAAGATCGACCCGTACCTGAGGCCGCTCTACGACGCGCTCAACGAGATGATGGACCCCGAGATCGTGCCGAAGCTGCTCGCGGCCGGCACGATCGAGGTCGCGCCGCTCGCGTACATGCGCGGCCGCACCCTGAACTCCTCCTTCGTGGTGCTGGACGAGGCGCAGAACACGACCCCCGAGCAGATGAAGATGTTCCTCACCCGGCTCGGCTTCGGCTCGCGCATGGTGATCACGGGCGACGTCACGCAGATCGACCTTCCCGCCGGGGCATCCGGACTGCGCCTTGTCACCCGCGTGCTCAAGGACGTCGACGACATCAACTTCTCGTACCTGACGAGTCAGGACGTGGTCCGGCACAGCCTCGTGGGCCGCATCATCGACGCGTATACCGAGTACGACCAGACGCAGCAGGCCCGGCACTTCGAGCGAGAGCAGGCGCGCGAGTTCGCGAACCGCGCCGAGCGCCGGGCAGCAGACCCCAACCTCCGACCCAGAAGGCCCAGACAGTGACCGTCGAAGTGAACAACGAGTCGACCATCGAGGTCGACGAGGCCTCCCTGCAGCGGCTCGCGACGTACGCGCTCGACGCGATGCACGTGAGCCCGGAGGCGGAGCTCGCGATCCTGCTCGTCGACGAGGCGGCCATGGAGCAGCTGCACGTGCAGTGGATGGACGAGCCCGGGCCCACCGACGTGCTGAGCTTCCCGATGGACGAGCTGCGCCCCGGCACTGAGGACCAGCCGAGCCCGGCGGGGCTGCTCGGCGACGTCGTGCTCTGCCCGCAGGTGGCGCAGGTGCAGGCAGAGTCGGCCGGTCACTCCCTGAAGGAGGAACTGCAACTGCTCACCGCCCACGGAATCCTCCATCTGCTCGGCTTCGATCACGCCGACCCCGCGGAGGAGCGCGAGATGTTCGGCATCCAGCGCGACATCCTCGTCGGGTTCACGCTGCAGGAACGGCGCCGGTAGGCGGTTTTGCTGGCCGCCATCCTGTTCATCGGCGCCTTCCTGCTGGTCGCGCTGGGCGGCTTCCTCGCCGCGCTCGAGTCGGCGCTCGCCGTCGCGGGCGGCGACTTCCGCGATCAGAACGCCGTCGGGTTCGTCCGCGTCGTCGCCGAGACCACGGCTGCCGTGCTCGTGACGCTGGGCTTCGTCGTCGTGCTCGACCACTGGTGGATCGCGCTCATCCTGAGCGCCCTCATCATGACGGGCGCGAGCTTCGTGCTCGTCGGCACGAGTCCGCGCAGCGTCGGCCGAGCCCACCCCGAGCGCCTGCTCGGCTTCGCCCGCCCCCTGATCACGGCGCTGCGGGCCGTGCTGGGACCCGTGGCGGGCCTCTTGATCGCGCTCGGCGACCGCGTCACCCCGACCAGGGCCCGCTCCGCGGTGGGAAGCGAGGAGCAGCTGCTCAACCTCGTCGACGACGCCGCGCAGCACGACGTGCTCGAGGAGCAGGACGCCGAACTCATCCACTCGGTCTTCGAGTTCGGTGACCGGCTGGTGCGCGAGGTCATGGTGCCGCGCACCGACATGGTGACGGTGGACGCCGCGGCCACCGTGGCGGGCGCCATGAGCGTCTTCCTCGGTCGCGGAGTCTCGCGCGTGCCGGTCATCGGCGAGGGTCCGGACGACGTCACGGGCGTGCTCTACCTGCGCGACGTCGCGCGCCTCGTCTACGAGCGGCCGAGTGAGGCGGATGCCTCGCCGGCCGCCACGCTGCAGCGGCCCGCCCTCTTCGTGCCCGAGTCGAACCGCGCCGACGCGCTGCTGCGGCAGATGCAGCGCGAGAAGAACCACCTGGCTCTCGTCGTCGACGAGTACGGCGGCGTCGCCGGCCTCGTCACGATGGAGGACCTCATCGAGGAGCTCGTGGGCGACATCGTCGATGAGTACGACAAGGGCGCGCCGCTCATCGAGCCGCTCGGCGACGGCGCCGGCGATGACGGCGGCTACCGCGTGAGCGCGCGGCTCTCGGCCGACGAGCTCGGGGAGCTGTTCGACGTGGAGGTCGACGACGACGACGTCGATTCGGTGGGGGGTCTGCTCGCGAAAGCGCTGGGCAAGCTGCCAGAGCCGGGGGACGCCGCCGAGGTCGCGGGGCTCGCGCTCACCGCCGAGCGCACCGAGGGGCGCAGGGGCCGGCTCGCCACCGTGGTCGTGCGCCGTGCCACGATGGACAGCGATGAGTGAGGAATCCGCCGCCCCGTTCAAGTCGGGCTTCGTCAGCTTCGTCGGCCGCCCGAACGTCGGCAAGTCGACGCTCACGAACGCGCTGGTCGGCCAGAAGGTGGCGATCACCTCGTCCAAGCCGCAGACCACACGGCGCGCCATCCGCGGGATCGTGAACCGCCCCGATGCACAGCTCGTCATCGTCGACACGCCGGGCGTGCACCGCCCGCGCACGCTGCTCGGCGAGCGCCTCAACGCCCTCGTTGAGGAGACCCTCGCCTCTGTCGACGTGATCGGCATGTGCTTCCCCGCCGACGAGAAGATCGGCCCGGGCGACCGGTTCATCAACGAGCGGATCGGCGGCGCGCCGCGGGCCAAAAAGGTCGCGATCGTGACGAAGACGGATGCCGCGGGCAAGGCCGCCGTCGCCGAGCAGCTGCTCGCCGTGAGCCGCCTGCGGGACTGGGACGCGATCGTCCCGATCTCGGCCGTCAGGGGGCGCCAGCTCGACGACCTCGTGGACGAGCTGGTGAAGCTGCTGCCCGAGTCGCCGCCGCTGTATCCCGAGGACCAGCTCACCGACGAGGCGACCGTCGACCGCATCGCGGAGTTCGTGCGCGAGGCCGTGCTCGAAGAGGCGCGGGAGGAGCTGCCGCACTCGCTCGCGGTCACGATCGACGACATGGTCGAGCGCGAGGACAAGGACCTCGTCGAGATCTACGCCAATCTGTTCGTCGAACGCGAGAGCCAGAAGGCGATCGTGATCGGGCGCGCCGGGTCGCGCCTCAAGCAGATCGGCGCCGAGGCGCGCGCGCAGATCGAGGGCCTGCTCGGGCGGAAGGTGTTCCTCTCGATCCACGTCAAGGTCGCGAAGGACTGGCAGAGCGACCCGAAGCAGCTGGGCCGGCTCGGGTTCTGAGTACAGGTCGCGTGGGTGTCTCACGTGCTAGCCTGAGGGCAATGTTCGGCCAGCTCCTCCTTAGCTGCCGCGACGAGTCCTCGATCTAGAGGCCAGGCCCGTCGCGGAGTTTTCTGTCGGCTTCTTTCCGATCCAGACAGCGAAAGAGTTAGAGCGATGAAGAACACCCAGCAGCCGAGCGCGATGCCGATCCACCGCTATCGCCCCTTCCACGAGCAGATCAAGGTCGATCTGCCCGACCGCACCTGGCCCGCCAAGCGCATCACGCAGGCGCCGCGCTGGTGCGCCGTCGACCTGCGGGACGGCAACCAGGCGCTCATCGACCCGATGAGCCCCGAGCGCAAGCGCATCATGTTCGACCTGCTCGTGAAGCTCGGCTACAAGGAGATCGAGGTCGGCTTCCCGAGCGCGAGCCAGACCGACTTCGACTTCGTCCGCAGCCTCATCGACGAGGGTGCGATCCCCGACGACGTCACGATCCAGGTGCTGACCCAGAGCCGCGACCACTTGATCAAGCGCACGTACGAGGCGATCGCCGGCGCGAAGCAGGCCATCGTCCACCTGTACAACTCCACCAGCATCCTGCAGCGCGACGTCGTGTTCCGCACCGACGTGCAGGGCGTCGTCGACATCGCACTCCACGGCGCCCGGCTGTGCCGCGAGTACGAGAAGACGATCCCCGAAACGCAGGTCTTCTACGAGTACTCGCCCGAGAGCTACACCGGCACGGAGCTCGAGGTGGCGGCCCTCATCTGCAACCAGGTGCTCGAAGTCTTCGAGCCGACCCCCGAGCGCAAGGTGATCATCAACCTGCCCGCGACGGTCGAGATGGCGACCCCCAACGTCTACGCCGACTCGATCGAGTGGATGTCCCGGCACCTGAACCACCGCGAGAACGTCATCCTGTCGCTGCACCCGCACAACGACCGCGGCACGGCGGTCGCTGCCGCCGAGCTCGGCTACCTGGCGGGGGCCGACCGCATCGAGGGGTGCCTCTTCGGGAACGGCGAGCGCACGGGCAACGTCGACCTCGTCACCCTGGGCGTCAACCTGTTCACGCAGGGCATCGACCCGCAGATCGACTTCAGCGACATCGACGAGATCAAGCGCACCGTCGAGTTCTGCAACCAGCTGCCCGTCGGCGAGCGCGTGCCGTGGGGCGGCGACCTCGTGTTCACCGCGTTCTCGGGCTCGCACCAGGACGCGATCAAGAAGGGCTTCGAGCGGATGTCGGCGGACGCCGCAGCCCGCGGCGTCTCGGTCGACGAGCTCGAGTGGGCCGTGCCCTACCTGCCGGTCGACCCGCGTGACCTCGGCCGCAGCTATGAGGCGGTCATCCGCGTCAACTCGCAGTCGGGCAAGGGCGGCGTCGCCTACCTGCTCAAGACGGACCACTCGCTCGACCTGCCGCGCCGGCTGCAGATCGAGTTCTCGGGCGTCGTGCAGGCGAAGACGGATGCCGAGGGCGGCGAGGTCACGAGCGAGCAGCTCTGGGCCATCTTCCAGGACGAGTACCTGCCCGCCGACGACGCCGACGCCAAGTGGGGCCGCTTCGAGCTGCTCGGCACGAAGATCGACAGCGAGGCGACGGGGGAGTGCCTGTTCACCGCGCGGCTGCGCGACGGCGAGACCGTCGAGATCGCGAGCGGCGAGGGCAACGGTCCGATCGACGCCTTCATCCGGGTGCTCGAGGGGCGCGGCATCCGTGTCTCGCTCTACGACTACGTCGAGCACACGATGAGCGCGAGCGGCTCGGCGAACGCCGCGTCCTACGTCGACCTCGACGTGAACGGGACGCGCCTGTGGGGCGTCGGCATCGACGCGAACACGTCGATCGCGAGCCTCAAGGCGATCGTGTCGGCCGTGAACCGGGCGATCCGCGCCGAGCAGGGCGCCCCCGAGTCCGAGCTCGTCGGCGCCTGAGGCGCGGCCGCTCAGCCGCGCGCCGCGAGCGAGAACGTGAGCGGCACCCGCTCGCGACCCTCCGGAAGCACCCAGTTCTCGCCCTCGGGGACCATGTGCGGCAGCGCCCGCCACGGCAGCGTGTCGTGCTCGCCGAGCGCTTCGATGACGAGACCCTCGCCGAGCAGCGCGCCGACGATCTCGGACAGCGGGTGCGGCCACTCGTAGTTCGTCGTGTTCGTGAGCCGCGCGTCGCCTGCGTAGCTGAACTCGTTGTCGAATCGCAGCGGCTCCGCTCCGCCGAAGTACGGGTAGCGCACGATGAGCAGGCCGTCCTCGCGCTCGTCGTCGAGGGTCGCGAGCATCGGGTGCGTGTCGCGCACGTAGAACAGCCCGCCCGGGGCGAGCAGGGCGCGGATGCTCCGCGCCCACGCCGCGAGATCGGGCAGCCACGTGAGGGCGCCGATGCTCGTGTAGACGATGTCGAAGCGCTCCGTGACGGCGACGGATGCCTCGTCCACGGTCGCCTGCACGAAGCGCGCCTCGAGCCCCGCCCGCTCGGCGAGCCCTCGCGCGGCGGCGATCGCCTCACCCGAGAAGTCGATGCCGGTGACGCGCGCCCCGAGCCGGGCGAAGCTCAGGGTGTCCGTGCCGATGTGGCACTGCAGATGCGCGAGCGTCAGCCCGGCCACGGAACCGCCGGGCAGGTGCGGCGTCATCAGGGCGAGGTCGTCGCGGACGACGGAGGAGATCCTGGCGGCATCCGCCACGAACCCGTCCGTGTCGTAGGCGACGAGGTGACCGGCGACGCGCTCGTCCCAGTTGCGCCGATTCGCCTCGAGGTGCTCGCTCTCAGTCATCCGCCTTCTCCCTGTTCTCGCCGCGCGGCACGACGCGGTACACGGGGATCGTGCCGGTGGCGGTCGTCGCGTACTCGCGCGGTGCGGTCTGCCGCCGCCGCAGCAGCCCGAAGCCGACCCGGGCTCGCGACAGCTCGAGCGCCCGCTGCTCGGGCAGGCTCCAGCCGAACACGACCGCCAGCAGCCGTACGGCGAAGGTCACCGCGGCGCTGATCGCCGCCGAGAGGTACACCTCGACCCCGGCGTCGTGCAGCAGCACGAGCGTCACGGTGCCCGCGCCCGCGGCGACGGCGTAGAGCGACCCGACGTGCATGACGCCGATCGGCATGTTGAGCAGGATGTCGCGCAGCATGCCGCCGCCGATCGCGGCGAGCAGCCCGACGAACGCCGCCGGGACCTCGGGCAGGCCGAAGGCGAGCGCCTTCGACGTCCCGATTGCGCCGAACAGCCCGAGGGTGAGCGCATCGAGCACGGTGATGACCGGGTCGATGCTCGAGAAGAGCCGGGCGAGCAGCATGCCGAGCAGCGCGGCCGCGATGGCGACAGGCAGGTACCAGTTGCTGGAGAGCGCGACCAGGGTCGTGCCGAGGGACACGTCGCGCAGGACGCCGCCGCCGAGCCCCGTGGCGACCCCGATGAACGCGACGCCGAACAGATCGATGCGCCGCTCGCGGAAGCCGCTCGCGTAGGCCGCGCCCTGGATGCCGCCGACCGCGATCGCCGCATACTCGGCCCACACCGGGATGCTGAACGTCGCGCCACCCACGGCGTTCATCCTGGCACGTGGCGCGGAAGCGGCATCCGCGCCCACGCTGGGATAATCAAGGGTGCCTGTTTACCGTGATGAGGCCGTCGTGCTGCGCACCCACAAGCTGGGTGAGGCCGACCGCATCGTCACGCTGCTGTCGCGGCGGCACGGCAAGATCCGCGCGGTCGCGAAGGGCGTGAGGCGCACCGGCTCGAAATTCGGCTCGCGGCTCGAGCCGTTCATGGTCGCCGACCTGCAGCTCTACGAGGGGCGCAGCCTCGATGTGATCCAGCAGGCCGAGACGCTCGGCGCGTACGGCGCCGAGATCGCCGCCGACTACGCGAGCTACACCGCGGCCAACGCGATGGTCGAGACGGCGGACCGGCTGACCGAGGCGGAGGGCTCGCTGCAGCAGTACCTGCTGCTCGTCGGCGCGCTGCGCTCGCTCAGCAGGCACGAGCACACCGCGGGCCTCACGCTCGACTCGTACCTGCTGCGCAGCCTGTCGATCGCGGGCTGGGCGCCGTCGTTCGGCACCTGCTCGCGCTGCGGCAAGCCCGGCCCCCACGAGCGCATCGTGCCGCAGCTCGGCGGAGTGGTGTGCACGGAGTGCGCGCCGCCCGGCACCGCCCACATCGACGCACCGACGCTGAGCCTGCTCGGGTCGCTGCTCACGGGCGACTGGGCGACGGCCGAGGCATCCGATGATGCGACCCGAGCCAAGGCGAGCGGCATCACCGCCGCCTACCTGCAATGGCACCTCGAGCGCGGGCTGCGCTCGCTCAGCCACATCTCCCGAGAGGTACCGCCCACCGCATGACGCCCAAGCCGTTCACCCACAAGGATGCCGTCGCCTACCGCCCCGTCGACTGGACCGGCGTCTACCCGCCCGAGCTGCCGGCCGCGGCCGTTCCCGACCATGTGGCGATCGTCATGGACGGCAACGGGCGGTGGGCGAACCGGCGCGGGCTGCCCCGGGTCGAAGGGCACCGCGCGGGCGAGGCCGCGCTCCTCGACGTCGTCGCCGGCGCGCTGCAGATCGGCGTGAAGCACCTCAGCGTCTACGCGTTCTCGACCGAGAACTGGGTGCGCTCGCCGGAAGAGGTGCGCTTCCTGATGGGCTTCAACCGCGAGGTGCTGCACCGTCGTCGCGACCAGCTCAACGAGTGGGGCGTGCGCGTGCGCTGGGCCGGGCGGAAGCCGCGGCTGTGGTCTTCCGTCATCAAGGAGCTGCAGTTCGCCGAGGAGCTCACGAAGGACAACGACACCCTCACCCTCACCATGTGCGTGAACTACGGGGGCCGCACCGAGCTGGCCGATGCGATGCGCACGATCGCCGACGACGTGGCGGCGGGTCGGCTGAAGCCCAGCGCGGTGAACGAGAAGCTGATCCAGCGCCGGCTGTATCTGCCCGACCTGCCCGACGTCGACCTGTTCGTGCGCTCGAGCGGCGAGCAGCGCACGTCGAACTTCCTGCTGTGGCAGTCGGCGTATGCAGAGATGGTGTTCCTCGACACCCTGTGGCCCGATTTCTCGCGCACCGACCTGTGGCACGCCATCGAGATCTTCGCAGGGCGCAATCGCCGCTTCGGCGGGGCGGTCGACGCGCCGGAGCCGAGCACATCGTGATCGTCCGCTTCGAGGAGTACGACCACACGCCGCTCGAGACGCTCGCGTGCGAGGCGCGCGGCGCCGATGCGCGGGGTGCGTGGTTCTCGATCGACGCGGATTCCGCGCTCTTCGTCCCCTGGAACGCGGACTGGTGCGTGCGCTTCTACACGGGAGACCCGCTCGAGGTGTTCGCCCAGGCCGTGAAGCCGGTGCGCATCTCGGGTGAGCTCGTCGAGTTCATCGCCCTGGACCTCGGCGTCGAGGTCGAGAACGGGGCGGTGCGGCTCACCGGCGAGGACGAGTTCGAGTGGAACCAGGTCGCCCAGGACTACCCGGAAGAGCTCACCGCCCGCGCCCAGCGCGCCGTCAACGAGGCGTTCGAGCGCATCATGCTCGCCGAGTACCCCTTCGACCGCTCGGCGGCGCAGATCGTCGCCGGGCTTCGTAACGTGCGCGACACCTCGGGTGAATAGGCTGGCCGGATGGAGATCAGGTTGCGCACCGACGCCGACCTGCCCGCGCTGCTCGAGGCGCTGAAAGCGACGCACGAGGTCGACAAGTACCCGGTGCTGCCGAACCACGTCACGAGGGAGTGGCTGCTCGAGGGGGACGACGGCATGGCATGGGTGGCCGAGCACGACAAGGAAGTCCTCGGCCACGTGGCGGTGGCCGAGACCGAGGAGGACCCGGAGTCGCTCAGCGTGCACCGCCTCTTCGTGCGCCCGGGCGCGCGCGGCCACGGCGTGGCGAGCGCCCTGCTCACCACGGTCGAGACCTACTCCCGCGTGCTCAGGCAGGACCTGTTCCTTGAGGTGTTGAGCCACAACACCGAGGCGATCCGCCTGTACGAGAGCCGAGGCTGGGTGCGCGTAGGGGGCTACACCGCGGTGTGGTCCGCACCGGACGGCTCGCACCCTCAGGTGAACCTCTACGCGGCACCGCACAACGACCTCTCGCACACGCTCGACCTCGGCACGGGCCGGCCCACGGAATAGCTACGGGACATCTGCCGGCAGGAGCTGCGGGGCGACGCCGGATCACTCCGAGTTATCAGCCAGCAGGTGTGTGCGCAGTGGAGCAAGTATTGGCCACGTTGCAAGCTCGAGCACCGACATCGACCCCTGGGCTTCCAGCCGTTTGAAAATCGCGGCCGCCTGCTCCGTTTCGTCAAGTAGGCAGTGCCGGACGAGAACAAGTTGGTCTGCGGATGATGACACATCCCACGCGTAGATCTCCTCACGAGTTGAATCGATCCCATAGAGCGCCTTCTTCGCGTGCAAGCTATTCGCCCTGATGGATTCCTTTGCGCTCGCGGTCGCCATGAGAGGTTCAAGCCGCGCGTAAAGAGGCGCGACTGCAACGAATCGTCCGGCCACGAGCAGATCGAAGGTCCCTTCGACAACGTTCTCCTCGTTGCGAGCCGTCCGGGCAAGCTCTGGATCCTTGATATGGCAACACAGTGCGCGTACCGCCGCCTGAGAGATGACGAGGGCTGCCTCTGAAATGCGGTCTGTAGCGTCCATGAGGTAAGAAAACGTGACCGGCAGCGGGTCACCTTCTTTTACCGCGGCTGCCTTCTTTCCGAGGGTTCTTATGTACTGCGCAGAAGCGCGCCCGTTCGCATGAACGTGGACATTCCTGCGCTTGATCACTTCGTCCAGCGAGTCAATGACCCAACTGAGTTCCACTTTGGTCGCTTCGCCGAGGAACTTCATCCATGCGGTGAGGTCGTTGCGCATCATCGTGTCGAGAAAGTTGCGCGCCATCTCACGCCTGAAAGCGCCCATCGACGGGTATTGAGAGACCTCCCCATAGGTCATTTTGCGTTCGGAGCGCACTAAGGGGCGATCGTCCGCCAACAAGCTAATTTCCATCAGCTTCGCCACGAAGACCTCGAACTGTGAGACCGCCGAGATAAGCAGCGACTCCAGCATGAGGTCACCGCGCGAACGTTCGGCGCCTTGCTTCGAGATCTCCAAAACCGCGCGCATTACGCTATGCGGCGGAAGTCCTGCGCCCGAAAGCAGGTTTTCCAGATTTCGGATAGACGCTTCCTGCTTCTCAATCGCATCCTTCAACTCCTCGTCGATCCCCCCGTCGCCCGTGGCGGAATTTCGCTCAGCCTTCCTGCGCTCGAGGGCTAGATTCTTTACAGCCTCCGCTGCGTTGTAGATCTCGAGGGCGCGCTCCGTTGATAGCGCTGCTGACCCCAGCGCATCTGTCAGCCTTCGAGCCCGTACTTCGGGAAAGTCCAGACGGGCGGCTTCGTCAGAAAGCTGCGCCACGTCAACCAAGGCGACTTGCGCTCGAAGTAACTGGTTCCGTGCCACCTGAGCGGATCTTGACAAGGCGACTGCGTATTTTTCCTCAAGCACTCTGCATTTCTATTCGCGCCTGCGCGGATCGGGATAGCGCCGCGTTATGGGGACGGCGAGCGCGACGCCAGCAGTTCGGCGCGAGCAGCGATCCGCGCTGGCCAACGGAATAGTCGCAAGTGCGCGCCGGTTCGGACAGTCATGAGCTCCGACGCTGCACCGACGAACAACTCGCCCGTCAAGATCGACATCTGGTCCGACATCGCCTGCCCCTGGTGCTACATCGGGAAGCGCAAGTTCGAGGCGGGCAGCGGGCTGTTCGCCGGTCTGGGCGGCGGACGTGCCATCGAGGTCGAATACCACTCCTTCGAGCTGAGCCCTGATACGCCGGTCGACTTCGAGGGCAACGAGGCAGAGTTCCTCGCCAAGCACAAGGGCATCGCGCCGCAGCAGGCTGAGGAGCTGCTGGCGCGGGTGACCGGCATCGCGGCATCCGTCGGCCTCGCGTACGACTACGACAATCTCAAGCACACGAACACGGTGCTCGCGCACGAGGCGATCCACTTCGCCAAGGCGCACGGCAAGCAGCTCGCCATGACCGAGCGACTGCTGTCGGCCTACTTCCTCGAAGGGCGGCACGTGGGCAAGGTCGAGGAGCTCGCGGCGCTCGGCGCCGAAGTCGGGCTCGATGCGGATGCCCTCGCCGCGGCCCTCGAGTCGCACGAGTTCCTGCACGCCGTGCGTGACGACCAGCGCCTCGCCGCTGAATACGGCATCAACGGGGTGCCGTTCTTCGTGATCGACGGGAAGTACGGCGTCTCGGGCGCGCAGGAGGCGCAGACCTTCGCCCAGGTTCTCGAGCAGGTCTGGGCAGAGCGCAGCGCCGCGCCGGAGGAGGTCAGCGCGTGAAGCTCGTGCCGCTCGGCGAGGCGGATGCCGCGGCCTGCGCCGACGGCGTGTGCGAGGTGCCTCAGCAGCCGGTCGACGAGGTCGACTCGGCCGGTCCCGACGCGGGCGGGCGCCCCGCATAGAGCTCGCCCGGTGGATGCCGCATCCGCCGGGAATCCCCTCGCGCGGCGACAGTAGACGCCGCTTCGGCGGCGGGATTGCTGCACGGAGTGTCGCCGCGCGAGGCGGGATTGCGTGCGAAGCGGCATCTAGTGTCGCCGCGCAGTCGACGGGGTCCCTGAGCGGGGGGACTACTCCGGGTCGGTGATGTCGGCCACCACGGCGCCGAACGCCGAGATCAGCTCGTCGGCCGAGACGAACGCGGAGTAGCCGTGGGCGCCGGCCCCGAGCGCGACCTCGTGCCCGACGATCGACGCGTCGGCGTACACCGGCCACTGACGTGCCGACCCGAGCGGCGTGATCGTTCCGCGTTCGTAGCCCGTCGCTTCGAGCGCGACCGGAGCCTCCGGCAGCCGCAGCTTGTTGACCCCGACCAGGGCGCGCAGCTTCGGCCACGAGATCTTCCGCCCGCCCGGCACGAGGGCGAACAGGAAGTCGCCGTCGTGGCGCTTGACCACGAGCGTCTTCACGATGCCGGCCGGATCGATGCCGAGCAGGGCGGCCGCCTCGGCCAGCGAATGCGCCTCGGGCCGGGAGACGATCTGCACCGCGAGCCCGCGCGCTGCGGCATCCGCCTCGACGCGCGCCGTGCCGACGAGTCCCGGGAACCGGTCATCCACAGGCCGCACACCCTTTCAGCATCCATCTGAGAAACTTGGAGAGATGTCCACCGCCACGTTAGCCGTTCAGCGAGCAGAGCCCGCCAAGCCGCTCGCGCTCGGTCCGCACCAGATCGACGTCCCCGTCGTGCTGGCGCCGATGGCCGGCATCACGAACACGGCGTTCCGCCGCCTGTGCCGCGAGTTCGGAGCGGGGCTCTACGTCAGCGAGATGATCACGAGCCGCGCGCTCGTCGAGCGCAACGCCGAGACGATGCGCCTCATCGGGCATCATCCGTCCGAGACGTTCCGCTCGGTGCAGCTGTACACGACCGGCCCCGTCACCGTGGGCGAGGCGATCCGCATCATCGTCGCGGAAGATCTGGCGGACCATGTGGACCTCAACTTCGGCTGCCCCGTGCCCAAGGTCACGCGCAAGGGCGGCGGCAGCGCGCTGCCCTGGAAGCTCGGCCTGTTCCGCGAGATCGTCGAGAGCGCGAAGGCCGCCGCCGAGCACCTGCCGCTCACGGTCAAGATGCGCAAGGGCATCGACGACGAGCACCTGACCTATCTCGACGCCGGCCGCATCGCGCAGGACGCGGGCGTCGCCTACGTCGCACTGCACGGCCGCACGGCCGCGGACATGTACTCGGGCCACGCCGACTGGTCGGCGATCGCCCGCCTGAAGGAGTCCCTCGACATCCCCGTGCTCGTCAACGGCGACATCTGGAGCGCGGACGACGCGCTGCGCATGATGCGCGAGACCGGTGTCGACGGCGTTGTCGTGGGGCGCGGATGCCTCGGCCGGCCCTGGCTGTTCGGCGATCTCGCCGCGGCAATGCGGGGCGAGTGGCACGAAGGCGCGGGTTTCCACCCCGACCTCGGTGCCGTCGCGCGCGCGTTCCGCCGCCACGCCGAGCTGCTGGTCGAGTTCTTCGAGGACGAGGGGCGCGGCTGCCGCGACATCCGCAAGCACGTCGCCTGGTACTTCAAGGGCTACCCGGTCGGCGGCGAGCTGCGGGCGAAACTCGCGACCGCCTCCAACCTTGCCGAGATCGACGAGCTGCTCGCCACCCTCGACTGGTCTGCGCCCTACCCCGGCGAGGGCGCGGAGGGCGCGCGCGGCCGGCAGGGCAGCCCGCGCACCCCGGCCCTTCCCGACCGCTGGCTCGAGTCGCGCGACATCGACCACGACACGCGCGCCGACATGTCGGCGAACGAGGTGCACAACAGTGGCGGCTGAGCCGCGCGGCGCGGTCGCCTCGTCGTACGGCGCGTTCGACACCGAGCGGTGGCTGCCCGAGCAGCACTCGAACCGGCGCAGCGACTTCGCCAGGGACCGGGCGCGGCTCTTCCACTCGAGTGCGCTGCGCCGCCTCGCGGCGAAGACGCAGGTGCTGAGCCCGACCGTCGGCCTCGACTTCGCACGCAACCGCCTCACGCACTCCCTCGAGGTGGCGCAGATCGGCCGCGAGCTGGCCACCAACCTCGGCCTCAACCCCGACGTGGTCGACACGGCGTGCCTCGCGCACGACCTCGGCCACCCTCCGTTCGGGCACAACGGCGAACGCGCGCTCTCAGAATGGGCTGCTGACATCGGCGGCTTCGAGGGGAACGCGCAGACCCTGCGCGTCGTGACGCGGCTCGAGCCGAAGGTCTTCGGACCCGACGGCCACCCCTACGGCCTGAACCTCACCCGCGCGAGCCTCGACGCGAGCTGCAAGTACCCCTGGCCGCTGCAGGAGGCCGTCGAGGACCCGTCGGGCCGCGCGAAGTACGGGTTCTACGCGGACGACACTGAGGTCTTCGAGTGGCTGCGCCAGGGCGCGCCCGAGCGAGTGCGCTGCATCGAGGCGCAGGTGATGGACCTCTCCGACGACATCGCGTACTCGGTGCACGACTTCGAAGACGCCGTGGTGAACGGATTCATCGACGTGAACGTGCTGGCGTCGGCATCCGATCACGATGCGCTCATGCGCAAGGTGAAGGACTGGGTGGGGGATGAGTTCACCCTCGACGACCTCGAGGCGGCGTACGAGCGCCTGCGCGCGATGGAGCAGTGGATCCACTCGTGGGACGGCTCTCGTCTCGCCCAGGCGCAGCTGAAGAACCTCACGAGCCAGCTGATCGGCCGCTTCGCGCGCAAGGCGACAGTCGCGACCCGCATGGCGTACCCCCGGCCGAGCCTCACGCGCTACGGCGCCCAGATGGTCGTGCCGCATGAGGAGGCCGCCGAAATCGGCGTGATGAAGGGCCTCACCGCGGCGTTCATCATGAGCAACAACGACCGCCAGCCGGTCTACCGCCGCCAGCGCGAACTGCTCATCGGCCTCGCGGACGCCCTGCTCGAGGCAGGCCCGCACGAGCTCGACCACGGCTTCGCCGAGGACTGGGCGCTCGCGGGCGACGACGCGGCCCGCAAACGCGTCGTCGTCGACCAGGTGGCGAGCCTGACCGATCAGAGCGCGATCGCCTGGTTCGAGAGGCTCGTGCAGCAATGATCGTAGGGTTGTGAGCATGCCCGGCCTCATCCGTCACAGCGACATCGAAGAGGTCAAGGCGCGCACCAACATCGCCGACATCGTGGGCGAGTACGTGTCGCTCAAACCCGCGGGCATCGGCTCGCTCAAGGGCCTGTGCCCGTTCCATGACGAGCGCACCCCGAGCTTCCATGTGCGGCCTCAGCTCGGCTACTACCACTGCTTCGGGTGCAACGAGTCGGGCGACGTCTACAAGTTCGTGCAGACGATGGACCACCTGCCGTTCGCCGAGGCGGTCGAACGGCTCGCCGCGCGCATCGGCTACCAGCTGAGCTACGAGGACGGCGGCAGCGCCAGCGAGGACCGCGGCACGCGTGCCCGGATCCTCGCGGCGAACAAGGCCGCCGAGGAGTTCTTCGTCGCCCGGCTGACGGCTCCCGACGCGGAGCCGGGCCGCCGCTTCCTCGGCGAACGCGGCTTCGACGCGGCCGTGGCCGCCCGTTTCGGCGTCGGCTACGCGCCGAAGAGCTGGGACGAGCTCACCAACCACCTGACGGGCAGGGGGTTCGGCATCGACGAGCTCGCCGCCGCGGGTCTCGTCTCGCAGAACGACCGCGGGGGAGCGTACGACCGCTTCCGCGGTCGCGTCGTCTGGCCGATCCGGGACGTGACGGGAACCACGCTCGGCTTCGGCGCCCGCCGCCTCTTCGACGATGACAGCGGGCCCAAGTACCTGAACACGCCCGAGACCGCGGTCTTCCACAAGGCGCAGGTGCTCTACGGCCTCGACGTGGCGAAGCGCGACATCAGCAGGGGCAAGCAGGTCGTGGTGGTCGAGGGCTACACCGACGTGATGGCCTGCCACCTCGCCGGCGTGACGACCGCCGTCGCCACCTGTGGCACCGCGTTCGGGCCCGAGCACGTGCGGCTGCTGCGCCGCGTCCTCGGCGATGAGGGCGGCGACGGCCAGGTCGTGTTCACCTTCGACCCCGACGCCGCCGGCCAGAAGGCGGCGGAGCGCTCGTTCACCGTGCTGCAGGAGCAGCGCATCGCCGCGCAGACCTATGTCGCCGTCGGCCCCGACGGGCTGGACCCGTGCGACCTGCGGCTTGCCAAGGGCGATCAGGCCGTTGCGCGGATGATCGCCGACAAGAAGCCCATGTTCGAGTTCATGCTGCGCCAGGTCGTGGCGCGCTTCGACCTCGACACCGTAGAGGGCCGGGTCGGCGCGCTGCGCGCGGGGGCGCCGATCGTCGCCGGCATCCGTGACCCCGCGCTGCGTCCTGGGTACACGCGCGAGCTCGCGCGCATGGCGGGCGCCGAGTTGAGCGAGGCGCAGGCGGCCGTGCGGGCGTTCACGAACAGGGCGAGGCAGCATACGGATGCGCCTGCCGGCGCGCCGCATCAGGAATCCGCGCCCTCCGCCATGCCCACCATCTCGCTCGCCGATCTCGGCCGCGACCCCATCACGATGACCGAGCGGCAGGCGCTCATGGCGGTGCTGCAGCTGCCGGACGCGGTCGGGCGCGACCTCGTGGCCCGGGCCATGCAGGCGCGCTTCTCGAACCCGACGCTCGAACTCGTGAAGAGCGCCGTCGCCGCGAACGCGGACGCGTTCGGAGCGCCGGACTGGTTCGCGCGCATCCGCTCGGACCTGCCCGAGCAGTTCCGGCCGATCGTCGACCAGCTCGCCATGTCGCCCGTGCCCGAGCGCAGCGAGGAGGCCGCCAAGGTGTGGGCCCGCGCCATCGTCGGGTCGCTCATCGAGAAGGACATGGTGACGCTCAAGGCCGAGCTCCAGAGCCGCCTGCAGCGCACCGACCCGTCGGACTCCGACACCCGGATCGCCATCAGCCGCGCAATGGCCGAACTCGAGCTGGAGCGGCGCCGCCTGCGCGGCGAATGAGCGCCACGCGGCCGATCGCAACTCTGCTTTACGAGTGTGAAACAAATGACGCCGTATGGTGTTAGAACCACATTCCGGTTTCCCCCACCAAGAAAGTGAGTCCAGCGGCATGAATTCCGTCTCGGCTCGCCGGGTCCGTGTCGTCGCCTCCGTGGCGGCGCTCGCGGCCGGCGCAATCGTCCTCGCCGGCTGCTCCGGCGGCAACGGAGGCACCGGCGCCTCCGCCAAGACCCTCACCATCGGCACCACCGACAAGATCACCTCGATCGACCCCGCCGGCTCCTACGACAACGGCTCGTTCGCGGTCATGACGCAGGTGTACCCGTTCCTGCTCGACACGCCTTACGGCAGCCCCGACCCGAAGCCGTCGATCGCCGAGAGCGCCTCGTTCACGAACCCGACGACCTACGAGGTGAAGCTCAAGCCGGGCCTCGCGTACGAGAACGGCGACAAGCTGACCTCGTCGGACGTCAAGTTCAGCTTCGACCGCCAGCTCAAGATCAACGACCCGAACGGACCGGCCTCGCTGCTCGGCAACCTCGCCTCGGTGTCGACGCCCGACGACCTGACGGTGGACTTCCACCTGAAGGCGCCGAACGACCAGACCTTCGCGCAGGTGCTCACGAGCCCCGCGGGCCCGATCGTCGACGAGCAGGTCTTCAGCGCCGACAAGGTGACGCCCGACGACACGATCGTCAAGGGCAAGGCGTTCGCCGGCCAGTACTACATCTCGTCGTACAAGGTGAACCAGCTCATCCAGTACAAGGCGTTCAAGGGCTACAAGGGCCTGAACGACGCGGCGAAGACCCCGACCGTCAACGTCAAGTACTACGCGAGCTCGGACAACCTGAAGCTCGACATCCAGTCGAACCAGATCGACGTGGCCTACCGGTCGCTGTCGGCCACCGACGTCGCGAGCCTCAAGAAGAACAAGAACGTCAACGTCATCGACGGCCCCGGCGGCGAGATCCGCTACATCGTGTTCAACTTCAACACGATGCCGTTCGGTGCGAAGACCTCCGAAGCCGACCCGGCCAAGGCGCTCGCGGTGCGCCAGGCGGCAGCCGACCTCGTCGACAGGCAGGCCCTCTCGACCCAGGTCTACAAGGGCACCTACACCCCGCTGTACAGCTACGTGCCCGACGGTCTGACCGGCGCGACCCCCGCCCTCAAGTCGCTCTACGGCGACGGCAACGGCGGCCCCAGCCTCGACAAGGCGAAGCAGACGCTGCAGGCGGCGGGCATCACCACCCCCGTCACCCTGAACATCCAGTACACGGGCGACCACTACGGACCCTCGTCCGGCGACGAGTACGGTCTCATCAAGAGCCAGCTCGAGAACGGCGGCCTGTTCAAGGTCAAGCTGCAGCAGACCGAGTACGTGCAGTACTCGAAGGACCGCACGGCGGACGTCTACCCGGAGTACCAGCTCGGCTGGTTCCCCGACTACTCCGACGCCGACGACTACCTGACGCCGTTCTTCGCGAAGAACAACTTCCTGTCGAACCACTACGACAGCGCGCAGGTGCAGTCGCTCCTCGCGAAGGAGGTCGGCGACACCGACAAGTCGGACCGCACGAAGGTCATCGAGCAGATCCAGGAGACGGTCGCGAAGGACCTGTCGACCCTGCCGCTGTTGCAGGGCTCCTCGGTCGCCGTAGTGGGCAAGGACGTCAAGGGCACGACCCTCGACGCGTCTTACAAGTTCCGCTACGCGACGCTCAGCAAGTAAGCAACCTGTGCGAGGGGGCGGCCTGGGTGCCGCCCCCTTGTACTGCCCCGGAAGGACCCGTGCCCCATGACGACGTCCCCAGAGACGGTGCCCTCGCCGCTTGCGCCCGCGCCCGCTCAGCCGAGCGGTGCGGCGCTGCGCAGCGGCGGAGGCCTGCTGCGCTACATCGTCGTCCGCTTCGTGCTCATCTTCCCGACGATCTTCATCCTCGTGACGGTCGTCTTCTTCCTGATGCGCTCGACGGGCGATCCGATCACCGCGGCGCAGGGCGGCAGGCTCCCGCCGGCGGAGCTCGCGAAGCGCATCCATGAGGCGGGATACGACCGCCCGCTGATCCTCCAGTACTTCAGCTATCTCGGCCAGATCGTCCACGGCGACTTCGGCACGACCTTCAGCGACCACCAGAAGGTCACGGCGGTCCTCCTGCAGTACGGCGGCGCGACGCTCGAGCTCGCGGTGTACGCCCTTATCGTCGCTTTCATCGTCGGCATCCCCCTCGGCATGCTCGCCGCCTACCTCCGCGACCGCTGGGGCGACGCGGTGCTGCGCGTGCTGTCGATCCTCTTCTACGCCACCCCCGTGTTCTTCTCGGGCCTGCTGCTGCAGCTCGTGTTCTCGATCAAGCTCGGATGGCTGCCCGTCGCGGGGCGCGCCGGAACGACGACCGAGCTCGAGATGCAGACGCTGTCGCATCCCACCGGCATCTTCATCATCGACGCCTTCCGCACCGGTGATCCCAATGCCGTCCCCGACGTGCTGCGGCATGCGGTGCTCCCCGGCATCGCCCTCGGTCTGCTCACGGCGGGCGTGTTCCTGCGCCTCGTCCGGACCAACGTCATCGGCACCTTCAACACCCAGTACGTCGACGCGGCGCGCTCCCGCGGCGTGCGCGAGTTCCGCCTCGTCACGAGGCACGCCTACAAGCCGGCGCTCATCCCGATCGTCACGGTCATCGGCCTGCAGATCGCGATGCTGCTCGGCGGTGCGGTGCTGACGGAGACCACCTTCGAGTGGAAGGGCCTCGGCTTCGAGCTCAACCAGTACCTCGAGGCGCGCGACTTCGTCGCCGTCCAGGGCATCGTCGCGCTGCTCGCCGTGATCGTCGCGGTGGTCAACTTCATCGTCGACATCATCGCCGCCCTCATCGACCCGAGAGTGAGGTACTGAGATGAAGCGCTCGCTCTTCAGCCG
>Ga0164242_10001336_pt1 | contig 29169 bp, 23 predicted proteins | sample OricomgcompostMG_FD_108783 | JGI IMG/M metagenome (GOLD analysis project Ga0164242, IMG submission 108783) | Miracle-Growth compost microbial communities from Emeryville, California, USA - Original compost - Miracle growth compost (MG) ...
GGAGAAATCTTATACGCGAGGAAATGCCGACCGGTATTTCGTATAAGATTTCTCCTCACCCGTACACACAACCCCGATCGGTTCGTCGAAATGACATTGTTTTTTACAATTTTAGCTATAAAACTGGATTTAAAAACAGCAAAAGATGTGGCTACACTGTAGCTCCCCGGCCCGCTCCAAAGCAGCGGGAGAAGCAATAATTTTAAAGCCCCTCTTCCTCGGGGAGGGGTTGCGGTGAGGCTATTTCCACTTCCGCTACCGGGCTGAACAGGTACACCCGGCGGGTACTCACCTCAACGCATTTAAAGCGTTTGCGCAATTGCTCCTCCTTACGGAAAATCCGGCCATCTTTAAGCTTAAACAGGGCTTTAAGCGGCACCTTCTCAACCGTTATGGCCGATGGTTTGTGTGTGTCGTATTTACGTAGCGAACGGTAAAGATTCAAATCCGAGCAGCTGGACGCTGCCGGGTTATTCAGGTATTTGGTGATGGCCTGTTGTACGTCGGGCGGAAAAATGTGCTGCTCAAAAAAGGGCTGCATCATTTTTTTGAAATTATTTTTCCATTCCGTGCCGTGCGGGCGTACCTTATGCTGATGCTCGTTCCAGGTATGCAAATGTGCAAATTCATGCACGGTGGTAACCAGGAAGGCATAAGCGTTCAGATCGTAGTTTACCGATATGCGGTGGCCCTTACCACCAAACGGGGCGCGGTAATCACCAAACTTGCTGTTGCGGTTACGCGATATTTTAAACTCGCATTTAAAATAATCTATCCACCGGCTAATTAAAGGCGCCGCTTCCGGCGGCATATATTGCGCTAATACTTTTACTTTATCCAATTGTACGTTTAAGCCTTGTTAAAGCTTTCCCTCCTCCCAGGGGGCTGTTGTTACAAATATAATCACTTAACATATCGAATAATAAATTTTGAATGTCAAACCTGTAGCGAAATTAATAACAAACATTTTGTTTTGAACAGAGTGAGATAAAGCCAACGTTATTGCGAGGTACGAAGCAATCCTTGGTAAGCAGAGCGAACCTGCAAGTTAAAGAGATTGCTTACCTCAGCAATGACGTGATGGAGATTTTATAACTATCCGTCGCTTAATAGCTAACAGCGTAAGACATAGTTATTTTAGTATCCCTACCGCGATGAATTTTCCAAACACGCTTTGCGAATGCGGTGCAAAAGCCAATTCGGGGGTCAGGTCTTGCCCGGCCCAGTGCTCGTAATGCTTGCCGTTGCGCCATAGGCGGCTTTCGGTTACATCATAAATTGTCCCTTGGTAAGCTACCCATATTTCGGGCCTGTCCTGCCCGTTGCGAAGGGCCAGTTGCGAGCGGGTGTAGGCGGGCAGTTCACTCATGTTGTTTTTGTTTGGGCCGATGACTTAAAGTACTCAAAAAAACCGACATTCATCAATAGCAGCGCCATCAGATAAAAAAAATCCTCCAACGGAATGGAGGCTATGCGCATATTCATGTTTTCCGAAGAATTATAAATCACAACCGGGATGCCCGTGAGGATACCGTTCACTACAAAAAAAGGGACCAGCACAACCAGGTAAGTCATATAAAATCGCGGTAGCCAACCGGCTTTAAAAATATAGGATATTGAACCTATCAGTAAAAACAATACGCCAAATGTAACCATGGTATATAATCTGCCCCTAAAAATAAACAGCGTGGCCACACAGGCAATAAACAGCAAAGCGGTTATAGTTTTAACAACCCGCGGCGGCAGTTGCCATTTTACATAATAATTTAAACAGGCGTAAATAAAAACACAGGCGAAGGGCACGGTTAAAAAGAAAAGGACCTCCTCCAAAGGCAGGTGAAAAAGATAACCTCCAATAATTTTATCCAGATTAAAGGACCATACGCCTTTCAGGGTAAAAAGCGCATCCCAGGCTAAAAAAAATAATCCCGTTATCAGGATACCCGGCAAAAGATATTTCCAGCTTTTAAAAAATCGCACACGTTTATCGAACGAAAGCGACAGCGGAAAAATTACCGTACACAAATTAATAAGCAGGTAGGTATAATGCCCGTTCATTTTAAACCAGCTTTAGCTTTTGCCTGAATATGGCCTGCAGGTACAAAAACAGTTTCAGCGTATCCGAAATGCGCACCCGGTTATGCAGTATTACCGATGGCGGCAGCCGGCAGATCTTTTTAAACAGCCGGTGATAATATACATAAGCAATATATACCCCTGCCCGTGTTCCCTGCGGCAGTAGTTTGATGCCGGCGAGGGCATGCTCAAAATCAGTCAGTATATCGTTTTCAATCTGTTCCTTATCACCCGCGGTAAAATTATTGAAATCAACCCCCGGGAAATAACGGCGGCCCCGCTCTTCCATGTCGGCTTTTACATCGCGTAAAAAATTCACCTTCTGGAAAGCCGCGCCCAGGCTGCGGGCGTGTAATTGCAGCTGTAGGTATAAAACCTCGTCGCCCTCGCAAAAAATACGCAGGCACATTAAGCCCACCACCTCGGCCGACCCGTAAATATATTGCCGGTAACCGTCGGCATCATAGTTTTTATGGACCAGGTCCTTTTCCATCGCGTCCAGAAAATCGCTGATCAACTCCTCTTCAATATCATAATTGTGAACGGTTTGCTGAAAGGCCTGCAATATGGGGTTCAAACTTATTTTTTGATGAATGGCGGCGAAGGTTTCGGCCCTGAAACTTTCGAGCAGTTTACGCTGGTTGTGTTGGTGCAGGGTATCCACAATTTCATCCGCCAGGCGCACAAACCCGTATATGGCATGTACCGGGTACCTGAAACGCTTATCAAAAGCCTTTATCCCTTTGCTGAAAGAGGTGCTGTATTGGCTGGTGGTCAGTTCGCTGCACTTAAAACAGGTTTCGTCAAATAATTCCATCTCAGCAATTGTGCTTTGTCCCAAAACTACGAAAATTTTGACTGTACGGATTAGGTAAGATCATAAATTGATATCACCCGATGTCATTAAACTCTTTAGCCGGAAGGAGAAAGATAACGATTCCTCAAAGCCTCTCCCTAAACGGCGAAGCTCTCATGAATGCCTTTGAAAACGATTAAAACATGAATAATCCCTCTCCTAAGGGCTACCGTGTGGACACATCCTTCAAGAATTATGTCATTTCGATAGAGCCGGGGAAGCAATGAGCGTGGTGCGACGGAGAAATCTTATACGCGATGAAATGCCGACCGGTATTTCGTATAAGATTTCTCCTCACCCGTACACACAACCCCGATCGGTTCGTCGAAATGACATTGTTTTTTACAATTTTAGCTATAAAACTGGATTTAAAAACATCAAAAAAGATGTGTCCACACAGTAGCCCCTTCCGGGGGAGATTTAGAGGGGGCTGATTGCCACGCAAAGACTTTATAGAATGAAAACGGAATTATCAACCCCAATTACACTCCGCTAAAAACCGCGAAGCCGCCGTCGACATTAATTACCGTACCGGTAACAAATTTGGACGAATCGCTCAGCAACCAGATCAGGGCGCCTATCAGCTCGTCGGGCTCGCCGAAACGTTTGAAGGGGGTATTGCCCAAAACCAGGTTACCCCGGCTGGTGTAGCTGCCATCGGGCTGGGTTAGCAGGGTACGGTTCTGTTCGGTAAGGAAAAAACCCGGTGCTATGGCATTCATTCTTAATTTATCGCCGTAACGGTTAGCCATTTCAACCGCAAACCATTTGGTATAGGAATCAATGGCGGTTTTGGCCAGCGTATAGCCCAGCACCTTGGTAATTACCCTTTGCGATGCCATTGACGAAATATTTACGATACTGCCTTTCCCGGTTTTGGCCATTTCCTCGCCAAATACCTGCGTAGGGATAAGGGTGCCCCATAAGTTTAGTTCCATTACCTGGCGCAGGCCATCCATATTCAGCTTAAATACATCGGCCTCGGGCTGTATAACGCCGCCGGGCATATTGCCGCCTGCGCCGTTTACCAAGCCGTCAATGCGGCCAAACGCAGTGATCACTTTATCTTTAGCTGCTAAAAGTTCATCCTCCTTCATTACATCGGCAATAAGGGCTATGGCTTTGCCTCCCGCTGCAATAATAGCATCGGTACGCTCCTGCGCTATTTTTTGGTTGCGGCCTAAAATACCAACAATTCCACCCGCGGCGGCAATCCCTTTGATAAACGCGTCGCCTAAAATACCTGTACCGCCGGTAACAATAATTACCTTATCCTTTAATGAGAAGTCTTCCATTTTTCTGTTATTGAGTTTGGTTCAAAGTTCAAAGCAACTAAAAAAACCGCATAACCTGTTTAACCTGTTATGCGGTTTATTAAACCCTATTATCTTTTTTTATTTTTTCAGCACCTCGCTGATGGGGACACCGATACAGCCATTGGGCGCCTGGATGTGTAACAAGGCCGCCACCGTGGCCGAGATATCCGTCATGTGGGTTGGCCGTGTAAGGCTGCCGTGCTGTATGCCCCAGCCCATAAATAACAGGGGGATGTGCGCGTCGTAAGGGTTCCAGGTGCCGTGCGTGGTGCCGGTTTGGCCAGTGCCCGAAAACCAGCCGGGTTTCAGGATGATCTGGATAACGCCGCTACGGTCGGCATTATAGCCGTTAATGATGCGGCTGCGCAGTTCATCGGGAATGTTTGCTGTCTGGGCCTGCTGCATATCCACCGCGAAGGCTATTTCGGGCTGGGCGCTTAGCCAGGCAATACAATCATTTTTTAGTGCCTGCTCATTAAGTTCTTTGGCTTTTATAGTCACATTGTTCAAACTAACCTGGTAATTGCTTAAGCTAAGCACCAGGTTTTTTACTTTATACCTGGCTTCCAGCATAGTGTTCATCCCCCTTTGCGCCGCGCCGCTGTTCCAGCCTCCCGCCGGAATTCCCTTATCCAGCAAAAAATCAGGATTATGGGCTGCGCCGTGGTCGGCGGTTAAAAATACGCTGTAGTTGCCCTTGCCTATTTGAGTATCCAGGTAAGTAAAGAACGAAGCCAGATCACGGTCCAGGCGCAGGTAGGTATCCTCTGTCTCTATCGCGTTAACGCCAAACTGATGGCCAACATAATCGGTTGATGATAAGCTGACGGTTAAAAAGTCGGTTACTCTGTTTTTGCCCATGTGCTCATTATCAATAGTCGCTTTGGCCAGATCGAGCGTCAGCGTATTGCCATATGGCGTTGTGCGGATCATCCCTATGTTACCTTTATATAATTCGGACGTTTTGATAGGGAACACCGGCGCGTCCGTTCCGCGGAACTTACCTTCGTATTTGTTATTATCGGGCGAGCTTTGTACATAGGTATTAATGGGGTACAAAGTATTCCAATCCTGTTTCAGGTATTTTTCCGGTAGTTTCTGATCGTTAAATTTTTTGAGCCATTGCGGCAGCTCTTTCATGTAATACGTACTGCTGATCCAGCTGCCGCTGGCATCATCAAACCAGTAGGCGGCATTGGCGGTATGGCCCGCGGGGAGAATGCCGCCCCGGTCCTTCAGCGCTATGCCAATCACCTTTGAGCGGAAATTGGTGGCCAGTTTCAACTCGTCGGTAATGGTACTTGTCAGCAGATTACGTGGCGACATTTGCCCGGCCTTTGAGTTACTGCCTACCGTTTGCACGCTGGTATCCTGGGCGCAGTACATGGATTTGCCGGTGGCCTGTATAATAAAATCGTTCCCGGCAATGCCATGTATGGCCGGCACCGAGCCGGTATAAACACAGGTATGCCCGGCGGCGGTAACAGTTGGTATGTAGTCAATATTTGTGTTCTCGCAGGTAAAACCCTCGTTCAGCATACGTTTAAAGCCGCCGTTGCCGTAACGATCATAAAAGCGGTACAGATAGTCCCAGCGCATCTGGTCAACCACAATGCCTATCATCAGTTTGGGCCGGGGAAGTGTGGTACCTGCCGCGCTAACGGCTTTCTTTTTTGTTTGTGCCGATGCCGAAATGGCGATAATGCCGAATGCCAGGAACAGGAAACGTTTAAACTTCATACTTGCGGTTTATAAATTGTAAATATCACTATATGAACTGATATTATGTATTCCATTAGTTGATTTTCACACATCATACAACAAATTCCGTAGGAGTTGTGTGCGTAATGTTACTATTCCGCAAAGGTCAGCAACGCGTGCTGACCGGCGGTATGGATATCGCGCCATACGCGGTTAATCCCGGTATCGGGCGAGGCGGCCATTAAACCGCAGTAGGGGTACAGCTGGTCAACCGCCTCGCGGGCGGTGATGGCCAAATGCCTGCTGGTTTTGCTTACGGCTTTTAATTCGGCTTCGCCCGGCTTTTGCCAGGATGCGTCAACCGCCGCAAAAAAGCTGCTCCGCGCCGATTGCAGACCGGCAATGGTACCCTGCAATACCTGTTCAAGTTTTACTTTATTATTTTCGGTTAAGCGCGGCTGCTGTTTGCGTTCCTTAAATACATCGCGGCACAGATCGGCAAAATGAATGGCCATGCCCGAAAGATTGACCGCCAGCGTAGCCTCGGCCAAATGTAAAAACGGGTACTGGTAAAGGTTGCCGCTTACCCGCGCGTATTTGGCATCTATTTTAAAACACCGGTTAGCGGGCACTTCCAGATCCCTCACCTGGAAAGATTGACTGCCGGTAGCCGCCATCCCCACATATTTCCAGGTGGCCAGCAGGGTGATGTCCTTTTGATCCATAATAAAGGGAAGTATCAGTGGTTTGCCGTCGTCGTCCAATACCTGTTCGCCATCTTTTTTGATGAGGCAGTTAGCTGTAAAATGCGTGGCATGATGCGCGCCGCTGGCATGTTTCCAGGTGCCGTTAATGCGGTAACCGTTTGCCGTTATTTCGGCTTCGCCATTGCTGGCGCCGCTGCCCGCCAGGCATACCCGCGGGTTATGGAACACCTCAAGGGCGGTTTCGGGCGCCATAAATCCGCCGAACCAGCCCGCGCCGCAGCATAGGGTAAGCACCCAGCCAACGCTGCCATCTGTCCAGCTAACAGCCTCCTGCAGGCGCACCAGTTTGGGCAGGGTAGTTTCTAAGCCGCCATACGCCGCGGGGACCAGTAATTTAAACCATTGCTGCCGGTAAATAACATCCAGCTGTTGGGGCAGCAGCATTACTTTTTCCTCGGCTGCCGCGGCATGCTTGCGCAATATATCAGTATATTGCCCATCAATAACAGTTGAAGGGTGCGGAATGATGTTCATATTGCAAGCCCTCCCACAACATCCGGCCGGTTTTCTTTCCGCCAGATCCGCAGCCACTGGTAAAAACCAAAAATGGCTACGATAAACAGGAAAGCCGTAAGTACAGCAAACATGGGCAGCTTTTTGTAAAACAGCAGGGGCACAGCAAAAAGGTTGGATATATTAAGTAAGATCCAGTTTTCCAGCTTGCGGCGCGCCAGCAGCCACATGCCCGCCCAGGCGGTTGATGATACCCACGAATCCCATAAAGGCACGTTTGATGCAGTATATGTTTTAAGTAAAAAGTAAAGCAAGGCCCAACCCCCGAATACGATGAACAGGGTGGTAAACCATTCGCTACGGGTGGCCCAGGTTATTTTTACAGGGGGCTCGTCGCGCTTTTTTATCCAGTATATCCAGCCATAAATGCTCATTACCAAATAATAAACACTCAATGCCGATTCGGCGTACAGGCCGGCTATCATTAAAATATAAATACCTATTACCGTACCTATTATGCCGGTGGGGTATAGCCATATATTGTTCACCTTGGCCAGCAGCACCTCGGCCACGCCAAATATTACCGCGGCCCACTCCCAAAAGGAGGTATGACTGATCTGTTCGGCAAACAGTTGTATCCAGGGATGTATGTTCATGTTGTTTTGTTAATGTCTATATAAAACAGTATGTCATTACGAGCGAAGCGTGGCAATCCCCGGTTTGCATAGTGGCTTAGCGTGTCGGGGATTGCCACGTCGCTCCGCTCCTCGCAATGACGAACTGTTTATTGGAGTTATTATACTAATGATATTAAAACCTCACATTCAAACTCGCTAAAAAGTTGACAGGCGCCTGGGTGTAGAAATAATTATAATTGGCCACCTGGCCGCCTTCCACATCCGGGTAGGTTGCCCCGTCGGATTGGTAGGCTTTGCTGAATAGATTGTTCACCAGCAACCCTACGCCAATGTTTTTAATGCCTTTGATGCTGAAATTATAGTTAAGGCGCACATCATTCACCAGGTAGCCATCCAACGAGCGTTTAACATCGGATGTATTATCCAAATACTGCCTGCTTACATATTTGCTTATAAAAGCGATCTCCCCGTTTGTAAAAGGCTGATAACTGATAACGCTTGAACCAACAAAACCGGGCGAATAAGCGATATCCGTTTTTGCATACTGAAAGTTTACCGGGTTGTAATCCTCATCAAACAATACCTGATTAAAATTTTTCACCTTGTTGGTGCTTAATGATGCAGTAGCCGCCCAGCTTAATTGTTTGGTGATATTCAGTTTGCCGTTTAGTTCCACACCGGCCCGGTAGCTGTCCTTAATATTGGTGCGGATGGATTCGCCTACGTCATCCAGCGCGCCGGTGAGCACCAACTGGTTTTTGTACAGCATGTAAAACCCGTTAATCCCCGCGTTAAAAAAGGAACCGGCCACCCGGTAGCCTGCCTCAAAATCTATCAGATGTTCGGCTTTGGGGCGACTTTGGGGTGATGAGTTGGTGAAATCGCTCCGGTTAGGTTCATGGTTGCCTATGGCTACTGAGGCATACACATTACTGCGCTCGTTCAGTTCATAAGTAATACCGGCCTTGGGGTTAAAAAAGTTAAGCGCTACCTGCTGCTGCACATTATTCAGGTTTTGATCGAACCCTAAAAAGGAATAGCCAATGTGGCGGTATTGCATATCGCCGTACAACAATACATCGCCTGCATGATATTCCGCACGGATAAAGCTGTTAAAGTCGGTTTTTTTAGCGCTATTGCGCGAATACTCATAATCGGGCGAAGCGGTGGTGCTTTCCTGCGTCCATTCAATATTATTATAATGCTGGCCCCTGTACTCGTTATAGGCGCCGCCCAGCGTAAGGTTCAGGTTGGTAACGGGCTTGTAGTTAAAATTATAGGTCAGCCCGTAAAAATCATTGCTCAGCCATAAGCGCCTTACCAGGTCGGTATGGGTTATGGTATCAATGCCGGTAATTACCGGTGTTAAACCATAATCGGCTACAGCCGCGCTGTTCTTATATTCTTCGTAATAGCCGTCACCGCGGGTATAGTGCAGCGCCCCGCTAAAGGACAGTTTATCGCTCAACTGGTGATTGTATAATGCCTGGTAATAATTTTGCACATAATTATCGGTCTGGTTATTATAGTACTTGCCGGTGGCGTCAATATAACCCAGCTCGTTATACCGGCGGTTGCCCCCGTCCACGCTGTCCTGCGGCACGCCGTCCCAGGCCTGGTGGGTTTGCTCATAGCCCGAAAATACATTTACACGCAATACGCTTTTATCGCCATAATAAGCCCCGCTTAAAAAGTACGATTTAAGGCGGGAGCCCGAACGCTCGATATACCCGTCGGAGTTCATGCGGGATAAGCGGCCATCAACCGAAAAATGCCCGTTCAGTAAACCGGTTCCCAGGCTTACGGTATTTTTAACGGTACCGTATGATCCGGCCGAGTTATTCAGTTCGGCATAGGCGGTATCCTGCCGGGTGGTGGTTTGTATATTGATGCTGGCCCCGAAAGCGCCCGCGCCGTTGGTTGAGGTACCCACGCCGCGCTGCACCTGGATGTTATCCACAGAAGATGCGATATCGGGCAGGTCGACAAAATAAACGCCCTGGTCTTCGGCATCATTCATGGGTATGCCATTCAGCGTTACGTTGATACGGGTAGGGTCCGACCCGCGGATACGGATCCCGGTATAACCCACACCGGCCCCGGCGTTGGAGCTGACTACCGTTGATGGTGTTTGCTCCAGCAGGTACTCAAAGCCGCGGCCCGAGTTATTTTTGGCGATCTCTTTTTTTGACAGGTTGGTATAAGCCGTTGGCGAATTGGCCGAAGCGCGGGTAGCGCTTACGGTTACTTCTTCGGTTAATGTAGAGCTATTGGATAAAGCGAAATTAACTACTTTACTACTAACTAAATTTAATGTTTGCGAACCAGGCTGGTAACTGATATAGGAAGCTTTAATAGTGTAATTCCCCCCCTGGGGGATATTAAGCCGGTATTTCCCCCCGGCATCGGTAACGGTTTGGATAGTTGAATTTTGGATGGTGATGGTGGCTCCGGGCAGGGAACTGCCGCTTTTACGATCGGTTACCGTACCGGAAACAATGAACTGGGCCGCGGCCAGGACAGGCAGCAGTAAGGCGCTTAACGCCGAAAATAATTTTTTCAATTTGTTAAAAAATAAAACTTGTTAAACCATCTGCCCGTCAGGGTAAAGCGCGCAGTACACTTAACTTTATTATTACCTATCCCTACGCCGGCATTATCCGGATCAGGTGCTGAGCCCCCCGTCCCCTAAAGGGGGACGGGGGGCTCATGGGTATGATCTCAGCCTGTCTTTCAGTTTGATTGCTCAAAGCAAGGCACCCCCTTGAGAATTATAGGGCAAAGGTATATTTTATTTCGGATTTTAGGCAACAATCATCCTAACTTGTTCCGGGATCTTATCTGCAAGGCAAGCACATATTGTGCCGCAGGATGCTGAAACAAGCTCAGCACCTAATTCTTAAAAGCGTTCCAGCCCTGGGCTTTTAACTCGTGCACATTGCCGGTTTTGCTAACCAGGTTACGTCCGGCAGACGGTTCGGTGATATGACCGATTATAGTTATGTCCGGATGGTTTTTGATCTTGTCGTAATCGCTTTGCTTAATGGTGAACAATAACTCATAATCCTCGCCGCCGCTTAATGCGCACACGGTAGGGTCAAGGTTAAATTCGCGCGCGGTATCATAGGTCATAGGGTCAATCGGAATCTTCTCCTCATACAGGTTACAGCCTTTATTACTTTGCGTACAAATGTGTAATATCTCCGAAGCCAGCCCGTCCGATACATCAATCATGGAGGTAGGTTTTACTTCCCAGGCTTTTAACAGGTCAATAATATCCTTACGCGCTTCGGGTTTTAACTGTCGTTCAATAATATAGTCCTTTCCTTCCAGGTCGGGCTGTATGGTAGGGTTTTCCAGGTAAACCAGCTTTTCGCGCTCCAGCAGTTGCAAGCCGGTGTAAGCGCCACCCAGGTCGCCCGATACACAGATCAGGTCACCTTCCTGAGCGGTGTCGCGATGCACAACTTCGCTCTCATCGGCGTAGCCCAAAACCGTGACGCTGATCACCAGCCCCTGCTTGGAGGCCGATGTATCGCCGCCTACCAGGTCGACATTATATTTATCGCAAGCCAGATAAATTCCCTGGTAAAGCTCCTCCACAGCTTCCAGCGGGAATTTACTGGACAGGCCAATGGATACCGTAACCTGCGCGGGCGTGCCGTTCATGGCATATACATCACTCAAATTTACCTGGATAGCTTTGTAGCCTAAATGTTTAAAAGGGGTGTAGGCCAGGTCAAAGTGGATGCCTTCCAGCAACATATCTGTTGATACCAGTACCTTCTTTCCGCCAAAATCGAGCACCGCGGCATCATCGCCAATACCCTTAAGCGTACCTTTTTGCTTAAATTGTATGTTTTGGGTTAGATGCTTTATCAGGCCAAACTCGCCCAAATGCTCAATTCCTGTCGTTCCTTTATTATCAAACATATCCATTGGGCAAAAATACAAAACAAATAGCTGTTAAAAAGCAATTCCATAATTACCGAAGCCGCGCAAAGGGCGGCACCGGCAGGCGCTATACGGAATTGATTTTTAAGTATTAACAATTGAAATAAAAAATTAGTATATTTGCAGCTAATAATAAGGAGAGGGGGCTATTGTCCCCTCTTTTATTTTACCGATTAAACGCGGTAGCTATGAATATTGAAAAACGGATAAGAGAACTGGTTGAGGAAAAGATTGCCGAAATAAACAGGCCCGATCTTTTTATAGTGGACATTAAATTTAACCCCGTGGGTAATAAAGCCATCATTTTATTGGATGGCGACCAGGGGGCCGGCATAGCCGAATGCGCGCAGGTTAGCCGCTATGTAGGCTTTAAGCTGGAAGAGGAAAATGTGATAGAGGAAGCTTATAACCTGGAAGTAGGATCGCCGGGTATTGATACCCCGCTGCTGCTGGTAAGGCAATATGTAAAAAACATTGGCAGGCAGATAGCCGTAAAAACAACAGGCGGCGAAAAAAAAGAAGGTAAGCTGGTAGCTGTAAACGAGGCGGATATTGTGTTGGAGGAACAGGTAAAAGTAAAAGGAAAAAAAGCGGAAATAGTGGAGAGCCATATCCCTATGGACCAGATAACGGAAATTAGAGTTTTAATATCATTCAAATAAAATGAGCAATATTAATTTAATAGAGTCTTTTCAGGAGTTTAAAGACTTTAAAAACATCGATCGCCCGACGATGATGAGTGTGCTGGAAGATGTTTTCAGAAGCATGATCAGAAAAAAATACGGCACTGACGAGAATTGTGACGTGATTGTTAACACCGATAATGGCGACCTGGAGATCTGGCGCACGCGCCAGGTAGTTGAGGACGGTTTTTCAGAAGATGACGATCTGGAAATTGAACTGGCCGAGGCATTAACGCTGGACGAGGACCTGGAAGTTGGCGACGAGTATGTAGAACAGGTTACCCTGGAAAGTTTTGGCCGCCGCGCTATTTTGGCCGCCCGCCAAACACTGGTTTCAAAAATTCTGGAACTGGAGAAGGACGAGATATTTAAGAAATATAAGGACCGCGTAGGCGAAATTGTATCGGGCGAGGTTTACCAGGTTTGGAAAAAAGAAACCCTGGTGCTTGACGATGAAGGCAACGAACTGTTGCTGCCTAAAACCGAGCAGATCCCGGCCGATTACTTTAAAAAAGGTGATAACGTTAAAGCGGTTGTTCATAAGGTGGATATGCTGAACAGCAACCCCAAGATCATTATATCGCGTACCGCGCCGGAGTTTTTACAGCGTTTGTTTGAACTGGAAGTCCCCGAAATATTTGACGGGCTGATCACGATCAAAAAAATTGTGCGCGAACCAGGCGAACGTGCCAAGGTAGCTGTTGAATCATACGATGACCGGATTGATCCGGTAGGCGCCTGCGTGGGGATGAAAGGATCGCGCATACATGGCATCGTTCGGGAATTAAAGAACGAAAATATAGATGTTATAAACTATACCAACAATATTCAGTTATACATACAACGCGCTTTGTCGCCGGCTAAAATCACTTCCATAAAGCTGGATGATGAAAAGAAAACCGCCGCGGTTTATTTAAAACCCGATCAGGTTTCATTAGCTATCGGCCGCGGTGGCCATAACATTAAACTGGCCGGTAAGCTAACCGGTTATGAAATTGATGTTTACCGCGAAGCCGGCGAGAACGAGGAGGATGTGGATATTGAAGAATTTTCAGACGAGATTGAAGATTGGATCATTGACGAGTTTAAACGGATTGGTTTGGATACGGCCAAATCTGTACTATCATTAAGCGTAGGCGAACTGGTTAAACGTACCGACCTGGAAGAAGAAACTGTAAAAGAAGTTTTATCTATTCTGCAGGCTGAGTTTGAATAACAATGATTAGCAATTAAAAAATCCGTATTTTTGCAAAAATAAGACGAGAAAAATATAATAAATGTCAGAAGACAAATCGATAAAATTAATTAAGGCAGTAAAGGAACTGAACATTGGAATGGGTACCATTGTCGATTTCCTGGCTTCAAAAGGCTATAAAGTTGAAAAACAGCCAATGGCGAAGCTGGATAGCGATATGTACACCACCTTGTTGAAGGAATTCGCTGCCGACAAAATAATAAAGGAAGAAGCCAAGCAGATCAACATCGGCAAGATCAGGAGAGAGGAACCTGCCGGGCAACAACCTGAAAAACCATTTGAAAATCATCGTTCAAAAGATTTTGATAACGAGGAAATTCTGATAAAAAATACCGGCCACTCCGCGCCCCCGGCCCACGTTGAAAAACCAAAGCCGCAGGAGCGTGTAGAACCAAGCTTGCCGGGCGTAACCGTGGTTGGCAAGATCAACCTGGACGAAGTTGGTAAAAAACCAGCGGAACAGCCGGAAGAAAAGAAGGCAGCAGTTGCGCCTGAACCGGCTCCCAAGCCCGCGGCTGAAGTTGCAGCGCCTAAGGTAGAAGAAAAACCCATAGAAGCGCCTAAACCCGAGCCCGTAGCTGAAGTTGCAGCGCCTAAGGCGGAAGAAAAACCCGCAGAAGCGCCTAAACCCGAGCCCGTAGCTGAAGTTGCAGCGCCTAAGGTAGAAGAAAAACCTGTAGAAGCGCCTAAAGTGGCGCCAGTGGCAACATCACCCGTAGCCGTGACACCACCGCCACCAGTTGAGGAAGCGGAACCTGCTGCCCCGGATGATGAAGTGATCCGCGCGAAAGCACAGCGCTTAAGCGGCCCGAACATTATCGGCAAGATACAGCTCCCTACTGATCCATCACGCCGTAATCAGCCAATAGCCTCGTCGTCAAACGCGAACAGCGCCGATCATAAGCGCAAGCGTAAACGTAAAGAAGGCGGAGGCCCCAATGCCCCTCAACAAGGCGGACAGCCAGGACAGGGCGGTAACAGGACCGAGAACAGGCCAAGGCCAACTACCAATACACCAGGACGCCCGGATTTCAGGAACCGGACACCGATAACCAATGTGCCTTCGGGTTCGAAGGAGGAACCTTCAGAAAAGGAAATACAGGACCAGATCAAAGCAACGCTTGCACGCTTAAGCGGCGCGGGTAAATCGGGTAAATTTGCGCAACGCGCCAAATTCCGCCGTCAGAAACGCGATGATGTGGCCGCCTCTGCCGAAGAAGCGGCATTGGAACAGGAACTGCAATCAAAGGTACTGAAGGTTACCGAGTTTGTGACCGCCAATGAGCTGGCATCTATGATGGATGTACAGGTTACGCAGATCATCAGTACCTGTATGAGTTTGGGCATGTTCGTATCCATTAATCAAAGGCTGGACGCGGAAACGCTGACCATTGTGGCCGATGAGTTTGGTTACGAAGTAGAATTTGTGAAACCACAGGATGAAGAAGGTAACCTGGATGAAGAGGACTCGCCGGAAAGCCTGATTGCCCGCGCCCCAATTGTGACCATTATGGGCCACGTTGACCACGGTAAAACATCCCTGCTGGATTTTGTACGTAAAACCAATGTAATAGCCGGTGAGGCCGGTGGTATTACCCAGCACATAGGCGCATACGATGTTACCCTGGATAACAATCGGAAGATTACCTTTCTGGATACACCGGGCCACGAGGCGTTTACCGCTATGCGTGCACGCGGCGCCCAGGTAACCGATATCGTTATTATTGTGATAGCCGCTGATGACAGCGTGATGCCGCAAACCCGCGAGGCCATTAACCACGCGCAGGCTGCCGGAGCACCTATCATTTTCGCCTTCAATAAAATTGACAGACCCGGCGCTAATGCCGATAAGATCCGCGAACAGCTTTCCACCATGAATATCCTGGTAGAAGAATGGGGCGGGAAATATCAAACACAGGAAATATCGGCCAAAACCGGCTTGAATATTGATTTGCTGCTTGAAAAAGTATTGCTGGAAGCCGATATACTGGATCTGAAAGCTAACCCTAACAAACGTGCCGTAGGTGCGGTAATAGAGTCGGCGCTGGATAAAGGCCGTGGTATTGTAACCACTGTTTTGGTACAGTCCGGAACGCTTCGTATTGGCGACCCGATACTGGCCGGTTGTTACAGCGGCCGTGTAAAGGCTTTAACCAATGCCCGCGGGCAGCGCATCGAGGTGGTTGGCCCATCCATGCCGGTACAGGTACTGGGTATGCAGGGTGCGCCGACAGCAGGCGATAAGTTTAACGTGCTGGACAGTGAGGTTGAGGCGCGTGAAATTGCCAACAAGCGCCTTCAGTTACAACGCGAGCAGGGCTTGCGTACACAGAAACACATTACCCTTGATGAAATTGGCCGTCGTTTAGCGATCGGTAACTTCAAGGAGCTGAATATCATTGTTAAAGGTGATGTGGATGGTTCAATAGAAGCTTTGTCAGATTCATTATTGAAACTATCTACAGACCAGATACAGGTAAACATCATATCTAAAGCAGTTGGGCAGATCTCAGAATCTGACGTACTGCTGGCTTCGGCGTCTGACGCGATCATTATCGGTTTCCAGGTTCGCCCTTCAGGCGGCGCCCGCAAACTGGCCGAGCAGGAACAGATAGATATCAGGCTTTACTCCATCATCTACGACGCGATCAACGAGATTAAAGCGGCGATGGAAGGCATGCTTGCCCCTACGTTTGAAGAAAAAATTGTGGCGAACGTTGAAATACGCGAAACCTTCAAAATTACCAAGGTGGGCACAATTGCCGGCTGTATGGTACTGGATGGTAAAATTACCCGTAACAGCAAAATACGGATCATCCGCGATGGTGTAGTGGTTTACACCGGCGAACTGGCTTCGTTAAAACGCTATAAAGATGATGTGAAGGAAGTATTGGCCGGATACGAATGCGGTTTAAATATCCATAACTTTAACAACATTGAAGTAGGCGACATTGTGGAAGCCTATGAAAATGTAGAAGTAAAACGCAAATTATAGTACTGAGGCAGAAGCTTTATTTACATAAAACAGGAGAGGCGCTAATAGCGCCTCTCCTGTTTTATGGGATATTGAAAGTCGCAGACTTCCTTTTTACCTGCTGCTTAATAAATACATTGGCCGTCTATCGGGCGTGGCACCCTTTTTATTGTAAGCGATGGTGATTTGAAAAATACCGCTCTTATCAATATTCTTTAAATCTTTTGCGGATATTTCTTTGCCAACCTCACCTTGCTTTTGATAAATAATACGGTAATGCTTACCGCCACGCCTGGCCAGTAAGTTAGCAAGTGAATCTACCCTTGCCTTATCAGTGAACACAACTGTCCTTCGGTGATTAAAATTAGCACCGCTGCCATAAAACTCAAAAGTAACCGTATCGCTCGTTGCCTTATTGCTGCCTGTTATTGCCTGCGCCTGGCTTTTTAAGCCTGCAATAGTAAAAAGCAATGTCAGGACTGGTACCAGCAGCGCATTCCGGGATATAATGTTTAAAGTTTTCATATCTGTATTATTAATTGCTTATATTAATAACGATGAAAAGTGTAAAAAGTTGGTTGCAAATGTATTTTTTGAGTAATTATTTCTTGGTATTATACAATGTAAGCTCAATAACGTTATTCCGAAGGTAGAAAAAAATCTCAGAAACGCACCTACCCTGTTTTGATTAAATGATACCAACATTTTGCTCCTAAAGGAGCCGTACAACGCTGCTTAACTATTTATAAAAGGAGGTTTTACTACGCGGGCTTTTATCTTATTATCCCGGATATTAATAAAGATCTCAGATCCGGCAGCAGCGTATTCACTTTTAACATAACCCATGCCTACCGCCTTTTGCAGCGAGGGCGATTGCGTGCCGGAGGTTACCCGGCCTATTTTGCTGCCGTTAGCATCCACAATTTCGTAATCGTGGCGGGGAATGCCGCGGTCTATCATTTCAAAGCCAACCAGCTTTTGTTTTACGCCTTCCTGTTGTTGCTGTTGCAGGGCCGCGCTGTTCACAAACCCTTTACTGAATTTGGTTACCCAGCCCAAGCCGGCTTCAAGCGGCGAGGTATGATCGTCGATATCATTACCATACAGGCAAAAACCCATTTCCAGGCGCAGCGTATCGCGCGCGCCCAGGCCTATTGGCTTAATGCCATAAGGCTCCCCGGCTTTAAAAATGGCGTTCCATAAGGGTTCGGCCTGGGCATTATCTACATATAATTCAAACCCGCCCGCGCCGGTATAGCCGGTAGCCGATATCAGTACATTATCTATCCCCGCGAATTTTCCTTTTTTAAAGGTATAGTATTCCATGGCGGGCAAATCAATATCAGTCAGGCTTTGCAATGCCCCGGCTGCCTTAGGGCCCTGTACGGCCAGTAAAGCGGTACGGTCGGATATGTTTTTCATCTCCACGCCATCGGTATTATGCTGACTTATCCAATCCCAATCCTTTTCGATATTCGACGCGTTAACTACCAGCATATAAGTTTTATCAGCTATCCGGTAAATTAGCAGGTCGTCCACAATGCCGCCGGTCGCATTCGGCAGGCACGAATACTGGATTTTGCCATCGTATAGTTTTGAAGCATCGTTACTGCTTACCCGCTGGATCAGGTCGAGTGCCTTATCGCCTTTTATTATAAATTCGCCCATGTGGCTCACATCAAATACGCCAACCGCTTTGCGTACGGTTTCGTGCTCGGCATTAATGCCCGTATACTGCACGGGCATATTATAGCCTGCAAAAGGCACCATTTTAGCGCCTGCCTTAATATGTATAGCTGTTAATGCGGTGTTTTTCATAAACGAGAGCTTGCGGCAAAAATAAGAAAATTACCGGCATATCAGGCGGCCAGCACGCGTTTGTAAAATTTAACAAGCAGGGTGCTCAGGGTATTAATATCATGCTGCTGCTCCACCAGTGTGCGGGCGTTTACGCCTATTCGCCGGCACAGGTCCTCGTCCGTTATGCAGTTTTTAATGGCTCTGAAAAATTCTTCCCGGGTATCGGCAATTATAATATTTTCTCCGTTATGGTATTTAATGCCTTCGGCGCCCAGGCTGGTGGATATGATACATTTTTGCATGGCCATGCCTTCTACAATTTTTACACGCATGCCCCCGCCTGATAGTAAAGGCACAATCATAATGGCTTTGCTGTTCACAAACTCCAGCGCGTCATCCACCTCGCCTTTCATAAATATTTTGTCCATGGCTTCATATTCATCAAACTGGTCAGGAATATCATTGCCGGCCACGTACAAGCGTGTCCGCAATTCACCATTGACGATATTGCTCCGAAAGTTTTCCAGGAACCATTCAATTCCTTCGCGGTTGGGCATCCAGCTTAACGAGCCTAAAAAGAAAAGACTGGGGAACTCCGTTTTCTCGGGCCGGGGCTGGTAAAGCGTAATATCAATCCCTACGGGGATCACCTCAATATCTACCTTGGCGCCGTACTGCTGCATAGTGGTTTTATCCTGACCGGTAAACACCGCTATGGCGTCGAAACTGTTTAAATGCTGCAGCTCATAGCGTTTAATACGGCCGGCTATCAGTTTCAGAAATATTTTTTTAAAAGGATCGCTTTTTTGCAGCGCGAGCCTTTCCCATACCTGGTGCTCAATGTTATGAGCGCGGTAAATTAATTTGGCTTTAGTGTTTTTCCGGACACCCTCCAGGTAAGGCGCTACAAACAGGCCCTCAAACTGGATAATATCATAAGCGTTGCTATGTACTTCCTGTATAAGCAGGCGCTCAAATGCGGCATCATAATAGCGGTTGATATTGGCCGATTGCTGGCTAAACAAGTTAACTACCGCATCGAGCATTGACACGCTGGTATCAATATCATAGGAGCGATAATTTATTTTTTTGAGCAGGTCGTCCTCTTCAATTGTTTTGCCGTTTTTTTTCTGGTTATTCAGTGATAACAGCGATACCTCATGCCCCTTATTAACCAAACCCCTGATGGTATTACCTACCACAATTTGATACCCTCCGTTTTTCGGAAAAGGTATGCGATGGGTAAGTATTAATATTTTCACTTAAAAAAATACGGTTAATTGGTTATTAACAAAAATAGTATGACACAGATGGTAATCAAAGTATTTTAAAAAATACTTAGCTGTGGGTCGGTTACCCGGAATGTACGGCGATGATAAGGTGTATAACCTATTTTTAAAACCGTTTCGCGGTGCTTTATTGTTGGGTAGCCTTTATTGCTGTGCCAGTCATATTCAGGGTGCTCGTTGGCAATATGTTTCATATAATCATCCCTATAGGTTTTAGCCAGTATGGATGCCGCCGCTATGCTAAAATACTTTCCGTCGCCTTCTACAATACAGGTATGAGGCAAATCCTGGTATTTGTTAAACCGGTTGCCGTCAATTATTAAAAATTGCGGGCGCAGGTGTAATTTATCCAAGGCCCGGTGCATAGCCAGGAATGACGCGTTCAGGATGTTTATCCGGTCTATCTCTTCATTATCTACCGATGCTACGGCATAAGCAACAGCTGTTTGCTCAATTTCGGCGCGTAGCAGGTAACGGTCGGTTTCATTCAGTTGCTTGGAATCATTTAGCAAGTGATGGTCAAAATCAACCGACAGGATAACGGCAGCGGCAAACACCGGCCCCGCTAAACAACCGCGGCCGGCCTCATCGCATCCCGCCTCTAAAAATTCATGCTGAAACCTGGCTAATAACATCTTCCTTTTATAAATCTATCCCCGTTTTATCGCGTATTAAAAAATCCTTAGTGTCAGCAATGTAATATCATCAATAGGCTTTCCTTTTATCACCAGGTTTAAATGATCCATCAGCAGCTGGTTAAACCTATCGGGTGGCTGGTGGCCGTTATCAATTACAAAATTAATTAGCCTATCCTCGTTCCATTGCTTGCTTTGCTCAACCTCATAGTCCATTAAACCGTCGGTATAATTACATATTAACGTACCGGGCTGTATTTCTATTTCACCCTGGTTTAAAAAAGGCAATTCCTCAAAAGCCCCTATCATAGTTGTACCCAGGTTAAGCGGCACCACGTTTTTGTCTGAATACATAACCGGCGGATTGTGCCCGGCATTAATATAGTAAAGTTTTCTGGTTTGTTGATTGTATTTGGCTAAAAACAGGGTGATAAACTTTTCGCCGCGGGTATTTTTAATTACGATATCGTTTAAGCGTTCAATAATGGTCGACAGATCATTCTCCACCATAACCCAGGCCCTAAGGCTGGCCTGGAAATTAGCCATCAGCAGGGCAGCGGAAATTCCCTTGCCCGATACATCGGCAATGCACCAGATCAGCTCCTGATCGTTGATACGGAAAAAATCAAAATAATCGCCCCCGATATTTTGGTGGGGCATGTATTTAGCGCCAATTTCAACAGCGGTATCCTTGTGCAATTTAACGGGTATCAGCATATTCTGCACTTCCGATGCCAGTTCCATTTCGCGCTGAAAGCGTTCGGTTTCCAGCCGTTGCCTAAAAAGCTTTTTGTTTTGCAGTGCTACAATAATGGCGTTTACCAGGGTTTGTATAAAATGCAGGTCGTTATCCAGCATTTCTTCGCTCGAGGTAAAATCGCCGATGAGGGTATAGGCCAGCGGCTTGTTTTTACCATATATCGGGATAAAGTAGTTATAGTCCTTTAGCAGGCCCTTGTTGTGATTTTGAAGCGGGGACGGCGTTTTTAACTTCCGTAATGTCGAACAAGCCGTTAATAGTACCGGTAATGTTTCAAAATGTCCGCCGTATTTGGAAATACAAATAAAGCTGCCGTCTTTCTCTATTAACAGGCGCAACCGGCCCACATGCAAATGTGTCTGCAAAATAGCTTCCATCATTTGAATGAGTACCGGGGTTGATGAGTTTTTGTTAATGGCCCGGGTAATTTCCAGAAGAGAATTTAATTCAGATTGTCTTTTAAGCAATAATCGTATTAACTCCTCCTCGCCCTGGTCATGATGGGTATTGTACATAAAAGGTTTCGAGGCTTGCACTAAATTAGAAAAAAAATAAATATGATAACAGGGAACAGCTGGGTTTTAATATTAAAAAACGTCACATAGCCTTGCGTAAAAACACAAGCATAAATACCGGCGCCATAATTAAATGGCCGGTAGTTTAAACTATCAGGAAACGGGCGTTAATAGTATATATTGGTTTATACCAATGCCAGGGCATTGTGTATTTATTTTATTTTAAATGCCGTTAGGCTTCCTCAAACACGTTTCATCTCCTCTTTTATCGATCTTAAAAATTCATTGGCATGCTGCGAGCCAATAATGTATAAAAGCCCATCCCGATCGGTCAAATGGATAGCGTCATTCCCGGCGGTATAAAAACGGATAGTTCCGCTTTTATGCAGGTTATAAACCGGGTTGTTAAACAGGTAGCGACTATAGCTGCCTTTTTCAACCTTCACAATACTGTTCAGGTCAATTTTTACCAGGCGGGTGGTCCAAAGCCCGTCAACCAAAATGCTTTTATTAATTACCCGGGTGCGGAAGTGTAATAAAAACCCCATCAAAATGGATATGGTAATTATCGCGAAACCTACCACCAGCAGCAGGTCGCCGTTGCGTTCGCGCTCATCGGTAAAAAAGTAAGCGGCAAAGCAAAACATAGCCAATACCAGGCGTATGGTAATCGGTATCCATTCGCGGCCCAGGTATTGTTTTTCTATAAAAACCGGTTTATCAGTCATAACGCTTATACAGTTCGAATATAGTAACTTTTTTAGTGTTATCACTCACTTTATATCGGTCGTCCAGCCGGTGTCCGCCTATCCATATAATTTCCTGGTTGCCGTTTATCAATAAGGGAATATTGTTTTTTTGATGCAGCGGGATTTTCTGATGCACAAAAAAATCGCTCAGCTTTTGCCGGGAACGCATCCCTAACGGATAAAACTGATCGCCCTGCTCCCAAACACGCAGTGTTAACGGATAGACCAGCGATGCCGTGTCGACAGAAACAGCCATGGGGTTATCTTTCACAATAAGCGCGCTATCATCATGCAGCAGCGTTAACTGATACTGGCCGTAATCCACTTTAGTGCTTGCCTGGTTAATAATAACCGGCGGTAATTGTTCTGTTCTTTTTTTCAGGATCAGCTTTCCGCGATCGAGCACCAATACGTAACCGGCGCTTTCAAATGCCCGGCCAGCGTGTTTATCCACCACGCTCAGCACATCTGTTACCTGCGTACCGTTAAAGCCGTATGGTTTTAGTAAATGGTAAAGCAACAAGTGCCGCGGTTCCATTTTTTTAATGGCCTCCAGCGGCAAATGCCGTTCGCCGTCGTGCTCGGTAAAATGTTCTTTTTGCCGGTTCACTTCGTGTTCCAGCAACAGCTCCAACGCGCGGAAATGCTGTAAATTAGCTTCAAAGGTTTCCTCAAGCGCGGGGTTAAGCTCCTTTAGTTTTGGAATTACTTCCAGCCTTATTTTATTGCGGGCATATTTTACCGACGCGTTAGAGCTATCTTCCACATACGCTATCTTATTCTTCGTAACAACCTCACTTATTTCCTGTCTCGACATAAACAGCATGGGCCTCACCAGCGCGCCGTTTTGTGGCAAAATGCCATGCAGGCCGGTAATCCCGGTACCGCGCGTCAGGTTCAACAATATTGTTTCAATCGTATCGTTTTGGTGATGTGCCAGGGCAATTGCCTGGTAGCCTTGTTGTTGGCGCAAAGCTTCAAACCACTGGTAACGCAGGTGGCGGGCAGCCATCTGGATAGATATTTTATGGCTTACGGCATAACCGGCAGTATCAAAATTAATGGTATGAAATTTAACTTTTAACTCATCGGCCAGCCGGTTGCAAAAAGCCTGGTCGGTAAGGGCATCCTGGCCCCGTAACTGAAAATTGCAGTGGGCTATATCAAACCGATAGCCCGCGGCGCTCAGTAAACGGGCCATTAAAACCGAGTCCATACCGCCGCTAACAGCGGCTAAAACCTTGCTCCCGCTATTAAATAGCTGGTTTTTTGAAATAAATTGAATAAAACTATCAACAGGGAGCATACATCAAAATTATTAATTTAATAAGCGCATCCAAAAAACTAATTTTGCCAGCGTGAGAAAAGGCCTCCTAACGTGTTTAATATTACTGATTGCCGCGGCCGCGATGGCTCAGAAAAAAACTACCATTAACCTGGTTAAGTCTGATCTTGGCGTTGGGGTAAAGATAAACGGCGTTAATGTATTTAAGGTTTATAAAGGCATATTTAAACAGCAGTACTCCATCCTGGAATCGGACAGCGCCTATATATACTCCAAAGAAAACCGTTTCGACGCTTTCGGCCACGTGGTAATTACACAGGGCGATACCCTGCATATCTATGCCGACACTTTAAATTACGATGATAATACCAAAATAGCCATCCTCACCAACCATGTTAAAATGGTGGATAAAGATGCCGTTTTAACTACCAATAATTTTAATTACAATACTGCCACCCGCTACGGCACCTATGTAAATGGCGGTAAGCTGGTAAATAAGGATAACGTATTAACCAGTATTAACGGCTACTATTTCGCTCAAAGCCGCGATGCCTATTTTAGGTACAATGTGGTGCTTACCACCCCCGATGCCTTGATTAAAACGGACACCCTCCGTTATAATTCCGGCTCGCGTATTGCCTATTTCTACGGGCCTACCAATATTTACGGCAAAAAGGACAAGGATACATTATATACCGAAAACGGTACCTACAATACCAAAACCGAACAGGCCTTTTTCGGGAAGAAGAATTTGTATAAACAGGGCACCAAATCGTTAAAAGGGGATAGTTTGTTTTACGACAGACTTAAAGGTTACGGCAAGGCCATAAAAAACATCACTTTTATGGATACCGAGCAAAAAATAGTACTGAAAGGTAACCTTGGCGAATACTTTAAGCAGGATGATAAAGCCGTAGTTACCCTTAACCCTTACGTTATTTTTGTCACCGAGGAAAAAGACAGCACCGCCAAAAAAGCCGACACCACCGGCAAGGCTGCCGCCGTGACCTCCAAAACCGATTCGCTGCAACAAACCGTTAACGAAATGATGCCCCTTATCCCGGCTGATCAAAAGGCCTTAGCGGCACTCATTCCTAAAAACGCGTCAAAAGCGAAAATAGATTCCATTACCAGGGCTTTTACCGCGGTAGCCACGAAAATGAAGGACAGCGTTGATATGGCCAGCATGCAGAATCAGATCACGCAATCGCGTGTTGACTCGGTTACAGCCGCGCTCGGTGCCGGTAAGCTGACAGATAGCCTTAAAACCAGCAAAATTATAAAAGGCGTAAATAAGGCCAATATTGATTCCCTTGCTAAAGCAAATACCCCGCTGGCCCGCATGCTCGCCACAAACGCCGCTAAGGATATAACAGATACCATCCGCAGGGCGGCAGCGCCGCCCAAAGGCAAACCTGTAAAGCCGGGTGCCAAAACCGCCCGCGCCACGGTAAAAAACACCCAGCCGGTAGTTAAGCCGTTTAAAACTGTAAAAACCGATAGCGCCAGGGTTGCCGAAAAGCCGGTTATCCCAATAAAAGACACTGTAGCCAAAAACCGGCCCGATACCATGTACATTGGCGCCGATACCCTGGAAACACGGATACTGACCTATAAAGAGTTAAAAGATATACAGGAACAGCGCCGCCTGGCAGGGATAAGGGATACCTCGGGCATATTGCGTAAACCTTTTGAACCCTATACAAGCATACCGAAGGAATTGTTCCTGGACGCGCCGCAGTTTATTCCGGATAGCCTGACTTTTATTGACCGGCCATTATTCATCCCGGCGCCTCTTCCCGCGGCTGATACTACGCAGAAAGTAGCAGAAACGGATACCACGAAGAATGATAAAAAAGAGCCCGGCAAAAAACGGACTCCTGCAAAAAATTTAAAAGGACAACCCCAAACCAACCTGTTAGCAGATGAAGTACGCGCCGAACCCGCCGATACGGCACGCATCAGGATATTAAGCGCGCACCACAATGTCAGGATATTTAAATCGGACCTGCAGGGTAAGGCCGATTCCCTGTTTTATAGCTCCGCGGATTCTATTATCCGGAACTTTGTAAAACCTATTTATTGGGCACAGGGGTCGCAGCTTACCGGCGATACTATTTATATGCAGCTTAAAAATAAAAAGCTGCACCGGATGGATGTATTTAATACCGCTTTTGTAGTGAACCTGGAAAAAGCCGACTCCCTGCATTTTAATCAAATGGCAGGCAAACATCTGCGCGCGTTTTTTAAAGATAGCAAAATTGACCACGTAATTGATTACGGCAATGCCGAAGTCATTTACTGGAAACGAGACAGCGGAAAGGTTAGCGGCATGACCCATTCCTTCAGCGGCGCTATTGACTTCCGGTTTAAAAATGGCGATATTACTAAAACGCAATTTTTAACCAAACACGATGGCACATATTTGCCGCTGAAGATGGTAAAGGAAGACGATAAAATATTAAAAGGATTTATATGGAAACCCGGCGAAAGACCGGCCACAAAAGAAGCGGTGATCCATCCTGCAAAGCCCGCTCCGGCCGTTAACGACACCACTAAAAGCTTAAAAACCACAAAACCGCTGGTGAAAGGCAAGCCGGTTAAATCCACGGGCAAAACTCCGGCGGCACGTAATGCGCCGAAAGGCACGCTGCCAACCAGGGTTATTAAGCCCGCCGGGAAGGATAGCACCGGAATTGCCAGGCCCGATAGCGTGTCGGTTGGTAAACCGCTGGTGAAAGATTCGGTTAAAGCTCCGGCCCCCAAACCACTTGTCGCGCCGCGGCAGGACACCGTCAGGAAAACCGATACGCTTAAAAAAGCGGCGCCTGTAAAGCAGGATAGTGTGGCGAAAAAACCTTAGGGTAGCTCCGTTCCGCTATAACATCATCATGCAAACAAGCAGCTATTAATACTGTTCCATTAATACCGGCACACTGAATATTGCCGGGGTGAGAAATGAACAATAAAGAATTGAGCGCATGGATACCACAGCATTAAAAAATATCGCGCAGCATTTAATGTCGGGCCATAAAGGTTTGCTGGCGATGGATGAAAGCACACCAACCTGTAACAAGCGTTTTGCCGCGCTAAATATCCCCCAAACCGAGGAATACCGCCGTAAATACCGGGAGTTGATCGTAACCGCGCCCGATCTGGAAAAATATATCAGCGGAGCAATCTTATTTGATGAAACCATCAGGCAGGGCACTGCGGATGGTGTTCCATTTATAGATCTTCTGGTTAAAAAAGGAATTGTACCCGGTATTAAAGTAGATGAGGGAACAGTAGCGCTGGCCGGATTCCCCGGCGAAAAAACAACCGGGGGCCTGGACGGCCTGCGCGAACGTTTAACCGAATACGCTAAAATGGGCGCGCGGTTTGCCAAATGGCGTGCGGTGTTTACTATTGATAACGATACCCCAACCACAACGGGTATTAAAACTAACGCCTTTATACTGGCGCGCTACGCGGCGCTTTGCCAGGAAGCCGGACTGGTGCCTATTGTTGAACCCGAAGTACTGATGGATGGCAGCCATACACTTGAAAAATGCGCCGTGGTAACCGAAAAGGTATTACATGCCGTTTTCCACGCGCTGCACCAGCACCGGGTTTACCTGGAGGGAATGATACTTAAACCCAACATGGTATTACCAGGAAAAGATTGTCCGCAGCAAAATGATAATGAGGAAATAGCCACTGCCACTATAACCACCTTGTTGCGCAGTGTACCTGCCGCGGTATCGGGTGTCGCGTTCCTCTCGGGCGGGCAATCGTCCGAGCTGGCTTCCGAGCGTTTGAATATGATGCACCGCAGGTTTGATGGCATTATGCCATGGGCGCTCACCTTTTCTTTTTCCCGCGCCATACAACAACATGCCCTGGAGCTTTGGAAAGGCGATGATAACAATATAGTGCCCGCCCAAAATGAACTGGTGCACCGTGCAGCCTGCAATAACGCGGCCCGTAAGGGGGAATATATCCCCGAAGCATAGTACGCCTTGTCATCTGTGTTTTAAAATCCCGGCGTAACTTTGAAGGTAAAATGACAGCATTGTAATATCTTCTTATATAAGTTCTGTCATAGGTAACGGCGCGAAGAAGCTTAAGCTAATTAGCCTATACCAAAGCTGGTTTAATATTAGCCGCAAATCCGATAACCGAAAAGTATCTATCCTGTTACTGTTCAGATTTTATCTGAAATATTTATACTTTTAAAATCATTTATAAACCACCAGCATATTCACTGGCATTAATAAACACACTGTTTACTATCAAAATATAGAGAAAATGAAAACTTATAAAAACATATTGATCACCCTGTCGCTTGGTGTTATCTTTTTCGTCTTTTTCTCGGCGAAAATATTTGATAAGGGCTTTGTGCCTATGTTTGATGGCAAAACATTGAACGGCTGGGAGGGCGACCCCACCTACTGGCGTGCTGAGAATGGGGAGATTATAGGTGAAATTACACCTGCTACCATAATTAAAGTAAATACCTTCCTGATATGGAAAGGCGGCCACCCGGCCGATTTTGAGCTGACTGTAAATTACCGCATCTCGGAAAGAGGGAACAGCGGCGTAAACTACCGCAGTGTAAGGGTGGACAGCCTGCCTTATGCACTTAAAGGTTACCAGGCCGATATTGACGGCAAGAATAAATATAACCTGGGCTATCCAAAATATTCGGGCCAAAACTATGAGGAGCGCGGTCGACAGTTCCTGGCTTTAAGGGGACAGCGGACGGTGATTGATAAAACCGGCAAAGTAAACCAGGTAGATTCATTAGGCACCCAGGCAGATTTGCTGAAGAGCATTAACTACGACGGCTGGAACGAATTACACATCGTTGCCATTGGCAATAATATGAAGCATTACATTAACGGCAAGCTGATGAGCGAAGTAACCGATAACGACCCCGCAGGCCGCAAAATGGACGGATTGATTGGTGTACAGGTACACCAGGGCCCCGCCATGAAAATTGAATACAAGGATTTTATGATCAAAGTGCTGAAATAATCGCTGCCTAAACTGCTATATTATTTCGAGGAGCATAACAACGCGGCAACCTCGTTTTCGCAGAGTTATGCTTGCTTAGAAGATCTGTCTGAATTTGTTTTTTTGATATTATTATAAATATTAAACCATCGCGTCATCGGGCGTAGCGTGGACAACCGACCGGAGGGAGCTCATGAATGCCATTTGAAAAACAATCTGATATTAATAATCCTCGAAGCCTCACCCTAAACGGCGAAGCCCTCATGAATACCTTTGAAACGATTAAAACATGAATAATCCCTCTCCGAGGGAGAGGGATTTAAGAAGAAAGTCTCCCCCTTTGGGCTACTGTGTGGACACATCCTTCAAGAATTATGTCATTTCCTTTAGATTAGCAACAACAAATAACAAGGTTATTATTATTGTTGTTGAAGCTTTCTTTTTGCTTCTTTTTCTTTGTTAATA
>Ga0164242_10001337_pt1 | contig 29162 bp, 22 predicted proteins | sample OricomgcompostMG_FD_108783 | JGI IMG/M metagenome (GOLD analysis project Ga0164242, IMG submission 108783) | Miracle-Growth compost microbial communities from Emeryville, California, USA - Original compost - Miracle growth compost (MG) ...
AATGTCGATCACTCGATCAAGCGCTTTACGCGTGCGACCCTTAGCTGTCGGGGCAATTTCCCTCCTTTGTTGCACCATTTCTTTGGCTGTTACCCGCCTTCCATGGCTTCGCGAGAAAGCCGAGCTAGCAATCTTTCAGTCTCCTCGAACAGTGTGAACCGGAAGAGAAAAGGTGAAATCCTATCCTTTAGAATACTTTCTTCACCCTCGCTATTTTAGCTTCTCCATTACTACTCGGTCATACGTCCTTTTCTGGAGGCGTCGAGCACTTTGTTCTCCGTTTTAATTTCTTAGTATGTGGTGTTGTCCTCCTTTCCGCCCTGCGTTGGGTGCGTTGGCGTTCTTCATTCTAATTAGCACGGGTTTTGCGTCGAATATGTTTGCGTTTTGATTGCAGGAACCATATCATGGATAGTTGAAACTTTGGGGCTCATGTGGCAAAACAAGAATTAGAACAGGGACGGGGAACAACTATGAGGCTGGAGCATATCGGACGGTCGTGTAAAGCTTCATGTGCGCGGGAAGTACCAAAGTTGCCATTGGAAAAACAAAATACGGTTGATTTCTGGGGCCTAGCGGTCTCTAACTTGCGTTGTTATTCCTGATTTATTCTTCGCGTTCTTTTCATTTTACAACTCCAGTCTGTCATTCTTTTTATGGTCGAGGCTAAGCTCTGCTAGTACACCCGGTCTACGGACGCACGCCTCCAATCTAAAGTGTCTGTCATGACCTTGATGGACACGCAATTTCTGTTATCTATGCACTTGTCAGGGGTAGTCTAACATGTGAGCATAAGAGGGGACACTGGGATGGACGCGCTTGATACATAGTTGCACCCAGTTGAACCCGGTTGAACTGGATGGGGGCTTGTTGATTAATCTACAGTACTGCGAGTAATACATGTAATCCTGAAGCAAGAGATTTATTTATCGACATAGCATATCGTTGTAGGCTTCCTGTCTGTTAAGCTAGCCAGTCTATAGCGCCACAGAAGGACGCCTTAAACTAAGATCGCCGACTGTCTTGTTCATGAATCGAGACCATGGGCAGTGACCAAAACTTCCCTCGGGCTGTTACGAGGATATCATAGTGCCGATTAAAGGGTAAAGGTACTTTAGAAGGGGAATAGAGATATTAGAGATAATAGTGGCGGCATCAAGCGGCGAATCCCACCATAAATTCCCAGCTAGCACGGCGGGGCTGATCCGCAAGGGTACGGCAATGTATCAACTTTAGAAGTTTCTGTCACTGAGTTTAGGAAGAGGAGTGACACATTTACCCCAGGGCAAGACAGTACTCCTTGTTAACCCGTGACTTGGGAACTCTGTGATGTTCGATTACCACAGCCTATTGTTTTTGGCCATTTAATTTATCTCTAGTTGTTTGTAGTTATGGTGTCAATAGGAAAATAGGGATTTCATCTTGGATTAGCTGTGGGATATCGGGTGGTGTTAGATGGTACCTCCTAACTAATGAGACCTGGTGAAAGGTTCCTTGACCGTAACCGTCTGAACAAATAATGCCCTCTGCTGGCATGAGCAATCGCTACCATAAAATGATGATATTTCAAATCTACCAGTTATCACTTACGCATACATACCGGCCACAGTCCGATAACTATAGGTACCTTACCTACAGGTAAGTTGCGGTTCGTCTAGCAAAGTCGTCGGATTAAGGTTTCTGAGAGTCTTGGGAGTGTGCACGAGCCACATTGCCGGAAGGGATGGACCCCGTCATCCGTGTCGCCGATCCGGGCGGGGACGGGAGGCACGCGACCAACTCCTCTACGAATGTCAAACACTTGCGCTGGCCAACTCAACATGGTCAGCGTTTCCGGTGGGCAGTTGGCTCCAATTAATCGATTTTGTCGCCAGTACCTCCAGCTGGAATCGCACCTGACCTATCCGGATGGCTCTTTGTTGAGAGAAGAAGCAGTCCAGGAGTTTCTTTACCAATATCTCTTCGCGCCCGGTGCGGTGTCTTATTCTCCTCCCCCCAGATACAAGTTGAAGGTTCTAAAAGAGCTGGTGGCTCGAATCGAGGAAGCCATTGAAGACTGGGATGAACACGTAAGTAACCGCTGCGTGCCACCGCTTGCCGTGCACGCGTCTCAACGCCACATGTCGGCTTCAGGGAATATCAGACGAACTTATGACGGCCGCATCGCATCTTATGTCGGTGCCGCTTCCTTCCGAGGTAACCGCGGCTCAGCAGCGATGCTACGTGACTTATTATCAGTCGCTGCTTCCGGAGCCGGGCCCAGCAGCCTCGGATAACTGCATCACTCTGCTGGAATCTCGCACGCTGATCGCCGCTGCGGGGACAACCGGCTTGCGGACGTGGGAGCCTTCACTGCACCTCGGTCAGCACCTCTGTATGAATCCAGCCATCGTCCGGGATAGGCATATCTTAGATCTGGGCGCCGGGACCGGCTACTTATCTGTGTTATGTGCCAAGTATCTTGGTGCCCGACACGTTGTCGCGTCTGACGGGTCTGACGATGTCCTGAACAACCTCCCGGACAATTTCTTTCTTAATGGCTTACAGGGATCCGACAAGATCGTGCCTATGGACTTGAAATGGGGCTATTCTCTCGTGGGCACCGAGGAAAATGAGTGGAATGGCGGCCGCGAGATCGACGTCATCCTAGGCGCAGATGTGACCTACGACAGGCGGATCATAGCACCCTTAGTGGCGACACTGGAGGAGCTGTCCGGCTTGTTTCCAAAGGTCCAGACCTTGATATCCACCACAGAGAGGAACCGTGAAACCTTCGGGTACTTCATGGATGCTTGCCGAAGCGCGGGATTCGCCGTTGAGCGGGTAGATCTGCCGGTCCCGACACCCGAAGAGCAGACGGGGCCATTCTACGACCATAGGGTCCCAATTCACATCTGTTCCCTGACGTTCACAGCAAAAAAGCAAAAAGGCAAGGGGGAAGGAACCTAGACGCCAATGCAGCCTCACACGGCACTATTAATAGCTTTCTATGTACTGACAAAAGCTACGGCCAAATACCACGTAGACACATAACCCTTGATGTCTGGCTCGTGACAACCACCACCTCTTGGATCTGGCCCGGGCGATGGGGGCCCGGGCCTGAAGGTCAAATGGCAGCCAACCACGGCGCCGACAGCACAGTACCCCCCTGGCAGGAGGGGTGATCGCCCAAGCCTCATGAAAATGATGAGGTCATACCCGAGACCCTGACCCGGCCTCTGAGTTGTTTTTAATTCAAGTTATTTTATTTTAACGCAAGGGGTAAAATATGCAAGGTCATCCTCACTGCCCGAGGGTGGAGCGGAGCCCAGCAACACGGAAGCTGAGTTGCTCCAAAAGATTCCGCCCTCGTTACCAGGACCACCCACGACCAGTCCCGAAAAGACCAAAAAAAAATAGGAAGCCGAAGCCAGTCGATATTTTTTTGAACCTCTTTTCCCAAGTTGCTGTAGGGCCAGCTCAGAGCCACGCACGCCACCTAATCAAGACCTCCCTTGCCCTCCCACGTTTTTCTTGGGGGGCACACTGGCCCTGTGGGCGTTCCCAACGCGTTGGTGCCTGACTCTGCCTAGCCCAATACGGGCAATTCTTTCTCGAAAGATGCTCCCGTCCGTCATTTCCAGACCACTCTTACCTACCTGACTGGTTCCAGTTGTCAAACCGCTCTTTATGACAAAGTAGATTTGCCATATACAAGCCTAATCCTGCAACTCTTTTTCAGCATTTTTTGGAACCCGGGGCCATTGATGCCAAACGGCCGAGACCCCCCATGAAAAAGACATGCTCATATGTACCGGGTCATACGCACCATGGACTACGATCCAAGTGCCGAGTTTTCAGACTACCAGAAGCTTACCTACCTCTCACCATCCTCCCCCCCCGCGAGATCACGGATAAGCCCCTTGAGCTAGCGGGCCGATACCACACCGAACACATAACGTCATGGATGCCTACCACAGCACATTCTCCTCGCCAATGGCAGACTACCAGGACATGCCCGAGACCCCCCTCTACCCCATGAGCCCAACCTTCGAGTCCGGCGGCAGCTCCAACGACAGCAGGCAGTACGTCTGCCTGGCGCCGAACTGCGAACACGTCCCCTTCAAGCGCGTCACCGACCTCGACCGCCACTACAAGTCGGTGCACATCCGCGACGAGGACAAGGAGAAGTTCTTCTGCGACTACAAGAAGTGCCCGCGCAACCAAGACCCCTTCTACCGGCCCGAGCGGCTGCGCAACCACCTGCGCGACTACCACAAGGAGGACCTGCCCAAGAAGGGCACCAAGTCGTCGGCCGAGTGGCTCAAGGAGCGCAACGTGCAGTCCAAGTGGTGGCGCTGCTACAGCTGCCTCAAGCGCGTCGACATCCGCCGAGAGGGCTTCACCTGCCCCACCTGCAACCAGGTCTGCGAGCCGGACCGCCAGAGCCTGAGGGAGAACCGGAAGAGGTGAACACACGGGATAGTGGGGTGGGGTGGGTTGGAACGGGGCCGGGGACGAAGGGTGGTGGCGGCGATACTGCAGCCGAGGAGAATTGTGGCCAGAATGGTTGGGAGTTTTTCAGGTTCAACATGTTATCGGTCAATGGGGTCAATGGGTCAAGGAGTCAAACTTGCGTTGTTGGGGGAATTTGTCGACGGAACACCACCAGTGCCAGTCTGGACTCTGGGATTGATGAGGCGCATCAATTGGGATTTCTCGTACTCGATATTATTATGAAGATAGATAAAATGTGATCAATCAACTTCAAATGAGACAAAAGAGCGAGCTTCGTCAGGTTACCGGGCCGGCTGACCACTTGGTCGCGGTCCGGAGGGGAAAGGAGTTCCGAGAAGTGCAAAAATATTTGCCAGCAAGAGGCCCTAGATGGTGACGAGCATGCTGGGCGCTTCCCGAGCGACCGGAAGACCTAGAGCATTCGCCAATGAGCGATCTCCCCACCTATGACATGCTTAGGCACCGAAATGGCAGGTCGGAGAGTAACGTCGGTGAGTGTTGTCTTCGGGGTTCTTCCCTGGACTAAGGATCGCTGTAACCAGTGACGATGCTCGCCCTACCGTACTATACGTCGTCCTCTAGCGGACACGTGGTCCTCCCCGTGGTGTGTATTTCCCGCACAATAGGCGCTGTCCACGACGGTGCTGACGCAACTTTGGCCTCCCACGACGTACCTAGTCAGGCATGTCGTGGGTCTAGTCCCTCGTCGTGTAACGCCGGGAAAGGTCGGTCGGGCTGGGGGAGATCGGGGGGGGTCTTGTGACGGGGGCCTGTTAGCCTCTTGGCTTTTGGATTCGAGTTGTTGGTCTCGTGCCGCGGCTCACACAAAATGTAAAGTCGTGGCCGCGATCGACGGGATTCGCGTGGGGGGCCAGCACTTGGAAGAAGACGCGGGAGAGCGGCAGACCGGCTCACGGAAGGAGAGTCGTAGGCAGGCAACGCAGACGCGGCTCTTTGGCCGATAGCCAGTGGAAGCCCAGGCGGTGTCTGGGATGGAATTGGATGTGCTGAGCCCCATTTTGGATCTTGGGATTTGGGACGATTCTCAGTCAGGTGACGCTGCACCTGACTACGGGGGCCATTAGTTCAGTTGCTCTTGCACTTTGCATCTGCATCCTCGACGACGACCCAAACAGGACCCGAAGGTGAGATTGCGTCCTAAGTCTACAGCAAGTGCTGGTAACGGGGAACAAGTCATATTACTATGTAATGCAACGAATTTGGAGGCGACAGGAAGGATTGTTGATTCTAACCCCTACGTTTCTTCGATGCGACCATGCTCTCATACTTTTAGTCCTACTAGTGTTAACGGTTCCAGGTAACGCCTATCGCCCATTTTATCGAGGTCAATCCTTCGTCGTCCATACTCCAGAGAGCTACTAATTAAGTTTTACACCTCCCTCCATTGTCGAGCGCCCAGCGCCAGCGATAAAGCCCACGACTCCGAAGCCAAACACCAGAACTCCGTCCCAACCCATACCTTTCCACTAACCCTTTTCCACTATCACCACCACCATCACCCCATCCAAACCAAAAGCCCAACCACCCCCGCCGCGCCCGCCGCTCTCACCCCTCCCCCAGAGCTCCACGCACCCCTCGCGGCGCCAGCATCTATTATCGGCATATGCCACCCGCAGTGCCGATACGTGCCCCGCGTCACGCACCCCCAGTACGTCGTCTGTCGGAACCGCTCGGCCGCTACGCCGGTGATCTCGGGTCCGCCCGCGGTGTCGTCGCACGGGTTGGGAGGCGCAACGCCGTTTCCTGCTGTGCCCGCCGAGAGCTGCGCGGCCGGCGTTATCGTCGACGCCGCGCCGGCTGCGACGATCGCGGCTGTTGGCGTTGGCGTTGGCGTTGGGGTCGGTATGGGCGGTGGGGCGAGGGCGTTGGCTGAGATGAGGGAGGTGTGTGGGGTGAGGGCGAGGGCGTGGAGGATTAGGAGGATTGAAGAGATGGCACGCATTCTTCTGGGGTGCGGACTTGCCACCGGGTTGGGGATTCGGGGTGTGGTCACGTAGGCTCAGGTCGCGAGGCCGATGTGCTTTGTAAGGGAATGTCTTGAAAACGTCTGCGAGTGCCTGGCAAGAAAGTTGGATCCCTCGAGCTTCTGTAACAGTGTAACGTGGTGAGAGAAGAGAAAAGTCCTCGCATCCGCCTCGCGACCGGGAGAGTAAAAGAGGCCCCTCCCCCGGATCTATAAATCTTCATTGCCCTACCCACCACTTCGACACTCGTCACCGTCACCGTCAACTCCCGTCGAGTGCATGCATTTAGTACCACCCAACCACACCAGCATATCGAGCCAGCAAACATTTGTAGCCATCGGTTCTCGAGAACAGCCTCTAACCCCTATTAAGAAGGCGTGGAAGGGCACAAGGAGCCTAACACACGTCATCCCGATGCCTCTGGGAAAGCCTGATTGAGTGCACATTTGTCTCATGTGGCTCCGATATAACGGAGCCGGTTGGTCGCTCGGAACCCGGCCACCCCTCCTAGGGGGTGCTTGGGCTTGGCGAAATGGTGGAAGGCCCCGCGTCGGCGGAGAATGTGCCGTCGTCCAATCATTCCGACCGTTGCCGCTTCTTGTCAAACTGTTTTAACGCCCGCAGCCTGATTCGGGGAGGGGTCGAAAAAAAGACGGTTGCGCTCTGTGAGACAGAATCATGGTTCTCAAATGGTATTATTCACTTATGCTCGCTAGAGCCTGATCGCGGCCAATGCCGTAGTCACATCGAGCAGATGCTCGGAAATAAAACATACACAATAACCCGCCAGTGCCGAATGTGGCATAAGGTATGCAGCCAGAGCTTTTCCCGCAAACCTACCATCGCCTCAAAATCTCGCCGATGTCTTCCTCCGCGTCCTACGTGGTTCAGGACTAACCCCAATATCGTCCTGGTTATTCACTGAAGCCCGGGGAGCCGCCTTCCGCGCGGAACTGTTATCTGCATTTGCAGCAGCTACAGGGAGACTTGCGCCCCGTCCGCCGCCGCCGCCGCCGCGAACCCGGCCCTTCATGCTACCGTGAGCGGCCTTCTTGACCCAGCCGGAGCCGTCCGGCAACGGACTGGGGTCCTCGTACGTCTCGTCGATGTGATCCTCCGCGTAGTGCTCGATGACCGCGGACTCTGGGCTGCTGGTCATAAGGGACATGACTACCGAGCCGCTAGGGATGCTGAACTGGGATGACGACTGTTGCTGAGCGCGGCGTCTGGTCTGCGGACGGGAGGGTGGAGAACGTGGGCGGTCGGCGGGAGGCGAGTAAGGGTTACCGTCGTCCTTTTCCTTCTTTGGCGCCATTGCTCCCTCGGATGGCAAGATAAAGCTGCTGATCGGGGAAGGTGAACGCAGGGATGAAGTATCCTCTTCGGCTGCGGCCTCAACTGATGGGGTGTTCTTTGACTGCCTTCGGGTGCGGCGCTGGAAAACTGAGCGCTTGGTGGGTTTACTCTTGCCATCCCCATTTAGACCTGCAGTCGAGGCGGCGAATTTCTTCTCGTCGACCGGAGAGTCATTCTCGTCATTTGACTGTCCATCGCCTTCGTCCAGACGCCTCATCATCTCCTCGTAGTCGTGATCACGGATCGTCTCCGACTTACGTGCTCCGATCGCAGAGAGCACCGCAGCCTTGGACGGGCTCTGGCCGTTGTTGTGCGATGACCTTGCCGTAGAGAATATCTCACTGAGCGACGGTAGGGAGCCAATCGAGGACACCGATGCCGCCGAAGCTGGGCTGCTGGTCATAGCGGACTTGCGTGACTTCTTCCAGTTTCCATTCCCGCCTCGGCTATTCTGAGGCGTGTTACCAAGGACCATAGACTCGTCGGCAGTGTCCTCCAAGGGGTTGAACGAGCCGGCAGTCCAGTCTGCACCGAAGTCGGCATCAGGTTGCCGTCCACTGTGGGTAGTACTCACAGGCGAAGGTTGGACATCCAGCTTTGGATATGCCACGGCCTTCGGGGCAGTGTCCATGTCCGACGGTAGCTCAGCGCCGTTCTTGCCGGCAACAAGTCTATGCCGGGAGCTAGTTGAGGTGCCAGCGGGAAGAGCGGCAGAAGGTGATTCCGAAGTCTGGCGGGAATCTCTCACCGCGGCACTCTCCGACATTTCTCTCAACTGTTCAGACGGGCTGTGGAACGGTACCTTCTTCAGAATAGAGGGCGAGATATCTTTTCGAAAACCAGCATTGGAAATCAAAAGGCTAATTTCGTCTCTGCGGTCTTCGGAGACTGAAAACACCTCTGAGTGGGTGGGGATATCAATCTGCACTGAGTCTAGTTGCTGCGCGCTGCCTTCAGGAAACGTCTCAGGGATGACGCTCTCAGCAATGTCGGCGTCAACCTGCTTGTCTGCTTGTTCGGTATTGCTGGCACCTTCGTGGTCTAGTGTAGTGGACTTATCGCCACTTCGTCCCGACCCATCACCATTTGAGTCATTCACTTCGCTCTCAATGGAGTTGAGGATCTCATCGCCACCCGTGCTCTCAGGAATACGTTCGAGGACGGGGTTTTGCGGCGTTGACAAAGGCTGTTGTAAGATCCGAGGGTCCATCAACTCGGAGAACTGTAGGGTTCGATATCCGTCCTCGGCTCCCTCATCTACATCGTCGTCGTCATCATCTGGTGCCTCGAACCTGTCGTAGATACGATTGCCATCCTCGTCGAAGGACTTTTCAGTCCTATCGAGATTGCGATCACGCTTGGCAAGGACCATTCGAAGCCCACCAGCCTCGTCCTCTGCGTTGACGACAATCGCGGTAACGTTGGACACGGTCGGTTGCCAGTTAGTAGCTTTGGAAAGGAGCCACTGCTTCCATGTTATCACCATGCCAGCTGCTGCCTGGCCTTGCCTCAGCTCGGGCAAGCTAGACACATCTTTAGGTAAGGATGGCAGATCGTCCAAATCCGTAAACTGGCTCTGCTCTGTCCCATGTTGCTCCGGCACTTCTTCGGGGATCTTGTCGTCGTAGTTAAGACCCACATCCGTCTCCATAGCACCATCCCCGGCCCACCCTTCCGTCAACTCGTCTCGGAACTTCCGCTTCTTTGTGGTGTGCCTGTTATCGTCTTCGTCATAGAACGCGTGGTCATCCCGTTGCTTTCGTTTCCCTTGGCCGCCGCGCCGCCCCCCTTTCCCAGACCAAAATTGCTGCTGCGGATCCCACCGCTGGACGAACGGAAAGGGCGGCTCGCTGAGTTCCACGCCGTCGTGACAACATTCTACGGCACGGTAAGTGATTTTGCTTCGCCAAGATTCAGGTTCGTCCTCTACCGATTGGTTGTTGCCATCCTCACCATCGACCGGGGCCGTATCAGGGCGATCGGCCAGCCGGGAGTTGGCTAGCGGGCGGACGCCTTTCATCAGGTCGGCGCGGATCTTGTCTTCGTCGGACTTTGACTTTGGGTTGCGGATCCCGAGTGCGCCAAAGAGCATGCGACGACCCGCCGATATATCAACCTTCGACCTGCGCTGCGGGGATGATACCGCTGTGCCGGAGGCTCCGTCTTGCCCAAACTCAGGCTGCAATTGGGATGGGGACTTGGGCGCAGCGGATTGGGAAGGTGTCGCATTGGAATCTGCCGCGGGTGAATCGTTTGCTCCTGAATGAGATGCTGGCTTTTGCGTGGTAATCATCGCGTCGTCTTGATCTACCGGGAGATCAAGGCTTGATAAGAGGGCCTTTTTCCTGGCGGCTAGAGAGGTTTCTATCGAGGTAGCCGACTCTTGCACTACGTCTAGGGAGATTCCAGTAGAAATTTGTGATGTGGTGTTGGATAAACCTGGTGCATTCTTACCCTTCCTAGCGGCTCTCCTACGGGCGTTCCTCATTTGGGTTTTCGACATGCCTTGTCCGTGAGGAACTGAAGCAGATCCTGTCTCCAAAGTAGCTGGCTTGAGTGAGGAGACACTGCTCTCAGGAGCGGTGCGAGTCGGTTCGGATCGGCCGTGTAGCTTTCCGGCGGTAGGTGTAGAACGCAGCACTGTGCTTCCTTTTCCTGATTTGGGCTCGGAGCTCGGTTCCTCGTCGTCGCTCTCCGATAAAGAACTATCTGACGAGCTATCGGCAGAGCTGTCCGACGAGGCTTGGTTCGCGAGGGGTGCACCGCCTTCCTCGCTCTTTTCCTCCTGGGCTTTATCGCTTGCTTGCTCGTCGTCGCTTTCCTCCTCGATCGAGCTGCTGCTTGAGTCATCGTCGGACTCAGCGCCACCGCTTGACAGGTCACTATCCCCGCCATTGTCACTCTCGCGTGGTCCTGTGGGTTTGGAGGAAGCGACCTCTGGCCCGCTATCGTCGTCATCGTCGGAAGAAGATTCAGAATCGCTCTCTAGAGCTTTCCCACCACCCTCATCAGATGATTCAGATCCGCTCTCCGGTGATCGATCGCTCTCCTCGTCTGATGAGTCAGACTCGCTCTGCTGGGTTTCTTCTGCATCATCATTAGATGATTCGGAGGTGTCCGATTTGGATGCTTTGTCCGCGTTGCTGCCCAAATCTACGCCCGACTCCGAGGAATCACTGTCTTCGCCGCTACTAGATGAATCCGACTTTTGGGCAAATTTATCCTCTTTTGGCGCTGGTGGCTCTCCCATAGACGTATCGTCATCACTGTCAAACTTGGTATGGACAGGTAGTTTGACAAACTGACCGGCTTTTCGGAGACTTTCGGCCATGTGAGTTGAGGCAGTTCCAGCGAGAATGGATCCGTCTGGAAAACCATGCTGATCGTAGTGTTTAACAATCGAGGCCACGGATTCTGCGCCGCTCTCATCCTCCCCGGCGTCGTCCTCGTCGTCGTCGCCCGCATCTTCCTCAATCTCGAGAGGGAAGTTAGCTGCTGGTGCGGCCAGGGATTTGAAGTACTTCCGCATCTCTTTGCGGCTCATCTGCGGGTCATAAGACTTCCGGAGCTTCTTGTATGCCTTCTTCAGGCTGTTCTTGCGACGAACCAGCACCTTCTCGCAACGGCCAACATCGGCCTCGGGGAATGCTGCGCGCAGCGCGGTGATTTTGCTAAGCACAGACAAGTCGATGGCGTTGTCCGGAGGTGGACTGCTTGTATGGGCCTTCTCTGGAGTCCCAGCGTCGGCAGGCTCGCCATGCTCTGCAATGTCTTGCTGGAGGTCGCGAAGCTCATCCTCAAGGCCAGATAGCTCGTCCTCAAGATCTGACTCGTCCATAAATTCCATGTCGTCGCCTTCATCTGCACCCTCATCATCGGCGTCGTCAAAAGTTGCAGAAACCGCAACTGTCAGAGGATCGTCATCGTCTTCGCCGCGTTCGGTGATCAGCATCGGCCGGTATTCCTCCTCGCCTTCTTCTTCACCGTCTTCTTCTTCAGCATCGTATGTAATCCTACGGCGCTTTAGCGGAGGGATATCGATTGGGGGTCTTCCCCTTGGAGTCTTCAGTCTCGGCCGGCCGAAGGCCACGCCGTCGATAAGGTGCTTGCCATCGGCGGAGATTTGGTGCCGCCCACTCAGCAGTCGCTTTTTCCGATCTTCCGTGAATAATGGTCGGATGCTGTGTCATATAGAAATATTAGGAGTCTACCCTCGAACGTAGCCGTCTGTAAGCAGGTGTAGGTACTCACAAAACCTCCTCGTCCTCATGGAGAATGGTCTGGATCTCCTGGAAATGGAGGCAATCGAATGCCACTCCCTCGCGGTCTCTCAGCTCCACCACGTAGTCCTCGAGGCCCCAATCGGACCCTTCAAGTGGCACCGTATCGTTGACGTGCTCAAGGAGCTTGGCGATCGTCGGGTCACTTTCGAGGGAGATGGTAAACACCACGCGGACCTCTGGCAGGCCGTGCCGGCGGATGACAAGGCGAAGCCTGAGGTCTTTTTGCTTCATCTTGACAGCCGCAAGCCGCGGGCGCATCCTGATCGTCGCGAGGGGGTAAAATGTCTCGGAGACGGGGGTTGGGGGTGTTGAAAATCCGTACGAGAAGGAGAGAGGTAGGAGAAAGTATCACCGAGCAAAAAGTTGAGGCTGCAAGCTCTCGGCCAGAAGTGGGGCCGCAGCGAGTTACTGAGCCAGAAGTACAAGCATCTCATTGGCCTAGCGAAGCTTTATGCCCGAAGACCACCACCTCAGGTACCCAGGGACTTTTGGATGGACAAACATCAATGATTGCACCAATACGACGCTCTGTTTGTTATGTACACTCCTGCGTCAAGCTCGCCGTGGAAATGGAGGCATGGCATAGTATCAACTCGAATCGTTGATGCAGCCGCTTTTTATACTCACAAAAATCATACGAAATCCCCAATGCAAAAGCGTACAGCCCATCTAAACGCCCGGTATATTCGACTGCCCGCACCTCCAAAGCGTCGAGCCCACCGTAAAAATGCCCAGTACCTAAGAGACGGATGCAAAAAGATGAGGCGCCCGCATTCAGGCTGTCATAGAACCCATTTCTAGGAGGTGCCCCATCTTCTCGATCTAGTGGGAAGAGTCAGTCAGCATAAGCAGCGGGTGCCAGAGACAGACGCCCGTGGACGTACCTTGGTCTTCAGATAACCTTCAACCTCGGGGGCCCTGAACCCTCCCCTCCCCTTCCACGAAAGCGGCACCATTGCCACCCGCTCCTTCACAACGACTTCCCTGTTCGGCCCTTCAACGGCCCGGATCTTGTCCGGGTTGTTCGTTAGCAACCTGATATCGCGCTGGCCAAGGTCCCTCAACATCGATGTCGCAAGGCCGTAGCTCCGCGCGTCAGCGGGGTGCCTGAGGAGGATATTCGCCTCGACCGTATCAGATCCCAGGTCCTGGAGGTTATACGCCTTCAGTTTCTCGCCCAGCCCAATCCCACGCCCTTCCTGTCGAAGGTAGATGATAACCCCGCCAGATTTGTTGCTCGGTAGTGACATTAGCCTAGCGGCCTCGTCGAGCTGCTCGCCGCAGTCGCACCTCGCAGACCAGACCGTTTCACCTGTGTAGCATTCGCTGTGTATCCTCACCAAGGGTGCTTGAGAGGACGACGCTATCGCGTCCTCGCCCTCTCCGGGCTCCGTATCCCGTGACGCCCCAGTGGACCCATTATCCATACCACTAGCGGTCCGCCCGGGATACAGACGCCCCGTGTAGGCGCCCCTCACCAAACGATCCATCTCCGTCTCGCCCTCCCTTGGCGCGTCCAGAGACTGACTCCTAATCTGGCCACCAAACACAATGGCCAGGTGCTCCTTGTTGTCAACGTTGTTGGTATACAGATGCAGAAACATCTCGGTGCCCGTTGTCGTTGGGATTCGCGCTCGTACAATGCACTCCACCTCCGGCAGCGTCTCTAAGAGGCGCGGACGCTTGCTCCCGCAGCCCCCTGTCGGCACAGAGCTGTCGACGGGCACGCCTCGCGGCTCCGACCCAGACGACGGTTGCGCGCCTCCTACCGTTGCTATCGCTGAACGCGGGGCCGATGTGGGGGTGGCGGTGCCGGGGGTCGGTGGTGGCGTGAAGGCTGGCGAGAGCAATGAGGGTGGCGGAGGGGGTTGTGTAGGTTGAGAAGAGGAAGAAGGGGTGGGCGGCAATGCCGTCGGGGTTGGCTCTTGCTCGTCGGCAGAAGATTGCGGCAGCTGCTCCTGCTGTGACCGCGCGCTCGCCGACAAGTCCACGCTGTCTATTTCATGGCCGGTCTCGGAGCCTCTCTGTGGTTTCGTCGGCGGTGAGTAGAAGGAGGGCAATTGACCGGTTTCTCGCTGCCATTGCCGTGGATTGGGGTGCGTCGGAGAGTCTAAAACAGGCATGATGCTGCGCAAGGTGAAGGGGAGTTAAGCAGGCCGGCTCGGCGGGAATTGATGTAGCGGCTCAGGACAACCTATGGAGGGCAGAGAAAGGTCGGATGGAGCGACCATCGGACGTAAGCTCGAACGAAGTGAAGTATAATGGCCTAGGGCGATATGGAGCGACTTTCAGTTCTGCAAGGGTAAGGTAGTCGTCTGGCATTTGATCGAACACTATAGACAAATCATTAGTCATGTCCCGCCACTTGGCTTCGGAAGCGCTTGGCCGAGGTTCTTTTATTTAAGAGGACCCCTCATACCCCTCCATCCACCATCCACGTGATTACATGGCCGTCATCGGCCAGCCAAATTTGTCAAGCTGCAAGATTCCTTATTAAACATTACCAACGTTACCTACAATAGCTTCTAGCTGTGTGCCTTGACTGGGGTGTGCAAGTCTACACAAGTCCGATCACGTCGACAGAATCAAAAGCGGTCTACTAACCGCAGCAAAGTTTTGACACGGTTCTCCCTTGTGGGACATCGGTTATGCCCAAACGCTGCGGAATTCAAGACTGGCTTTGCACCCTCCCAGTTTCTCATCAATCAACGTTCATCCCTTCTCATTGGCTTGCCGCCTTTGACCCACGTCGCCCGCAATCCTACTATCCTGCCCAACTCTACAATGCATTTCAACCTACTCTCTACATATGAGAAGAATATAAGTGCAGGGATAAGAATTGTTACACAGTAAGCTATTCTTAGCCTTGCTCCGATACTTTTCTACCGTGGATTATTATACTTTGACTTTAGCTTGTTGGAGATGGTCAGCCCCCTGGAGAGGAGTTGATTATTATGTAGAGGACTTTAATCTAGTCTTGGGCCTAAGAGCAAATGGAACCCTCACACCTCGAGGTAACACCAGAAGAAAAGCAACTTATAGACAGTCCTGAATCAAGGAATGGTAAAGACTACTCACTGACCTACCGATCACAACAGGCTCCACCAATGGTGCTCGTGTTGATTGAGTTGACATGGAACATGTGAAACTTTTGCTAAGCAGCTGCTAATACGGTTCCCAAAATTGAAACTCGATACTCAGTCGTTTAAACTAGCTTACCCTAGTTGGGGTTGTCAATTCGGCATTTCCACTTATCCTTAAATAGTAATTACCTACGTGCTCCTATCAAGGTATGGAGGGACATAGTCAAGCGAACACGAGACTAGAAACTGGGCCTGGTTCTCGGAACAAACGACAAAGAACTTCAAACTCCATCTAGGTCCGGTATCTACTATTCACACCTAGGTTACCCACAGCATCCAAACTACTTCATAGAGCGAACAATTGCTCTACTTATACACAACCCAGTTCCAAAGCTCTAGGGAGAAGTCGAGGGACAAGTTTTAAAGCGGATTAGTGGAGGGTTTAGTCTCTTAGTGAAAAGGGCTGTCGCTCCTGTTTAGTGAATTCCCCAAATTTTTGCCCGGGGGCTCGTCCACGGTCGTTACCTAGACAAGTGGTACCTAGGTAAGGGATGCAAGTGGATATTGTAAAGAATGTCCAGCCGTCCGGCAATATTAACCAATACGCAAGCCGCTCTGCTTCTCTTGACATTATTAACCGCTAATATGATATTTCAAACTTCCTCGCAAGGCTAAAGGTATAATAATGCAAGCACTACAACTCCCCACGCTGCAACGGACATTCCTTGCTGCCCAGGACCTGCCGAATTTGGGGTTCCCTGTGGCCCGTTATCCGACGTGGCCGAACCTGGTTCGAATTCCATATGGCACTCCTCGTCTAGAGACAACACCCCGTTTGCGTTACTAACAGTCATCGGCACACATGAGAAATCCACAGGCTCGGTGAAGACCGTTGTCGTCGCCGTGGAACTAGAGGTGGTGGTCCGCGTCGACGTCAGAGTGCTAGTCACCGTCTCGAACGGCGTGCAGGACACCTGTCGGGGCTCTAGCTGCGGAAGCGGCGTTATGGGACTTGCCTCTCGGACGGGGAGCCCCGCCCGTAACCCGATGTTATTGCTGTCGCCGGTGGCGTCAGCAGGGGTGTAAGAGAACGCGCAATCGGTATCAAGCTCCAGTGTGTCACCCTCGCTGTTCGTTGCCGTCAAGGGGGGGCAGGTGAAGCTCGCCGCCTCTTCCGGCTCGGATATCCGAGTGATTGTCCTCGTGGTAACTGCAAGAAAGGTGGAAGTCCACGTCGTCAAACTTGTCCTGGTCGCTGCTGGGCAAGCCGAACAGAACCCATCACCACCGCAGAAAGCGATCGGCCTACAACATTCGTTATCGCAGCAGCTATCGGAATCCGGACATGATCCTCCATCGCAGCAGATTTCCGAATCCGGGTCGTAGCAGAAGCCATCGCCACAGCATTTATCAGATTTAGGACATCCATACACACTGCTCCCAGTCTCGCAGCATATGCTCTTGCTCGGGTTGTAACATTTAGTAAGCCCACAGGGCTCTTCCGACGTAGGACAACACCCCCCTTGGACGCAGACGTAGCCAAGCTGGCAGGCAGTCCCGTCGGAGCAGCATGTTGACTTGGCCGGATCATAGCAGTGTGAGCTACCGCACGGCTCAAGGCCAGAACGACAACACCCATTTGGGAAACAGGAATCCCCCGCTGGGCAACAGCCATCTCCCGATGGGCAAGGGAGCTAAAAGTTGTTAGTCGCCGGTAATATCCAGAGCAAGAGAAGTAGCCTACATAACCTGGGTCGACACACTGGAGCTGCCGCGCAACTAGTGATCCATGGAAGCCGAACTCCGCAGTGAAACCGGTGAGATTTGCAGGAATGAGACTGGAGAGTTCATTTTGCGTCCCGAGAGAGAAACTATTCGTTAGATCTGAAAACGGAAGGGGGTCGCATAGCGACCACTTCTGAGCGAGAGCGAATATCGTCAAGAAGAGTAGTTTATTCATAATGAAAGCGGCCGGCAAGTATCATTCGTTGATCCTATTGAGTCGAACATGAAGCGAAATGGGGCGGGGAGGGGTCATTTGTATGTACATGTATGTTATCTCGCGCGAGGTCGCAGCGAGAAGCTTCATCCAATAAAAGAATGGTCCGATCAATAGCTTGGAGCCCAAGAGCCTGGTTGATCGTCGGGCAAACATTCAGGCCGCTCTTACTAGGTATGCAGCTAGGTGTTCGGTGTGCTGTCTTGGCACCATCCGAGCTTTGGACAAAGAGCCTCAACTGTTCTTGCGGTCCGGGGTTGGCTGCGGGATGCGGTTCCTCCTCGCTTAACGAGCTAATGGAAGGAGCGTGCAACCACACTCCAAGCCCCACTTAAACATCGAGCATGCAAATGCGGCAAATACACTAGGTCAGTAATAATTACCCAACAATAGCAAGGTAACGAAACTCGAACAAAAATGTTTATGCCCTGCCTCAAGATATTCGTCCCTGTCTTCGACGAGAAATATGAGAGTGGAAAGGTGTGTTTAACGCGGAAAGCAGGGTTGGCAGCTTGCGGGGCACTTCAACCGCCCGCCGTTGAGATTCGCTTAACGAGTTAAACTCAACCTCGCCTTAATCTTAGGTAATCAAGTACCTCACCTTCCTTGCGGGGCGGGTGGGTTGCGTTTCCCTGGCTGAGTGAGCTGTCTAAACTTGCACGCCGTCCTGCTAGAGAAATATTTTTGCTCGCGATTCATATTTCTTTTACAAATGCATAGCTCATGTTAAGATGATGAAGCTGTTTTCTAGGGACAAATTGAGTTCGATGTTGCAGTTTTACCAAGGTGTCTCGGCATCGTGCTGAGCATGGGCCACTTTCCCACGCTCTATTTACCTGCGAATATTCTCCACACAAGCTTTTTCTAACTTCACCGCCTGACGTCCAATTACAGATCGGCCTTTCCGATAATCACCTCTCTACACCACACCACACCGTGTCCATTGACCGGAGACAAGATGGGCCATCATAATCGCCACTTCTCGGGCGACCCTCACTCTACAGCGGGTGTCTGGGGCCGTCCCACTAGTACTGCAAAGTATGCTTTAATTATTATCCTGCCTTCGGTTCCTGATGCCTGGGCACTTGTCGAGCTAACGAATTACTAGCTTCTGTGAGGAAGATTATGCTGTTTCGATATATATAGCGGAGATAATTAATACACTCACTAACCTTGCCTATGGTGAGCCTTGGCTCTCGCTCTCTCCGGCTCGGCCGGGCTATGAGTTCCTGCATTGTTAGACAGCCTACTCACTTTTATACAGTTTATCTTGCCTTTCGCTACCCTGGGCGCACAAGTGCACCATGGCGGCTTGACTCTATGTCAATAGCCATGGTCATCCTCGGGGTCAACTCTTTCATCTTCCATGCTACGCTCAAGCATACAACCCAGTACTGCGATGAGTTGGCCATGTTCATCCTTGGCGGCGCGCTTCTCCAATCTATCTTTACAATCAATCAGACATCAACTGTCATAACACTCATGAACGCCGTGATCTGGATGGCAGTTGGCGTCCTGTCTGGGATCTACATCCACACCGGCGATATTCTCCACCACGTTCACTCCTTCAATACGATGATGCTACTGATAGGACTTCGGACTATATACCTGATATACTTCTGCGGCCGTTCTGCGCAGGAGAAATCACGCCTAATGAGAATGTTTGGGAAGGCGGTGGGCATTCTCATTGTGGGATATACTCTTTGGCAAGTCGATCTCGAGAAGTGCTTTGAGTTGAGAAGGGTGAGAAAGATGGTAGGGTTACCGTGGGCGTGGATTTTCGAGCTCCATGGCTGGTGGCATGTCCTGACCGCGCTGGGGGCGTCCGAGTATATCAAGTTGATCAGAGAGCTCATCATCACTAGCTGATTCTCCGAGCTGATCCCAGTACGACGCCTACACGAGGGACAGCGAAGACACCTCGGGGAGCTGATAAAGGATATACAGTTGTTCTACCGCATTGTCCACGTGGAATCATCATTTGCGGTTTATGTACGGTACGAAGGGAAAGAACAGAGAGCGTCGGAGTAATGCAGCTGGGTAGTATGTTTGATAGTTAGACAGTGGTGGTATACACCACGGCAGACGGCTTAAAACGCATTAAGCTCACCAATTGACTGAAGCCTAGAGCCTCGAGTCTTGTGAACCTCCTGATGTCTAGATACCACGCCAGTTTGGCCCGACTCACCGTGATTGAGATACGGTACCTTTAACTGTCGCGTTAGCAAACTGGCCAGTTCCGTCATCTGGAACGCGTACCGGACTGCGTCACCCTTGACCCATCGTCACTTTCGAAGTATCATATGGGGATAAGAGGTAGCCAGGAGATAATCAGTTATTATCATTCTACGTATTATTGCCCCTGCGCCAGTTGCTGGGAATCGAGTAAGACGGTTTGTTACGTGTCATTGAACTGGTAGAACAACGAAGTACTTCGAACCAAGGCGTTCCTTACATAACCCAACCGTAGGAGATGTCCACAGTCCTGATGACACTCTATTACCTTACTTCCACATTGGCTCTCGGTATAGATAGGTGCCCTCACTTCGCGGATGGGTGACCTTCGCACACCGGCCTGCAAATGGCCCGGCTCCGCACACCCTACCACCGGAGATGTAGATACACCGCTATGTCACTGTAGAATGAATTACTAGTAAACCTGGTTCTACTAGCCCGGCACCATTTTCTCGCGGTACTGGTTGCGGGTGTTCACGCGAGAGCTTCTGACGCACAAACCATATCATTTTTGATAAACATCATTTTCATTCCTAAGACTTGAGAGAAAAATCCAATTGCTTTTGATCAATACACACTGTGTACTGCGTTTCGTCCCCTCATGTGGCCCTCTCGACCACTTAAGCCTCCGGCGTCATGAATGGACCTAGGTAGTCGCCCTTGCCCAGGGCAACGCCCTTCATGCGCAGGATGGCGTATGCCGTCTGAAGATGGAAGAAGAAGTTCGGAACCGCGTAGGTCAAGATGTAATCGGTTCCTACGAGCTGCTTAGTGCCGGCAGGGCCGAGGGCCAGCTCGACCATTGCCGTTTCCTTGCCCTCCACCTGCTTGGGGTCCACGCCCTTGAGAAGGGCTAGCGTCTTCTCGCAACGGGCGATCAGCTGGTCGAGGGTCTGTTCGTTGTCCTCCCAGGCCTCGGTTTCGACGCCAGTCAGTCGCCAGACGGTCTTCTTCGCCGTGTTGGAGGCGGCCTGGACCTGGAATGTCAGGGGCTTCATGTCCTCGGTGAGCTTGGCATCGGGGAAAGAGGCGGCGTCGGCGCTCTCGGATGCCTTCTTGAGTATGTTGAGCAAGGTGGTTGTGCCCCGCTTGAGGGTGAGGATGCTGGTATCATAGACGGAGAGACCCATGTTGACAGCTGGAGAGTGTCGGGAGGGTGTGGAAGTTGTGCGTGGTGTAGTCGTAGCGGAAGAGCTTCTGTTGGTCAGAGCGAGCGAGGACTGCTGAATAGAGGCGGGGATATTTGGATTGCTGTCTCGTTAAGAACGTTAGAGCCTTTGCGGGAGCTCCCTCCATTAAATACCCCGAGTTGACATCGGGCAGCTATCCACGGCGGGATTAGTAATGCATGTGAGTATGAGGAGGACACTGCCGCTAGCTCGCCGGTGCGCCGATCAGGCAGCGCTGACAAATCCACAAATCCAAAGTGAACACGTTGGTCAATTCCAGCGCCCGGCCGCGCGGGGCTGTCATCCTTGCATGCTTGGGTGGTTGATCGAGATGAATATTTGCATCCGAGAGTAAACAAGAGAAGGTTGTTTGGCAAAGGGAGATGTTGGAGTATGACAAGAGCCTCAGTGTATTTCAAGCTCACCGTTGTTTGGTCCAAGATGGCGTGCTTGTCTGGTCCAGGAACTCTCGGAAGTCGGCATCAATACGCAATTTTTTCCCCTTTAGTCTTCACCAAACCTAAGTATGTTAAAGGTGCGATGAAGCGCGTAACTAAGCCGTGAATATCAACTTGACCATAGAATTTACTGATGTCGAAGTGCAAGCAATACAGAGATGGGAGATTGCTGCTTTGCATGTCGACTCCAAGTTTTAGCGCGCTGTCATTTCTCCTCAGGGGCACACAGGCGTTTTTGGACCTATCTAAACACTTACACCTAAAAGAAAATCTGTTCGATTTTGTTTCGTCTTAATCCACGTCGTTCTCCTATCCGTGTGTAGTTCACATTTGCCATTTGTTCCGATAATGGCTATTTCAGTCGGACTTCGGGGTTGGAAAATACACCGGGGTTACCGTAAGGTGGCTCACTACACGCGCACAGTATAACATTCTCCCCGAACTCCGTTGTTGAACAGGCAACCCTAACTGGATTACCAATATCCCAATCTCGCGCGACCGTACCGGTATCCCAAGCCCGCTCGTTTAACCTAACTCTGATCCAGCTACGTTCACACCCCTCAACCTCTGCCGAGCAATGGTTGCGTATATCTGCTCAACGGGATTTCGCTACGGGCGAGTCCGAGTTTGATCTGGTCGTAGGGTGTGTGTTTATGGGAAGAGTGTCTCCCACCTCGAGGCTCGCTATCTATATTATCTATGTAGATGCGCACTCTGCACCTTCTCTTTGTCGGTAGCTTTGTTGAGTCGTGCCAGACTACCTCTCATTAATCCGTAAGATGTGAAGTCGGGGCGTCTTGGAAAAAGTAGCAAGAGGGATGATGGAGTGCAAAGTATAACGAATTAATGAGCACTGTCTATGTAAGGCACTCGGCCACGCAAATCTAAAGACCTACCTATTCATGATGACGAGAAAACAAGAAACCTGACGAACGAACCAGGGAAATAGATCGAGGCACCCAAGAAACCATAGCGGAAAAGTAAAACCAAAAAAAACCGGACAACGTCCCTGCGGCCGCCACATAGTCGCGATGTTTCTTGTGACGGGGTTGCAAAAAGTGGCACTAAGCCATTACAAAGCCGGCATGTCCCTCCATTCTGCGTCCAGAGGGAGGGTGAGGCTTTCGCACAAAGAGAGATGGTGCTAGTAGACCACCGGGCCCTCCGAGTCTCGTTTCCGCCACCAGACATTAAGAGGGAGAGTGCCAGCCCAAGGATGGACCCTGCGGTGCTCTTCGTTGAGGGCCATCATGACCAAGAACCAGACCGCGAGGCTGGGCGTGAGCGTTCCGTCACCCGATGCATCCCAGGAGATTGCCTGCCATTCCTCCCCTAAGGCGTGGGAGTTGTCGTAGAAGGTACGGACCACAATGACCTCCTGGTCGGTGAGAACAAAGCCATAACGGGTTTCATCGTGGTTGGCGTAGACGGCTAGGTGGTGAATCGGGCACTCAGATTTCTCGGCGAGGGTTTCGAGATCGTTCGAGTGCCAAGTTTTGGACGACTTCATGCAGCCAAGTACAAGGCGCTCGGGAGGAAAGGAGTCGGAATAGAAACTAAGGCCTGGCTGATGCCGCGAAGAGAGGTGCTCGTATTGTCCCGACCTGAACCGTGGAGCACTGGGATGCCTCAGTCGTTCACCTAAGACCCGGGCCCGACAGCAATTGGGGCTTCGAGGTTACGAGAAAGATACTCGACACCAAACGTGGAAAGGGCCCGCAGATTGTGAATGTTGAAGGATGGGCGTGTTTCACTAGCGATGCTAGGCGCCTGGTAGCTGAGGATGTCGCGGAAGGCGTTGTGGAGGTTCTGGAAGTTGAAGTCGTGCCAGCGCGAGACTTGGACAAGGGGTCCTTCAATGGAAGCGTTGATTTTGAGCTGCGCTGGAACCCCAAGATGGAGTATTGGGCCGGGCCTGGTGAGGATTGCATGGACGGAGTCGTGAGGCGGAGCCGAAGCAACCGAGAGGGCTGGGTGCAAAGGTACTGACATGGCGACGATGACGCCGGCGAAGTGGTAGCCGATGCAAAGTTGGGTTAGGGTTCGAAGAGGAGGGTGAAGTGTACGGGTTTAATTGAACAGTCGGACAGAGGAGTGGGAAGGGACTTGCGATGGAAGATAATCTAAATCAGTAGCTGGGGCCGACCCTGCGACCTTTATGTCTTTGCATTTTCTCCAAGTCTCCCAATAGCACAAGTCTTTGGAGTCTGTTCTTCACATCCTCACCGCGTGTGCTTCCCAGGGTTGGTGAGACGAGGGGCTTCTTTGCAGTTCCGCTCTTTCTAGCTGCCGTTTGACACTGAGACGAGAAGGATAACGACTAGTCTTCCATGTGATTCTTTCCGGGGCTCATAGGCTCATGGATACCCATCCAGATGGATAAGTTCGGCTCGGCTAAAAAGCCAATGCGGTTTCTTCAACTGCCAATGATAGTTGATACTAGTTCAAGGTTTCAAATTAGCAGCCTCCAACAACATCATTGGAAATCGACACAGCGTTTGATGGCGAGGGGATTTCCATGTCAGGTGGTCAAACTCTCCTGTCTTCACATTCATGTGCCAGAAGTTCAAGCCTTCCCGGCCGGTTTTTTGTTACCGCGTTCGAGCTAAGGAGAGGCCATGGCAGTCTGGTTCACCGCCCTCGGCGCTTCCATCGCGGTTGGCGGCCTCCAAGCAGTTTTCGTCACATCTCAAAGTCGATAGGTATAACGCAGTGGAGAGGGACAACAGATGGCCATGGTCTTAGACCACATGTCACGCTAAATTACTCATCTGGTCGTTTCGGCCGTTGCCGACTTGTAAACATGTACTAGGCTGGCTACCTATCGCTGCCGTTTTCGACCTCCGCTTGCGTCCCCTTGGCTGCTTGCTACGAAGTTGAAAGATTGATGGTTGCTGACCCAAAAACGGAACTTGGCCAACAGGGATTTATTAAGGGGGAAAATGTTGGGGTTTTAGGGATCGCCCCGTCCAGCTTCTATTCTAGACTCCAAAGCGTGGTCATACTGGCTCTCTTCCTCGCGCCGTCCTTTGTTCGATGTTCGTAAACATGCCACTAATTAACTCACAACTAGATTACACCCTATCCCTCTATCCTCATTGCGGCCTTGCCGTCTTCTTTGACGTTTCTATTGCCTCCTTCGGCAATGCCGATCCTCTTGTTCCCAACAGGCGTCGTCCCTCGCCCACCATTTCCCATCTACTCCCTGGCTCCGGTTTGGCAATGGACTGTTGTCTGCTAGTTTTGGATAAACACCTTGACGGAATCTACCAAGACCGCTTCTACACGCCGAGCCTGCAGCATTTTCGTTGTTACTCTTCAACTTTCTCTCCGCCGAAAAGTCCCCTTTCTCACACCTCCACGATGCCTCATCTCAAGCCGCTGCCCGACTACGAAGGCCCCAAGCTGGAAGCTTTCACGGATGACTTCGCTGCCCACGACATTGAATTTCTGAAGGCCCTCTGGTCTGGCACCGCACACGGCAACGTGTTCAAGACAAAAATAGATGGCAAAATCTATGCTGTTAAGCTTGTAAGCCGCGTCGTCTGGTTCTTGCACTTGCACTGCAGACGCCTTGATTTGCTCATCTTAAAGAATAGTTCTTCGAATCGAGGCTTGAACGGGAAAAGGAATGGCCGGACGCCGCAGGTGATCCAGCTCTTTAACAAACAATTGCGAATCACATCCTGCCATTTGATTGCGAATGCCGCGCCTTCGGTAGACTAAAGGAAGTGGGCGCCGAACATCTCGCAGTCCGAACTTACGGCTACGTCGCTATTCCTATGACTGAAAACATGAAGAAGCTGCTTCAACAGGGCATGGATCAAAACGAACAAGTTCGCACGATTTTCGGTGGGCCAGATCATTTCCTCAGCGGACAATACGGGAGAGATCCAAATTTTAGTGAGTCGATCATGGGCATTGTTAAGGATTGGCTGGAGGAAAAGGACCCAGACTCGTGCTTTTACGAGTATGGCTCCGGTACGAACTTTCCGCGAATGCTCCGTGACCTCCGAGAGCTGCATCGCTGTGGTGTGGTCGTTAGAGATATAAAGCCAGACCAGTTGAGTACCCGATCCCCTGATACCTATACTTCGGATGGCTCTCGCATTCCTATACCTTGGCCGGCATGCTGACAGCCTCCAGATATGTCGACGGAACCATCGTCGATTTGAGCCTGGCGTGGACCATCCCGCATATCTTCGGCCCGGAGGCTGGACTCCGACCAGCTTGGACGTTCATGAGCATGGCGGCTTATGACCTGTGGTCCTTCCAAACTTACATTATCGACGTGTGGAACGCCGCCGACAGGGAAGAATGCCCCGAGCTCCCGCATACATATGTCCCGTCAGGGCGTATCCGGCCGACGGGATCTACAATCGGCTACGACCACTCGTCCACCGCCAGCGGCCATTCCTGCCCATAATCAACCGCGAAATGGATATAATCGACCTGACGGGGCTTCCACCGCACGACCCAGCCGACTTTGACCGGAGGAAGACTAGACTCATGGCCAGCAAGAAACGCGAGACGGCGGGCGGACGGCATTTAAACGTGCCAAGAAGTTGGAATCTTGAGTTGGGCCGCATCCCCTTGAATTCCCGGCTGGGATTGTCCTCCTCGATCGCTAGACATCACAGTTACGATCACGGCTAATCCCCCCTTATCGATATACCTGTATTATTCCCAATCGTATATGCCATCTTGTCCTGTACCGTGCCCATCGTGTATCATCTTGTCACAGCCGGTATCTAAGTATTCATCATATCATTCACCTTCCCTTGGTAGCTTCGTCCTGTAATCTGGTCGGGGGGGAAGGAACTTACTACATTACGCCGCTACTTCCATGACAAGGAAGGGGCGCAAACTCGATGTGTCATGGGATAGAGGTAGGTAGGTGTGTGGGTTGACAGGTGGAAGAAGGAGCGATGCTGGAGTCGCCACGCCAACATCCACGGATGTCGGCGGTCTGGCAAACATGCTATATAAAATCTCTCTCTATCCCGCCTGATGGAAACGAGATACGAGGCGTTGTGTTTTAATTAAACCATCCATTCCCTTGGTCAGTGTCGGAGTCATGTTTGTGTTGTCAGGACGAGGCCCTGGGTGGCTTCCTACCCAAATCTGCTTAAATTGACGGCTTCAAAGGGTCATTCGTACCGTCCGTGGCTCTAGATAGGGTGTTAATATTACCGAGACTGGATGTTCTCTGTCTTATCGGAACGGTGGTAATGCGTGAGAGCGCTGTAGTGAATCAAGTTTTGAAGATCGGCGGGAATCCCGTCATCTATCTCCTACCCTTGAAGCAGAGCATTCATGGCTACATCGTCTTCAACGATAAGTATATAGCGGCCTTTCAAACAACGTGATGAGGCCTTGGGCAATCTTTCTCTTCAGTTAGCATTTGCCAACTTGAGCTTCGACTTTGCGCCCTAACTATGTCGAGTCAACAAAAAGGCTGCGTGGCTGTCGGGAGACCCCTCGAACTAGTAAGGAAGCATAAGGCAGGAGAGGGTAGCCTCTCGGCCTTCTTTCCGTCCGGTCTCTGCGCTAGCGGATCAAAACTGGCGTAGTACATAAATGTGACCATATCCGTACCTTGTCAGCGTCAACGCGCATGTGCAGGGTCGACCGAAGTTCGTATTTATTCAATTCAAGGAATAACAAAACAAGCTGTTCTTCAGTCTCATATAACCGTATACTAGATCCTGACTTCTCTCTGCAGGAACAATCGTCTAGCCCTCACAAGCCCCAGAGGTCCTTTAGTTCTCTACGCGGCCAGAAGACATTGTTATCCGTCGACGGTAACTCTCGATCCCACGACCACTTCTTTACAAGAGCAGGATCCAGCGAGCCATCTAACATTTCCAACACATACTTCCCAAGGACGGGGAAAAACTTCCATCCATGGAAGGACCCGCAAGTGGCAATGTAAAGGTTGCCGCAGAACGTGTGAGGGGATATGATGAAGTCTTCGCTAGGCGTAATAGCTTCCCTGGAGATGCGCAGGCGATCAGTGACTACCTAGGTAGACATCATATTCGTTCTCTAAGGGTTCTGGAACTTACCAGCAGATTCTAAACTTGTCCAACTCAAGCTCTTGTCCTTCCTTCCCAAAGATGACCTTGTTCGCAAAGCGAACGTCATCTTCTAGGGACTTGGGCACTTTCCACTGGTCATAATCCGTCCCTGATGGCGGCATTGAGATCTCGCTGCCAGTAGCGGGGTGGTGGACTGTGTTGCGGAAGATCCATTGCCCCCAGAACTTGAGAGCCCCCTCTCTATTCGGGGGCAAGCATCCGTTACTCCCTCCTAGAAGTCGTCATCAGCGGGAGACTGACTGCGCAGAGCTTACTTAAAACTGACCTTTCTCAGCCGGGACTTCCTGAATGGCTACAGGCATCGAACTGAAGGTCTTTATTTGTTCACTGTTCAACGGCGCGATGGCCTCGGCTACCGCAGCAGCGACAATGCGATCTCCCGCATGGAGTGTTGTACGTTCTGGGGCGCTGTCTGCTAGGAGTTTGGCAGTGAATGCTCCGGTGCAGAGAATCGTTCTCTCAGCCACAACGGTCTCACCTGTCTGGGTGATCACCCCCTTGCAGTTGCCATTGCCAGCCTCAAAGGCAAGAGACGTCACTTCGGCTTCAATATACTCGACGCCGAGTTCGACAGCAGTCTCGATGACCTTTTGCAGGACGTCCTTGGCATCTGCCCACCCACTGGTCTTGTTAACCAACACTTCCTTAATCCCGGTGTAGTCTGCGTCCTTGAAGATGCCCGCATAGTGGCTACGTGCCTCTTCCACAGGATAAGAGAAGAGCTCTGCTTTGACGCCCAACTTGTCAAAATTTTCGAGTACCTGCTTTGCAAAACCAGTTGCAGAGATCCAATAGATGCCGCTCTCGTGGTAGAACGGATTCCAGAGCGGATCGTCCTTCCACAAGTCGCGGGCCTCGAGCGCCATCTTTGTGTAGACGATATCGTTGTAATCGGCGCGCACTACTTTGTTCCAGTCCCATGAGGCGGCAACACGGGTCGGTGCAGAGAAGGCATTGCGGTCTACCAAGCAAATCCTCGCCTTGGGGTACTTGCGAATCAGATAGAGCGCCGTTGACGCCCCAAAAACCCCGGAGCCCACGATGATGTAATTAATAGGGGCCATCCTTGGAATCAAGAATTCGATGCACGTGTGTGGGATGCCTAGGTAATGTAGCTGAAGGGAGTTTCCTCGCACACCTCAATTCAAAGCACTTCGCAAAGGCTTCTGGCGTCGCCCGTCGTTTTATGATGTGGTGGTAACTGGGTCCAGTTTCTGGGTGCGCCTTCCGTCGCTGGCGAGGTCTTACAAATCTATCTACTGGGGGTCAGTTGATTTCGGGCCCCCGAGGAGGTCTTCTGCTACCTGGTGGTGGGTGGGATTTTGTCCTACCGCCCTTGTAGATTCATTCCTCCTTTTTCTCTGATTCGCCGATCTCTTTCCTCTTTCCTCTTCCCTCTTTTCTCTTTCCTCTTCCCAAAGCGGACTAGTGGAAATGCAGGTACCTTTCCGCAATCCTCCAATCCTGGACCAAAATAATTGGCCAGTTGCAATGAATGATCAACGTTTCCGCCTTGAATCTGCCTGTTCGACGAGCTCTGACACACTGGGTATTGTAAGGCTTCTTTTTTTTAGTGAGGCTGAAACTCCAGGAAGGGGACTTCGACGAAAACGGAAGATGAAAGAGGGAACTTATAGACGAGAGAGCACAGCCCAACCTGTGGGCAGTGACTCTTCCGCCTCCAATCGGTCCAAAATGCCATTCACAAACCCAATCTGGATCTTATAAAGCTCCAATGTCGACAGTCAGGGGGTTGTATCTGCCCACAATCTCTCGTGTTTCCGCAAGTCTTACCAAGATCGCGTAACCAACGCCATCAGGTCCTCCTTCATTCAACAAGATCGAACCATGACCGTCGTCATGTCACCCCACGAGCTTTGCAACGGCGCTAGCTTCTCCGACAGCAGCACCGCCTCCCGAGTCTCTTCCGCCGATGGACATGGTGATGGTGAACAATACCTAGTCCATGACCTCGAGACACGACCCGGGACAGACT